>Ga0302178_10002212_pt1 | contig 15628 bp, 13 predicted proteins | sample I_Palsa_E1_3_FD_198790 | JGI IMG/M metagenome (GOLD analysis project Ga0302178, IMG submission 198790) | Peat permafrost microbial communities from Stordalen Mire near Abisko, Sweden - I_Palsa_E1_3 | ecosystem: Environmental > Terrestrial > Soil > Palsa > Peat permafrost | place: Sweden... | reverse complement strand
TCGGTGGCGAGTACGGTCTCGTAGAAACGCGCGGCGCGTTCGAAGTCGGTGGACGGAATTTCGAACCAGGAAATGATGTGAGTTGCGGCTGCTGACATGACACTCTCCTTGGGGCGGTGGATGGATTTGAGTCACCCGGGGTGGCCGTTGCGATGCGCCGGATGGCGTGATGAGGAGTGTGCGGCTGGGCTACTGACAACGTTCTGTCAGTAGCGTTCGATCTTTTCAGATGACCTTGACATGCAACCATAAGGTTGCATAATGAAGCACACCACAACGCCATCTGCATGGATACCGTATTCAAGGCACTCGCCGATCCCACCCGCCGCCAGTTGCTGGACCTGCTTCACGCGCACAACGGCCAGACGCTCGGCGAACTATGTGAGGGTTTGGGCATGAGCCGTCAGGCGGTCAGCAAGCACCTGGTGCTGCTGGAGACGGCCAATCTGGTCGCGACGCTCTGGCGCGGCCGCGAGAAATTGCATTACCTGAATCCAGTGCCGATTCATGAAATCAGCGAGCGCTGGATCGGCAAGTTCGAGCGCACACAGCTTGACGCGCTCGCGGAACTCAAGCGGGCGCTTGAGCGCGATGGCATCGGACCAGAGTAAGCGCGAACTCTATCCGACAGGAGGCGATCATGACCAACCCGGCCACAAGCACGTTTGTTTATGTCACGTTCATTCGCACGACCCCTGAGCGGTTGTGGTCGGCGCTGACTGACCCACAGTTCACGCGGCAATACTGGTTCGGCGTGCATGCGGACAGTGACTGGAAGGCCGGCTCGCCGTGGCAACTGGTTTTCGCCGACGGCCGGGTTGCCGATACCGGCGAGATCGTCGAGGCCGATCCGCCGAGGCGCCTCGTCATCAAATGGCGCAACGAGTTCAGGCCGGAGCTGAAAGCCGAAGGCTATTCGCGCTGTACGATGGACCTCGAGCCGGTCGGCGGCGTCGTCAAGCTGACCATCACCCACGTGATGGATCAACCGGAGTCGAAGCTGATCGAAGCCGTTTCCGGCGGCTGGCCGCACATCCTTTCCAATCTCAAGACGCTGCTCGAAACGGGTGAGGTGTTGCCGGAACTGAAGGCGTAAGAACGCCACCATGTCGTGTGAAACGCCTGCCCGGACATGAGCGGCGGCATATTGCGCGTGATTGACCTATTCAATGAAAAAGGCTGCGGACATGACATCCGCAGCCTCTCAATCAACTAACGTTCGACCCGCTTATATCAGGCTCAAGCCGCCGGCGTATCGTTCGCCGGACGTTGCCTGACGCTGCCGGCGATCAGATCGAAGCGGAACAGCCGGCATTCGAGCGCGCCGTTGAACAACGGTGTCTTGGTCGATTCGCGCAGCCGCAATTGACCGGGCAGCTTGCGATCCGAGGTCAGGATGAACGCGTGCCAGCCGGTGAACCGCTGTTTGAGCGCATCGCCGAGCGACTTGAAGAATTCGCTGTCCGGCGCCTCTTCCTGAGCGCGGCGGAAGCTGTCGTCATCGCGGTTTTCGCGCGTTTCACGGAGTTCGCCGCGCGCGTTGCGGCCGCGCACTTCGATCCGCTCGCCGTACGGCGGATTGGCGACGAGAATGCCCGGCTCCGACGACGGCGGCGTCATACCGCGTGCGTCCACCTGCTTGAGCGAGACCGACGGCAGGCCGGCACGCTCGAAGTTGGCGCGTGCCTTGATGAGCATGTCGCCGGAAATGTCGCTGCCGAAAATCTGCAGATCGGTACGTGAGGCACGGGCGGCGTGCTTCGCATCCAAAGCCGACGCCTTTAGTGTCTGCCACGTCTTGGCGTCGTATTGTTTGAGCTTTTCGAAGCCGAAACGGCGCTCCGCGCCCGGCGCGATATTCAGCGCCACTTGCGCGGCTTCCGCGAGGAACGTGCCGCTGCCGCACATGGGGTCGTACAGGGGCGTGCCGGCCGTCCAGCCAGTCAGGCGCAGGATACCCGCCGCGAGGTTCTCGCGCAGCGGCGCCGCGCCCTTGTCGAGACGCCAGCCGCGCTTGAAGAGCGGCTCGCCCGAGGTGTCGAGGTACAGCGTGCAATCGGTGGCGGTGAGGAACGCAAACACGCGCACATCCGGCGCGCTGGTGTCGATGTTGGGACGGTCGCCGCTTACTTCTCGCAGACGGTCGCAGATCGCGTCCTTGACACGCAGCGTGGTGAATTCGAGGCTGCGCAGCGGCGACTTGATGGCCGTGACGTCGACGCGCAGCGTCTCACGTGCCGAGAACCATTGTTCCCAGCGCTGCTCGAGCGCGAGTGCATAGACATCCTGCTCGCTGCGATACGGCCGGTGGGCGATTTTCAGCAGCACACGGCTGGCAATGCGCGAATGCAGATTGGCCGCCATGCCGGCAGCCCAGCCGCCGCGGAAGTGCACTCCGCCCGGGACCTGCGCACCCGCGGCGAATGGCGCACCGTTCAGATGGCGCGCGGCGATTTCGGCGAGTTCGGCCGCCAGCGTGGCTTCCAGGCCGCGAGGGCAGGGGATGAAAAAATCGAAGGACATTGAAGTTGCCGGGAGGCGTTGAATAAGGCGCTATTGTACGCGGTCGGGGTGCGCAGGCCGGGCATTCACCGGCCACACCAGATCGAGCGGCCGCTGGAACACCCGCCGCCAGATCGCCCCGCGCAACGAGCGCACATAGTTGCGCCGCAGGTCGCGTGAGCGCACGGCCATGTGAAATGCGAGCGCGAAACTGACGGCCACGTTCAGGATGGCCATGCTGCACACTCCCGCGATCGCCCACCAGAACTCCGGCAAATCCAGCGCCCCTTTGCCGAGCACGCCGAGCGCCACCCCGATCGACCCCGCGCTCAGCGTCACGTGCCGGACCTCGAAGGTGAAGGCGAGCGCGGTCAGGACAGCGGGCACGAGGCCGAGCATCAGGCCGAGGGTGATATTGCCCGCCACGCCGGCCACGTTCGAGCGGCAGAATCTCGCGAGCCGCGCGGCGCCGACCGGCCCGAGCGTCATGCGCAAGCGGCGGTTGTAGGCGAGCGCATCGGCGACCCGGTGCAGCACGAACCAATTGTCGGCCCAGCCGGCGAGCAGGCTCGACGACCACAGCAGCACGCCGGTCAGCGCCGCATAGAACGGCGTGGGCCCAATCAGCGAGAACGAATGCAATGTCGCGTGGGCTTTCTCCGGCGAGATGATGTTCGCGTGAAATATTGCATGCCACAGCAACTGCACGGCCAGACACACCGGGAAGACCAGCGTCACGTTGCCGAACACGGCCGCGGCCTGGGTGCGGATCAGCGCGACCACCGAGCTCACGAAACTGTCCACGCCTTCGGGCGTACCCGCGCCGTCGAGCTCGCGAGCGATCGTCGGCGCCGTCATGGCCGGCTGTTTGGTGGCGAGCGAGAAATGCAGGAAGTGCATCAGCAGGAAGCTGGCCGCATAGTTGATGCCGGCGAGCAAGCCCTCCAGCATCGACTGCAGATGCGCGCCGGTGATCGCGAACTTCAGGCACACCGTCACCACGGTGACGAGTCCGCCACCTGCGGCCATGCGCAGCATTTTCAGATACTCGGCGCGATCGCGCGCAATGTAATGCTCGCCGGTATCGGCGCTGTATTCGACCACCTTGCGCGCCAGCAGGGAGAAGTTGCTGCGCATCAGGTGCGCGACGCTCTGGCTCGCATGGTTGGCGCTCACCAGTTCGGCGACGAGACGCGAGCTGGCGTGCAGGTCGTCGGACGCCATCCATGCGTCCAGCAGGTGCTCGGCGCGCTGGACGCGCATGCGCATGCGTTCGACCTGAAACACGATGTCGATGCTCACGCCGTTGCGGTACAGATGACTAAAGACGTTGTCGGTGGCAATGCGGCATTCGTCGAGCAGTACGCGCAGATAGTTGACCTCATGCAGCAGCTTGCCTGGCTCTGCGCCTTCTTCCTCTGCCTGATGGGCCGCCTCTACGGCCAGCATCGCACGCGTGAGGCGGTAGAACGGCTGCTTCTCCATGGCGACGCGCACGTCGGCGTCGCCCAGGCGGCTGCGCACCGTTTGTGACAGGCCGGTTGAGCTGATCTGGCAAGTCAGGTTGTGCAGGGCGGCGAGCAGATCGAGCGAGAAGGGCACGCCCTCGTGCGGGTTGCCGGTGTCCAGCTCATAAGTGAACAGATCGCGGATACGGGCGAGCAGATCGGTGGGCAGCGCGGCGATCCATTCAGCATCGTGCGCCGCGGTGAACATCAGCGTGAAGATTGCCGACAGGTCGCGGCGGTTCGGGGCGGGCGGAATCAGTGAGGATTCCAGACGCTCGAACAGTGCGCCGAAAAAGGCCGAATGCACCGGCATGCCGGCGTCGCACAACAGCGAAATGCCATCGCTGTCCCGCAGCAGCGCACGCAAAATACCCGCCACGTTCGCCTTCCACGCCGGGTTGCGGTCCAGCACATGCAGCAGATAGCGCAGGCGCGTGTGCTCGGGCAGGCGGCGCGAGTCGTCGGCGTGCGGCTCCTGCGCCACGGCCTGCAGGGGCCCTCCGCGATGGATCCAGTGCGCCAGTTCGATCAGCCATTCGCTGCGTTCCGCATACGGCGCGTGTTGATCCGCGATGGCCAGCAACGCGTCGAGCTGGTGCCCGCTATTGCGCGACGCGCGCCATTTTTTTACGAAGGTTTTGATGGAACGAAACATGGGGCGTTCAATGCGTGGCGAGTCGCAATCCTTGGGGTTGAAGCACTCAGGATCGCTAAACAGAAGGGATCTGGCAAGCTGGCCGGACGGGATAGGTCGCCACGACGGCGCCCCGTGTTAGGCTCGCGACGCGGACGCAGGTTCATTGGCGTCAGAAGGTGCTGCTGCAGGGTGTCATAGCAGCGAATTCGGCAGACGCTCGGTGCGCGTCCGCCGCAGCCATGCGGACGGATCAGCCGTTCGCGCCAGTACGCATGCTGGTCAGTCCAACCGCAAGACTGGCAGCAAGGCCGCCGGCACCGTCGAGCGCGGCGCTCGGGCCGCCCGGCAATGGACAAGGGATCGTTGCCGGTGTCATCCGCGCCGGCACGCCGGAGGCGTTTTTCGCAGATGCGCCGGTGGGCACCCGTGGAGCCGCAGCGGCCATGGCCTGGATGCCGGCGGCGATCTGCGTGGAGATTTGCTGCACGGCCTGGCGATGGCCGTCGACCAACGCGTCGTAGCCTGCCGTCACCGGTTCGGTGATGGTGCTGCGGCACGTCATGATGGTCTCGCTGCGTACCGCGCGCACGCTCCACACGGCGTCGATCAATGCATGGGAACCTGGCCACGACTCGAAGCGCTGCACGTTGACGCTGACCCGGTACACGGGCGTGCCTTCCGGATACGCAGTGCCGTACACGTCAATCGTGCCCAACTGCTGCGTGAGGTCAGACGACAACGCGCGGCGGATCTCGTCGCCCGGCAGCGAGGCCCAGCGTTCCTGCTCGAGGATCTGCACCTGGGTCGAACCCGCCTGTACCACGAGCTGGTTTTTCGCGACCTGCGACGGTACGTCGACCGGCGACACTTCGATCAGCAGCGCCGACGCAGCGGCGCTACGCGCGGTAGCAGGCGCAGCGTCGGCACCCAAGGTGTAGAAATGGCTCGGCGGCGACGAAGAGCACGCCGCGAGCGCCAGCAGGCCGGCACATGCGCCAAGGCACGCGGCGGCGCGGACAAGCCCGCGCGGCGAACGGGGGAGCCGGGCAAACATCATGGTTGATCTCCTGGTTTTCCGCGCAACAGCGATTCCGGATGGCGCTCCAGATAGTCCGACAGCGCATTCAGCGATTGCAGCGTGCGGGTCAGTTCCTGCAGCGCCTGATGCACGTCCGATTGCAGCGGCGAGTCCTGCTGCAGTGTCGCCTCGGCCGAGCCGAAGGTCTGCTTGGCGGCCGCCAGCGTGTCGCGTGCCTGCGGCACCACCTCGGTGTTCAATCGCGTGAACAGCTGATCGGCGTTCTTCAGCGAGCTGTTCAGGTTGGCCCCGATCTGGTCGAACGGCACCTGGTCGAGTTTCTTCGCGATATCGGCCACCTGCAGTTGCAACTCGTCGAGCGTGTTCGGGATCGTCGGCAGCTCGAGCGGATCGCTATGAACGTCGACCGTGGCGGGCGCCGCCTTCGGGAAGATGTCGAGCGCAACATACAACTGGCTCGTAATCAGGTTGCCCGTGCGCAACTGGCCGCGCAAGCCGTTCTTGACGAGGCGTTGCAGCAGATCCTGCCCGGCGACGCTGCCCGGCTCTGGCGCCGAGTCGCGGAAGCGTTTGCCAAGACGGTCCGGGTACAGGTTCATCGTCACCGGCATGGTGAAGTTGCGGGTCTTCGGATCGTAGTCGATGCCGATGTTGGTCACCTGACCCAACACGATGCCGCGGAAATCGACCGTCGCGCCGACCGACAGCCCACGCAGCGACTGATTGAAGTTCATCACCACGCGCAACGGCACGCCGTCCGGCTCGCGCATCGCGTCGGTTTCATCCGAGCCGAGGCGGAAGGTCATGTTTTGCGGCGCCTGCGTACCGACCGCCTGCCCCGGCGGCGACTGGAACGACAGGCCGCCCACCAGCACCGTGGCGAGCGACTGCGTGTTCAGCTTGAAGCCGCTCGAATCGAGCCGCAGATCGACGCCGCTCGCATGCCACCAGCGCGTGTTGACGCCGACATACTGGTCGTAAGGCGCCGCGACGAACACCTGCATGGTCACGCCGGTGCCGTCCTTGTCGAGCGAGAATCCCACGACCTGGCCGACCTGCACGCGCCGGTAGAAGATCGGCGAGCCGATGTCGATTGAGCCGAGCGAATCGCCATGCAGCGTGAAGCGGTGGCCCTTCTGGTCACCGGTGATCGGCGGTGGCGTTTCGAGTCCGACGAAATCCTTCTGCGTATCCTGCGAATGACCGGCGTCGACTCCAATGTACGCACCCGACAACAGCGTGGTGAGGCCGGTGACGCCGCTTGCGCCGACGCGCGGACGCACCACCCAGAAGCGCGTGTCCTTGACGGCGAAGTTTTCGGCTTCCTTGGTCAACTGGACCTGGATCAGGACGTGCGAGAGATCCTTCGACAGCGTGACGTTCTTCACGAGGCCGATATTGACGTCCTTGTACTTGACCTGGGTCTTACCGGGTTCGAGCCCTTCGGCATTGCTGAAGCTGATGCTGATTTCAGGTCCCTTTTCGGTGACCGATTTGATCACGAGGGCGATGCCGATCAGCGCGGCGATCAGCGGGATCACCCAGACCAGCGACGGCAACCAGTGGCTGCGCGGTTCGATCTCGGGGTCGGGCAGGTTGGGCGGCAGCGTGGGTCCGTTCGAATCGTTGCGCGGCGCGCTGGGGGCGGGCGTCGGTCCTTGCGGGCTAGTCATGTTTGGGGTCCTGAGATTGTTGGATGCTGCCTTGTGCGTCTTGCGGGCCTGTCACGCGTTTCGCCTTCTTTTTTCCACTGTTGTCCGCGCCTTCCACGGTGTCCCAGATGAGCCGTGGGTCGAATTGCATCGACGCGATCATGGTCAGAATCACCACCGAGCCGAACGCAATGGCGCCAGGCCCAGCCGTGATCACCGCGATTGACTTGAAGCGCACCAGCGCGACCGTCAGCGTGACGACGAATACGTCGAGCATCGACCAGCGGCCGATGCGCTCGACCATGCGGTACAGCTTGGTGCGCTGCATCGGACGCCAGCGCGATCGGCGTTGGGCCGTGATGGTGAGGAGCACGAGCACGCTCAGCTTGAGCATCGGCACCATGATGCTGGCGATAAACACAATGACGGCGAGCGGCCAGTCACCCGAGGTCCAGAAGTAGACGACGCCGCTCATGATCGTGTCGTCTTCCGAGCCGAGCAGCGACGAGGTATGCATCACCGGCAACAGATTCGCCGGAATATACAGCAACGCGGCGGCAAGCAGTAGCGCCCAGGTGCGCATCAGGCTGTCCGGATTGCGCCGATGCAGCCGCGCGCCGCAGCGCGAGCAATGCTGTGGCGTGATCGAGCGGATGCGCGGTTCGACACGGCCGCACGCGTGACAGGAAACCAGGCCCGCGCGCAACGCGGTGACGTATTTCATCGTGCAGTCATCCCTGATGGGGCGCGGAGGGCTGGCCGGTTGCGGGGGTGGTGAGCGACGCGTTGACCGCGGCCGCCGCGCTGTCGGCGGCCGTGCGCGGCATGGGCCGTGCGCGCCGTGCGTTCAGCTCGTCGGCGATGTCCCACAAGGTGCGCGGGTCGAACATGACCACCACCGCGAACATCAAGGTCAGCGCGCCGAATGCGAAGAGCGCTGCCTCGGGGATCACGCGAGCGAGGCTCACCATCTTCACGATGGTGATCAATACGCCGAGCATGAACACCTCGATCATGCCCCACGGGCGCACGAACTGGATCGCCCGCAGCACCTGGTTGAAACCGGGTGGCACATAACCCGAGCGGATCGGGATCAGCACGTAGAGCAGCGCGACCAGTTCGGTCAGCGGGAACAGCGTGGTCGCGCAAAACACCATCACCGCGACGATCTGCATGTCCTGGTTCCACAGCGCGACGAGCGCGCCGAACAGCGTGGTTTGCGAGGTGATGCCGTTGGCATCGAGTTCGAGAATCGGATAGCCCTGGGCGATCAAAAAAGTGAACAATGCAGCCAGCGTCATGGCGCTGATGCCGTCCAGCCGCCGCGACGCGCTTTGATACAGGGTCGCACCGCAACGCGGGCAACGCGCCACGGTGCGGCCGCCGAGCAGGCGCGGCTTCTGGAAAAGGGTGTCGCATTCGTGGCACGCGATCAGGTTGTCATGTTCCATGCGGCTGAAGGGCAAAACGACGTGAGCGGGGGCGTGCAACGCAGACTTGCACGGTAGGGACTGGCGAAAGCCTGGAGCAATAGTACCAAAGGCGTCCGCCCATGCGTGCTTTGCTCGGCGCGAGACGCCCGACAGACAAGCGTACAGCTTCCTTAAGAATTCCGACAGGTATCGGACATTTTCAGGCCCCAATTGTTCAATCGATTTGGTTACGTCGTATCTGAGTGCGTGGGACGCTGCGCTGAACTACGCCTGCCGGCTTTTTCGGCTTGGGGTAGCATGGCGGCCTTGGCGTGCGTCGCGGCAGGCCGGCGATCCCGGCCCCAGCGGCCTACGCAATTCGCATATGAGATGACCGGGCTGCTTTGGGCTGGGGTGTCATCCGTTTGCGCCGCTAACCTCTCAGCTTGCGTTGACCTTTCATGGCAATCAAATCCACCTTCGGCGCTCGCGAGTCCTACACGCGAACGGCCATTGCGTTTCACTGGCTGATCGCGCTGCTGATTGTGTGCGGCTTCGGGCTTGGCTGGGTGATGACCGATATCCCCGGCTTTACGCCCGCCAAGCTGCGCTATTTCTCCTGGCACAAGTGGATTGGCGTGACGGTGTTCGGGCTGTCGGTGCTGCGCATCCTCTGGCGCGCCACCCACGGCGCACCGCCGTTGCCGCGTCGCATGGCCTCGTGGCAACGCACCGCCGCGCACCTGACGCACCTGCTGCTCTACGCGCTGATGATCGCGATTCCAGTGTCCGGTTATCTTTATAGTTCCGCCGCCAATGTGCCAGTGGTGTATCTGGGCCTCGTGCCGCTGCCGCGCCTGATCGCCCCCGATCCTGTGCTCAAGGTGGTGCTGAAGAATATCCACATCACGCTCAACTACACGCTGCTAGCCCTGTTCGTGCTGCACGTGGCCGCGGCGCTCAAGCATCAATGGCTGGACCGCGACGGTCTGCTGTCGCGCATGATCCCTTTCATCAAATAAGGACCAACATGAAGGTTTCGTTCTATCGCTACATGCTGGCGGCGTTCGCTGCCGCGTCGCTGGGCGCGGCGGGAAGCGCGCTGGCTCAGGTCGACGTCTCGAAGAGCACGATTACCGCGACCTCGAAGCAGATGAACGTGCCGGTGGACGGCAAGTTCAACAAGTTTACTGCGCAGGTCTCCTTCGACCCGGCGAAACCGGCCGAAGGCAGCGCGCAGTTCAGCGTCGACGTGGGCAGCTACGATCTGGGTGACGACAGCTACAACGAGCAGGTGCGCGGCAAGGACTGGTTCGACGCGAAGACTTTCCCGCAGGCGACCTTCGTCTCTAGCGCGATCGCACCGGCGGGCGGCAACCAGTTCAAGGTGACCGGCAAGCTGACCATCAAGGGCAAGTCGCAGACGGTGGTGGTGCCTGTGACCGTGACCCAGCAGGGCGCTACTCAGGCCTTCGACGGCTCGTTGCCGATCAAACGCACGCAGTTCGATATCGGCACCGGCGAGTGGAAAGACACCTCGGTGGTGGCGGACGATGTTGTCATCAAGTTTCATATCGTTGCAGCGCATAAGTGACGTGACGCGTACTGCGGTGACGCCTGCCGCAGACGCACTGTGAACCCGTACCGCGCCTCGCGCGCTGTGCTTTCCTGAAAGGAGCATGCCTTGAAAAAAACTCTGCTGATCGTTGCTGCCGCTTTGACTGCCGCTGTCTCGTTCAGTGCTGTGGCGGCTGACACGTATATGCTCGACCCGACCCACACGTATCCGAGCTTCGAGGCGGATCACTTCGGCGGCCTGTCGGTGTGGCGCGGCAAGTTCACGAAAAGCTCGGGCACGGTGACGCTCGACCGCGCGGCAAAAACCGGTACGGTCGACGTGACGGTCGACCCGGCTTCGGTCCAGACCGGCAACCCCAAGCTCGACGAACATCTGCAATCCGACGCATTCTTCGACGTCACGAAATACCCTTCGGTGACCTACAAAGGGACGGACATCAAGTTTGACGGCGACAAGCCGGTCGAAGTAATCGGCAGCCTGACGATGCACGGCGTCACCAAACCGCTGAACCTGACGGTCGACTCGTTCAAATGCATGCAGCATCCGGTGCTCAAGCGCGAAGTGTGCGGCGTAGAGGCGAGCGCCCATTTCAATCGCGCGGATTACGGCATGGACTTTGGCAGCAAGTACGGCTTCAGCATGGACACCAAGCTGGATATCCAGGCCGAAGGTATCAAGCAATAACAGGCGCTGACGGTACGGTCGTGCCGTTGCAGAAGAAACCGCTTCGTTCGCTATGCGACGAGGCGGTTTTTTATTGGCGTCATCTGCTGACGTACATCTGCGGACACGCACCCGTGATGAACCGCATTTCGCGCTCGCGCAGTTTTAATTTCTGAGGTACATAGTGGCGCAGGCATCGGACTGGTTGTGCGCGCATCCAGTTCGGCCATACAAGGGCGGGACCGATCGCCCAAAACGATAGTTTCACGCGCATCGGAGATCTGCATGAACGCAACGACGTCTGCAAGCCTGGCGGCGAGCCGCCCGAATTCGTGGCGCGTGGTGGTTGCCGCGTCGATCGGCAACGCGCTGGAATGGTTCGATCTGGTTGTCTACGGCTTTTTCGCGGTCGTGATCGCGAAGCTGTTCTTTCCCACCGGCAACGACACCGTTTCGTTGCTCCTGACGCTCGGAACCTTCGGGGTGTCGTTCTTCATGCGGCCGCTCGGCGCGATATTGATCGGCGCCTACGCGGACCGCGCCGGTCGCAAGGCCGCGCTCACGCTGTCGATCCTGCTGATGATGAGCGGCACGCTGATCATCGCCATCCTTCCCACGTACCAGACCATCGGCCTCGCGGCGCCGCTGATCCTCGTGGCGGCGCGCCTGATGCAGGGCTTTTCCGCGGGCGGCGAGTTCGGCAGCGCGACGGCCTTTCTCGCCGAGCACGAACCCGACCGGCGCGGTTTCTTCGCAAGCTGGCAGGTGGCAAGCCAAGGGCTGACCACGCTGCTGGCGGCCGCATTCGGCGTGGTGTTGACGGGCCAACTGTCGGCCGGTCAGATGGCCGCGTGGGGGTGGCGCGTACCGTTCTTCTTCGGTCTGCTGATCGGACCGGTGGCGTGGTACATCCGGACGCGCCTGGACGAGACGCCCGAATTCCTCGCCGCCGAGACGACCACCACGCCGCTGCGCGACACCTTCGCGAGTCAGAAGCTGCGTCTCCTGATTGCGATGGGGGTGGTGGTGCTCGGCACCGTGTCCACTTACCTCGTGCTGTTCATGCCGACTTACGGCGTGAAGCAACTGGGGTTGGCGCCTTCGGTCGCGTTTGCCGCGATCGCTTTGACCGGCGTGATTCAGATGGTGTTTGCGCCGCTAGTCGGCCATCTGTCGGACCGGCATGGCCGCACGCGGATCATGCTCGTGTCGGCGATCCTGCTGCTGGCGTTGATCTATCCGGCGTTCGTCTACCTGGTCGCTCATCCGAGCTTCGGGACCCTGATCGTCGTGCAGATTGTGCTCGGCTTCCTGATGACCGGTTATTTCGGCGCGTTGCCGGGTTTGCTGTCGGAGATTTTCCCGGTGCAAACGCGCACGACCGGCATGTCACTCGCCTACAACATTGCGGTGACCATCTTCGGCGGCTTTGGCCCGTTCATCATCACGTGGCTGATCGGCGCCACGGGGTCGAAGGTCGCGCCCAGTTTCTACATGATGTTCGCCGCGGTCGTGAGTATTGCTGCCTTGATTGCTGCGCGGCGCAAGCTCGGGTTTAGTTGAGAGATTGAAAGGGCACGCGCAGCGGCAGGGTAAACAAAAAAAAGGCCGGTTCGACTGAACCGGCCTTTGTATTTGCGACTATTCCTGACTGCTTGGATCCTCAGACCTGCGCGCCTGCGTTCGGATCGTTCGGATCGTGGCGTTCCTTCTTGTCCTTCACCAGATCTTCGCGCTTCACGCCGAGCCACATCGCCAGCGCGGCGGCAACGAACACCGACGAATAGATACCGAACAGAATACCGACCGTCAGTGCCAGTGCGAAGTAGTGCAGCGTCGGACCGCCGAACAGGAACATCGACAGCACCATCATCTGCGTACAGCCGTGGGTAATGATGGTCCGCGACATCGTGCTGGTAATCGCGTGGTTGATGACTTCGATGACCGTCATCTTGCGTTCGCGGCGGAAGGTTTCGCGAATCCGGTCGAAGATAACCACGGATTCGTTCACCGAGTAGCCGAGCACTGCGAGCACGGCAGCCAGCACTGACAGCGAGAACTCCCACTGGAAGAACGCGAAGAAGCCGAGAATGATCACCACGTCGTGCAGGTTGGCGATCACGCCGGCCACGGCGTACTTCCATTCGAAGCGGAACGACAGGTAGATCACGATGCCGGCCACCACGCAGGCAAGCGCGAGCAGGCCGTTGGTGACGAGTTCCTTGCCGACCTGCGGGCCGACGAATTCGACGCGCTGCAACTGCACCTGGGCATCTTCACCCTTCAGCGCGCCCATCACCTGGTCGCTTTGCTGAGCGGAGGTCAGGCCTGCCTTGACCGGCAGGCGGATCAGCACGTCACGCGAGGTGCCGAAATTCTGCACCTGGGCGTCCGGGTAACCGAGCTTGGAGAGTGTGCCGCGCACCGGTTCGAGCGGCACGGTGCCCGGATACTGGACTTCGATGACTGTACCGCCGGTGAACTCCACCGACAGATGCAGCCCGCGATGCAGCAGGAAAAACACGGCAGCGATAAACGTCAGCAGCGAGATTGCGTTGAACACCAACGCACGCTGCATGAGCGGCAAATCTTTGCGAATGCGGAAAAATTCCATGGTCTTGTTCTCCGGGACTCAGCGGGATGAACCCGGTTTCTGCGGCGTGTTGCCGGGGCTGTTGCGACGGCGCACCGTCGGCTTGCCGGCGGCGGCGCGAGCCTGGGCCGAGGCTTTCGGCTTGGCAGAGGCCGCGCTCACGGCCCGTGCCGTGTCGGTCGCGGCGTCTTCGCTGCCGAGGTATGCAGCAGCGCCTGCACCCTCGACCGCTGCCGGCCTCCAGACCTGGCCAATCGCCAGCGACTTCAGCTTCTTCTTGCCGCCGTACCAGAGGTTCACGAGACCGCGCGAGAAGAACACCGCGGAGAACATCGACGTCAAAATGCCGATACAGTGCACGATCGCGAAACCGCGCACAGGACCCGAACCGAAGGCGAGCAGCGCCAGACCGGCGATCAGCGTGGTCACGTTCGAGTCGAGAATGGTCGCCCATGCATGCGCGTAGCCGTTCTGGATGGCCAGTTGCGCCGGCGCGCCGTTACGCAGCTCTTCACGCACCCGCTCGTTGATCAGCACGTTCGCGTCAATCGCCATACCGAGCGCCAGCGCGATAGCGGCGATACCCGGCAAGGTCAGCGTGGCCTGCAGCATCGACAGCACGGCGACCAGCAGCAACAGGTTGACCGACAGGCCGATCATCGAGATCACGCCAAACAGCATGTAGTACGCGATCATGAAGACGGCGATGGCGGCAAAGCCCCAGATCACCGAGTGGAAGCCCTTCTTGATGTTGTCGGCGCCAAGGCTCGGGCCGATCGTGCGTTCTTCGATGATGTCCATCGGCGCTGCGAGCGAACCGGCGCGCAGCAGCAGCGCGAGGTCGGCGGCGGCTTGCGGCGTCGGCTGGCCGGTGATCTGGAAGCGATCGCCCAGTTCCGACTGGATCGTCGCGACCGTCAGCACCTGGCCCTTGCCCTTTTCGAACAGCACCATCGCCATCGGCTTGCCGATGTTGTCGCGCGACACGCTTGCCACGGCACGGCCACCGGCCGAGTCGAGACGGAGGTTGACTGACGGACGCTGGTGTTCGTCGAAGCCGGCGGACGCGTCGATGATGCGGTCGCCGGTGAAGATCACTTGCTTTCTCAGCAGCACCGGGACCTTGTTGGCATCGGTGAAGAGCTCGTCGCCCGGCGGCACTGGATCGCCCGGATTAGGACGCGTGTTGACCGGATCGGCCAGACGCGCTTCGAGCGTCGCCGTGCGGCCGATGATGTCCTTCGCCTTCGCCGTGTCCTGTACGCCCGGCAGTTCGACCACGATGCGGTCGGAGCCTTGCTGCTGGATCACCGGTTCGGCCACACCCAGTTCGTTGACCCGGTTATGCAGCGTCGTGATGTTCTGCTTGAGCGCCGCATCTTCGACGGTGCGCTGCACCGCCGGCGTGAACGTGCCTATCAGTTGAATGCCACCGTCGGGCGCCGTCTGCGTCGCCCACTGGAGTTCGGTGATGCTGCGCGAAAGCTGCTTGCTCGCCGCGTCCGCCGTGTCCTTGTCGGCGAAATTGATCGCCACCGTCTGATTGACCCGGTTGACGCCGCCGTCGCGGATGTTGTTGTCGCGCAGCAAGGTGCGCGCGTCCGAGGCGTCGGAATCGAGCTTCTTGTTCAGCGCGCCTGCCATGTCCACCTGCAGCAGGAAGTGCACGCCGCCACGCAGGTCGAGGCCGAGGTACATCGGCAGCGCGTGCAGGGCGGTCAGCCAGCGCGGCGACGCGCTTTGCAGGTTCAGGGCGACGACGTAGTCAGGATCGGTCGGGTCGCTGTTCAGCGTCTTCGACAGCAGGTCCTTCACGCGCAACTGCGTGTCGGTATCCGACAGACGCACGCGGATGTTCGCGTTGGTCGACGAGTTGTCGAACGTCACGTCGGACGCAGTGATCTGGTTGGCGGCCAGCGCGGCTTCGATTTGCGACAGCGTCGACGAATCGAGCTTGACCGTTGCCTTGCCGCTCAGCACCTGCACCGCCGGCGCTTCGCCGAAGAAATTGGGCAATGTGTAGATCAGGCCGATGGCAAGCGC
>Ga0302178_10002210_pt1 | contig 15638 bp, 17 predicted proteins | sample I_Palsa_E1_3_FD_198790 | JGI IMG/M metagenome (GOLD analysis project Ga0302178, IMG submission 198790) | Peat permafrost microbial communities from Stordalen Mire near Abisko, Sweden - I_Palsa_E1_3 | ecosystem: Environmental > Terrestrial > Soil > Palsa > Peat permafrost | place: Sweden... | reverse complement strand
GGGTGAGCCGCAGCGCGCCCGCGGTCACCCCCAGGATCGCCAGGAACAGCGCGAAGTCCGCGTAGCCCCTGTGCACCGGCGGAACGGTGGCCCACACGACGCAGCCCGCCCCGAGCAGGATCGCGGCACCCCGGATCGCGGCACCCCGGATCGCACCGGTGCCAGTCATCGGCGGGCCGCCAGGGGACGGCGGGTGTGGGCCGCCAGCGGCAGGTCCAGGGATTGCACGCCGTCCCAGTGCACCACGGGGACGCCCAGCTCGCGCAGCGAGAACCTGATCGCCTCCTGCTCCATCTGCCAGATCCGCCGGGCCATCTGGTCCTCGCGGCGCCGCCGGACCGGTGGCTCGGCGTTGAGCACGTCCACGACCAGCATGTGGAAGCCGCGCTCGCGCATGTCCCGCAGCGCTTCGACGAAGCGCTGGTCGAGCAGCGGGCTGAACACCACGACCAGCGCGCCAGGCGGCAGCGCGGCCCGCGGCAGCCGGCGGAAGCTCGCGCCACGGGCATAGCCAGAATCGCTGCGCAGCATCGAGTCGATGATCCGGTACAGCTGCCGCCGCCCGAGCCCGGGCCCGAGCCAGCTGACCCCGCCCCACTGGTAGGTGATCACGCCCACCCGGTCCCGGCCTTCCAGGTATGCGCGGGCCGCCGCGGCCGCGCCGCGCAGCGCCAGGTCAAGCGCTGACGACCCGGGCTCGCCCACGTCCGACGTGGCGTCCGCGAGCAGCACCACGTCCTGCGAGCGCTCGGCGGCGAACGTGTTCACCTGCAGGCGCCCGCGCCGGGTGCTGGCCGGCCAGTTGATGCTGCGCTGCCGGTCGCCCGGCACGTACTCGCGCACGCCGAAGAACTCGATGCCCTCGCCGGAGGTCCGGGCCGGATGCTCGCCGAGCCGGTTCGGCAGCCGTCTGAGCAACACCTTGGTCCGCTGGTCCGCCGGGGCCGGGTAGCAGTCGAGCTTGGGCAAGGTCACGGTGAGGTGCCCCTCGGCCAGCCGCCAGCGGTCGCGGAGCACCACGTCCATGGTGCCGATCGGCCGCCGTCCCCAGCGCTCCGGGGTGAAGGTGAAGCGGGCCTGCGCCCCGTCGGCGGCGGTGACGTCACCCGGGTCGATCTCCGCACCGGGGTGCAGCGTCCACCGCACGTGGCTGTCGCCTTGGCCTTCGGCCCGCACGTCCAGCGCGACCAGCTCGCCCTCGAAGGCCCGGGTCGCGCTCGGCCGCACCCGCACGCTGATCCGGGCCGGCCGTCGCTGGACCCGGCCGGACCCGCCTCCCGCGAGTAGCAGCAGCGCCGGGGCGGCCACGCCCGCGAACTCCGGACGCCGGGCGAGCAAGGCGATAAACACCGCGGCGAAGCCCAGCGTGAGCAGGCGGCGCGCGTGCCGCGACGATCTCCAGCGCACCTCAAGATCATGACCGGGCACGCGGAGCAGGCGATCGTTCGGCTCAATCGATGACGACATCAGCCGGTGACAACCTGAGCCTGGTCACGGCCGCCCGCCCGTGCGGTCTTCGGGTCCGGGTCGGTTCGCGGCGTCGGCACGGCCGCGAGCAGCTTGGCCACCACCTCATCGGAGGAGACCTGGCGAACCCACAGCTCCGGCCGGAGGGTAACCCGGTGCGCCAGGGCCGGCACCGCCACCTGCTTGATGTCGTCGGGGATCACGTAGTCGCGCTGGTTGACCAGCGCCTGGCCGCGGGCCAGCTGGACCAGCGCGAGTCCGCCGCGCGGGCTGGCCCCCACCTGGACCTGCGGGTCGTTCCTGGTCGCGGTGACGATGGCCACAATGTAATCGAGCAGGTCGGCCGTGATCTCCACGCCCTCGAGCGTCTGCCGCATGGCGAGTACCCCGGCCGGGCTGGTGACCGGCCGCAGCTCCACCTGCTCGGCGGCGCGGTCCACCCGGCGCCGGAGCATGGCCGTCTCGTCCCCGGCCGTCAGGTAACCGAGCCGCAGCCGCATCAGGAACCGGTCGAGCTGAGCCTCGGGCAGCTCGTAGGTGCCCTCGTACTCGATCGGGTTGTCCGTCGCCAGCACGATGAACGGCTCAGGCAGCCTGCGGGTCTGCCCGTCCACGCTGACCTGGCCCTCGCCCATCGCCTCGAGCAGTGCCGCCTGAGTCTTCGGCGGTGTCCGGTTGATCTCGTCGGCCAGCAGCAGCTGGGTGAACACCGGTCCCGGCCGGAACACCATGTCGGCCGACCGCTGGTCGTACAGCGGGGCGCCGACCACGTCGGAGGGCAGCAGGTCCGGGGTGAACTGGATGCGGGCAAAGTCCAGGCCGAGCACCCGTGCGAACGACCGCGCGATCAGAGTCTTGCCCAGCCCTGGCAGGTCTTCGAGCAGGACGTGACCGCCGGCCAGGATGCCGATCAGCACCAGCTCCAGGGTCCGGCGACGGCCGACGACCGCCCGCTCGAGCTCGTCCAGGATGGCCGTGCACGTCTGCGCCGTCTGTTCCGTCGTCCCCGCGGGGGTAGTCACAATTGCTCCAATCGGTCGATGAGACGCGCCAGCGTGCGCTGGGGGATGCCCCGCTGCTCCGAATGGCCTCGCGGTGGTTCCTTCGGTCTGGCCGCGGGGTCGATCCAGGCCCACAGGCGGGCGTCGCGGGGGCTGCGGCACAGCAGCCCGCGGGCCGCGGCCGGGTCCTGGTAGAGGTTGACGCCGTGGCGTTCGGCGAGCCGGGCGGCCAGCAGGTGCTCGAGGACCGGTCTCAGCTCGCCGTTGTAGAAGGCCAGGCTGCTCGACGCGGTCTGCACCACGAACCTGCGGTGGGAGTAGCCGCTCAGCGTGCGGGCCGTCGGCTTTTCCCTGGCCTTCTTCGCCTGGTCCGGCGTCAGCTGCGGCAGCAGGGCGCGCAGCACGAGCAACGCGAGCGCCGCCACCGCGATCACCACCACCGACAGCCCCGTCCAGCCGGCCATGAGATAACCCGCCACCGCCGCCGCGGTGACCAGCACCGCCGAGGTGACCAGCTCCGGTTTCGTTCCCCGCCAGGGGCTGACCGTCCCGTCGTCGTCCGCTCCGCTCGTGGCGTTCAAGCCGCCCGTAGCGTTCCCGCCGCCCGTAGCGTTCCCTCTCGTCATGCGCCCGCGCCCCCCCACCCGGCTCCGGCTCCGGCTCCGGTTTGCCGACCCCCGCCCGGTCCTGCCCCCGATCCCGCCTCGCCCGGTTCGCCTCCGCCCGGCTCGGCGTCGGCTTGGGTGAGCGCGGCGGCGAGTTCGTCCAGCGCCTGCGCGGCGGCGTCGCGCTGCCTGTGGTCAAGCGGATGGCTGGAGAACCTGGCCTCATAAAAGAGCGCGGTCAGCCGCGCGGCCGCGGTCCCGCGCACGATGCCGGTGGCCCTCGCGCGCGCCAGCAGTTCGTCGGGCGTGTCGGCGATGGCCCGCGCCGTGCCGCGTTCGGCCAGGCTGGCTTCCATCGCCAGGTAGCACGCGATGATGGCGGCCCGCGCGTCGTCGATGTTCAGCAGCGCTGACCGGCCCGACTCCACCGCCTCCCGCAGGTCCTCCGAGTCCTCCGCGATGAAGTCGCCTTTCCGGGTCTCGCCGGACGACTGGAACCGCCGGGCCCACCAGATGCTGACCAGGATGGCGGCCACCAGCAACACGACAAGCAAGCAGTACAGCAGGAAGGCCAGGGGCAGGTGGAAGTTAGACGAACCCGGGGCCTCCAGCCTGGGGTGGGGGGTTTTGAGCTTCTGCTGTGGCGGGCTCGCCGGTTTCCCGGGCTTGACGCTGAACCCGTGCAGGTGCAGGCCGACGAGTATGGTCACCGCGACCGCGATCATCCCCCCGCCGAGCACGAAGACGAGCACCCCGCGTAGCTTGCCCGCCACCTCGTTGGCAGGCACCGTGATGACCGGCGACGCCTTCTCGCTTTCGGCCCGGCGCCTGATCGTGACCGCGAGCAGGACCCCGAGCACGACCTCGAGCGCCAAGCCGATGACCACGCCGTCACGATGCAGCGGCCCGTCCCACCGCGGCTTCGTCACCGCGCCGTGCAGCCCGGTCAGCCCCAGGATGATCAGCAGCGCCAGCGGCAGGACCAGTACCGGTACCGGCCACCGCGGCGCCGAGCCCAGGCGGCGCCCGCCACCCGACGTTCCCGTGTCACCGGGCGTTCCCGTGTCACCGGGCGTTCCCGTGTCACCGGGCGTTCCCGGCGGCATAGTTCCCGGCTGGCGGCTAGTCATAGTCTCATGTTCCTGGTAGGACGGATGGCCCGTACCCGTCTTTGCCTGCGCAAACCATATACCGCCGCCGGTCACGGTCAGGTGAAGCCGGTGGTGCCTCCGCTCTGCGCACCGAGCGCGGCGCTTCCGGTGCCGGCGGTGAGCAAATTAATAAGCCGTCACCATGAATGCGATGACGGCACGCATTCATAATCCCGCTGGAAACCGGCCCGCTAGACAATGAGACTGGCTCGCGCCGCCAGGATTAACAGAGGAGGACATAATGAGTCAGCAACCCGGAGAAGGCGCAACCGCACCTCCAGACATTATTTACATCATCCGTCACGGTGAAAAGCCCGCCGACCCGCCGGTCGTTGCTCCAGGACAGACTCCTCCCGCGCCGGTCCCGCCATTCGGCGTCGATTTCCAGGGAAATCAGAACCCGAGTTCCCTGTTGCCCATGGGCTGGCAGCGCGCCGGGGCGCTGGCCGTTCTTTTCGATCCCGCCACCGGCCCGCTCCAAGCCGGCCTGCAGGCTCCCGCCGCGTTGCTCTCGCCCTCCTACGGAAGCACCGCCGAGACCCTCGAACACCGGACCTACCAGACGATCCAGGCTCTGAGCGACCGCCTCGGGCTGGCGATCGTCTCCGCCTACGCCGAGGGCGAGGAACCCCAGCTCGCCGTGGCCGTGGTGAGCCAGTACTCGGGAGTCGTGCTGATCTGCTGGGAGCACGACCACATCCCGTCGCTCGCCTCGTCGTTGCCCGCGGTCGCGGGAACGGTCATCCCACAGGCGTGGCCAGGCGACTGCTTCGACGTCATCTGGGCGTTCACCCTCGCTTCCGGCACCCCGGCCCAGTACACCTTCACCCAGAGTCCGCAGCAGCTCCTATCCGGCGACGCCGACACGGTCATTCCCGTGTGATCACCGATGCGCCAGCTACCGCTGATACCCAGATAACCGGCCGGCCGACGCCGCCCGCAATTCTCCAAAGCATCGAGCATTCCGCCCGCCCACAAACGCCGCTGTCATCCTTCCCCACTACGCTGCCCGAATTGCCGGGTTTGGCGCGCGGCGGCGACGCGCGATCGCACCCGCAGCCGGCACCCCCAGCACGAAATGCACCTCTTGCCCGCCTCAAAGCGGGCCGGGGCGGCGATCGTGGATCACTGCCTCCCCCCCGCGGGTAGTAGCGATCCACGATCATAGAGCGGTCGGCACCCGAAGGGCGAAATGTACCTAATGTCCGGCGGCCGGGGGAGCCGGCCTCGCCTGGGACGCCGGGTCAGGCGCGCTCCTCGTCTCGCTTCTGCGCACGCGGTCCGGCTGCCTCCTGAGCCTCAGGCTGGTACGCCGACGCCAACAGGCGCCGGTACCGGAGAGCGTGACCGTGGCCGCCCGGCTACGACGCGGCTGTCTTGGCCTTGGCGGCGGCCTTCAAGGCCTGCTTGTGGGATCGCACCTGGCCAAGCGAGGTTTCGTCGGTGATATCCGCGACCGAATAACGCGACCCCTCGGCACCGAACGGGCCCGCCGCCTCCTGCCAGCCAGGCGGGCGCACCCCCAGCTGCTTGCCGAGCAGGGCCACGAAGATCTGCGCCTTCTGCGCTCCGAACCCCGGCAGCGCCGCTACCCGCTTGAGCAGCTCGGCACCCGACCCGGCGGTCTCCCACAATCGCGCGGCTTCGCCGTCATACTGCTCCATGAGCAGCCGCGCCAGGTCCTGCACGCGCGCCGCCATCGCCTTCGGGTAACGGTGCAGAGCGGGCCGTTCCGAGAAAATGAGCGCCAGCGCATCCGGGTCGAATTCGGCGAGTTCGGCGGCGGTCGGCTCGTGCCCGAGCCGCCGCGTCAGGTCGAGCGGCGCGCTGAAGGCGCGTTCGAGCGGTACCTGCTGGTCGAGCAGCATGGCTATCAGCAGGGCAAGCGGGCTGCGGCTTAGCAGCTCGTTGGCCTCGGGCTCAACCGGCATCCAGATCGTCACGGCTCCCCTCCCCGGGTGTCGCGATCACGTGTCACGATCATCTATGCCCGCAGCGTACTCCGCGGCCGAGATCGGCTACGCCCGAGATGCGCCGCGGCACTATAAACTAGAGGAAGCTGGGTTGGGCTGGGGATCCCTGGCCCGGAATGAAGGAACTGGAGTCAGCATGACACCGCACACGAAGTGGGCGATAGCCGGAGTAGTGATCGGCTTTATCCTGCTTTTCATCGTTCCGTGGGAGATCGCCCTCGCACTTATCGTGCTCGCGATCGCCGTCCCCGCGGGGGCCTGGCTGATGCTCGATGAGTCGCAGCGACGCCGGTACCGCGAGCTCCGCCGCCGGCAGCGCCAGATCCGCTAGTCGGTACGGAAGCGCGCATGGCCGTCCGCCGCCTCAACCATGCTGTCCTGTACGTGCATGGTCTCGAGAGCACCGTCGACTTCTACCGGAGCACCCTCGGCTTCGAGGTCCGGATGGAGATCCCCGGCCGCGCCGCGTTCCTGCGCGCACCCGATTCAGCCAACGATCACGACCTGGGCCTGTTTGAGATCGGCACCGGTCGCGCACCTGATCGCCCGGAAAATCCCGGGCTCTACCACCTGGCCTGGGAGGTCGGCACGCTGGCGGACCTGGCCGACGCGAGGGCCAAGCTCGTCGCGGCCGGCGCGCTGGTAGGAGAGAGCGATCACCGGGTGTCCAAGTCCCTGTACGCGAAGGACCCGAGCGGCATCGAGTTCGAGGTGCTCTGGCGGGTGCCGGCTCAGGACTGGGAGGCCGAGATGGCCAAGGGCAGCATGACCGTCCCGCTCGACTGGGACGCGACGCTCGCCCGCTGGGGCCGCGACCAGGTGACCGGCGCCGCCGCCGGCTCGCCCACCTGAAGCGTCTCAGCGCCCTTCGGCCACCGGCGTGATGTAGGTCACCGCCACGAACGACCGGAACATCGCCACCGGATCGTCCCCGCGGATGCTCACCACTCGCACCCCGGTCCGTTCCGCGCCGCGCACCCACGAGGCCACCTCGGCCATGTCCGCCGTCTGCATCTGCACCTCCAGGGTGGCGGGCAGCGCGATCGCCGGCGGCCTGGCCGCGGCCCGCTCGACCGCCCGGCGCGCCCCGGCGGCGATCATGGTGCGGGCGACCTCCGGGTGCAGGTTCACCGCGCCGAACCGGGTGAAGGACTCCTTGACCACGACGCGCTCGGCGTCCGGGAGGAACGGGTCGGCCTCGGCCGCCGTGTGCTGGTCGCCGGTGATCAGCCCGACCGGCACCTGGCAACCCAGTGCGACTAGGGCGTTGATGCCGCTCTCGCCGACCCGGACCCCGTTCAGCTCGACGTGCGAGATCACCGATGGGTTGTAGGTATGCGACAGCACCGAGCTCTCGCCGGAGATGGACCGTGGTAGCCCACCATGAACACCACGTCCGCGGTGGCGTCCAGGCCCTGCATCATGTACAGCGGCTTGTGCCGCCCGGACACGTAGCTGGCCTGCCCGTCCAGCGCGGCCGGGTCCAGGTTGTTCATCGTCCCGTGTGAGTCGTTGCAGATGATCTCGGTCGCCCCGGCCGCCAGCGCCCCGTCGATGGCCGCGTTTACCTCGCCCAGCAGCAGCCGCCGCCCCTCCTCATGCGCCGGCCCGGCCCCCGGCCCCCGGCCCCCGGCACTGGGACCAGTCGACGATCCCGGCCACGCCCTCCATGTCAAACGAGATAAAGACCTTCATAAATCCAAAAATTTATCCCGAACGGCATCGGTGCTTCTCCCCGGTCACCCTCTCGCCGTCCGCCGGTACGCGGGACCGGCGTCGCGGGCGCCGCCGCGCTGCTCGGGCTTCCGGGAGCGACCGCTAATCGCCGATCAGGCCCGGGAACAGCAGCGCCAGTTCCCGCGGGTACCCGGCGATCAGCCGGAGCTCGTCGTCGGTCAGCGGCTTGCCGGTCGCCGACGCGCACGACTGGACCAGCGAAAACACCAGGTCCTCATCGTCGGCGGCCACCGGTATCCCGAGCCCGTCCATGACGTGCCGGAACCCCGCCTTGCCACCGTATTCACCGGTGAGCACCACCCGGCCTTCGCGCGCGTACCAGTCGGAAGGAAACGGCCCGAGCGTGGAGTCGTCGTACAGCTCGTAGTTACCGCGGTCCTTCAGCGCCCCGTCGGCATGAATCCCGGACTCGTGTGCGAACGCGTTACGGCCCACCCCGGGCCAGGCCGGCGGCAGCGGCTGCCCGAACGCGTAGGCGGCCCACAGCCCGAATCGCCGGGCCCAGGAAAGATCGACCGGATCGGAGATCGACACCGAGTCGGCGATCCCGAACCCGTGTCGGAACGCCAGGATGCACGACAGCAGGTCCGCGTTGCCGGCCCGCTCGCCGATGCCGTTCACGCAGGTGTTCACCCACGCGTCCTGCCCGGCGTCCAGGTCGCCGAGCGCGCCGGACACCGAGTTGGCGACGGCCATGCCCAGGTCGTTGTGGCAGTGCGTCTCGACCGGCAGGCCGACCGCGGAGGCGAGCTTGGCGAACCGCTCCCTGATCCGCCCGGGGGAGTCGCCGCCGATGGTGTCGCAGTACCGGATCCGCGTCGCGCCCGCGTCCCGGGCCGCGAGCGCGAACTCGGTCAGGTACCCCTCGTCCGTCCGCGACCCGTCCTCCGCGTTGACCCCGATCGTCTGAGCATCGCCGGCCCGCGCCACCGCCACGGCGGCCGTCATCTCCTGGATGATGGCCGCCCGGTCCAGCCGCCCACGGAACTTGTGCGCGATCATCTGGTCCGAGGTGGAGATCGACAGGTTGTAGTGCCGCAAACCCAGGGGGACGGCCGATTCGACGTCGGCGGGGACGGCGCGGCACCACCCGGACAACCGCAGTTCCCCGAACGCTCCCGCCTGCGCCAGCGCCACGCAGGCCCGCACGTACGGCACCTCGTGGAACAGGAACGGGAACCCGATCTCGGACTGCGCCACGCCCAGCCGCCCCAGGTAGAAGTTGACCATTACCTTGCCGAACTTCGACAGCCCCGTGCGCGCGGTCTGCACTCCGTCCCGGTTGGTCACGTCCAGAAAGTGAATCGATGGCATGACCCCAGATTGACGATATGATCAACTATCGTCAACATTGATTAAAATCAATAATCCGGAACGATTCGTGGCGCGACCGCTCGGCCACCTCCGAGCCTTCCGAAGGAACGAGATGCCCTACTCGATGACCGCGGCGCAGGCCGCCGGCCGGCTGGGCGTCAAGCAGGCGACGCTCTACGCCTACGTGAGCCGTGGTGTGCTCGGCCGGGGCAAGGCCGTTGACGGACGGGGCAGCCTGTTCGACCCGGACGAGGTCGAGCAACTAGCGCGGCGCGGGCGCCCGCGCCGCCCCGCGGGCGCCGTGGACATCACGATCGAGTCGGCCATCACCGAGCTCACCGCCGACACGCTCCGGTTCCGCGGCCACGACGCCACCCGCTTGGCCGTCACCCGCACCTTCGAGGACGTCGCGGAATTGCTCTGGACCGGCGAGTTCCCGCCCAACCAGCCGGTCCCGCCCACCCGGGGTGCCGCCTCCGCCGTCTGGCAGGCCATCCCGGCCGCGCTCGCGGCGGGCCGGGCCGCCCAAGCCGCGCTCCCGGCCGGGACGCTGCCGATCGAGCGGCTCCAGGTCATCGTGCCCGCGATGGCGGCGACCGATTCCCTCCGGCTGCAGCTTGACCCCTCTGCGGTGCTCGCCGCGGCCCGCAGTCTCATCGCCGGGATGGTGGACTGCCTCCCCGCGCCGCCCGCTTCCGGTTCCACCCCTCCCGGTCAAGCCCTGACCAACCAAACCCCTGTGACCTCTTCCGCCCCCTCCGGCTCTGCCGCGCCGATAGCCGAACGCCTGTGGTCGAGGCTGTGCGACCGGCGGCCGGCTCCTGAGCTGCTGCGCGCGCTGTCCGCCGCGCTCGTGCTGCTGGCGGACCACGAGCTGGCCGCCTCCACGCTGGCCGCGCGGGTGGCCGCGTCGGTGCGGGCGGATCCATACGCCGTGGTCGGGACCGGCCTGGGCGCGATGAGCGGTGTCCTGCACGGCGGCGCGTCCCTGGGGGTGGAAACCCTGCTCGCTGCCGCCCGCGGCCCGCAGGACGTGCCCCGGGTGGTGAGCGAACTGCTGCGCCGCGGTGAGAAGATACCGGGCTTTGGCCATCTCGTGTACCGGGGCGGCGACCCGCGCGCCGTCATGCTGCTCGGTCTGGTCCGCCGCGCCGCACCGAAGTCCGGGCAGCTCGCGGTGGCCGAGGCCGTGCTCGCCGAAGTCGGGCGAAAGTCACTGCCCGAGCCGAACATCGACTTCGCCGTCGCCACCCTGGTCCGGGTGGCGGGCATGGTCAGCGGCGCCGGAGAGGCGGTGTTCGCGGTCGCCCGCACGGCCGGCTGGATCGCCCACGCCCTCGAGGCTTACGCAGGCGGCGGTCCGCTACGCCCCCGCGCCGTCTATACCGGTCCGCCCGCGATCATCGACCCGTGATGCCGTGCCGCTCGTCAGCGATTCCTGGCCTATCGTCGCAGCGCGACCAGGATGGCCTCAGCCTGATCACTCACCGGTGGCGCCGTCGATCTGCTCGCGGAGCAGGTCGGCGTGTCCCAGGTGCCTGGCGTACTCCTCGATCATGTGCAGGTAGACCAGCCGCAGCGACATCAGCTCCCCGTTATGGCTGAAGGTGTCGTCAAGGGAGGCGTGGGCCACGGCCGCGTCGGCGCGGGCGAACTCCTCGGTCAGCCGGGCGTAGTCGGCGGCGGCCCGGTCCGGGTCGACGCGCTCGAAGTCTGCCGCCTTGTCCTCGCCGAACGGAGGGTCGACCGGCTCACCCGCGAACCGCTGCCGGAACCAGGTGCGTTCCACCTTGGTCATGTGCCGGATCAGCCCGAGCAGGGACAGGCCCGAGGGCGGCACGGTGCGCTCGGCGAGCTGCGCGCCGGTCAGCCCGGCGCACTTGTACAGCAGCGTCGCCCGGTGCCAGTCCAGGAACGCCTGCAGCATCGGGCGCTCGGGTCCGGTGAACGGGCCTTCCGGCCGCTCCACATCTGGGGCTTTCCATGTCACGGCGCCCATCTTGCCACGCCAACCGCCACCCCATCATTCCCCTAACCCACACCCGCACCTCTCCCAGGTGCATCCAAGTGGGTCGGTGGCCCCCCGTACACGTAAGAGTGAGCCCGGTGGGCCCCCGACCCATTTCACGGATGCCCCTCAGCAGCTCGGTGCACTATATTGCGGACGATGCTGGTGAATATGGAGCGGGCTGCTGGCCGCGATGCCGAGCGCTGGCTCGACCAGGCGGCGATCGACGGTCCGGTGATGGAACTGCGCCCGGATTACACCGCGTTGATCATCGTCGCCGAGGACCTGCGCCCGGGACCGTCGGACCAGGCCACCGATGCCCTGCTGGCGGACGCCGAAGCCGCCGCGCGCGCGGAGCTCGCGGGCCGGGCCGCCGGTGAACTCGAGCCGGTCTCCGCCTGGCGCGTGGCCTACCAAGCCTTCGGGGCCAAGCCGAAGCGGACCAGGCCCAGCGTGGAGGCCCTGCTGCGCCGGGTCGAGGGCGGGCTGCCCCGCATTGACCGGCTCACCGACATCTACAACGCGATGTCCGTGAAGCACCTGCTGCCCATCGGGGGAGAGGACCTCGGCGAGTACCGCGGCCCGGCCCGGTTGGTACGTGCGGTCGGCGACGAGCCCTTCGACACGATCCGGGACGGGCAGCCCGTCACCGACCACCCCGAACCCGGCGAGGTGGTGTGGCGCGACGACGCCGGCGTGACCTGCCGCTGCTGGAACTGGCGGCAGTGCGTCCGCACCCGGATCACCGGCGCTACGATCCGCGCCGTGTTCATCCTGGACGGCCTCGCCGCGCTCGGCGACCGCGAGCTGGCAGCCGCCGGGCAGGATCTCGCCGGGCAGCTGGCCATGCTCCACCCCGGCGCCCGGCTCAGCGGGCGGTTCATCGGGGCCGCTGTGGCGGCGGCTACCGCCGGAGGGCGGGACGCTCCGGCGGATGGGTCGTGACCTCGACCGTGCCCTTATAGGCGATGCCTCGCACGTGTATTACCGGCGCGTCCACGGGCAGGCGATAGCCCGGATCCTCTTCGTCCGCCAGCCCCTGGGTGACGCCGAAGCCGGTCATCTCGACCCGCACGCCCGGCGGCACCAAGATCACCACCCGGGACTTGTAGGCCACCGCGACGAACGTGGTGACGGGGCCGCTGAGCTCGGCCGCCCGCAGGTCGAGCCGGCCGTCCCCCTTGTAGACGACAGTCGTGTACCGTTCGGGCACCCGCCAGCGCCCGGCCCGCCGGACCGAGCTCTTCAGCGCGATCGCGAACCTGCCGGGACCGCGCCCCGGGGGCGCCGGCCCGGCCCCGGACGTCGCCGCGGGCAGGTCGGCCGCCAAGACGTCCAGCTCCGCCTGTGTCCGGGCGGTCAGGGCGGCCCGCATCCGCTCGTCGAACTCGGTGTCGTCCAGCCGGCCCTCGGCGAACGCCTCCTGCACCCGTTGCACGACCGCATCGCGGTCGCGATCAGAAGCACGGATCGCCGGACTGCTGCCAGCCGCGGCAGGCGAACCCCAAGGACCCCCAGGACTCTCGGAATCCGCTGCATCCCTGTCGGCCGTCATCATGGCATTCTCCTTCGCGTGGCGGAGCGAACGAGATGTATCGTAACTCGGCGGGGCGGGTAATGCGCAGCTTGGACTGCTGGTGCGGAAGTTTTTCCCAGTCCGTCATGAACCGCGCGGACAGGCCGTACCGGCCGGCCAGCGCCACCAAGGTCTCGGTCCGGTAGTAAAAGTCCTCCCGCAGCACGTGGTGCTCGGCGCCGTCAGTCCGGTCGAAGGTGAAGTCGAAGAATCCGTCCGGCTTCATGACCCGTCCGACGTGCGCCAGGCACTCCTCGATGACCTCCATCGGGGAGTGCGAGAACACGCTGTGCGCGTGTACCACGTCGAAGTGGTCCGCCGGGAGGAACGCCAGCTTCAGGTCCCGGACCAAGGTCAGGTGCGGCAGTTTCTCCTGCAGGCCGATCTCGGCCAGCGTGCGCTGCGCGGCGAGCAAGATGTCCGGGGAGATGTCGAGACCGTAGTAGCCGCCCGGGTCCAGGTAATCGATGAACAGGCGGCCGGCCCGCAGGTTTCCGCAGCCGATCTCGAGCATCCGCATGCCTGGCTTGAAACCGTGCGAGACGAGGTAATCGAACTGCAGCTGGCCGATCTTGAGCCAGGAGTCGTGGGTGTGGCTGCCCACCGCCCCCTCGTCGCTGCGCGCCGCGTCCGATCTCATCACCGCGCGGTAATAGCTCACGTGATCGGGGCTCTTCAGCCGGAGCACCGTGTCACGAGCCAGGCGGCGGGCGTGCGGCACGATGCGCTCGGGGTGACGCGCGGCGTAACGAACCATGAATGTCAGTCGTGACCGGTCGTTCGGATGCATGCCCATCAGTGAAGCAGAATCTCTTCCAAATGGGGCAATACACCGGTTCACCACGCACGGCACTGGCCAAGGTCGATCCGTGCGATCGTAGCGAGGTGTCGAGTTGAGCCATATACGCTCAAAAAATGTGAGTACTCCAGAAAAGTTTCTTGCCTCGCCAGGCTGGGCGCGATGTGCCGCGGTTTTCTCCGGCATCGACTTGCTAAAGTGAGTCTGAGCAACTCAACGTTATTGAGTATCGACCGTTGTGGGGCCCTGAACCGGGTGTCATGATCCGGTGTCGTGAGAGGTGAGTGGCTGCGCCGCCGGGCAGGCGTGCTGACGGAGCGGAACTTCCGCCGGTTCTACACCGGATACGTGACCTCCCTGCTCGGCACGTCGATGTCGACCGTCGCGATCGCCTGGGCGGTCCTGGACAGCGGAGGAAGCCCGACCGCCCTCGGGCTGGTGTTCGCGGCCAGCGTGGTCCCTCAGGTGCTGCTGCTCGCGTTCGCCGGCGCGGTCGCGGACCGGCTCGGTCGGCGCCGGATGATGCTCGCCGCCGACGTGCTCCGCTGCGGGGCGCAGGCTTGCCTGGCCGCGGCGCTGTTCGCCGGACGGCCTGCGATCTGGCTGTTTGTCCTGCTCGCCTGGCTGGGAGGGTCGGGGCAGGCGTTCTTCTCCCCGGCGCTCAGCGCGCTGACGGTGGAGATCGCCCCCTCCGATCAGCTGGGCAACGCGAACGCGCTGTACGGGCTGGCCACCTCGGTGACCAGGATCGTCGGCCCGGCGCTGAGCGGGGTGTTGGTCGCCTTCGCCGGTCCTGCCGTGGTGGTGGCCGCCGACGCCGCGTCCTATCTGGCGAGCGTGCTCGCCCTCAGCCTGCTCCAGCTACCCAGGACCGGGAAGGCGGCACCAGGCGGCCGGGGGCGCCGGACCCTGTTCTCCGACATGGCCGAGGGCTGGTCCGCCTTCCGGTCGCGGAACTGGTTGTGGGTGGTCACCGTTCAGTTCGCGTTCTTCAACCTGATCACCTGGGCGCCCTGGATGCTGCTCGGGCCGGTCGAAGGCCGCTCTTACCTGGGCGGTGCCGCGGTCTGGGGCGCGATCATGGGGGTGCAGGGGGCGGGCGCGATCGTGGCCGGCCTGCTCTCGCTGGGCCGCAGGACCCGCCGGCCCATGGTGATCGCGACCATCGGCACGTTCTGCTACGCGCTGCCGGACATCCCGATGGCCCTGCACGCGACCGCGCCCTGGGTCGGCGCGGCCGCGTTTGCCTGCGGAGCCGGTGCGTCGCTATCCAACACCTTCTTCAGCACCACCCTGCAGCAGCAGGTACCACCGGAGATGCTGGCCCGGGTCAGCTCGCTGAGCCTGTTCCCCGCCTACGGCGTCGGCGTGATCGGCTACGCGATCGACGGGCCGCTGGCCGGCGTCCTCGGGGCCCAGGCCGTATTCGGGATCGGAGCCATCTACGGGCTGCTGAGCAGCGCGGTGGTCCTGACCCTGCCCTCCGTCCGGGCGCTGCGCTGGCGCGAACGCGAACGCGACCACGAAGGCGACCACGAAGGCGAAGCCGGCGCCGAGCTAGACCCCACTAGACCCCACTAGACCCCACTAGACCCCATTAGCCCGTCAGGGCCTTTTCGCGGCCCCGCGGAGGGCGGCGAAGGCGGCCAGGCGCGCGACCACGGTGACGACGACCGCGACCGGGAGTACCTGGGCTAGGTCAGCGGCGGGCGTGAAGGCGACGATTCCGAACGCGACGGCGACCCCGCCCACGGCCATGGCGAACGCCGCCGCGACCCGCGGAGTGCGCAGCGTCCTGCGGACCATCAGCCGCGCCTCACGCGGTAGCCGCAGCACCATCCACGCGAAGCACCCGGCGGTGACCACGGCCAGCGCCCCGAGGCCGACGACGAAGGGCAGCCGGTCCAGGTGCGTGACCGCCGGAACCCAGATCAGGATCAGCGCGATCAGCGTGAACACGTAGATCGTCCGTGACACCGTGCGCAACAGCACCACGTCGATGTTCCT
>Ga0302178_10002209_pt1 | contig 15640 bp, 8 predicted proteins | sample I_Palsa_E1_3_FD_198790 | JGI IMG/M metagenome (GOLD analysis project Ga0302178, IMG submission 198790) | Peat permafrost microbial communities from Stordalen Mire near Abisko, Sweden - I_Palsa_E1_3 | ecosystem: Environmental > Terrestrial > Soil > Palsa > Peat permafrost | place: Sweden: Abisko... | reverse complement strand
AGCGTGCAGACGTTTCGGTCACCGGACAGCGGATCGATAGGCTATGTCGACCCGGCGAGTGTGCGATTCATGACCAGCCAGCATGCGCCTCACTATGCCGGGCTAGCCCTGCCAGCAGCGGGAACGTTGCCACGGGTCGAGATCATCTACGGACATAGCAATATGGACGGCATGCAAATAGACGACGCCGTCGCCAACAACGCCAAGGGCATAGTTTTAGCGGGTGTCGGCGATGGAAACACATCGATAGCAGCACTTGCCGCACTTGAACGAGCAGTCAAGAAGGGCGTTGTAGTCGTCCGCTCGACGCGCGTTGGATCCGGTTTTGTGAATCGCAATGTCGAGGTGGGCGACGATAAAAGCGGTTTCATCGTCTCACTGGACTTGAATCCTCAGAAGGCGCGCATTCTCACGCAGCTCCTCATTGCTAACGGGGTAACGTCCGCCGCCCAAATGCAGCAGCAATTTTCGGCGACCTGGTAACGCCTGCTCAGGGCACCATCAACGGCAGCCGGACAGCCGCAGCGGCGAGTCCCGATAGCGACTCGCCCTCCCCCAAACGATCAACGGCAGCCACGACTCTTCGGAAAATAACAATGGAAATCCTAAAACACCTGTTCACAGAGGAGCCGCTTCTCGCGCTATTTACGACCATCGCGCTTGGCTATCTAGTCGGCAAGATCAAGATCGGGAGTTTTGTTCTTGGCGGTGTCGCCGGAACGCTTCTGGTGGGCGTGGTCATCGGCCAAATGAACATTCAGATTGACGCAGGGATCAAGGCAATCTTCTTTGCCTTGTTCATCTATGCGGTTGGTTTTCAGGGTGGTCCTCAATTCTTTCACGCGCTGAACAGACGGTCGTTGAACCAGTTGGCGTCTGCAGTCGTCATGTGCGTGACAGGGCTCCTTTGCGTTCTCATCGCAGCATGGGCGTTCGGGCTGGACCGGGGAATGGCTGCGGGACTGGCTGCCGGCGGCCTGACGCAGTCTGCAATCATTGGGACAGCCGGCGACGCCATCAGCCGGCTGGGATTGGCGCCGGCAGTGATAAAGACCATGCAAACCAACGTCGCGGTCGGATATGCCGTCTGCTACATCTTTGGTTCGCTCGGCCCAATCATCATGGTGACGTGGTTCTTGCCCATGGTGATGAAGTGGGATATCCGGCAAGAAGCGTTAAAGCTCGCCAAACTCATGTCGGGCGGCAAGGCCGAACTCGACCCGGGGCAATTCAATGCTATTACGCCGGTTAATACACGCTTCTTTGAAATCTCCAAAGCAAGTACCGCTGTCGGGAAAACCGCGCTGGCGATCGATACGGAGCTTTCGAACGCAGCGGTCGAAGCGATCTATCGCGGGGGCAAAGCGCTCGATATCACCGACACGGCATTGGTCCAGGTTGGCGATAGCGTCGCGATCAGCGGTGCGGTGGGTGTCATGGACGCAGCGTCCAGCATGCTTGGCCCCGAAACCGTCGCGCCGCTTGACTTGGCAGTCGTGCTCGAGAGCCGAGAGATTATCCTGACCAATCGCGAGCTGACTGGCCGGGAAATGGGCAAGATGCACGACGACATAAACGTCGCCACCCGTCATGGTGTTTTCCTGACTGCAGCAAAGCGCATGGGGCGCGACCTGCCCTTGCTAAGCGACCTTCAGTTAAAAACGGGCGACGAATTGCATTTCGTCGGCAGCTCTGCTGATCTCGACCGCGTGCAACCAAAGATCGGCTACAAAATTACGGCGGCGTCCGTTACCGACTTCATATTCTTTGGGCTCGGCATGATACTTGGAATGCTGATTGGACTGATCCAGTTCAAGCTCTGGAGCGTGCCAGTATCGATCGGAAGCGGCGGCGGCTGCCTGCTGTCAGGCTTGCTCTTCGGGTGGCTGCGCAGTGTCCATCCTAAGTTCGCGGCGTTACCAATCGGGGCCTCGAACTTTTTACGCGACTTTGGGCTTGCCGTCTTTGTCGGAATTGTCGGAATTGCAGCAGGTCCCCAAGCACTGGTCGCCATTCGGCAATATGGTTTGACCCTGCTGCTGCTCGGCGTTGCCGTCACCCTTATTCCTCAGATCGTCACGTTCTTTTTCTCCTACTTCGTTCTACGCATTCGAAATCCAATTGAAGCACTGGCGTGCGTCGCAGGTGGCCGCAGCGCTAATCCTGCCTTTGCGGCATTGCTATCCAAGGCGGGTAATGCCACGCCAGTCGTTTCCTTCACCGTCACCTATGCCGTTGCCAACGTCTTCCTCACGTTGTGGGGACCGGTCATTGTCGGCATCATTTCGAAAAACGCAGGCTAAAACCGTAAAGGCGAGACCATCATGGCAGAGCAGGACTATAGTAAATTTTCCGGTCTGAGTCCGTTTGAACTTAAAGATCACCTCATCGAGATGGCTTCATCCGATGCACAGCGAATCATGCTGAACGCGGGTCGCGGCAATCCAAATTTCCTCGCGACATTGCCGCGTTGGGCGTTCCTCAGCCTGGGTGACTTTGCCCTGCGAGAATCGGAACGGTCATATTCCTATTTGAATAGCGGCTTCGGCGGTCTTCCCGAACATGACGGTATCGTGCAAAGGTTTGAAGCCTATGCTAACGATCATCGACAGACTGATGGCGTTATCTTTCTGCGCTCCGCGATCTCGTATGTCAAAGATCAACTCGGTCTTGACCGTGATTCGTTTCTCTATGAAATGGTGAGTGCGTTCCTCGGCTGCAACTACCCAACGCCGCCGCGCATGCTGGAACACACGGAACAGATCGTCAAGGCGTACCTCACCCAGGAAATGTTCGGAGCCCAACCGAAGAGCGGGGACTTCTCTCTGTTCGCCACCGAGGGCGGAACGGCCGCGATGGCCTATATTTTCCAGACGCTTCACGAGAACGGCCTGATTCATCCAGGAGACAAGATCGCCATCGCAACGCCGATATTCTCGCCCTATCTGGAGATCCCGGTCTTGAGCGATTACCAGCTAGAGGTAGTCGATATCCGGATGGACGAACACTCTGACTGGCAATTCCCGGAAGCCGAGATCGCCAAACTGAAGGACCCGGCTGTCAAGCTCTTCTGCCTCGTCAATCCGAGCAATCCGCCGTCGACGAAGCTATCGGATGCCTCGCTGGATCAGTTAGCGGAGCTTGTCACCAGCCATCGCCCGGATCTGATGATTATCACCGACGACGTCTACGGGACGTTTGCAGATGACTTCGTTTCCCTATTTGCCAAATGCCCGCACAACACGCTTTGTGTGTACTCGTTTTCCAAGTTCTTTGGCGCGACGGGTTGGCGTCTGGGAACCATTGCCGTGCATGACGATAATGTGTTTGACGCATCGCTTGGAAAACTTCCTGAACCGCAGAAACAGCTGCTCGACAAGCGTTATTCGACGCTTACGACTGAACCTCGAGCACTGCGTTTCATTGATCGTCTGGTCGCCGACAGTCGCGCCGTCGCATTGAACCATACAGCGGGCCTCTCGGTGCCGCAACAATTACAGATGGCTCTGTTTGCTCTGAATGGGCTCATGGACCGGGATCACCGATACAAGGATTCAGCCAAACAACTCATCCGAAAGAGGCATCAAACGCTCTATCGCGAAATGGGTGTGAAGGTGGAACGGGGCTCGAATGATGTCAACTATTACAGCTTGATTGATCTCCAGGAGATTGGCGGCAAGCTCTACGGGTCCGCCTTCGAGGCATGGTTTATCAAGAGCAATCTCGGAACGAACTTCCTGTTTCGGCTCGCTGAAGAGACCGGTGTAGTCTTGTTGCCCGGAAATGGTTTCGAGGTCGTAGATACGTCGGCACGAGTCTCACTCGCAAACTTGACGGACATTGAATACGCAGCGATCGGGAAGTTTACCCGGCAGATCCTCAACGAATACCGCGAAGACTATGAGAAGACAGCGAAGCATTAGTGCACCGTGAATTGCTATCTTCTGCCCGGAGGCGCAATAAGGTGGTTCACTTCGTCACACGATTTTCGGCTGGCGAGCGACATGGCCGGAAGTCGTCGCGGGTCGGTGCCTGAGTAGATCCCGGGGCTGGCGTTGCGGTGCGTCCAAACGTTACCGTGTCCTTTGGAAACATTGACTCAACGCCCGTATTCATTGAACGCCGCGGCTGCAAGCATTATGTATTACAGATTCGAGAACACCGCGTATAAGAGCATCCTGGACGCAATCGATGGAAACGAGACGTCCGTCCTGGCGCTCGACGCCGGCCTGCAGATACCTCGTGAAGCCAATACCAAACTGCTGCCCGTCTATATCATCGACGCACCGTTGATGGCCTACGGCGGCCCTGGCTACGACTCGTCAATCCTGCGCAATGCGTTAACCCCAGAAGGAACACGAATAACGAATGAGGCGGTCGCGAAAATGCATCTGCAAAAAGCCAGGGGCGTAGCGCGGATCGCCGAAGTCGACCCGTGTGGCGACGGCATTGCACAACGCCTGCTGGTCGCGGCAGACGGGCTGAAAACCGATCTTGTGATGATGGTTACCCACGGGCGCTAGGGCTTGCGGGGGATTTGTCAAGTTGACAGAGGTAGACTGCCTATCTGGCTAAAGTATCTCAATCCTTATTAAATAGTTTTCTTGGCTGCGACGGTGACACTCCAGCTATGCAATTTGGCGAAGCGTTCCCGGAGTGCCGCACGGTGATAGGCCGCGCTCATCTGATGTCGGGGCAATGCGAAATGCTGCCGAATCGGGCCGAAGCATGAGAGAACCGCCTGCATGCGACGCCCATCGCGAAATCCGCACATCTGGCGCTCGCGCCTGCGGGTCGGCTGGTGGGTTTCTCGGCACGGTTGTTCACGCGTGCGGCCCCTCTGACGAAAACGTGCTTCACCTGAGCAAGCTCGAGAATGTCAGCTATCGGTGCGGGATAGCTGCGCAGCTGGTCGGTAACGATTTTGCGCGGCGCCGGATTTGAACGCATTACCCTCCGGAAGCAGCGCTTTGCCGCGACCTTGTCGCGCCACTTTTGCACCAGCACCTCAAGTTCGGTGCAATGCTTGTCGACCGCTCGCCATAACAGATACGGCACGCCGCGCAGCGTCACGAACATCTGGTCGAGATGCCATGTGCTAGCCGGCTTGCGCCGCGCCGCTTTGGCGCGATCGGCAGGAGAACGGTGACCGCGATAAAGTGTTTTCGTTTTCTTCACTACTTCATGCTACCGCCAGCTCCCCATTAACCTGACAGAGCCGTCTCGATACATTCAACACGTAAAGACAACGCTTTTGGTTCCGGCCGCCATGCGCATCTGGGTGCGTCATTCGGACGACGCATCGCGAGCCTTGCGTCGTGCGTCGACCTGGGCTTCGGAAAGGCGCGCTTCATAGATTGAACGCGGCTCGATTGTCCGGGCGACGAGCGTTGCAGTCGCTACCGCAAGGAGAAGCGGCACGATAAACGATCGATCGCGCGAAGTCAGTTCCATTATCAAGACGACGGTCGAAATTGGGCCCTGTGTTGTCGCCGCTAAAACGGCGGCTGCTCCGATTACCGCGAAAAGTCCTAGCGGCACCCCGGGCCATATCCCGCTCCACACGTGTCCTAATACTGCGCCTAACAGAGCGCCTAGCGCGAGGGAGGGCGTAAACAGACCGCCCGGTGTCCCGCACCCCAGGCACAGCGCCGTGGCCAGCGGCTTCAGGAACAGCAGTGCGAGCAGCAGTGCTGGCGTGAGCTGTCCCACGAATACAAGTTGAGCAATATCCTTACCATTGCCCAGTAGTTGAGGAAATTCGATTGAAACAACGCCCAACAAGCCAAGGACGAGCAAAGGCGCCAATATTCTCCGCCAGCCCTGCGGCTTGTTTCGGTCAGCAAGCGCAATGCTTCGCACATAGACGACCGAAACGACGCCAGCGATCGGACCGAACAGTAACGCCCACAAGGTAGCCGACCATGAGTTTTGATAAGCGGGAATCAGATAGGTCGGCGCGTCCGGAAGGACGATCCAGGAAACAGCGGTGGCGATGAGCGCAGTCACTAATGCGGGGAGTACCATGCGCAGCGATAACGCACCTCTCAGAACTTCCAGCGCGAAGAGTGCCCCGCCCAACGGTACGCCGTACGCCGCGGCCATCCCGCCGCCTGCGCCGCACGCGACCAGCAACCGGCGTTGACGGTCCGATAAGCGCGCAATGTCAGAGACCACGTTTGCGATCACCGCACCTGCCTGCTTAGGTGCCCCCTCTCGTCCAAGCGACACGCCCATTCCCACAACGACGACAGAAAGGACTGCACTGCCCAGCGTCCGAACCACGGGAAGGCGTCCGGCGGTAAACCAGATCGCCTCGGTGATGTCGATGCCGTTACCGCTTGATAGACGAACCAGCACAATTTGCCCGACGCCCGTGAGCACGCCCGCGCCCGCCAGGACAAGAACATGGTGCCATGCCGAGGCGTTCTGGGTCGCAGTCAAAAGAGAGGTGCCCGGTCCGGGCCACATCAAGTGCTGCACCGCCTGGAGCAAAGAGGTCAACGCTGCAGCGCTCGCCCCCGTTCCGATAGCGATAACAACGACGGCGGTCCAGAATCGAACGGCGCCAGGGGCCGTTAGTGTCGAGGGGACAGCGTCCTGACCCGGCGTGCTCAGCGTGGCGCTTTCCATTTCGCTATTGGCGAGAGTAGGGTATTTATCGACCATGCAAATGCGCGCGTCGCTCAACCGTTTGAAAGCAAACGTAGTCCGCATAAGAGAATCCTCACAACGTCATTCCTTGAAGCAAGCGTGGACGCTGCTCGGTATCGGCTGCGGCACATTCCAATTAACAATTCAGCAAAAGGCTCCGCGCTGACCGCGTGACGCGCCTAGCGTAACCGAGATGTCGTCATTTATTCCAACACCGTACCGGGTCCCTAACTTCGCGCCCGGTTGATCGCGCTTGTAGCCAGCTGCCGCGCAAGGTCCGCGTATAACTCAGCCCACTTGCCAAGCAAGGTAGGGTCATCAGTCAGGAAAAGCGGGTGCTCGGCCCATGCGCTGACGCTCGGGCCTTTCCAGGCTATCTCGAATATCCGTAAATCCTCGTCCTCGCTGACGCCGCTATCGATCAGCTCGCGGAATGAGACAAGGTGGTAGAGATACACATCATCGGGCGCGATGCCATGCATAGCAGCCAGCGCGTCGGTCGCGCGCTTTTGCGCGGCGTCGCGGCTACCAGCCATCAGGAACACAATGCTTTCGCCATGCGTGTTGCCAAACATGACTCGAAACAGCGAGGTTCTGCAGTGATGGCTTAGTTGCGTGCTCATAGTTGCCTCAGCGCCCGAAAACTGTTCCTCCCTCAGCCGGAGCGCTTGCGCACCGCTTATTTGCGTCTCCAATCGCCCCTTTCGGTCGCGATAGCTATCGCTCCTCCAGTACACATACACCCCGCACACGAGCAGGCAGGCCAGCGCGAGAATACCAACGCCCGCGAGTATCTCCAGATCGGCACGCGCCATTTCAGGCTCCTTTTAGTCCCGCGCGCGCTTCGTCTGCCATTTGCTGCACCTTTGCCGGCAAGCTCGGATAGGAGCCAGACTTCAACGCACTCCCAATCGGGAGACACTTCGTTCCCGGCTGCGACCCACGCGGTTGCCCACCCCGCTAACGCGCTTCCTGGTCAGGCCGGTTTTCTGTGCGACCGGACTTCGTAGCGCACCGTCTACAAGGATACGGCGTGCCAGCATTTCCAACGGTCCCGCGCGTGAGCAAGGGAAGGCTGGCGGCAAATTGGTCTGCTCATCGGCGGCGCTGCCATGATTTCTTGAGCGAAGGGACGAATCCCCGAGTATCCGACGTAGGTTCCTATCGATCAATAGAACGCGTCTGACTTATATGTCCCGCTGCAGGACGTTTTTTGACCCCGGCTGCCTTTTCATGATCGCGGCATTGGGAGATTGCCAACGCCTCGAAACGACCCAGCCCGGCCGTGCGAACCCTTTAGAGATCCAGGCAGCTTTCGAGGGATATAACGGCCACTCGCGACCTGAGTGTGGCGAATCGACGTTTTTGCTGTGGCCCGCTAAGAAAATCGTCGCGAACACAAGCACAAACGACCCATCACAACGCCTACCTAGGATTCGGTCATTGCCTTCGCCTTCGCCTTCGCGGTTGCGCTTATAGATTGAGGGGGACCAATCCGTCGAGGATCGCTCGCGGGTCTCCGATTGGACTACTCATGGCTTCACTAGCCCACCTCGGTCAGATGCCGACATCTGACGTAGACTGCGTGGCCGCGGGAGTTATGATTGGAGCGTCCGCTGGCGGGCATGACGGATCGATCGTGTCTCTTTATGCAACGCTCAACACCCTCTCAACAAAATCCACTCCCACCGTCCGATCTAGCCGTAGCAGAGAGGGGTGGAATCGGCGGTACTCGCTTGGATTCTCACCCCCTCGGTGGTTGACGTAAATCAAGGCTTACATGAGCTTACTACAATAACTTATTCCAACACCGCGCCTCTGGATGTCGAGAGCAGATTGGGTCTTCTCAAGCGTTAAATGCGGAGAGGGTTAGGGTGCGTCTTATCCAATGGCATGTAAGATGTGCCCATATCGGTCGGATATCGCTTTACAGGCGGCAGTGCTAATGACTCTGAAGCTCGCCGGAACATTCTTGGGAACCGAGCGTATTCACACATTCAAGGATCGGCTCGATTGTTTGAGGGATATATTGCATGAGGCGGCCGTATCTTCGGTCTTTTCAAGACCTACCCGGCGGGCAGGACAGCCTAAGATCAGATTAGCAAGCACCTTCCAGCGGTCATGCATTTGAAATCTTGCGCAGCGATTGACAAGCAGTACGAGCGCTACCGGATGCTTGCTCGCAAGCATCGACTACATCACTTCAGCCTTCCGTCCGAGGCGCCTTTGGAACCAAATGTGATGTCAGAGATCTCCCGACATAATCCGGCGGTAGGGCAACCAGCAGCCAGTGACAGCCTGTCATTGCCTGTCCGTAATATCCGTAATTCGCCGGTGGCGTTTCTGGTTGTCGCCATCGGCGCATCGGCCGGCGGCCTTGATGCTTGCAGAAAGCTCGTGGATGCCCTGCCCGCACCTACCGGCATGGCTTTCATCCTGGTCCAACATCTCGATCCAACCCACCAAAGCATGCTGGTGGAGTTGATCGCCAGCCACACGTCAATGACGGTGGTGCAGGCAGTGGACGGCATGTTAATTGAGCGCGAACACCTGTACATCATTCCTCCCGGCGTTTATCTCGCTGCGGGCAGCGACGCGCTACATCTCTCTCAACCTCAAGAGCGCCATGGCGCGCGCCTGCCGTTCGATTTTTTGCTGCATTCGCTGGCCGAGGAATATGGCCCGCGTGCCATCGGTGTCGTCCTTTCGGGAACCGGTGCCGATGGCAGCGTTGGACTGAAAGCGTTGAAAGAGAAAGGTGGCTACGCGATCGCTCAGGATCCTGATGAAGCGGAGTATGACGGCATGCCGCGGAGCGCAATCGCAACCGGGGTAGTGGATCTCGTGCTACCGGTGGCTGCGATTGCCGATGCGCTGATCAAATACGATCGGGGCGTGTCGCTTACGCAAACGCGAAACGATTCGATAGCGGTTGATACGACGGAGGATCTGGATAGCAGTCCACAGGCGTTGGATCGGGTCATTGAACTTCTCCGCACAAAAACCGTACACGATTTCACGCTTTACAAGCCGGGAACGCTGAAGCGTCGCATCGAGCGACGCATGGCGATGGCCGGAGTTGTGAATGACGACGTGGATCAGTATCTCAAAATGCTGGGAACCAACGCGGGTGAACTTGAACTCCTCGCGAAGGACCTTTTGATTAATGTCACCAGCTTCTTTCGTGACCCGAGGGTCTACGATTTCCTTGCGCAGAAAATTATTCCTGAACTGGTCAGCAGTCACACGGACGACCACCCCCTACGTGTCTGGACGGCCGGATGTAGTACGGGAGAAGAGGCCTATTCGATCGCGATGCTCTTTATCGAGGAGATCGCAGTCTCGCAACGCAATATCAAAATCCAACTACTCGCTTCCGACGTGGATCCGGATGCCGTAACGACCGCCCGGGAGGGTGTCTATCCTGAAATGATCCAGGCTGACGTGTCACCAGCACGCCTTAAGCGCTTCTTCTCGCTGGAGGATCACCATTACCGGGTCTTGCCTGAGCTGCGTGCAGCGATCGTTTTCACTGTGCAGGATGTCCTTGCCGATCCGCCCTTCTCGCGTCTCGACTTGGTTTCCTGTCGGAACCTTCTCATCTATTTGCGTCCTGAGGCTCAGGAGAAGGTAGTTTCATTGTTTGATTTTGCGCTGCGCGAGGGCGGTGTTCTGCTGCTGGGTAACGCGGAGACGGCCGGTAACGTTGAAGGCCGCTTCGAACTGATCTCCAAGCAGGAAAGGCTGTATCGACATATCGGTCGCAGCAGGCCCGGGGAACTGAATTTTTCGATGCCTACCGGTGGTGGCGTTCGAGTTCCCACGGGTCGAGGACAGGGCCGGGCACCTGCGCCCCAGTCCGCTCTCGCCGAGCTTTGTCGACGGCTGGTGATCGAGCGTTATGCGCCAGCTGCAGTGTTGGTCAATCGCCAGCACGAGTGTCTCTACTCTCTGGGCGCGACGGATCGTTATCTGAGCGTCGCACCAGGGCAGCCCACTCACGACCTCTTCGCCATGGCGCGACCGGGTGTGCGCACCAAACTCCGGTCGGCTATCCAGCAGGCCAGTCAGGAAAACGTGCGCACCGTCATCACTGGCGGCCGAGTGACCTACGATGGCCGTACCTTGGCGTTCAGAATTGATGCCCAGCCCGTAATGACGGAGGGCGAGGCGTTGTTCTTGGTCTGCTTCATCGACGAGCAACAAGTCGAACTGAAACAAAAGCCGGAAACGGCTCATCCCATCGAGCCGTACAGCGAGGCACGGGTTACCGAACTGGAGCAGGAACTCGAAGCCACACGGGCGGAACTGCAGGGCGCAATTCGCAATCTTGAGATATCCAGCGAAGAACAGAAGTCAATCAACGAAGAAGCCTTGTCGGCCAATGAGGAATTTCAGTCCACAAACGAGGAATTACTCACCTCCAAGGAAGAGTTGCAGTCGCTTAACGAGGAGCTTACTGCACTTAATGGGCAACTTCAGGAAACCTTAGAACGGCAGCGGACAACAAGCAACGATCTCCAGAATGTTCTGTACAGCACGGATGTGGCGACCCTCTTCCTCGACACCGAGCTCAAGATCCGCTTCTTCACGCCTGCTACCAGATCGCTATTCAGTGTCATTCCAAGCGATATCGGTCGGCCGCTCGCGGACCTGAATTCGCTCGCGACCGATGGTGCGCTCCCGGCCGATGCGCAGGCAGTGCTGCACAGCCTTGCGCCGGTCGAGCGGGAGATCGAAACCCGAGGCGCCACGTGGTTCACTCGACGGATACTGCCCTATCGCACCGAGGACGGCGGAGTGGGCGGAGTGGTGATTACCTTCACGGACATTACCGAGCGCAAGCATACAGCGAAGGCGCTGGAACTCGCCAGGAAGCAAGCCGAACTGGCGAATATCTCGAAGTCTCGCTTTCTCGCTGCTGCGAGCCATGACCTGCGCCAACCGCTGCAGACGCTCGCCTTGCTCCAAGGGTTGCTGGCGAAGACGGTCGAGAGTGACAAAGGGCAGGATCTGTTGATTCGGCTCGATGAAACGATAACCGCGATGTCTGAGATGCTGAATACGCTGCTCGACATCAACCAAATTGAAGCGGACACGGTCCACGCGGAAATGTCCACTTTCCCGGTCAACGACCTGCTTCACAGGCTGAAGAATGAGTTTAGCTTTCAGGCGCAAGCAAAGGGAATCGTCCTCCACGTCGCGAGCTGCAGTCTCACGCTATACAGCGATCCCCGTCTTCTCGAACAGGTGATCCGGAATCTGCTGTCGAATGCCTTGAAATACACCCCGCATGGCAAGGTGCTGCTGGGCTGTCGGCGACGCCATGGGGCACTAAGCATCGAGGTATGGGACACGGGCGTGGGGATCGTAAGCGGCGAACTTCAGGCGATCTTCCAGGAATATCATCAGATCGATAACCCCGCACGCGAGCGCAGCCGGGGGCTCGGCCTGGGTCTGTCGATCGTTCAACGGATCGCTGATTTGCTGGGTTACCGAATGCGAGTTCGCTCCCAACCAGGCAAGGGATCAGCATTCGCTCTCGAGGTCGACCTTCCGACGCCTGGAGCGCCAACGAAGTCTCAGCCCCCTCCGATACATGTGCCACATCAGGAAGCCATCGAAAGTGCGCACCGTTCGGGCATGATTCTCATCATCGAAGACGATCCCGAGGTGCGCGAGGCACTTAGACTGGTTTTTAGTGAAGATGGACATCATACGGCGGGAGTAGCTGATGGAGCTGCAGCGCTCGAATGGCTGATCCAAGGAGGCGTCGTGCCAAACTTGGTGCTGGCCGACTACAACCTGCCGAACGGCATGAATGGAGTCCAAGCTGCGATGAATGTGCGGGAGAAGCTGGATCATGAACTGCCGGTCATCATTTTAACCGGCGATATCTCCACCGAAACCTCGCGCGATATCGCGCTTCACCATTGTGAGCAGTTCATTAAACCAGTGAAGTTCAAGGACCTGTCGAATGTCATCCAGCGCCTGCTGGCAACACCACCCCGAGAGCGCGATGGAGCTACCTCGGCGCACAACTCTCCCTCGAGCCCCTGAATCCCGGCACGTTGTGCAGGCTATATGAAATCCGGGTTCGCACGCTCATTGATCTTCAGGTCCTCGCGTGCGAGGCGTTGGGATTCAGCCCGGTGGCCGAGCATCAATGCCGCTACGTCCTACGATGGCGCGAGAGCGTCCGCACGGACGTCCCTCCTGCGGTGACCTGCTTCTCGAACTTAGGCGCTGGCTGTACGATCATCGCATCCTCATTTCACACGATCGCTTGCTCAAACGGCTGATTGTGCAAGCCATGCATCATCTAGATGAGCGCTTTGCCCGGATACGTTGGTTCACGCCTTCGGCGAGGCCGCCGTGGACAATTGGGGCCGGCTGGCAAAGGCCCCCGACAACCATCATCCGACCGGACATGCTGCTTTGACGTTGTTCACCAACCTACACTGTTAAACGGGTAGTCGATCAGAAATGAAAACAATAAAACTACGATGTAGCGTTTTTGATCGTCCGGTTCGCTGACACGGCCGAGCGAGGGTCGCACGGCGTTCGTTGGCAAACGCAAGTTGATACAGCTTCGGCGACGACAAAGCCGCATTCCGGAAGAACGATGATTACAGCGCGGTAGCTTCGGCTTACGTCGCGATTACACATCCGGTCTTGCCACAAATGAGTCATGTATTGTCGAATTTCATCGCGACGCTAAGCCTCTCTGCGCGGCTCAACGTGAATGTCTCGCCGCAAATAACAAACTTCATAGGCTCCCCCGTTTCTAGCGTCGCTTCTAGGCTTCCGGTCGTCCGCCCAATCCTGATCTTGAGACTACGACTACGCCACTGTATGCCGAAGGAAAGGCTCCGCCATGTCGCCGGTAGTCGTGGGTCCACGGCCAAATAGTCGCTGTGCAGAGACAGACCCGCAAATCCGAATACCGCCATCAACCATATTCCCCCCATACCGGCGATATGGACGCCACCCTCAACGGCCGCCTGACTATCGTCGAGATCGATCGCTGAAACTTCGCGAAAAAAATCGAGGGCCGCGTCTGTGTCACCCAATCGGGCGGCGACCAACCCATGCATGGCGCGACTCAACGAACTGCCATGCCCGCAGCGCGGAGCATAGTAGTCGAAGTTCTTCGCATCCGAGTCGCGAGGAAACTCGTCCGGAAGCAACGCCAGGAGCGCTACCACGTCGGCCTGCTTGACCACTTGGGATGCTTGCGTGCGCTCTCGCCCGAGCACCACGTCGAGCGGCACTGAGCGACCGGCGTAGTTGGCCAGATCGATGTCCTCGAGCTTGAAAAAGCCGGCAAATTGCTCGAAGAGTCCGGTACCGGGATCAAGGCCGGTCGCTATCGTCTCGGCAACGCTCCGCCATTGCTCCATCTCGGCATTGCTCAGGCCAAGGCGACTCGACAGGCTTTCCCAGCGCTCGGGCCAACGGGCGAGCAACAACGCGGCCACATCAAGCGCTCGCCTGATGTTCCAGCGTGCCATAACGTTGGTGAATGCGTTGTCGTCGATCGACTCGTGATATTCGTCGGGCCCAATAACACCCCGAATGTGACAGTGACCGTCCGCTTCCGGCTGCGCACGGCTCGACCAGAACCGGGCGGTCTCCAACAGTATTTCGGCACCTGCGTCGCGCAGGAACACCTCATCGCGGGTCGCCTGCCAGTATTGCCAGACTGCATAGGCGACGTCCGCGCTGATGTGCTGCTCTTGCAAGCCGCAATTGACATCGATAACTTTGCGATCCGGGCCGAGCGCGCGCGAGGGGCAGGTCTCCTCACCAGTGTCGGCCGACTCCCAGGCGTAAAGAGCACCTCGCCAGCCCAATCCGGCCGCCTTCGCACGCGCGCCATCGAGCGTATTAAAGCGATACATGAGGAGCGCTCGCGCCGCTTCTGGCCAGGTCAGTATGTAGAAAGGGAGCAAGTAGATTTCCGTGTCCCAAAACACATGCCCGTGGTAATCGTCACCGGTCAGAGCGCGCGCAGCAATGGAGACATGTTCGTCATCAGGGTTGGCCGCACCATTGAGGTGATAGAGAGCGAATCGCAATGCCTGCTGTGCGGCCGGATCACCCTCGACCTCGACTGCGCTGCAGTCCCAACGACTTGCCCAAGCGGCCTCATGCGCCGCTACGACACCGGACCACCCGAGCCTCTGCGCAACGGCAAGCGCGTGCCTTGCGTCTTTGCCGGGGTCAGCGTCGTCGGTATCGCCACGCGCAACTGTCACCACCCGCTGCAAACAAGCGATCTGCCCTGGCTGGGACTTCCAGTTCCAGGCCCACTTAAACGGGCCAGACATCATCGGGGAAACCTTCTGACCATCGACGAGCAGCGACAATTCGGCGGCCATCGCTAGGCGTTTGTCGGAACCTAGCACATGCCATAGGCCAAAGCCCTGCTCCATGCGATCGGGTAAGAGGCCGATGTCCAAGCCTTCAAAGGAAGCGTTCAGCGCAATCTGCACTTCGTCCTCGCCCCGCGTGTTCTCCAACTGAATAAGTTGCAAGGCGGTTGCATGTTGGTTGAGGCAGGCGAGGTGCAAGCTTCTTATAAGAACACCAACGTCAGAAGCGTTCGAGAGACGTCTTTCTGTGATTACGGCCCCCCGGTGCATGTCGAGGATTCTGCGCTGCGCCTTGCCGTCACCGGGCCGGTGTACCGGCGGCTCTCCGTCGAGAAGGATGTGAATCTGAAGCCAATCGGGGGTCGCGACTAGACCCGGTATGGCCTCCTCTTCATCAGCTGTGTCGAACAGCCCGGCAACCAGCGTGCGCGACGTGGCGACCCATCGTCCGCCGCGATGTATCGCTCGCGCGCCACGTACCCCGAGGAAACCGTTGCTGATTGCAAAGCGTACCCCCCGGCTGATTTCAAGCAAGCAGTCGTAGCCCGCCTCTGAGATGACCCAATTGGGATCTGCCGATGGTGTAAAAACGTGGTCCATCGTTCTGG
>Ga0302178_10002207_pt1 | contig 15653 bp, 14 predicted proteins | sample I_Palsa_E1_3_FD_198790 | JGI IMG/M metagenome (GOLD analysis project Ga0302178, IMG submission 198790) | Peat permafrost microbial communities from Stordalen Mire near Abisko, Sweden - I_Palsa_E1_3 | ecosystem: Environmental > Terrestrial > Soil > Palsa > Peat permafrost | place: Sweden... | reverse complement strand
GAGATCATCACGATCGCGGGCCGCAACGTGTTTCCCGCCGAGATCGAACGGGTCGCCGCCGAAATACGCGGCGTGCGTGAAGGTGCCGTGGTGGCGGTCGGCACCGACGACGACACCACCCGGCCGGGATTGGTTATCACCGCCGAATTCCGCGGCCCCGACGAAGCCGGCGCCCGCAGCGAGCTGGTCGCCAAGGTGGCGTCCGAGTGCGGCATCGTGCCCGCCAACGTGGTGTTTGTCCGGCCCGGCTCGCTGCCGCGCACCTCGTCGGGCAAGCTGCGGCGGCTGGAAGTCAAACGCAACCTGACCGCGGTGACCACATGACCGCAGAGCTGAGCATCGACGAATACCGGGCGCTGCTCGACGGGGTATTCAATGACGACGTCGTCAAGTGGACCGCGGAAGCCGAAGCCAGCGAACGGTTTCCGCGCAAGCTGATCGAGCATCTGGGTGAGCGTGGCGTGTTCGCGCACAAGTGGCGCAACGGTCAGCATCCCGACGTGCCCAAGCTCGTCGCGTTGGCGTTCGCCCTGGGGCGGCTCGGCTCGGCGGGTATCGGTGTCGGTGTCAGCCTGCACGACTCGGCGATAGCCATCCTGCGCCGCTTCGCCCGGTCGGATTACCTCAAGGACATCTGCGAGCAGGCCATCCGCGGTGAGGCGGTGCTGTGCATCGGCGCGTCCGAGGAGTCGGGCGGCTCGGACCTGCAGATTGTGGAGACCGAAGCCCGTTCTGTCCGAGACGGATTCGAGGTCCGCGGCGTCAAGAAGTTCGTGTCGCTGTCACCGGTGGCCGACCACATCATGGTGGTCGCCCGCGGCGTAGACCATGACCAGACCAGCCGGCACGGCAACGTGTTGGTGATCGCGGTTCCGACGGCTCAGACCGACGTGCAGGTGCCGTACCGCAAAGTCGGCGCCGGACCGCTGGCCACCGCCGCGGTGCACATCGACACCTGGGTACCCGCCGATGCGCTGATCGCCCGTCCCGGAACGGGTTTGGCGGCGATTTCCTGGGGATTGGCCCACGAGCGGATGTCGATCGCGGGGCAGGTCGCCGGGGGTTGCCAGCGGGTGCTCGGCATCACCCACGCCAGGATGGTCGAGCGCCGGCAGTTCGGCGCGACGCTGTTCGAACACCAGGCTCTACGGTTGCGCCTCGCTGATCTGCAGGCCCGCGTCGACCTGCTTCGCCACGGGCTCAACGGAATCGCGGCCGAGGGCCGTCTTGATCTGCGGGCCGCGGCGGCAGTGAAGGTCACGGCCGCAAGGCTTGGCGAAGAGGTGCTGTCGGAGTGCATGCACATCTTCGGCGGCTCCGGCTATCTGGTCGACGAGACACCGCTCGGCCGCTGGTGGCGGGACATGAAGCTGGCCCGGGTCGGCGGCGGCACAGACGAGGTTCTGTGGGAATTGGTCGCCGCGGCAATGAAACCCGACTACGACGGCTACCGCAATCTGAACGGCGGCTAGTGCGCCTCGGGGATGTCGGCGGACGTGCGGGGCAACGCGTAGAGAGCCATCCGCCGGTTGCTCATGTCGTGCTCGCCGAGGAAGGCGCAGCCGGCGTATTCACACAGCCGCCGCGCCGAGGTGTTGCGGTGGTCCGGGTCGAACATGATTCGGCGACAACGGGGTTCGACCTCGAAGACGCTCGCGACGATCCGCGGCAGCAGGAACGGGCCGAGGCCCTTGTTGACGACCGACAGTTCAGCAATAGCAGCGTGCAGGCCTACGTCGTAGGGATCGGCGTCGTACCGCGTCGCGATGGAATCCTTTGCGGCGCGGTAAACCTCGACATATCCGCCGTCCTCGCCGTGCATGCTGCCGACGTATGGGCGGGAGTAGTTGCCCGCCCGCTGCGCGCGTAGGTAGTCGCGCCACCGCGTTGCCGGCCAGGCCGACTCCCATGCCTCGGCGAGGTGCGGCATGTTCATCCACCGCGAGATCATCTCCGCGTCGGCGTCGGGATCGACCAGGCGCAGCGCGTAGGGCTCGGCCAGCACCGGCGTGGGCGGCGGGGGAGCGTCGCGGACGTCGTCGCTGAGTCCTTCAGTCAGCTCCCGCGGCAGGATCGAAAGCGCATCGCGCGGCGTGCTCATCGACCGCCGCCCGGCGGCCCGGCGAAGGCCTGCGCGATCGGCAGCCAGCGCGACGCGTCGTCGCCGTTGGCCGTGACATCCAGCTCGCGCAGCGGGCGGCGCTGGGTGACCAGAAAGCAGAAGTCCTCGGCGGACCCGGTGACCCGCTGCGACGCATCGGCCGGTCCCCACGACCAGGTGCTGCCGTCGGGGGCCCGCAACTCCACCCGGAACGGATCGCTCGGCGGCTGCTGGCCGTTGATGCCGAAGGCGAAATCCCGGGTCCGCACCCCGATGTGCGCGATCGATCGCAGCCGGGCGGTAGCAGGTCGGGTCACGCCGAGGGCGTCGGCAACGTCAAGGCCGTGCGCCCAGGTCTCCATCAGCCGCGCCGTCGCCATCGAGGGACCGCTCATCGGCGGGCCGAACCACGGCAGCTTGCGCCCGTCGGCGACGGTCAGCAGCGCATCGTGCAGCCGGGCGCGGGTGAGTCGCCAGTCGGCGAGCAACTCGGCGGGCGGAACGGCCGCCAGCTCATCGGCCGCGGTGTTGACGAAACCGATCGGGTCGTCCACCGCGGTCTTCACCACGTCGGCGAAGGCGTCCTCGTCGGTGACCGCCAGCAGGGCGCCGCGGTCGGTCCACAGCAGGTGCCCGATCTGGTGGGCGATCGTCCAGCCCGCGGCCGGCGTCGGCGCGGCCCAGCGCTCATCGGCGAGCGGCGCGACCAGCGCGTCGAGCTCGTCGCTTTCGGCGCGCAGGTCGGCGACAATCTCTGACAGGTCGGCCATCAGTGCGCCCCGTGGGGACCGGCGGCTTCAGCCGCCGGGGGGATCGGGACTTCCGCTGCGCGGCGGCGGATCCTGTCGTTGCCCAGTGTTAATGTTCCTTCCAGGGTCGGACTGGTCCTTCGTGCAGCGTCGGGAGACGCACCGCAGAGAAGAATCTGAGGCTGAGTGAACGTCATGAAGCTGCTGGCTTCAGCCATCAGAGATGTCACCTGCGTACCTTAACGATTCGCACCGCGGCCGACGACGCTGTGCACGGCCAGCCCGCACAGGTACATCGCGGCGCCGGCCACGAGCAGCGCCGGAGAGTGCCCGTCGCTCGGGATGACGATCGCCGCAGCGGTGATCGCGGCGATGAACGCCACCCAGAACAGCGAATCCTGCACCGCGAACACGTGCCCGCGCAGGGCGTCGTCCACATCGACCTGAATCGCGGTGTCGGCGCACAGCTTGACCACCTGGCCGACTCCGCCCAGCAGAAAGCCGCATCCCACCAACACCCACAGGCGCATACCGACGCCGGCGATCTCGAAGGCCGCCGCGATCGCCAATGCGCCGTTGGCCGTGGCGTAGCGGCCCCACCGGCGCACCGCGGCCGGGGTGACCACGTTCGCCAGAAACGATCCGGCGCCCGCCGCGGCGACGAACAACATCGCGCTGCCCAGCGCGGAGACCGCGGCCGCGTCGCGGCTACGCACCAGCAACAGCACCACCAAGGAGTTGATGCCGAACACCATCCGGTGCGCGGCCAACCCGGAAAGCGTGGCGGCGACGGTAGGACGCTGCAGCACGGTGCGCAGGCCGTGCAGCCATCCGGTGATGACGGCGTAGACGACCGACCCATGGATCGCCCGCGAGGTGTCGTCGGGACCCAGCACGTGGGCGGGGAATCGCAGCGACAGCAGCAGCGCGATCAGCAACGGGACGATGACCAGGAAGATGACCGACGCGGCGCCACGGTCGCCCGAGCCGAAGATCGCGCGAGGCACCAGCATGAAGTTGGCGCCGAGGAAAGCCGCGACCGCGCCGACCGCCGACGCGATCGAGTTCATCGTGACGACCTGTTCGCGGGGCACCACGTGCGGCAGGGCGGCAGACAGTCCCGATCCGACGAACCGGGCGAGGCCGTTGACCACCAGCGCGCCGCACAGCACGGGCACATTGCCGGCGCCGACCGCCAGGCAGATTCCCACGATCGCCACCGACACCACCCGGCCCACGTTGGCGGCGATCAGCACTAGACGCCGGTCCCAGCGGTCCATCAACGCACCGGCGAACGGACCGAGCAGCGAGTACGGCAGAAACAACACGGCGAACGCGCCGGCGATCGCCAGCGGGCGGGTGGCGCGCTCGGGGTTGAACAGCAGCGCGCCGGCCAGGCCCGCCTGAAACAGGCCGTCGCCGAACTGGCTTGCCGTCCGCAACTCCAGCAGCCGCCAAAAGTCGGGAAAGCTGCGCAACGAACGCCAGACAGCGACCGCCGCGCGCGGATGAGTCACTGCACCTACTTCCGAAAGGCATGCAGCCCGGCAGTCGCGAACCGAGCATCAGGCGCCTGTAACAACAGTACAAATTCCTCGCACGGCCCTGCTTGTTCGCCACACTCGTCGGGTCCGGATGCGATGATGGGATGGTGGCGCAGTCCGAAGATCCAGAAGACTATGTTGCCCCCACCGCATACCGAGTGCGAGCGGGCACTTTGCTTCTGGCGAACACGGATCTGCTCGAGCCGACGTTCCGTCGCAGCGTGATTTACATCGTTGAGCACAACGACGGGGGCACGCTGGGCGTTGTGCTCAACCGTCCCAGCGAGACCGCGGTCTACAACGTGTTGCCGCAGTGGGCGCAGATAGCGGCGAAACCGAAGACAATGTTCATCGGCGGCCCAGTCAAGCGCGATGCGGCGCTGTGCCTGGCGGTACTGCGGGTGGGTGCGGTTCCCGACGACGTGCCGGGCCTGCGCCATGTGGCCGGCCGGATGGCGATGGTCGATCTCGACGCCGACCCCGAGTCGATCGGCCCGCTGGTCGAGGGGGTGCGGATCTTCGCCGGATACTCCGGCTGGACCATCGGCCAGCTCGAGGGTGAGATCGAGCGGGACGACTGGATTGTGTTGTCGGCGTTGCCCTCTGACGTCCTCGTCCAGCCACGGGTGGACCTGTGGGGCCGGGTGTTGCGCCGTCAGCCGCAGCCGCTGTCGATGCTGGCCACCCACCCGATCGACGTCAGCCGTAACTAGGCAGCCGCGGCGGGTTCGTCGTCGAGGGAGTCGCGGGAAAGTCTGCTCGCGATCACCGAGCACACCACCAGCTGGATCTGGTGAAAGATCATCAGCGGCAACATGATCACCCCGACGGTGGCGGCCGGGAAGAACACCAGCGCCATCGGAAGACCGGACGCCAGGCTCTTTTTCGAACCGCAGAACAGCAGCACGATGCTGTCGCCGCGATCCAGTCCGGCCACCCGACCGACCAGCCAGGTGAAGGCCAGCACCACCGCCAACAGCACGGCGTTGACCACCGCGACGATCGCCAGTTGCCATGCGTTGACGCTGCGCCAGATGTGCTCGACCATGCCCATCGAGAACGCGGTGTAGACGACCAACAGGATCGATCCCCGGTCGACGGCTTTGGTCAACACCGTGTGCCGGGCAACCCAGTCGGCGATCCACGGCCGCATCAGTTGACCCGCCACGAACGGCAGCAGCAGTTGCACCACGACGTCGCGGATCGCGGTGGCGTCCATCCGGGATCCGCCGCTGGTGTTCATCAGCAGCACGACGAGCAACGGGGTCAGCGCGATCCCGACGATGTTGGACAACGATGCGCTGACCAGCGCGGCCGAGACATTGCCGCGCGCAATCGATGTGAAGGCGATCGAGGACTGCACGGTCGACGGGACCAGACACAGGAACAGCAGCCCGTTGTACAGGTTGAGGTTCAGCAGCCAGGGAACCAGACCGCGGGCGGCCAGTCCGAGCACCGGGAAGACCACGAAGGTGGTGGCCAAAACCAGCAGATGCAGCTGCCACCTTTTGACGCCCTGCCAGGCCTGCTGCGGAGACAGCCGGGCGCCGTACAGCCAAAACAGCAGTGCGATAACGACTTTGGCGGCCACCGACATGACGCCGGCAAAGGCGCCGCGGGCCGGAAATAGTCCCGCCAGCGCGACGGTGGCGGCCATGGCCAGCAGGAAAGTGTCAATCGGCAGCGCCGAGAGCTTTTTCAGCACAAGGGTGTACCGGTCAGTGGCAGGCCAGCGTGCAGGCCGCACAGGATCCACTACAGGTGGCCGCGGCCTCCCCGCGGCGCAGTGCGTAGCGCGCGGTCTGATACGAGCCGGCCGCGACGGTACCCAGGGCGCCGACGACGCACACGCAGATCACCGGCAGTGCGGTGGCCGCCGGTGCGGCCAGGGCCACTGCGCCTCCGGCGGCCAGCATGATCGCGCCGGCCAGCTGCGGCGGCGCGACCGAGCGCATGATCAGCCCGGCGGTGCCAGTGCCGACGGGACGGGCCAACGACCGCAGTCCGAGTACGGCCATTACCATCGCCGCGCACACGCACAGCACTCCCGCGATCAGCATGGGGCCACAATACGAGGCCGCTCCGGCCCCGCTGCGACGCCCTAGTGCGACAGCGCCTGGGGTGGGGCGACCACGGCAGGTGGAGCCGTAGGCACCGCGGGCGGCGCGGGCGCGGCGGGCGCCGGCGGCGGGGCGGCGGGTGCGTTGGACCCGGGCGCGCCGGCCCGGAACCCGTTGATGATGCCGTCGGTGGCCGGCGCCTCGGCGACAGTTCCGCCCGCTTCGGTGGTCACCGCCAGCGACGCCAGGTACCTGTCGGGTCCGGAGGTGACGATGACGTTGCGGCGCGAGGTATTGAGCGTCATCTCGTTCTGCCGGTAGGTGCCCTCGATGATCGACGACGGCGAACCGTTGAAGTCGGCCAGCGAGGCGTTGGTTGTGCGCCAGGCGGGCAGTTGCTGGCTGTCGATATAGCCGTGCGTGATGGCTTCTTTCGGGTCGAAATCGCCGACCAGCCGGTATACCACGAGCTGGGCGTTCGGGGTGTACATGCTGCTGCTGCGCCGATTGGCGGTCACGACGAACGCGTCGGGGACGTTGGGGTCGGGGACCTGCGTCCAGCCTTGCGGCATCGGCAAGGTGAGGTCGAGGGCCTTGAAATCCTTTGCCTGTTGGGGCTCCAGCTTGACGTTCTTGCTCCTGAAGAATTCGCGCAGCGTGCCGGAGCTGGCCGGGGTGAGTTCCGGTGGCGCGGCGACCGGCGGCGCCGGCGGCAGTCCCGGCACCGCCGGGGCCAGTGCGGGAGAGATCGGAGCGGGTACCGCTGCGGCCGTGCCTGGCATCGGGTTGCCGACTGCGCCGGGGACGACGGCGACGGCTTGCGGCATCGGGGCGGCGGGAGCCGGGTTGGGGCGGGGCGGGAACACCGGGTCGGCAGACGCGGTGGGGCTGGCAAGGCCCAAGACGCCGGCAGCGCCGACGGCCAGACCCGCGACCGTTACTCGCCAGCTACGGGCAGTCTGCTTCATGGGGGTCGGTCCTTCCCAGATGGTCCGGTGGGTCTTCACGGTGTTGTCGTTGTCGAAGTCGCAGAAAGCGACTGTAACCAGGGGGAAGGGCGGCTTCCAGCGCTGGAATCGACCTGCAATACACCTGGGACAAACCCCTGACCGGTCTGCAATCCAAACGAGACCGTCGATGGTCGGCGGGTCGCTCGACACCGCCCTTATAACCTGTTGGGCGTGACCGACTCCCCAACCGCCCCTGCCGAGCAGGCCGATCCCGACGCTCCGCGGTTTCGCTATACCGCGGACCTGGCCGGCCGCATCGAACGCACCTGGCAGGACAACTGGACCCGGCTGGGGACTTTCAACGTGCCCAACCCGGTCGGTTCGCTGGCGCCGACGGACGGCTCACCGGTGCCCGACGACAAGATGTTCGTGCAGGACATGTTCCCGTATCCCTCGGGCGAGGGTCTGCACGTCGGCCATCCGCTCGGCTACATCGCGACCGATGTCTACGCCCGTTATTTCCGGATGCTGGGCCGCAATGTGTTGCACGCGTTGGGTTTCGACGCGTTCGGTTTGCCCGCCGAGCAGTACGCGGTGCAGACCGGCACCCACCCGCGCACCCGCACCGAGGCCAACGTCGTCAACTTCCGGCGGCAGCTGGGCCGGCTGGGTTTCGGCCACGACAACCGGCGCAGCTTTTCCACCACCGACGTCGAGTTCTACAAGTGGACGCAGTGGATCTTCCTGCAGATCTACAACGCGTGGTTCGACGACGCTGCTGGTAAGGCCCGCCCGATAGCCGAACTGGTCGCCGAATTCGATTCCGGTGCACGCCAATTGAATGACGGCCGGGATTGGGGCGCGTTGTCGGCGGGGGAGCGCGCCGACGTGGTCGACGCGCACCGCCTGGTTTACCGCTCCGATTCGATGGTGAACTGGTGTCCGGGCCTGGGCACCGTGCTGGCCAACGAAGAGGTCACCGCCGACGGCCGCAGCGACCGGGGGAACTTCCCCGTCTTCCGCAAGCGGCTGCGCCAGTGGATGATGCGGATCACCGCCTACTCCGACCGGCTGCTCGACGACCTCGACGTGCTGGACTGGCCGGACAAGGTCAAGACCATGCAGCGCAACTGGATCGGCCGATCCACCGGCGCGGCAGCGCTGTTCGCGGCGCCGACTACCGATGGCGAAACCGTGGACCTAGAGGTGTTCACCACCCGGCCGGACACCCTTTTCGGCGCAACGTATCTGGTGCTGGCTCCCGAGCATGAGCTGGTCGACCGGTTGGTGGCGCCGCAATGGCCGGCGGGTGTGGATCCGCGCTGGACCTACGGCGCGGACAGCCCCGCACAGGCCGTCGCCGCCTACCGGCAGGACATCGCCGCGAAGTCCGACCTGGAACGTCAGGAGAACAAGGCCAAGACCGGCGTGTTCCTGGGCGTTTATGCGACCAACCCGGCCAACGGCGAGCAGGTGCCGGTCTTCATCGCCGACTACGTGTTGGCCGGATACGGCACCGGAGCGATCATGGCCGTGCCTGGCCACGACCAGCGCGACTGGGAGTTCGCCCACGAGTTCGGCCTACAGATCGTCGAAGTCGTTGCCGGTGGCGATATTTCGGAGGGGGCATACGCCGGCGATGGCGCCCTGGTGAATTCGGATTACCTCAACGGGTTCAACGTCGCGGCCGCCAAGGAAGCCATCACCGCACGGCTGGAATCCGAAGGTCGCGGTAAGGCGCGCATCGAATACAAGCTGCGCGACTGGCTTTTCGCGCGGCAACGGTATTGGGGTGAACCGTTTCCGATCGTCTACGACAGCGACGAACGCGCCCATGCGCTGGATGACGCCGCGCTGCCGGTCGAATTGCCGGACGTCCCGGATTACTCGCCGGTGCTGTTCGACCCCGACGACGCCGACAGCGAGCCGTCGCCGCCACTGGCCAAGGCCACCGAATGGGTGCACGTCGATCTTGACCTCGGCGACGGCCTGAAGCCCTACACCCGCGACACCAACGTCATGCCGCAGTGGGCGGGCAGCTCGTGGTACGAGCTGCGCTACACCGACCCATACAACGCAGAACGCTTCTGCGGCAGGGAGAATGAGGCCTACTGGATGGGCCCCAGGCCGGCCGAGCACGGGCCCGGCGATCCCGGTGGCGTCGATCTCTACGTCGGCGGCGCCGAACACGCGGTGCTGCACCTGCTGTATTCGCGGTTCTGGCACAAGGTGCTTTACGACCTCGGCCACGTCAGCTCGCGCGAGCCTTACCGCAGGTTGATCAACCAGGGCTACATCCAGGCGTTCGCTTACACCGACGCCCGCGGGTCCTACGTGACGGCTGCCGACGTGGTCGAGCGTGACGGCACGTTCTACTACCCGGGTGCCGACGGGGAGATCGAAGTCTTCCAGGAGTTCGGCAAAATCGGTAAGAGCCTGAAGAATTCGGTGTCGCCGGACGAGATGTGCGACGACTACGGCGCCGACACCTTACGGGTGTACGAGATGTCGATGGGCCCGCTGGAGGCGTCACGCCCGTGGGCCACCAAGGACGTCGTCGGGGCGCACCGGTTCCTGCAGCGAGTGTGGCGGCTCGTGGTCGACGAGCAGTCCGGCGAGACTCGGGTGACCGACGACGCGGACCTCGACACCGACACGCTGCGGCTGTTGCACCGCACCATCGCCGGAGTATCCGAAGACTATGCGGCACTGCGTAACAACACCGCGGTGGCCAAGCTGATCGAGTACACCAACCACCTGACCAAGCAGCACCGCGACGCGGTTCCGCGGGCCGCGGCCGAACCGCTGGTGCTGATGCTGGCGCCACTGGCTCCGCACCTGGCCGAGGAGTTGTGGGAGCGGCTGGGCCACCCGGCATCGCTGGCGCACGGCCCGTTCCCGGCCGCCGATCCCGACTACCTGGTCGAAGACAGCGTGGAATATCCCGTCCAGGTCAACGGCAAGGTGCGCGGGCGGATCACGGTGTCGGCCAGTGCCGACGCCGATGCGGTGGAGGCTGCAGCGCTGGCGGATGAGAAGGTGCAGGCGTTCCTGGCCGGCGCGCCACCGAAGAAGGTGATCGTGGTCGCCGGGAAAATGGTCAACCTCGTGGTCTAGCCGCGTGGTCTGAGTATGACCTCGTGCAGATGTCCGTCAGTCGGGGTCGCGATCGCGTGGGCGACCGCCGCGCCGACGGTGTCGGCGCGCAGGAACCGATCCGCGTCGTATTCGCCTCCCTCGGAGGACACCAACTCACGTTGCATGTCGGTATCGGTGCGGCCGGGATAGACGGTGGTGACCCGTAACGCCGGCTCGCTCAAGCGTAGTGAATCGGCGAACGCCCGCAGCGCGAACTTGCTCGCCGAATACGACGCCATGTTCTCCGACGCCGTGCGGCCCGACCCGGAGTTGATGAACACCACCTGGCCCTCCGCGCGCCGCAGGGCCGGCAGCAGAGCCAGCGTAACAGCAACGGCGCCAAAGACATTGACGTCGAAAGTGGTCCGCCACTGATCGACGGTGGACTCAGCGACCCGCCCCGGAAGCGACACCCCGGCGTTGTGCACCAGCACATCGAGCTCGCTGATTGCGGCGGTCGCAGCCGGGATCGCGTCGGTGTCGGTCACATCCAGCGGCAGAGTGGTGGCGCCCAACCGATCCGCGGTGGCCTGCAGCGCAGGTGACGGTCGTCCGGCTAACAGCAGGGTGTGGGTGGGCGCCAGGGCGTCGGCGATAGCGGCGCCGATCCCGCGACTGGCGCCGGTGATGAGCGCGGTCCGGCCACCTATGCGCAGCAAGGAATTACAACGTCTGGTCGCCGTTGGTCTGGGCGGCGGCCGTGCTGGCCACCGGCTCACTGCCGGCCAACCGCTCCAGCGGTGCGAGCGCCTTCGTCAAGGTCTCCAAGTCGGACTCGCTGAGTTGGCTGAGCAGCACCGACAGGGAACCGATTCGATTGGTGAGCGACTCGCGGTGCACGGCTAATCCTCGCGGGGTGATATCGACGAGCACAGCGCGCAGGTCCGACGGGTCGCGCGACCGTTTCACCAAGCCGATCTTTTCCAGCCTGCGGATCGCCACGGTCGTGGTGGGCGTCCGGACTCGTTCGTGCGCGGCCAGATCGGTCATCCGGATCGGACCCTGATCGAGCAAGGTGACGAGGATCGATAGCTGGGCCAAGGTGAGCTCAGCGCCCGCTGCTGAGCCACTGGGGTCACCGCGGCGCAGGATGCTAAACAGTTTGGACAGGCAGCGGTGCAGCCTCTCCGCCGACTCCGTCACCCCCGGCACCGTGGCTTCCAATTCCGCCATAGTTCGACAGTCTAACCTGTCTGCAGTTCAGAGGCCCACAATTCATTTTTGCTGTCAAAGTACCTGCGACAAGAAGCGCTGCAGGCGCTCGGTTGCGGCCGCCTCGAAGATCTGCGCGGGCGGGCCGGTTTCCACGACCCGGCCGTGGTCCATGAAGACGACGGTGTCGGATGTGGACTTGGCAAAAGCCATTTCGTGCGTGACTACCAGCATTGTCATGCCCTCGGAGCCCAGGTCCGCGATCAGCGCCAGAATTCCTTTGACCAGTTCGGGATCCAGCGCCGAGGTCGCCTCGTCGAACAGCATCACCTGAGGTGCCATCGCCAGCGCGCGGGCGATCGCCACCCTTTGTTGTTGGCCGCCCGACACGGCACCGGGGCGGCAATCGGCCTTGTGCTTCATGCCGACCCGGTCCAGTTGCGCCAGCCCCAACTCGCGAGCCGCGTCGCCGGAGAGTCGTTTGAGCTTGCGCGGTGCCAGCATGACGTTGTCCAGGACGCTCAGATGCGGGAAAAGGTTAAAATGTTGAAACACCATGCCAATCCGCTGCCGAACCGTATCGGGATCGTCCTCCAAAACCGACTGACCGTCGAGCAAGATGTCGCCGCCGTCGGGTTCGTGCAATCGATTCAGCGCGCGCAGCAGGGTCGACTTTCCGGAGCCCGACGGGCCGATCACCGCTACTGTGTTGCCGGCCGGCACGTTGATGTCTACACCGCGCAGCACCTTATTGCGGCCGAAGGATAGGTGAATCCCATTGCCCGCCAACGACACTGACTCGGTCACGTCATCTCCTGACTGGTTGTCACGGCCAACGGATCCTCTGGTTCGCCGGCGGCGCCCCGGCCGTGCCGAAGCCGGTTGTCGACGAAGTTGACCAGGTGGGTCAGCGGGATGGTCAAGACCAGGTAGAACACCCCGGCCGCGACCAGCGGCGAGAGGCTGCCGGTCTGCGCGTTGAGGTCGCGGCCGACCTGGAACAGTTCGCGTTGGCCGGCGATCAGCCCGAGGAAGTACACCAGCGCGGAGGCTTTCAGCAGCGCGATGAACTGGTTGACGAGGGCGGGCAGTACCCGGCGGATGCCCTGCGGGATCACCACCATGCGCATCGCGGTGTGGTAGCTCAGACCGAGTGCGCGGGAGGCGTCCAGCTGCCCGGGTTCGACGCTCTGGATGCCGGATCGGAAGATCTCACCCACATACGCGGCGGCCGTCAGGCCCAGGGCGGCGATGCCCAGCGGATACGGGTTGTTGTTCGTCAGTCCGCCCACGATCGGCCCGATGCCGAGGCCGATCAGCAGAATGATCACCACCTCGGGCAAGCCGCGGAAGATGTCGGTGTAGACCCGCGCGGGCCAGCGCAGCCAGCGGGTCCGCGAGATGCCCGCCACCGCGAGGCCCAGGCCGACCACCAGGCCGATCACACTGGAGCTGACGGTCAAGATCAGCGTGTTGGGTAGGCCCGTCGTCACCATCGCCGGGATGGCCTGCTTGTACAGATCCCAGTCGAAGAATTGGTCCCGCAGCTGGGCCAGCGTGGATTTCGGCTGCGTGGCCTCCACCGTCTCCTCGCGGTGATTGTGTTTCGCGATCGCCGCGAAGTCCGGCAGGTGCGGCGTCGGTGCCGATTTCGATCCCGGCTTCCAGCCCCGCGGCAAGGGCCGGGGAACCCAGTCGGTATACAGCTGCGACCAGGTGCCGTCGGCGATGACGGCGTCCAAGCCGGCGTTCAGCGCATCGATCAGCGGCTGGTTGTCTTTGGCCACCGGGAACGCTATGAAACTGCCCGGACTAAACGTGTAGGCGGCCACGGTGGCGGTATCGCCGTGCCGCATCACTTTGGCCGCCTCCATTGCCGGCGCCACCCACGCGTCGATCTGATGGTTCTTCAGGAAGGTGTACAGGGTGGTGAAGTCGGGGAATTTCACCGGCTGCACATGCACGGTGTCGACGACGTACGCCTCTTCGACGGTGCCCTGAATGACACCTATCCGCTGCCCCGCACCCAGTTTGTCGAAGCTGTCGAGCGGCGAGCCGGACGGCACGATCAACGACAGGTAACCGAAGTCGTAGCCGTTGGTAAATCCGACTGTGCGGCGGCGTGCTTCGGTGGCGACGATCGACGACGAGGCGACGTCGAAGCGTCGCATCGCCACTTGGGCGAGCAAGCCGGCGAATTCAGTGCCGGCGAAGGCGACGTTCAGCCCAAGCTTCGCGGCGATCGCGCGCAGCAGCTCGTTGTCATAACCGGTGTAACGCCCCGTGGTGTTCAGGCAGCTGGTCGGGGGACCTCCCGCCTGGGTCCCGATGGTCAGGGTCCGCGGCGTGCGCAAGCCCAGCGCGTCGACGTGCACCGAACTCAACGGCTCGACGTTGGCAGTCGTGTAGTCGCGTTCCTCTGGCGGGCTGGCGGTGACCAGCTTCGCCGGCAGCGCCATCGCGCCCTCTTTGCCCGATGGCTTGCACATGTTGTCGGCCGCCGCCGGCGCCATCGGAGCCAGACAATAGGTCAGCAGAATCGTGGTGAGCAGCGCAACAAGTTTCGACGCGGGCAACCTCATGACCGATCACGCCACCGGCACAGCTCCTCGGCGTCGCTCAGGTCGTAGTCCGGGCCGTTGACCCCGACGGTCAGCAGCGTCACGCCCAGTGCAACCAACCCTTCCGCGTCGGCGATCAACCCGCCGTTGTCCTTGTTGACGCCGGCTGAGTGCTCGATGGCGTCGGGGTCGCGGCCCACCGCGGCGCAGTGCTCGGCCAGCACCGCAGCCGCCTGCGGGTAGCTGTTGACGCTGGTGAACCCGTGCCAGACGTCGCCGTGTTCGGCGACCAGTCGCAGCGTCTTCTTCGGGCCCTTCCCGCCGATCAGCAGCGGGATCTCGCGGGTGGGCGCCGGGTTCAGCTTGGCCAGCCGGGACTTGATCCGTGGCAGCGCGCCGGCCAGGTCGTCGAGGCGGCTGCCGACGGTGCCGAACTCGTAGCCGTACTCGTCGTAGTCCTTTTCCTTCCAGCCGGATCCGATGCCGAGGATCAGCCGACCGTCCGAGATGTGGTCGACGGTGCGGGCCATGTCGGCCAGCAGCTCCGGGTTGCGATAGGAGTTGCAGGTCACCAGCGCGCCGATCTGGATTCGCGAGGTCTGCTCGGCCCAGGCGCCGAGCATGGTCCAGCATTCGAAATGCGCGCCGTCCGGGTCGCCGTAGAGCGGGAAGAAGTGGTCCCAGTTGAAGGCGACGTCGACGCCGACGTCTTCACATCGGCGCACGGCGTCGCGCAGGTTGCCGTAGTTCGGCGAATGCTGGGGCTGCAGCTGAACCCCGATGCGGATCGGGCGGCCGGAAGAAGTCATGCCTTCCACCGTAGGCGCGGTGCCTCGCGGGATAAGCTTCGGCGACGAACCTCCTTCTGGTAGGAGCTGCATATGTCCAGCACGGCTGCCGACAGTATCGCCGACGTTAACCTTCCCGACACCGAGCTGGTCACGGCGATTACCGCGCACATCCGAGCTGCCGAAGACGACCTGCTGTTCAACCACTCCCGCCGGGTGTTCTTCTTTGGGGTGCTGCAGGGCCGCCGCCGCGGACTGCGGCCGGACCTGGAGCTCCTCTACGCCGGAGCGATGTTCCACGACATCGGGCTCACCGAGCGCTACCGCAACTCGACGCTGCGCTTCGAGGTCGACGGGGCCAATGCCGCGCGTGACTTTCTGCTCGAACACGGTGTCGACGACGCCGACGCCGACAAAGTCTGGCTGGGTATCGCCTTGCACACCACGCCCGGCGTGCCCGAATTCCGGGCACCCGAAACAGCTTTGGTGACTGCGGGCGTCGAGACCGATGTGCTCGGCATCGGCCGCGACGATCTGACCGCCGAAGACCTCGAGGCTGTTGTCGCCGCCCACCCTCGGCCGGATTTCAAGCAGCAGATCCTGGCGGCGT
>Ga0302178_10002206_pt1 | contig 15663 bp, 11 predicted proteins | sample I_Palsa_E1_3_FD_198790 | JGI IMG/M metagenome (GOLD analysis project Ga0302178, IMG submission 198790) | Peat permafrost microbial communities from Stordalen Mire near Abisko, Sweden - I_Palsa_E1_3 | ecosystem: Environmental > Terrestrial > Soil > Palsa > Peat permafrost | place: Sweden... | reverse complement strand
GCATATACTGGAAGTCAGCCTAATCAGTCGCGGCCGCAGAGACATAGGACGCGATGACTTCGACCAGCCATTGGAACTCAGAGTAGGCGCGAAAATCCTGGCCATCTTGCGGCCCGACTCTAGCCCAGATTCGTCAGCTTTCCGCACAGTAGCCTTCGAAGATGACATCCTCAAAGCTGGCCCTGGTCTCATACGCCGAGACCAGCCGATCAAGTTCACCCTGCTGGCCGCCGGCCGAGATCCCGTACTCACTTCCGCTGCGGCGGCCCTGCGTGACGTCGATGTAGAGGTGCTCCGTACCGAGCCGTCGGGTCATCGCTGGTCAGCTACGGTGAAGCTGGCAGCCAGCCTCACCGTAGCTGCGGTGATGGCGGGACTGGTGCTCATCGGACTCGCGATCGGCCATAACCCTTCGGCAGCCAATAATTCGGCTGTGGGCAGTTCAGCTCCAACGTCTGCGCCACCGACAGCAACCGGGCCCCTGGTGGCAGCGGAGGCAGCACTGAAGTCAGGTAGTCCAGCTACCCAGCTCAGCGGCATCAGCACTTTGCAGCGGATAATGAAAACCTCGCCAGCCGACCAGCCGACGGCGATACAAGCATTGACTGAGTTTATTCGCGCGAAGTCCCCGTCCGGCAGTAATGACCAGCCGGTAACGACCATCATTCAAACCGCCTTGACTGTCCTAAGAAACAGAAATCCGGTTCACGACGGCGGCGTCACAATTAATCTTAGCAGCGTTAACTTCACTAACGCGATCCTTTCCGGAATAGATCTAAACGACGCGGACCTCATTGATACGGATTTTTCCGGCGCCGATCTGAGCAGCGCGAGCTTCCGCGACGCGGATCTAAATTACGCATTCTTTGGCGGCGCGAATGTAGCTGCCGCCAACTTCGGCGACGCGAACCTTACCAGCGCCTCTTTTTACCAGACGATAATGTGCCGCGGTTCTTTGCCTACCCAATCTGACGGCGGATATAGCTGCAGTTCCGACTGATAACGGAACGACGTAGACCACACCGCGAGGTAGCTACATAAGGTTGAGCCGCCGTCTGTGGCGGCAGCCGATTCCGCCACAGACGGCGGCGGCCAGAACAGCCGTTGATGCCCTAGTGCTGCTCGCCGAGGTTGCAAACTGGCGTAAACCGGTCAGACCACGCGGATCTGACCGGTAGAATAGGGGCAGACGGAGGCATAATGCGGACTATGAAGACCGGCGCAGTGCGGGCGACCAGGGTAGGGTCCGGTCCTGCCGGTGAGCCTTATGGCGGCGGATTTACCGTCGCCAAAATCGTCGTGCCTTATGACTGCGCGAACGGGCATAGGACGACGGTGCCGTTCATCTCGACCGTCATTGTCCCACCGCAGTGGGAATGCCGGGTCTGCTCGGAGCCCGCCGGGACCATCCCGATCGACCCGCCCCAGCCGGACAGTTCCCGAGCTGCGGGGTTCATGGGCGGGAAAACCCACCTGGGGCACGTCAAGAGCAGGCGCTCACCCGCCGAGGGCGAAGCCCTGATGGCCGAATCACTGGCCCGCCGCGACCACCCCGAACAGTTCAACATCTGGACCGGACCCCGCGGGCGGAGGCCCTGAGGCCGCCCAGGACCGCGATGCCAGGCCAGCCGGCCCTACGACGGATCGGGCTGGTGTTCTGGCCGGGCGCACAGCGCGTCAAGCCGCTCCAGTGTCTTGGCCATGGCCTCGATCCAGACCTTGCCGTTGTCCATCCCGGCACGCGCCTCTTCCGGCGCTCGTGAGCAGTCGTAGATTTCCGTCACGACGGTCGCATCCGGCCCATCGGGGGTGAGCTGGTAGCTCCACCGCTGCCCCAACGACCGTCCGGCGCGCGGGTGGCCGCGCCCGGCTTCCGGTTCCCAGCCGATCCGCCGGTCTTGCTCGTATTCGACCACATGGTTGTTCATCTCGTAGTCGCCAAGGTGGGAGAAGTACATCTTCATCACGAAGACGTCTTCCACGCCCGAGATCACCGCGGCGGAACCCGATCCCCGCAAACTCTGCGAACCGTCGAACTCCGTGTGCCGCACCGGATTGGCCAGGACCTGGAAGATCTCATGCGCTGGAGCGCAGATCCGCCGCGACACGGCAACAGGCTGGTACTCATCGTCCGTCATGAGACCCACTTCCCTTCCCTGGGGCAGCCGCCGCCCGGCGTCCCACACCGATACCGACGACGGGTAAGACCCGCCATCGCTCAGCAATTCATCGGCGGGGGGTGGCCTGGCACGGCGGGTGGTAGGACATGCCCGGCAGGAGCTGGTTCCATTCGGGCTGGCTGATAGTCGGTCCGGTGTCGCGGCAGAGCCTGCTGGCCAGGTCGGCGAGGTCGGTATCCCAGATGCTGATCGTGCCGTCATCGTAGGCCGTCGCCAGGAATCGGCTGTTCGGGCTGAAGGCGATCATGTCGGTCTGCGCCCCGGCGGTCTCGGCGGGCAGGATCGCGGCCTGCACCGGGGCAGAGATCGTGCTCGTGTCCCAGACGATGGTGTCCGAGCCCGCCGCGATCGCCAGGAACCGCCCGTTCGGGCTGAAGGCCAGCGCGTCGGCCGAGCCGCCCGCGCCGACGATCTGCCGGGCCTGGCCCGCCTGCTGGCCGGTTACCGGGAGGAGGTACGCACCGGCAGTGGTCCCGGCCGCGAGGCTCTGCCCGTCGGGGCTGAAGGCCAGCGCGTCGATCGCGCAGCCGCCGGCACAAGCAGGCAGCTGCGGGATCCGCGTGGGCGCCGCGGTACCGGTGACGTGCCAGAGCCATAGTCCGGGGGGGATAGCGGGGGTGATACCCGGGGAGGCAGCGTAGGCGAGGATCCGTCCGTCTGGGCTGAAGGCCAGCGCGCTGGGTATGGTCGGGGTGGTCTCATGCCGCACCAGGGTGGGCCGGGCCGGGTCGGTCACGTCCCACAGCGTGATCCGCTGGCGATCCGCAATGGCCAGCAGGTGCCCGTCTGGGCTGAAGGCGACGCCGCCGAAGATCGCGTTCTCGGCGAGGGTCTTCAGCCAGACCGGGTGGCTGGGCTCGCTGATGTTCCACAGCGAGACGTCCGTTTCGCTGGCCAGGGCGAGGACCCGCCCGGCTGGATCGACGGCGACGCCCTCGGTGAGCTGCGCCTTTTGCAGCAGGACGCTCGACGGTGTATCAGGGCCTGTCGTGACCTCGGGGTTGGTGACGGTACCGAGTGGACGCGGATCCTGCAGATCGGCGACGTCCCATAGGGTGGCCCCGGCGCCGTTGCCTGACGAGATCAGCCCGGAGCCGGGCGCGATAGCGATCCACGTTCTATTCTCATCACCCGCGGCGATCCTGGACAGCGCCCCGGGCTCCGGCGCGTCCCACAGGTCTACGCCGTCGCCACCTCCGGCCGTCGCCAGCATGCGGCCGTCGGGGAGGAAGGCGAGATCGTCCGCGCCGGCGGAGGTGCTGGGTTTGGCGAGAGTGGTAGGTGTGCCGGGTACGGCCAGGTTCCACAGCACAACGCTGCCGGGGCCGACGGTGGCGAGCGTCCGGCCGTCGGGACCGAACGCGACGCCCTCGACGTCGGTGACACCGGCCAGGCTTGCGACCAGGGTGGACCTGGCCGGGTCGGTGGTGTCCCACAGGGTCGCCGGCCCGTTGATGCTGCCGATGGCGAGCAGGTGGCCCGCGGGAGCGAACGCGATCGCGTCGGGGTAGATGTCGGAAGGGGGAAGGTGCCCGGCGATGGCGAGCGCGCCGCTGTCCTGAACGTCGTACAGCGCGGTGCTGGTGCCCACGTCGACGGCGAGGGTCCGCCCGTCCGCGCTGAGCGCCATCGAGGACACGTCACTGCTGGGCACGACGGCCGTTCCGAGCGGCACGGGCCGGGCCGGATCGGCGATGTTCCACAGCGAGACTTCGCTCCTGCTGGCAAAGAAGGAAATCTCCCTGGCGGCGGCGAGGGTCTTCCCGTTCCCGCTGAACGCGAGCGCCGCCGCGAGCCCGCCCAGCGCCATGGTCCTGACGTGGACGGGATGGCGCGGATCGGTCACCTGCCACAGATCCAGCTGATCCCCGGCGCTGACCGCGAGCAGGTGCCCGTCCGGGCCGACCACGGCGCGATTGATGGCGACGGCGGAGTCCTGGTAGGTGATGCGCGAAAGCTCCGCTCCGGTGACGGGGTCGGCCAGCAGTACGTACTTCGGGGTCGCGATCGCTAGCCAGGCACCGCCGCCGCCATACGCCACGGTGTTGACCTGGCTGGACGCCGCCACGATACGGGGAATCGCCATGCTGGTCAGCAGGGCGCCCTCGGTCAGCGGCGTATCAGACATGCGGTAGGCCTGGGCCAGGTACTGGCGGGCCAGGCCAGGCTGGCTACCTGACAGCGTGCCGGCGTCGGCGACCAGCTCGCGGGCCTGGGCCAGGCTGAGCTCCCGGATCGCGACGTTACGCTGGCCGACGGCAACCACGCTGGCAATCACGGCGAACACCGTCAGTACGGCCAGCACCGCGACCGCGCTGCCCGCCAGCCGCATCGTGCGCCGGTGTTCCCTGAGATGCTCCCCGATTAGCGTGTCCTTCGGAACGCCGCGGATCGGGGCCGCTACCGCCGCCACCCGGTCGGCCGGGACCTGTGACGCCCGGCCACCCGGGGGCAGATCACTCAGGTCGATCCACAGCGGCTCGGCAGCGAACGCGCCGCGCAACGCTGGCGGTACCGGAGCAGCAGCGGACCAGTCCCGTTCCGCCTGGTCCCACTCCATGCCCGGGCTGGTGGCCGCGATTAGTAGTCGATCCGGTGATCGGTGCTCCAGCCACCACCGGACCTCGCGGTCTACCCAGACCGACCGCGCAGCGTCGTCCGAGGCCAGCAGGATAAACCAGCGCGACGACGCCAGCCCCTCCTGGACCGATCCCCACAGTTCCGGGCTCGCCGCGAGATTCGCCTTGTCGATAAAGATCCTTGACATCCGCAACTTGCGCCACGGCTTCGCAAACCGCTCCAGGCTGGCCTGCAGGGCGGGGCCAAGTGTCCGGTCGTGTTCATGACTATAGGAAATGAATGCGTCATAGCCAGAAACAGTCACTATTTGCGTCCCTAACCCCATGCCCACAAGGCTGTTCAGTGGCTCCGTGATTGTATCCCGGCCCGCCGCACGGATCCGACTGGACCTGACCATCCCCCGCGATCCGGCGCAGATCGGGGGCCATTTACGGGCGCTTTTGCCGGGTCGCGGCGGCAGTCATTTACCAACGCCGCGCGTATTCACGTGCCGTCGACAGCAATTCTTTATGTGTGGCTGGCTGCAGGGCGCGGCGTAATGGCTGCTCGGGCCGGTGCCGGGTGGTTTGGGTCCCGGCACCGGCCCGAAGCAACCGCGTTACAGGAGTGCTGCGCTGCGCCTTCTGCTCGCGTTGCCCGGTGTCCCTCCTTCGCTTTGGTGTCGGGCGCTGGCCGGCCCGAATTCGCCGGGCTGGGCGGGGGCCGCTGTCCGGGTGGTCGTGGGGTTCGTCATGTCAGTGTCCGGTCGTGCTGGCGGCGGCCAGGTGGCGGCCGGTGACGTGGTGGATCTCGACGCGGTCGGGTCCGGACAGCAGCGCGGGGTCCTCGCCGGGAGTCAGTTCGGTGGCCATGACCGCACGCTGGGCGGCGTCGAGGGTCTCGACTGACGTCGCGAGGGTGACGATGACGGAACTGAGGTCGCTGCCGCGCAGGACGTAGATGCCCACCAGCCCGCTGAGGCCGCGGATAGCCGGCCAGATCCGCTGCCGGCCGGCCAGATCCTCGGCCGCGGTCTGCTCCGGGGCGCGCGGGCCGTCGAAGCACACCAGCCGGGCATAGGCCGGTACCTGCGTCGCGGCGAGGCCATCCTCGGTGTGCGTGACCTCGTATGTCTCGGCCACCGGCGGGACCAGCCCGGCATCAGGTCCGGGGCATCCGGCGGCGCTGGCCTCGGTGTCCCACAGGGTGAGGCGCACCGCCGCCGGGCCGCCGAGCTGGCGGAAGGTAAGGCAGCTGAGCAGGCCGGGTTGGCCCGCCACGCCGATGCTGAGATCGGCCAGGTCCGGGCTGTCCACCCCGTGACCGGGCTGGCCGTGGTATCGATCTAGACGCGCGTGCATGGGGAGCTCCTTTCGAGCAGGAATCTGTCTCGACCACTGTCGGTTCTGGGGGCCGGCCCGCACATGCGTGCTAGTACGGGGGTCGCTACCTGACTTGGCGCGCGCCGCGTGGACGGCGGCGGACTCAGCGCGAGAGGATGGCCGCGTGGTGGACGCGGTGCCCGGCCCGGAGAGCCTGGCGGGGCGTGACCAGGAGCTGGCCGCGCTGCGTGGCTGGCGGGCGGAGGCGCTGGCGGGCGGAGGCCGGCTCGTCGTGCTGACCGGCCCGCCGGGGATCGGCAAGACCCGGCTGGCGGAAGAGCTGGCCGGTAGCGCGCGCCGTGCCGGGCAGCGGGTGCTGTGGGGACGTGCGGTCGAGGAACGGGGTGCGCCGCCGTTGTGGCCGTGGCGGCGGATACTGAACGCTGTCGGCGTTGCTGAAGAGGACCACCTGGCCGGTAACCATGCTTCCGACAGCGCTCGCTCTGACGACCTGGCTGCGGCCAGGTTCCGCGCGGCGGCCGCGGCGGCCGATGCGATCACGGGCGCTGCGCGTGCCGCCGACCTGCTCGTTGTCCTAGAGGACCTGCAATGGGCGGACCATGCGTCGCTGTTCCTGCTCCGGGAGCTCGCGGCCGAGCTGCCGGGATCGCGGCTGCTCGTGCTGGCCACCTGCCGGGAGGGCGCCGGCGATCCCTGGCGCACCTCGATGGCGGACCTGGCCAGGCTGCCCGGCGTGCAGACCCTGCGGCTGGCGCCGCTGAGCGAGACGGCCGTGGCCGGCCTGTTGCGGGCGGCCGGGGTGACCACCGACCCGGAACTGGCGCGGTTCGTGCATGCCCGCTCGGAAGGCAACGCGCTGTATGTGACGACGCTGGCCCGGGTGCTCGCCGCCCAGCCCGGCGCGGCGGCCGACGCGGATGCGGTCGCACGCATCGCGGCCGGGAGCGCCGAGGTCAGCCAGCTGGTCGCCTCGTTGCTGCGCGACCTGGACGACGGCGCTCGCGCCCTGCTGGCCGCGGCGAGCGTCCTGGGCGCGGATTTCGACTCCGGGCTGGCCGCTGCGGTCGCCGGGACGGCCGCTGCGGTGGCCGGGACGGCCGCTGCGGTGGCCGGGACGAGCCAGGACACGGCCAGCGCGCTGTCGGCCGCGCAGACTTGCGGGCTGGTCACGCGGCAGCCGGACCGCCCCGGCGCGTGGTGTTTCACGCACGCCCTGGTCCGCGACGGCATCTACGCGAGCCTCGGCGAGGACCAGCGGATCGCGCTGCACGCCGCCGCGGCCGCCGCGCTTGAGCCGATGGCCCGGCACGCTCCGGAACGCGGTGGTGAGATCGCGGCGCACCTGCTGCGGGCGGCACCGGACCGGGCCACAGTGCGGCGGGCCGCCGGCTGGGCCGCGACGGCAGCGACAGCAGCGACAGCAGCGCTCGCGTTCGAGGACGCGGTCCGGTACCTGGCCACCGCGCTGACCGCGGCGGACAGCACGGAGATAGGCGGAGCCGAGCGCGCGGAGCTGCTGATCGAGCTGGCCACCGCCGAGTACCGGGCCGGCCAGCTCGCCGCGAGCCTGAAGCACGCGGTCGCCGCCGCGGATGCGGCCGAGCGGGACGGGCGGCTCGACCTGGTGGCCGGCGCTGCGCTGGTGGTACGCGGCGTCGGGCATAGGCCGGTCGCCCTGACGCTGCTCGGGCTCTGTGACCGGGCGCTGGCCGATGGCGGCGCCCCGGCCGCGCGGCGGGCGCGGCTGCTCGCCCAGCGCGCCTCCGCCCTGGCCGAGCTCGGCGATCTGGAAGCCGCCGCCGCCGGATCGGCGGCGGCCATGACGGCGGCCGCTGCCGCCGGCGATCCGGCCGCTGAACTCGACGCCATCCGGGCCCGGGTGGCCGCGCTTTCGGCACCACAGCACCGGGCCGAGCGGCTGCGGCTGGGCACCCGGGCCGTCGAGCTGGCCACGCCGGCCGGCCAGCCGCTAGCCGCGGTACTCGGCCGGGTGTGGCGGATCGATGCCGCCTACCAGCTGCTGAACCTCGAGGCGGTGGACGCGGAGATCGCCCAGATCGCGCAGCTCGCTGACTCGACCCGGCTGCCGCTGGCCCGCTGGCACCTGCTGCGCCAGCAGGCCTCCCGGGCGGCGCTGGCCGGCCAGCTCGCCGTGGCCCGGGACCGGTCGGCCGAAGCCCGTCGGCTTGCCTTCCGGATCCAGGACCTGTCCGGTGCGGGCCTGTCGTACGTATTCGCCGTCTGGCTGGCGGTCCTCCGCGGTGACGCCGGGGAAATCCCCGCGGACTTCTTCGACGTCGCCGCGGCCGCTCCGCCGATACCGATCGTCAGGGCCCCGCTGGCCAGGGCACTGTTCGCCGTCGGCCGGACCGACGAGGCCCAGGCGGTCTACGAGACCCTCCGCCAGCTGCCCGCCGCGGGTGACAAAGACATCAGGACCTTCGGCGCACTCACCCAGCTGATGGACCTGATCATCGCCTTCCGCGACAACGAGATGGCACAGGCCACCTACGACCTGGTCCACGCCCGTGTCAACGACTCGGGAGCCACCGGCACCGGCCTGGTATTCCTGTCCGGTTCGGCGCACTGGCCGCTTGGCCGGCTAGCCGCGCTGCTCGGCCGCACCGAGGAGGCGCTCGGCCACTTTGCCGCCGCCGTGACGATCGACACCCGGCTCGGAGCCAGGCCCCTGGTCGCCATGGTCAGGCTCGACTGGGCCGGCGCCCTGAGAACGCGGGCCGCCCGCGGCGACTACGCGCAGGCCCGGTTGCTCGCCTGGCAGGCCGCCACCGAGGCACGCCGCCTCGACATGCCCGGCCCGGCCGACCGCGCCGAACGGCTCGTCAACGACCTGGATCAGGCCATCAGGGCCGGTGATCCGCTGACCCCACGCGAACGGGAAATCGCGGAGCTGGCCTCGGCCGGGATCACTAACCGCGCGATCGCCGCCCAGCTGGTGCTCTCCGAACGGACCGTCGAGGGACACGTGCGAAGCATCCTGGCCAAGCTGCAGCTGACCAACCGAACCGAACTCGCGGCCTGGACGCTCCGAAGCCCCGGCCTCCGGTCGGATTTCCCGTCCGCAGACCGATGAGCTTCCCGATCCGAGACGTCTGCATGGATGACAGCCCGCGGGCGTTCGGGCCGGGAGACGACGCTGCGGTGAAAGCACGAAAACTCGACTCGTTCCGTGCGGCGGACCTGCATCTGATGGGGCGTGCTACGTACGAGGAAATGGCCGGGTTCTGGCCCACCTCCGACGACGAGTACGCGGCACCGATGAACGACATTCCCAAGGTCGTGTTCTCCAAGACGCTCCCGCTGTTCGCGGGACTTACCGCGCCCATCGTGCTCGACCTCATCGAGGCACGGGCCTATGGTGACGGCGCGGTGCTCCATGTCTACCGGCCGGCGACCTGATGAGTCAGGACTGGCCGATGAGGCCCAGCGAGACCGTCCACAATTCCTGCGCGATGTCGGGGTCGATCGCCCACTGCTTGACGCCGTGGCTGTTTTGGAACAGGTCAGCGTCGTTGGGCACGGTGCGGGCCTCGCGGCCGTCGTCAAGGTAGTGGCCGCCGGTGCGGGCGAATTCAGGGGCGACCGCCGCGACCAGGGTGGTGGCGGCCCCCTGCTGGGCAGTCTTGTAGACAAATACTCCCGCTGCCTCGGCTTCGGCCAGGTAATCCTGCTGCTTCTGCGTGAAGTGCCGTTGCAGCCCGGTGGCGACGCCGCCGGGATTGACGGCGTTGGCGACGATGCCTTCCGGGGCCCAGCGGCGGGTGGCTTCGACCGCGAACAACGAGGTGGCGGTCTTGGACTGCGCGTAGGCCGCCTGCGGATCGTAATCACGCCGGTCGAACTGGATGTCGTCGAACACGATCGGTGAGCGCATGTGCGCCCCGGAGGTGAGCGAGACGATGCGGGCCTCGCCCCGTTCGCCGGCGCCCGCCGCGAGGGCGTCATGCAACCCCAGGCTCAGGGCAAAATGGCCAAGGTAATTGGTGGCGAACTGCAGTTCCCACCCTTCCGCGGTTCGGGCCAGGGCGGGCGGAATGACCCCGGCGTTGTTCACCAGCAGATGCAGCGGGCCATTCCAGCTCTGGACGAAGCTGGCCACCGCGGCGGGGTCAGAGAGGTCCAGGGCGGCGACGTGCACTCCATCCCTGCCGGTCGACTGCGCGATATCCTCGGCGGCCTTGTGCCCGGCGTCGGTGTTGCGGACGGCAAGGGTTACCTCGGCGCCGGCCCGGGCGAGGGAGCGGGCGGTCTCTACGCCGATGCCGGACGAGGCCCCGGTGACGACGGCACGGACGCCGCTGAGATCGACACCGGCAACGACGTCATCAGCGGTGCTCGTGGCGTCGAAGCGGGTCGTGATGAGAGGGCTGTTCGCTGGCATCAAAGCCTCCTGAAAGCACAGATCGGTGGTCGCCTAAGGCAGGATCTCGATGTACCCGTCCGTTCCATGCACGCGGATCCGCTGTCCATCCCGGATCAGCTGGGTGGCATGCTCCACCCCCACGACGGCTGGCAAGCCGTACTCCCGTGCGATTACCGCGCCATGGGTCATCAGGCCCCCCACCTCCGTCACTAGGCCCTTGATCGCGACGAACGCAGGCGTCCAGCTGGGGTCGGTATAGGCGGTGACCAGGATGTCGCCCGTTTCGAGATCGGCCTCGGCCATGTCCAGGATGACGCGAGCCCGTCCCTCGACCGTCCCGGCGGAAACGGGCAGGCCGGTCAGCGCGCCGGCCGGGACGTCGGAGCGTCGGTACGTCCCGGCGACGGCCTCGCCATCGGAGGTGAGCACCCGGGGCGGGGTGAGCGCCTGATACGACCTGAACGCGTCCTTGCGCTGGCGGATGAGCTGGTCATCCACTTGGTTCGTGCGCACGACGTCGTGGAACTCCGCGAACCTGAGGTAGAAGATGTCTTCCTTCTCGCCGAGCACGTGGGCCTGGACGAGGCGTTCGGCCTCTGCCAGCAAGGCCTGCTTGTAGACGAAGTAGCGGCTGACCATGCCGTACTTCGGGTACTCCCGGTACCCGATGAAGCTCCGGACCCGGTCGATCATCCGCCTGACCTCTTCGGCCTTCCGCTCCCCGTCCGGCAGAGCCTGCAGTTGCTCCAGCACTTCCTGTTCCTTCGTCCACGCCTCCAGCCGGCCTTGCTCGAAGCGCCGCTCGCCGGCGCCCGGCTCGAAGTTCTTGATGTTGCCTAGGATCATGGGCACGAGGGTGGTGGGGCGTTCGCTCCACCGTGGCCTGGTGATGTCGATCTCACCGACGCAGCGCATGCCGTACCTGTCGAGATAGGCCTGAATGGCGTCCCGGGCTTCCCGTCCGCCTTCGAGTGGCGGCAGCGCGTCCAGGAAGTTCTCGTCCTTGACCTGCCGCAGGAATGCCACCACCTCCGGATGCGGGCGGATCACGTCAGCGACGTCCAGGAGGGCCAGCCCCATCTCCGACGTGATGTTGTGGGGGACGGATTGCGTGAGCGTGTCGGCCGCGTTCTTCTCGCCCAGCCAAGCCTGCAGTTGCTCGTTGAGCCACCACGTCGCTTGCATCGCCGCCATGATCACCTGATGGCTTTGCGGATCGAACAGGATCCGTCTCAGCTCCTGGATGTCCGCCAGGATGAAGTCGAGCAGCTCTGATCCGGACTTCGTCCGGATGTCGCGTTTCAGCGCGGCGATGGAAGCCTCGCTGCGCCCGATCAGCTCGGTGACGAGGGCCGGATCGGTCTCAATCGTGGCTGGCGCGACGCCAGGGACCGGCACGACGGGACCCCCGTCCGGGAGCGACGAGATGAAGCCGTCGCGTTCGAGGATGGTCTGCAGCGCGTCGCCGGTCAGCGGATCGGACTTCCCCACGACCTCCAGGAGGCCGGCGCGGCTCGCGGGCGAGGCCAGGATCTGGGTGACGTCGACGAACAGGCGCCCGCCGGCCTCGGCCATGGGCCGGGGGGTCGTCAGCTGCCACAGGGAGAGCCCGAGGGGCTTCATGGGGTCGGTCATCATCTGCTGGTGACCGACGGAGAGGTAGACGTGGTTCCCCTGATCGCTGGTCGCGGGAATGGGAAACAGCGTCGTGATCGGCCGGCTCTGGACAATCTGGAACCCATCGTCGACCAGGCACCATTCGATGTCCTGGGGATGGCCGAAGTGCGCTTCGATCCGCCGGCCCAGCTGAGCGAGCCGCACGATCTGCGCATCGGTCAGTGCTGGCTGCTCCTGATTCTCTGGCTCGATCGCCAGTTCCCGCGTTCCGCCTGCAGGCCAGGCGTGGATGGCGAGCCGTTTGGTGCCGACCGCCTGGGCGAGAATTTCACCGTCCCGCACCGTGTAGACGTCCGGGTTCACCAGGCCGGCGACCAGGGCCTCGCCGAGGCCGAAGCTGGCCTCGATGGAGACGACCTTCCGGTTGGAGGTGACGGGGTCGGCGGTGAAGAGGATGCCGGCCGCCTGCGGGAAGAGCATCTGCTGCACGACCACGGCCATGTAGACCTTCCGGTGGTCGAAGCCATTCCGCAGGCGGTAGGTCACGGCCCGCTCGGTGAACAAGGAGGCCCAGCATCGGCTGACGTCCTTGAGGATCGCAGCCGACCCTATGACGTTCAGGTACGTGTCCTGCTGGCCCGCGAACGATGCCGTCGGCAAGTCCTCCGCCGTCGCGCTGGACCGGACGGCGTAGGCAGCTTGCCCGCCAAGCCGGGTGACCGCGCTGGTGACCGCCGCCGCCAGATCGCCAGGGATAGCGATCTCCTCGACGGTCCGGCGGATCTCCGCGCTGAGGGTGCCGATGGCCTGCCGGTCATCGGGGTCCAAGTGCCCCAGCCGATCGAGCTGATGGTCGATCCACGGGACCGTGGTCATGATCCGCCGGAAGGCTTCCGTCGTAATGCAAAAGCCAGGCGGCACTCGAATGCCTTCGATCCGTGAAAGCTCCCCCAGCTGCGCGCCCTTACCGCCAACGAGCGCGACCTGCGTCTTGTCGCTCTCTTCGAGACCCAGCACGTAGCGCTCGATCATCGCGATACCTCCAGGGTTACCGTGCTCGGCTGCACTGCGATGGCCGGCTGAGCCTGCGGCATGACAGGCTCCGCCGAACCTCGCGTTTGGCACGCCCTCATCTCGTTCCTTCCTCCTCCGCGCGAGTCATACCTCGACAACACCCGCACGCACCTTCGGGATCACCCATTCCATAAATTTCGGGCCCGGCCTGCGATTATGCGCCACGACCGGGGTCTTGCGGCAAGCCCCCCGGTGCGCTATAGATTGAAAATGGAGAGGAGTAGGTACTCCCTTTCCTTGCCGAACGGCTACTTCAGCGTGGTCGTGGCCGCCGCAGTGGCCCGCGGGGCAAGCACGGCGCTGACCTCCGAGCGGTCAGGCATCCCTCCCGGTCGGCAGCTCGCGGTGTCAGCGTGCGGAGCGCGTGACGATCCGCACCGCAGGCATCGCCGAGGCCAGCCGAAGGATGTCATCTGGATCGGCCGTCACGACAACCGCGCGGCCGTACATGGACGCCACAGCAACCGAATGGGCATCAACGATCGGCGGAGATTCCGATCGGAGCACTGGCGGCCAGGCCGAGGCCACGCATGGCCTGGCGGTAGGCGACGGCTACTGCGTCGAAGCGCAGGTGGAGCTCGGCGGCCAGGTCGAATGGCACGCGCTCGGGTCGTTGTGATTCGACGACGACCTGGTCCTGACCGAAGATGGTGTCTTCGAATTCACGGATCACCTGGTCCGGCTGATCGGTGTTGTAGTTGCGGCCGATGACCACATAGCCCGCGCAGCGGTCGGCCGCAACTGGCTGTGAGGCGAAGAAATACACCATGCCACGTTGCCCGCCCCAGCCCAGCCGCAGCACGATCGTGTAGGGCAGGTGCAGTTCGTAGCGACTGCGCCGTTCCGGCGGCCCGGCCTGCTCGTTGGCGAACACCGGGAACTCTTCGGGGTTGGGTGCCTCAGGGCGCACGATCTCATACCGCAGCACGTGGCCGACGGCGTGCACCCGGTGGCGGGGAACCACCGGCCGCTGCGGGTCGCCGAGCAGCCCCGGATGAACCCAGGGGAAGTGCCCGAAGTCGGTGAAATTCTCCACCTGGCGGCCCGCGTCGCAGCGCCAGCGGTACGGTCCGGCTGAGACTAGCGCCCACTCGCCGGTTTCCAGTTCCGGGACCTCAGGCAGCGGCCACCGGGGTTCCTCTAGGGCGACCCAGATCAGCCCGTACCGTTCCTGCGCGCGGAAGGCCCGGACCCGGGCCTTGGCCGGGACCACCGCCGGATCCTCCTTTTGCGGGATCGCCACGCACCGGCCGTCAGCGCCGTACCGCCAGCCGTGGTAAGCGCACACCAATTCGTCGCCCTGAATCCAGCCCAGCGACAGCGCGGTGCCGCGGTGCACGCACAGATCGGACATCACCCGCGGCGCTCCCCCGGCCCCCCGCCAGACCACCAGCGGCTCACCGAGCAGGTCGGCGTGCACCGGGCGATCAGCCACTTCACTGCCGAACGCGACGGGATGCCAGCACGCGCGCTGGGCAGCCAGGTCCGCGAACACTCCCGGTGAATTCACCGCCACCCCCAGACAGACGACGCCCGGCCCGGCCCAGACCACGACCGGGCCTGGCAGCATTGTGCGGCGTCAGGCCAGCGCCGGTCCAGTCGCAGCCAGCCGGCCGTCTGCGTTCCGCTATCCCGGAGACGGCGGACCGCTGCTGCTATGTCGTTTCGTTCGTTTCTGTGGTTGGGTCGATACAGCGCAGTTGGTTCGGGTGGGATTGTGAGGAGATCTGATATGACGCGGCGTCGGATGACGATCATTGTCGCGGCATGCGCGGGGCTGACCCTGCCGTGGCTCGGGCTGGCTTCCTCGGCCAGCGCCGCACCGGCGGGCAACCTGGGCTGCTCGGCGGGGGCCCATACCCTGTCGCCGCCGGGCTCGGTCCTGTACCCGGAGACCGGCAACGGCGGCTATGACAGCGTGCACACGCTGGTGCACCTGGTCTACAACGCGACCACGAACAGGTTCCTGCCCGGCAACCGGGTAGTGCTCACCGACCGCGCCACGCAGTGCCTCACCAGCTTCAGCCTTGACTTCGAGCGGATGTCCGGCAACACCAGCGCGGGCCCGGACATGACGGTCAGCTCGGTCAGCGTGAACGGGCACCCGGCGCGGTTCAGCTTCGTTCAGCCGACCTACCCAGGCGATCCGAACGGGCCGAACGACCCGAACCCCGACGCCCACGCGGCGTCAGAGTCCAATCCGGTCGGCGGGCCGGAGGACAACCCGCTGCCGCCGGCCTGCACGCCGGAGCTAACGAGCACCGGCGTGACGGCGGACTCGATGGACGGCACCTCGTGCCCGGCCAACAAGCTCGTTATCACGCCGGCGGCGCCGATCAGGGACGGCGCCGCGTTCACCGTCACGGTGAACTACACCGGCCGGCCCGGCGTGCACAACGACGGGGACGGCACCACCGAGGGCTGGTTCCGCGCCTCCGACGGCGGCTTCGTGACCACCGAGCCGGTCGGCTCGCAGGACTGGATGCCGCTCAACGCCTACCCGACG
>Ga0302178_10002204_pt1 | contig 15668 bp, 12 predicted proteins | sample I_Palsa_E1_3_FD_198790 | JGI IMG/M metagenome (GOLD analysis project Ga0302178, IMG submission 198790) | Peat permafrost microbial communities from Stordalen Mire near Abisko, Sweden - I_Palsa_E1_3 | ecosystem: Environmental > Terrestrial > Soil > Palsa > Peat permafrost | place: Sweden... | reverse complement strand
GAACTGCCCGCTGTCGAAGACGTCTCGCTCACGCTCGCGCGCGGTCGCGTGCTGGGTCTGGTCGGCGAATCGGGATCGGGGAAGTCGGTGACCGGCTTCTCGATCATGGGACTCATCGATGCCCCCGGCCGCGTGGTCGGCGGCGAGATCCTGTTCAAGGGCAAGAACCTTGTCGGCTTGCCCGAAGCGGAGATGCGGCGCCTGCGCGGCAGCCGTATCGCGATGGTGTTCCAGGACCCCATGTCCACCCTCAATCCGGTGCAGCGCGTGGACGCGCAGATGATCGAAGCCGTGCGCGCGCATCGTGAAGTGAGCCGAGGCGCCGCGCGCGAACAGGCGAGCGAAGCGCTGGCGGCCATGGGTATTGCCAGTCCCGATGAACGGCTGCGTGCGTATCCGCATCAGTTGTCGGGCGGCATGCGTCAGCGTGTGGCGATTGCAATTGCGATGCTGCACAAGCCGGACCTGATCATCGCCGATGAACCCACTACCGCGCTCGATGTCACCATCCAGGCGCAGATTCTGTCCGAAGTGCAAACGCTCGTGCGCACGCAAGGCACGTCGCTGATCTGGATCACGCACGACCTGTCGGTGGTGGCGGGTCTCGCCGATGACATCGCGGTGATGTATGCGGGCCGGATCGTTGAACAAGGCGCCGTGGATGCGGTGCTCGACCGTCCGCAGCATCCGTACACCGCGGGTCTGATCGACAGCTTGCCGAGTCTCAATACGCGCGGCAAAAGGCTCACGCAGATTGCCGGCATCACGCCGGACCTGCGCTCATTGCCGCCAGGCTGTGCGTTCGCCGCGCGCTGCACGCGAGCCACGTCGGTCTGCTCGACTGCGCCAGCGCTTGGACCTTCGCCGGCCGCGCAAGCCTCCGAGCATGGCACGCATCTCGTGCGCTGTTTTCATCCCGGCCGGCAAGCCAATGTACGCACGGAGACAACCGCGTGAGCGACACAAATACACATGCGCTCATTGAACTGCGCGGGGTCAGCCAGCGCTTCGGCGAACGCGACGAGAATGCCGCAACACGCTGGTTGCGCGAGCGCAACGTGCTTGCGGCGCAAGCGGTCACGCGAGCGGTCGAACATGTCGATCTCGCGATCACGCCGGGCGAAGTCGTCGGGCTGGTCGGCGAATCCGGCTGCGGGAAATCGACGCTCGGTCGCATTGTTTCGGGGCTCATCGCACCGACCGAAGGTGACGTGCTGGTCGATGGACAGGACCGCGCGGCCATGTCGCCGGCTGCGCTGCGCGCCGCGCGGCTGGCGATCCAGATGATCTTCCAGGACCCGTATTCGAGCCTGAATCCGCGACGGCGTATTCGCGATATCGTCGGGGAAGCGCCGCTTGTTCACGGCATGGTCGAACGCCCCGATCTGGACGACTACGTGGCAGCGCAATTAAAACGCGCAGGCCTTGACCCGTCGCTTGCCGACCGTTATCCGCATGAGTTCAGCGGTGGCCAGCGGCAGCGCATCGGGATTGCGAGAGCGCTCGCGGTCAATCCTTCCATGCTCGTCTGCGATGAAGCGGTCGCCGCCCTGGATGTATCAATACAAGCGCAGATCCTGAATCTCTTCATGGACCTGCGCGAACAACTCAATCTCACGTACCTGTTCATCAGCCACGACCTGGGCGTGGTCGAGCAATTGTCGGATCGCGTCGTGATCATGTATCTAGGACGGGTAGTGGAAAGCGCTCCCGTGGAGGAAATATTCCGGCATCCGAATCATCCTTATACGCAGACCTTGCTGGCCGAAATTCCCCGTATCGATGCGCGCAAGAAGCACTTCACCGCCATTCGCGGCGAGATGCCAAGTCCGCTTGCGCCGCCGACGGGTTGCCATTTTCATCCGCGCTGTCCGCACGCGATGCCGCGTTGCAAGACCGAAGTGCCGCGCCTGGCGCACATTGCCATCGAGCATGTCAGCGCGTGTCACCTGAACGACGCTCACTAAATTTCAATCCAGAACACACTCAATAAAAAGGAATTGCATCGTGAAACGCCTGGTCCTTTCCACGCTGACCGCCACGCTCGCCACTGCGGCGTTGTTCAGTTCGGCCGCGTCAGCGCAGACGCTGAACATCGCGTTCGCCGATCCGCTCTCGTCGCTCGATCCGCAACTGAACAACTACGCGGGCGACCGCTCCGTCGACCTGCACTTCTGGGATCTGCTGGTCGAGAATCATGACAACGTCCTCGCGCCCGGCCTGGCGACGAGCTGGAAGGCAACCGGCAACGACACATGGGAATTCAAGCTGCGCCACGACGTCAAGTGGCAAGACGGCACGCCGTTCACCGCGGACGACGTGATCTATTCGTATCAGCGCGCCCGCAACGTGCCGGGGACCATCGCCACCTTCGCGGGGTATCTGCGTACTATCGCGTCCGTCACTGCACCTGATCCGTACACGCTGATCATCAAGACCAGCTCGCCGACGCCGGACCTGCCGCTGAACCTGACCTCCGTTCATATTGTCAGCAAGCACGTGGGAGAGAAGGCGACGACGGAGGACTACAACTCCGGTCGCGCAATGGTAGGCTCGGGGCCATACAAGTTCGTTTCTTACACGCCAGGCGACCGCGTGGTGATGACGCGCAACGATGCGTACTGGGGCGCCAAGCCGATCTGGGACAAGGTGAACTATCGCTACGTGAGCAACGCGGCGGCACGCACGGCGGCGTTGTTGTCGGGCGACGTGGATATGATCGACAAGGTCTCCGTCTCCGACCTGCCGCGTCTCAAGCAGTCGCCGAAGGTATCGGTGTTCGCGTATCCGGGCTTGCGTGTGCTGATACTTCAGCCAAGTTTCCGTGAAGGTCCGAGCCCGTACATTACCGACAACGCGGGCAAGCCGTTGGCCAAGAACCCGCTGCTCGACGTGCGCGTGCGCCGCGCATTGTCGCTCGCGATCAATCGCCCCGCCATCACCGATCGCATCCTGCAAGGCGCGGCAACGGTCGCCAACCAGTGGATGCCGGCCAAGACCTTCGGTTACAACCCGGACGTAAAGGACATCCCTAACGACCCGGTCCAGGCAAAGAAGCTGCTGGCCGAAGCGGGCTTTCCAGACGGCTTCCAATTGACGCTCAGCGTGCCGAACGACCGTTATCCGCAAGCGCCCGAAACGGCGCAGGCCGTGGCGCAATTCTGGACGCGCATAGGCGTGAAGACGAAGGTCGAGGTGATGCCGTGGGCCAGTTACGCCAGCCGCGCGAACAAGAACGAGTTTGCGGTGAGCATGATCGCCTGGGGTAACGGCACAGGCGAAGCAAGCTATGCGCTCGTCAACATTCTTGGCACCGTCGATCCGAAGAAGGGTATTGGTGCGTCGAACTGGGGCCGTTATAGCAGCCCGGCGGTCGACCACGCGCTTGACGCCGCCACGGCCGAGTTCGATACCGCCAAACGTGAAGCCATCCTGCGGCAGTCGGTGAAAGTGGTGAGCGACGACGTGGGCATCATTCCGCTCTTTCACTACGAGAACGTCTGGGCCGCGAAGAAAGGCTTGAAAGTGACACCGGCGGTCAGCGACCGCACGACCGCGATGATGGTTACGCGCAGCGGCAATTGAGGCCAACATGATCGACATCACGGTTACACCGGGCGATGATCTGATCGACGTCGCGCGGCACATTGCAGTGACCGGTGCACGCGCGGGGGCAGTGTTGACCCTTCGCACGCAGACCGTGCGCGGCGAAGGCACGGTCTGGACCAGTCATGCGGTCTTCCGTGCCGATGACCACGGCGTCATCGACGTTGCACGGGATGCGCCGGTCGGAGGCGACTACAGCGGGGTATCGCCGATGGGACTCATCTGGTCACAGGTGCCCGTTGAAGCGGGCAATCGCGAGGTGTTTCCTGCGGATGTCTCTGACGCGCTGTCGACTTGCATTGAGGTGATCGATGAGCGCGGACAAGTACTGAGCGCCACGCTACTGATACAACGCCTGATGGCGCCCGGTGTGCAACGACGCGACATGCGCGTTGACGGCTGTGTCGGCACGTTGTTCTTGCCCGCGACACCCGGACCGCATCCGGTCGTGCTCGTGCTGAATGGATCGGGCGGCGGCATCAACGAACCGCGCGGCGCGCTTTACGCATCGCGCGGATACGCCGCCCTCGCGCTTGGTTACTTCAAGACGCCGGGGCTGTCCGACTACATCTCCCACACACCGCTCGAATACTTTCGCCGCGCGCTCGACTGGATCACGCGCGAGTTGCAACCGGTGTTTGGCTTTATTGCAGTGAGCGGGCAATCGCGCGGCGGTGAACTCGCGTTGCTGCTCGGCGCGACGTACCCGGATCGCATCAAGGCGGTGATTGGTTATGTGCCCGGCGCGGTCGTTCACAGCGCGCAGAACGCCGCCGATCCAGCAACAGGTCGCGAAGGTCCCACCTGGCTGCTAGACGGCAAGCCGCTGCCGCACCTGTGGGAAAACAACCGCACCGCGAGCTGGAAACCCTTCGACGATGGCCCGCCGCCGCATCGTCATGAACGCGCGATTCGAACCGCATTGCTCGATAAGGACGCGGTGGAACGAGCACGGATTCGCGTCGAAAATACGGATGGGCCTGTGCTGCTGCTCTCCGCTACCGACGATGGTTCATGGCCCTCCTCCGACTATTCACGCATGGTCGTGGAACGGCTTGAACGAGAAAAGCATGCGTATCCGGTGCGCCATCTCGACTTCGACAACGCAGGCCACGCGATTGTTTTTCCGTACGTGCCCACCACGCAACTCGTGTATGCGCATCCCGTTTCCGGACGCATCAGCACGGGCGGCGGCGAACCCGCAGCAAACGCACGCGCCGATGAATCATCGTGGCGCGAAGTGCTGGCTTTTCTCGACGCAGCCGTCCATTCCCGCGCATCGAAAAGCGCTAGCGACTCTTTCAGGCTGGAGTAACCATGACAGACACCTACGATCTCAGCACCGATATTGTCGACCGGATTGCGGGCCTCACGCCCGGTTCTCCGGCCTTCGCCACCCGGCATAAACGCGACAAGGTCGCCTTCGCCACACAGCGCAGCTACGAAGCGTTATTCGATCCGGCACTGCCGGATTTGTCGTTGACCGACCGTTTGCTTGTCGCGTTGTATGCCTGCACGTTGTCGAAAGCCCCTGCATTGGCGACTCATTATGCGCAGCGGCTTGCTTCGATCAATGCGGACCGTGCCGTGATCGACCAGATCGCACAAGGCTCGATCGATGCTCAGGAACCCCGTCTGCGCGCAATGCTAGCCTTCACGCGTATGCTGATCGAGGCCCCCATAGACGGCGATAGAACCGCGCTCGAACGGTTGCCCGCCGCTGGCATTCCGACGCCCGCCGTGGTCGCCCTCGCGCAGTTGATCGCCTTTCTTTCTTATCAGATTCGCCTGACGGCCGGTTTGCGCGCGCTGCAGGTCTTGAATGCAACGGAGGCCGCATGAGCCGGGTAATTGAAGCGCATGGCTTCACGAATCGCGTGCTGGGATGGGACGCATGGCTGGACGTGGTGGAACTCGCCGATGCCTCCCCCGAGCAGATAACCGTGCTCGAAGAGAGTCATCCGAAGGCGAAGGAATCCGACTATTACCTGTTCCTCGTGCATCAGCCGGAAATCCTGCGGCAGCGCTCGGCCGCCTTCAACGCGATCATGTATGCACCGGGCGGCTTGCCCCGTGCGGAGCGGGAACTGGCGTCGACAGTCGTCTCGCGGGTCAATGGCTGCGTGTATTGCGCGTCCGTGCATGCACAGCGTTTCGAGCAGCTGGCGAAACGCGACGACGTGATCGAGCAAGTTTTTAATGATCCGGCTACCGCTGGCACGTCGCCGCGCGAGAAGGCTATCGTGCTGGCGTCGATCGACCTGACGCTCACGCCGGGTCAGGTTGAACCGGCACAGTTGCGGGCGCTGCGCGATGTGGGGTTGAGTGACGACGAGATCCTCGACCTGATTCACTCCATTGCCATCTTCGCGTGGGCCAACAGGCTGATGCTCAATCTCGGCGAACCGGTGGGATGAGCGGGCAGGCGTCGGCGAGGAACAATCGTCGTCCGGGCGCCGGCTCAGTCCGGCGCCCCTCTTGATTCTTTAGAACCCCCTGCGCATAACGGCACCGGGCATTTCTCCCTCGACTCCCGACTTCCCCTATAAACTCTGCACCAGGTCAGGTCTGCCGCGGCACGCGTATCCTGTGAGGCGCAGTCGCTGCTCCGCTCAAGCGCCGCCTGACTACGGCTTGATGTCATTCCTAAAAGTGTGAGGCTTTTCCCTCGGGGTCTCATGAAACAACATCGCCCGCATCACCCGCGTTTTCCGCACGACCACTCCCATGTGGCCTGGCGCGATCTTTCTCTGACGTCGGCACCCTTCGCCCTGTTTTTCATCGTCATGATCGGGCTGATCGTCTGGCTGGCAGATCCTGCTCCGCCCAGAACCATCACGATCAGCGCAGGTCCCGAGGACAGCGCGCTCCTGCATACCGCCGACGAGTACAAGAAAATCCTGGCGCGCAATGGCGTCACCCTCAAGGTGCTCGAATCCGATGGTTCGGTGCAGAACCTGCAAAGACTGATGGACCCCAAGAGCCATGTCGACCTTGCGCTGGTGCAAGGGGGCGTGTCCGATGCGGCGGCCAGAGCCTCCCTCATGTCGCTCGGGAGCGTCTTTTACGTCCCCATCGTGGTGTTTTATCGCGGCAAGGGGTTGACGCAATTGTCGGATCTGGAAGGCAAGAGGATCGCGATTGGGCGCGAGGGTAGCGGCACCCGCCGGCTGTCGCTCAGCCTGCTCGAGGCCAACGGCATAAGCCCGGGTGGCGACACTCAACTCGTTCCGATCGACGGCATGGACGCGGCGAAGCAGTTGGTGGCCGGCAACGTTGATGCTGCAATGCTCAATGGCGACTCGACCACGCGCGGGCTGATGGTCAGGCTGCTTGGCATACCGGGCACTTCCGTGATGGACTTCGCGGAAGCAAGCGCTTATACGCGGCTCTTCCCGTATCTGGAAGAAATCGACCTGCCGACAGGCGTGCTCGATCTCCGGCGAAAGATACCTCCGCAGACCTTGCATCTGATCGGCCCGACCGTCGAGATCCTCGCGCGGCAAAACTTGCACCCGGCCATATCGGATCTGCTCATCGAGGCTGCCCAGGAAGTCCACGGAATGCCGGGGCTGCTGCAAAATGCCGGGCAATTTCCCAATCCGATCGCCCGCGAATACCCGATCAGCGAAGAGGCCACACGCTATTACAAGTCGGGGAAAAGTTTCCTCTACCGCATCCTGCCCTTCTGGCTCGCCAGCATTGCAGACCGGATACTTGTACTGCTGCTGCCCGTCGCCGTCCTGCTGATCCCGGCGTTGCGGCTGATTCCCGCGTTGTATGCGTGGCGCGTGAGATCCCGGATCTATCGGTATTACGGCGCGCTCATCGCAATAGAACGCAGCGCGCTGACCAGCTCGACTGCGCAGGAGCGACAGGCGCTCGTAGCGGAGCTCGACCAGATCGAGGAGTCCCTCAATACCTTGCGCATGCCGCTTGCGCATGCCGATGCGTTTTATGTACTTCGTGAACACATTGGGTTCGTGCGGACGCATTTGAGCGAAGCATCGCGGTAGAAAGTGCATAGGCAGGGTTCCGGTTTCGTCTCTGCCGGGGATGGTTGGCGGTTCAGTCGAAGAACTGTCGGAGAACCGTCGGAGAACGAAAGGCCCACCCTCGCCGCGCCCTAATACACAATTTCGGATTTAGAAATAGCGAATCGATATTGGCGCGAGTGACCCACGCCTGCCAATAATCCGATCGTGGAATTCCGTGCACGGCGGCGCACGCAGCGAATCGGAACCGTTGTCGCTGCGCCGCAATCCGGCGATCCTCCACGGACCACGCAAACACCTTCAGTCAGTACGCCGGTAGCCGTAGCGATGCCGTCCGGGCTCGCACGCACCGGCGTTATAACAATTTCGGGGCGACGATGAGCGATACATCCACCACCAATCCATCTTACGAAGCCGAACGCCAGCCCGAACGGTCCAGCAGCGGCCCCTTCAAAACCGAAGACTGGTGGGCCGTCTGGATCGGCTTGGCCATCATCGTGATCGCGTACCTGCTGTTTGCGTCGGGCACGAGCATCAAGTGGCTGGCAGTCGCACCCGCGAAATGGTCGAGCGGTGCTCAGGCAGCAACTGACCTGGGACATCACCTCCCGAACTACATCGCACTCTTTATCGTCTTCGCCATTCTGTTCGGCATCGCGGTCGCGGCGCTCGGGCAACGGGTCGCGCAGTTCGTGCCGGGCTTTCTTGTCGTGTTCGTGGTTTCAACGCTGATCTTCATCGCCGGGGCCTGGACCAGTTCGTCGACTTACAACCTCGAACCGCCGCTGATCGCGCTCGCGCTCGGCCTGATTGTCTCGAACCTGACGCGGCTTCCGGCATGGCTCGTACCTGCTTTGCGCGTCGAGTTCTATATCAAGGTCGGTATCGTGCTGCTCGGCGCTACGCTACCCTTCACGCTGCTCGTGTGGGCCGGTCCCGTCGCAGTTGGCCAGGCGACCGTTGTTTCGCTCGTCACCTTCTTCGTCATCTTCCTGGTCGGCCGTGCGCTCGGACTGGATAAGCGTTTTGCGGCCGTGCTCGGTGTCGGCGGCGCGGTGTGCGGCGTATCGGCAGCCATCGCCATTGCGGGAGCAGTGCGAGCGAAGCGCGAACAGGCATCGGTAGCCATTACGCTCGTGGTCGTCTGGGCAATCGTGATGGTATTCGCGCTGCCGTTCGTGTCGCGTGCGCTCGGCTTGCCGACCGGCGTGGCCGGTGCGTGGATCGGGACATCGGAATTCGCGGATGCCGCCGGCATTGCCGCCGCGCAGGCGTACGGCGATCTGGCGAAGCATGCCGGCAGCGCGATTGCCGGCGCCCCGGAAGCGTCGCTGCAAGCCTTCACGCTGATGAAGGTGGTCGGGCGCGACATCTGGATCGGCATCTGGGCATTCGTGCTCGCGATTGTCGCTACCACTCGCTGGGATCGCGACGAACCCGGCGCCGTGAAAACGCAGACGACGGCGCGCGAAATCTGGACGCGCTTTCCGAAGTTCGTGATCGGCTTCCTGATCGCTTCGGCACTCGTTACGTGGATCGGCAGCCATTACACGCTGACTGAATACCGGAGCGTCGTGACGCCCGCCTTCGTCGCGCCGATCACCGCACTGCGCACCTGGGCCTTTACCTTCTGTTTCCTGAGCATCGGCTTGACCACGCGACTCGGCAGCTTGTCCGCGACGGGTGCAAAGCCTTTCATCGCGTTCACGGCGGGCGTCGCCGTTAATGTGGTGATCGGCTATCTGCTGTCAGTGCATGTATTCGGGGCGTATTGGGCCTCGCTCGGACAATGAAGATGAACCGTGCCGCCAAGCTTGATGACGCTGGTGCTTCCCGCACCTTCTGCGCTGCTTGCCGGCATTGCGAACACGACCGTCATGTACTCGAAGCGACGATTCCCGGGCTGACTTCCTTCAGTTCGGGATTCGGAGCGAGTGTGGGAGAGACGCGGCTTTGCCGACGCCACGATCAGTTGATATCGCCGGGGGATTCGTGTGGCGAATTCGAAGCCGACTCTTTGACCTTGCCATAGGCTTTCGTCCGCGTGCCAATTCGTGCCAATTCGTGTCAATTCGCGCCAACTCGCGCCAACTCTCCCCCACCCAGCGGCAATCACGCAATAACCAGACGTGGGTCTAGCTTAGCCAGCGCATAAGCCCTGACATGTGCCACGAAGGAAGGCAGCAGGAGGGCCGGTGGCCGCTGGGAAGGAATCAAGACGGAATAGTGCGTGGCCACGGTCGAGTCAAAAGGGCAAAAGACAACCCCATCCCCTCTATAAGCAAGCGCTGTGATCGCGTCAATGATCGCCACGCCCGCCCCTGCTTCAACGAACGAACAGACTACGTAGGATACCTGCGTTTCAACCTGGACTTCCATACTGATGCCTTGCGAGGCGAACAAGGCATCTAACTCAAGGCGTGACTCCAGGTCACGCGGATACGCAATGAATCGCTCGCCGGCGAGATCCTTCGGCGCAATGTGTGAGCGCGAGGCTAAACGATGGCCTCTCGGCATCGCACACATCATCTTCGTCGAAAACAAGCGTTCACCATGTGTGCTCGGCGAGTCCATCCTCAAGATGGCAAAGCCCACGTCGCACCGTTGTCCCACGACCATGTCGACCACTGTACGCGACGAATGCGCCAGAAGCGAAATGTGAGCGCCGGAATGGGTCTTCAAATAGTCTGCCGTGGCGTGAGGGAGAAACGAGTGCGCGAGCACAGGTGCGGCTACGATTTGCAGCGTTCCGCGCTGCAACGCTCGTATCTCGTCCGCTGCCCGCGCGATTCGATCCATACCCAACAATGACCGTTGCACTTCCTCGAAAAGCGCTTGAGCCTCTGCCGTCGGATGCAGACGTTTCTTTTCTCGCTTGAACAGCGCAAACCCCAAGGAGATTTCCAGGTCTGCCAGCAGGCGTGTGGTCGCGGGCTGAGAGATATGAAGCATCTCGCTAGCCCGCGTGACGGTCGCACAAAGCATCACGGCACGGAATGCCTCGAGTTGTCGTAATTTCATTCGAAACCAGTTCATAACAAAACACTATCATCAACCCAAAAGAAACGATTATCCAGTTTCTTTTTCGCACCATATTCTGATTTCAGAGCCTGATTCAAGACGTTTAGCGGGAAATAACGTCATAACAGTATCTGCTTGAAATAAACAAATCAGCTTTATCCATTCCAGTTGGCTTCCTGCCCAGGTACGCCAGTTCTGCGACACAGTCAGCGTCATGTATCTGGGACGCATTGTCGAGAGCGGTCCGACGCGGCCGTTATTGGACGCGCCAGCGCATCCGTACAGCCGGGTCCTGAGAGACTCCTCTCCGGTACCGGATCCAGGTGCGCGTATCAGGCTGTCGAAGATCGAGGGAGAAATACCCTCGCCGACGCGCATGCCGTCCGGTTGTGCGTTCCACCCGCGTTGCCCGCGCGCCGCCGGGCCTTGTATGACGGAGGTGCCAAAGCTGGAAGCGCTCGCGTCCGCACGGCGCGTTGCGTGCTACTTTCCTGTCACGGCCGGAGACGCGAAAGCGATATCCGAGGGGCTGCCAACCGCCACGTAAGTGCCCGTAAATCGAAGCTTGCCACTGGGCGTATCGACAGCGAAGATCGCGATTTGATCGCTGCGTTGATTCAGTGAATACATGAACCGGCCCGACGGATCAAACCTGATCACTCGAGGATAGTCGCCGCCGGTCGGCGTCTCACCAACACGCGTCAGGCGAGCGTCTGTGCCCACGCGAAACTGCACGATGGTGTCATGCAGGCGGTTCGCCACATAGAGATAGCGGCCGTCATGTGAAAGCAGGATTTCCGATGCGAAGCTCGTGCCCTGATAAGCGGCTGGCAACGTCGAGACGGATTGCAATTGCGTCAGCACGCCGCGCGCGCTGTCGTATGCGTAGCAGACCAGGGTCGACGCTTCCTCGGTGACTTCGTACATATACCGGCCGCTCGGATGAAACACCACATGCCGAGGTCCCGCGCCTGCCGAAGACGCGATAAACGGTGGATCGTTTGGCGACAGCGCGCCCGTGGTTTCGTCGAACTTCCAGACGTAGGTGCGATCGACACCCAGGTCAGTCGAAATCACAAATCGCCCGTCCGGCGAAGACACGATCGTATGCGCATGCGAGCCGTCGTGGTCACTCACCGCGAAGCTCCCAGGGACGCCTTCGGCCGCGTGTTGTGCACCTGCCGGAGCCTGCGGCTGTTGCACGGAACTGGCTTCGCCCAACGTGCCGTCGCTCGCCACCGGAAAAACCGCGATGCTTCCGCTGTTGTAGTTCGCCACCAGCAGGAAGCGGCCATTCGGATGCAGGCTTAAATAGACCGGTCCTGCGCCTTGCGAATTGACCGCGTTGATCAGACGCAATGAACCCGTGCCTGGTTCGATTGCATAGGCGCTGACCGAACCGTTTTTGGTGCCGTTGTAGTTTTTCACCTCGCTCACGGCAAACAGGAAACGCTGTTGCCGGTCGACGACGAGGCAGCTCGGATTCTCGATGCCGCGCAGCGGCTCGAGCGCGTCAAGCTTGCCGGTGTTCCCGTCGACCTGGAAGCGATGAATGCCAAGGCCGTTTGGCGTATAAGTGCCGACGTAGGCAAATAGCGGCTCGGCCGTCCGCGCTTTGGTCGCCGTGCTCGCACCCGCGCTCGCCGCCTGTGCGGGGCGAGCTATTGCGAGCGAACCCATGGCCGACATGGCTGCCAGCGCGCTCACGCGCTTGAGCCAGACACGTCGCGCCTGCGATGCACGGACTCCGAGATTTCGAACTTTGCTCATTGCTTGCCTCCTGGATGATGACTGCAGCCCTTAAGTATCTATGAGCGCCGCGACAGAGATGACTGCCTCGCATACGGTTCAAGTCTTGAAGTTTTGATCCACCGATTCACCTATTCAGCGCTACAGCGCTTCGTGCCGCAGCGTCAGATAACCATGCTCAGGAAGCGCATACCGCCGCTGAATCGCGTTTTGGCCACTGCTCGAACTCGGCCATCGCGCTCACAATGCCTTGCCTGCTGACCCTCATGCCGCGGTCAATGCGGCCGTTCTGGATGGGTGCTTCGCGCACCAGCGCTTTTTAACTTGCACGACACCGGCAGTCGGTCCGCCGGGAATAAGTGAATATCTCACGCATTTTATTCCTTAATTATGGAATATATGTTTTAATTAAGGATTATTCTAGCATGCAATTTCACAGCGTCGACTGGACAAAAACACTCGACATCCGAGGAGCTACATGGCTCGTTCGTTCCAACTTCATTAGCATACCGATTCATTTTCGTCGCGCGCCATCTGAGCGGTTTGCAGGCATTGCGAACACGCTCGTCATGCACTGGGAATGACGAATCCCGAGCTGACTTCGTTCAGTTCGGGATTCGGAGTGAGTGTGGGAGAGGCGTGTCTTTGTCGACGCCACGATCAGTTGATATCGCCGGACGTTCGTGCGCCGGTTTCGAGGCCGTGCTCGAGAGCCGTGACGCTGTACGACCCGTCGAAATACATCGATGCCTTCACGCAGGCGCGAAGCGTGACGAGCGCCGTATTGCGCGACCGCCCGTTCCATTCACCGCACCTAGATAAGCTTCCGTCAGCACGTCGAGTTGTTCAAGTTCAGCCGATGTTCCTTGCGCCACGACACGCCCGCCTTCGAGCACATAACCGTACGTTGCGTATCGCAAGGCGGTAGCCGCATTCTGTTCAGCCAGTAGAAAACTCACTCCGTCCTCACGATTAAGCCTCGCGACGATCTCGAAGATCTCTTCGACAATCTGAGGCGCAAGTCCCATTGAAGGCTCATCCAGCAGGATCACCGAGGGCCGCGCCATCAACGCGCGGCCGATCGCGACCATCTGCTGCTCGCCGCCGGACGTCAACCCGGCGAGTGACTTGCGGCACTCCTTCAAGCGCGGAAAAATCCCATAGATACGCTCAAGGCCCGCCTCGACTTCACGCACTGACGGGCGACGAACATACGCACCAATCCGCAGGTTCTCTTCCACCGACAAATGCGCGAAACAGCGCCGCCCTTCCAACACCTGGACGAGACCGGCCTCCGCGAGCGTCCAGGGGTTCGCACGCGTCACGTCCTTGCCGCGATACACGATTCGTCCCGCCGTCAATTCCCCTCGTTCGGCACCGAGCAACGCTGAAATCGCCTTGAGCGTAGTGGTTTTGCCCGCACCGTTGCCGCCGAGCAACGCGACTACAGCGCCCTCTTTCACCTTCAGCGACACCCCGCGCAACGCCGAAATGAGGCCGCCATAAGTGACGGCGATGCCATCCACATCCAGAACCGTGGCGTCGGCCATGGCTACAGATCCTTGCTGCAGTCGCGCGGCGTGATGCCCTTCTCTTTCGCATACGCATTCGCCGAATTTTCGATAATCGGACGCAGCAGCGCACGATCGGCCTGCACCCAGTCGCTGATTACCTTCCAGTGCTGGCCGTCCCATTGCTGGAATCGCACGGCACCGCCGCCTTCATGATCCGAGCACGACAGCTTGAGCGGTTGTACCAGTCCCAACGCGCCCAACTGTTTCAGGCGGGGGTTGTCGAGATCGAGGTGTTCAAAACCCCAGCGGACCTGTTCGCCCGTCAGCGGCTTATTGCCGTATTTCGCCTGAGCGACGCGCAACGCTTCAACATTGAGAATCCCGTTCACGACACCCAGGTTGTAATACACCGTCCCAAAGCGCGCCGGATCACTGAGGTTGCCCTTGCCGGGCTTGATGACGTATTGATCGATAGCCTGGAGCACGGGGTAGTTCGTACCCGACGGATGCGTGGTGATCGAGATGAAACCCTTGGCGGCGTCGCCCGCTGGACGCACGTCTTCTTCCGAGTTACTCCAGATGTTGCCAATGATGTGATTCGCCGGGAAGCCCACCTTTTGAGCGGACTTGAGCGCTACCGGATTCATCACGCCCCAGCCACGCAAGATGACCCAGTCAGGATTGATCCGATGAATGTTCAGCCACTGCGAACCCTGTTCGTTGCCCGGATGCGGCACTTCGATCTGCGTCAGTTCGAAGCCGTACTTCTTCGCGAGGATGTCCAGTACGGGAATGGTCTCGCGGCCATAAGGCGAGCCGTGATAAAGCACCACGATCTTCTTGCCCTTCAAACCCTGCAACCCGCCCGATTGTGTGCCGATGTAATTGATGATTGCGGAGACTTCGCTATACGGGTTCAGCTGCAACGGAAACACATAGGGGAAAACGGCGCCATCGGTCGAGTCCGTGCGGCCATGATTGATTGTGATGAGCGGCAGCTTGTCCGCCGTCGACCGGTCGATGGTTGCATACGCTATGCCGACCGAGAGCGGATTCGTAGCGGCCGCCGGTGCGCCGTTGAGGCCGGCCTTCAGGCGCTCGTAGCATTCCACGCCCTTCTCCACTACATACTCGGTTTCGCATTCGCTCCACGTCAGCTTGACGCCGTTCACGCCGCCGTCACGGGTATTGATGAGCTGCATGTAGTCGATAAAACCGCCGAAGAAACCGGTGCCTCCCGCCGCGTAGGGTCCTACTCTGTAACTCTGCAAGGGAAAGTACTCTTCGCCCCCTGCGTACGCCGTTGAAGTGGTTGTAAGAGCGCCGGCCGCGAGCACGAGCGATATGCCAGCGATGCCAGCCGCGCGCGACCAGGTCGCGCGGAATAAACGTGATAGGGAAAGAGTCATGCTGAACGGGTCCGTGTTTGCCTGGATTGAGATGAGAGATATCAATGGTTTCTGCGCAAACATTCAGGCCCGCAGCGGCCAGTTCCTGAGACGCTGCCGGGCGATCTGCACCAGCCGCGCAAGCCCGTCCGGTTCCTTGATGAGGAACACAATGATCAACGTGCCAAAGAGGATCTTCTGAAGGTTCTGGAGTTGCCCGACATCCACGCCTATAGCGGCCAGCGCACCGGCCGCGTGGGACAACGCAATGGGCAGCAGCACGATAAAAGCAGCACCGTAGAAGTTGCCTGCAATGCTGCCCATCCCGCCGATGATGATGATGAACAGCACCTCGAACGACAGGTTGAGGTCGAAGCCATGCGGCTCGACCGTGC
>Ga0302178_10002201_pt1 | contig 15690 bp, 15 predicted proteins | sample I_Palsa_E1_3_FD_198790 | JGI IMG/M metagenome (GOLD analysis project Ga0302178, IMG submission 198790) | Peat permafrost microbial communities from Stordalen Mire near Abisko, Sweden - I_Palsa_E1_3 | ecosystem: Environmental > Terrestrial > Soil > Palsa > Peat permafrost | place: Sweden... | reverse complement strand
GGCGCCATCGCGTCCGCGAACAGCGCCGGGCTCACACCGCGCCGGCGCAGCCGCCACACACCGACCAGGCCGCCGACCAGGACTCCGCCCCAGATGCCCAGGCCACCGGACCAGACCGCGAACACCCCGTACCAGACGTGCGGGATGTCCATCGGCGTGGTGATGTCGAAGTAGATCCGGCCGCCGATAATGCCGGCCGGCACGACCCACAGCGCGATGTCGCCCACCAGCTCCGGGTCCCCGCCCACGGCGCGCCAGCGGCGCCTGGTCATGATGACCGCGACGGTGATGCCGACCAGGTACGCCAGGGCATAGAAATGAACATCCAGCGGACCGATGTGAAAACTGTTAATCGACGGGCTGGGAAGATACGCCGGCATCGCCATCGCCATAGGCCGAGAGTACCCGTCCAGGACCCCGTGGGGCGCACCGCGTCAACCGGGCCGGGCCGGGGCACGCGGCCGGGCCGGGGCACGCGGCCGGGCCGGGGCACGCGGCCGGGCCGGGGCACGCGGCCGGGCCGGGACACGCGGCCGGGCCGGGACACGCGGTCAGCCGGGCCGGGGTGCGCACGGGGGCAGCCCGTGGTACCCCGGCTCGTTCGGGATAATTCAGTGCTCGGTGGCGTCGGCGCCCAACGGTGTGGCGCCGGAGTCGCTCGTCGCCACCGCGCGCGGGGCCACGGTGGCCGGGGGGACGGCGCCCGGCGCAGACGTCGACGAGCGGTCCGGGCGGCCCGCCAGGCGGTACACGTCGGAGCCGTCCACCGTTTCCCGCTCGAGCAGCTCGGCGACCAGCGCGTCAAGCGAGGTGCGGTGCTCCTTGAGGGTGGCCACCGCCCGCTGTTCGGCCTGGCGCAGCAGCCGGGAGACCTCGCGGTCGATTTCGGCCTGGGTGGCCTCGGCGAACGGGCGGCTGGACATGCCGGGACCGCCACCGCCGAGGAACACCGAACCGCCCTCGGGGTACCCGATCGGGCCGAGCGTCTCGGACAGGCCGAACTCCCTGACCATCTTGATGGCCAGGTCGGTCGCCCCGGCCAGGTCGTTGGCGGCTCCGGTGGACCCCTGGCCCAGCACGACCAGTTCGGCGGCCCGGCCGCCGAGGCGGACCGCGAGCGAGTCCTCCAGGTAGTCCTCGGTGTACATGTGCCGTTCGACCAGCGGGAGCTGCTCGGTCACGCCGAGGGTCTGGCCCGCGGGCAGGATCGTGACCTTCGCCACCGGATCGGCGTGCTCGGCCAGCGCGGCCACCAGGGCGTGCCCGGACTCGTGCACCGCCACCGCGGTCTTCTCCTCGGGCAGCAGGACGTTAGAGCCTTCCCGGCGGCCCAGGATGATCCGGTCCCTGGCCGTGTCGAAGTCGCCGGCGGTGATCAGGTCGCGCCCGGCGCGCACCGCGTTGATGGCGGCCTCGTTGACCAGGTTGGCCAGGTCGGCGCCGGAAAAGCCGGGGGTACCGCGGGCGATGGCGCTCAGGTCCACGTCGCCGGACAGCTTCTTGCCGCGGCAGTGCACGGCCAGGATCGCGGACCGCTCGTTGACGTTCGGCAGCGGGATCGTCACCTGCCGGTCGAACCGGCCGGGCCGGAGCAGGGCCGGGTCGAGGACCTCGGGCCGGTTCGTCGCCGCGAGCACCACGATGCCCGACGTCGGCTCGAAGCCGTCCATCTCGGCAAGCAGCTGGTTGAGCGTCTGCTCCCGTTCGTCGTTGGACACGTACCCGCCCGCGCCGCCGGAGCGGCGCTGGCCGATGGCGTCGATCTCGTCGATGAAGATGATGGCGGGCGCGCGCTTGCGCGCCTCGGCGAACAGGTCGCGGACCCGGGACGCGCCGACCCCGACGAACAGCTCCACGAAGCTGGACCCCGTCACGGAGAAGAACGGCACTTCCGCCTCGCCCGCTACCGCACGAGCCAGCAGGGTCTTGCCGGTGCCGGGCGGCCCGACCATGAGGACACCGCGGGGCACCGTAGCGCCGACCCGGCTGTAGCGTTCCGGTTTCTTGAGGAAGTCCACCACCTCGGAGATCTCGGACTTGGCGCCCTCGTAGCCGGCCACGTCGGAGAACTTGGTGTCGGGCCGCTCCTCGTCGAACACCTTGGCCCGGGACCGGCCCACGCCCATGATGCCCTGCAGGCCGCCGGCCGCGCCCTTGGAGATGCGGCGGAACAGCCAGATGGAGATCCCGATCGGCAGCCCGAAGACGATCAGGTAGATCAGCACCTCGGTGCCGAAGCCCTCCCCCGCCGGGGTCGCGGTGACCTGCACGCCGTCGCTGGCCAGCTGGGTCAGGAAGTCCTGCTGCGCCTGCAGCGGGACGACCACGGTATAGGTCTTCCCGTTCTTCAGCGTGCCGTTGCTCGTGCCGCCCGCCGTCGAGGCGAGGTCGATCGTCTTCACCTGGTGCGCCGAAGCGTCGGCCAGGAACTGGGTGTAGGTGAGGCTGGTCGAGGTGGTGCGGGTGGGCAGGAACAGGTAGAGGAAGAAGATGACCGCGATCGCGATCGGCCAGAGCCAGTGCCGCCAGCCAGGCGGCGGCGGCGGCGCGGACGACTTGGGCTTGTCGCCCGGCGGCGGCGGTGTGGCTTGCTTACTCATATGCGGCCTTACTCATGTGCAGCTCCTTGTGCTGCCCAGTATGCCCGGTGCTGGCGGAGCACCCGCCATCGGCCTTGCGGGGCTCGGGGGTCAGGCGTGGCTGGCCTCGGCGATCGTCTTCCCCTCGTTCCGGCGAGCTCAGGCGTCCCAAGCGAATCATGAAGATCGGGTACTGAGTTGAACCGGAGCCCGCACCTGCACGTTTTACACAGCAGAATCCCGGTATGGGCCCAGACTTCGGGGTTCTAATTATTTGCACTGATACCAAGCTTGCTGCCACAATCAGGACCAAACCCCAGTCCAAGAGGCCACGGGGGCCTGTCTCGGTTCGGCGGCACGAGGAACGTACGCCGGGCCGCTGTCGTTACTTGGACTAGGGGTTTGGAGGGCACGTGATCATTCCGCTGAACCGCGTGAGTGCGAGCGCGGCAGTGCCAGACGGGGGAAGTGATGGAGCCGTGATAACCGCGAAGCGCGTGGAGCCTGCGGTCAAGCTGGAGCTGGTCAAGCCCGAGGCGATCCAGCCCGAGCCGGTCAAGCTTGAGGCGATCCAGCCCGAGGCGGCCAGGCCCGAGACGGCCAGGCCCGAGCCGCTCCAGCTGGAGCTTTCCTGCCGCACGGGGGCGGACGGAAACCAGGTCGTCAGCGTGACCGGCGAACTTGACATCGCCACCGCCGACCAGGCCTACGCCTACATCAGCGAGGTGATCGACTCCTGGCCGACGGCGGTCAGCGTGGACCTGTCCGGGCTGACCTTCTGCGATGCCTCAGGTCTCGGTGTCCTGGCCAAGATCGCGCGGCACGCCCGGCAGGCGGGCCGCCAGCTCAAGCTCATCTCGGTCCGGCCGCCGCTGCTGAAGATCATGCGGCTGACCGGCCTGGACAGCGTGTTCCCCGAGCTGCGCCGGCCGCTGCCCGCTTGCTGAGCGTTAGCTCCCGCCCGGCCCGCCAGGCCGGCCGGTGAGATAGGTGCACCGTGACCGTGGAGGATGCTGGCCGCTAGCGTTAAATTGGAGTGCTTCCGGCGTTAAGTCTGAAAGTAATCGCAAGCGGAGGGACTCCCAATGGCCGAAGAAGTTCAAGGGCAGACCGCCGAAGAGGAATCGGACTCTTCCGAATCTTCCGAGGCCACCATCGCCGTGCACTGGCGCGAGGAGGGCTACTATCCCCCGCCGCCGAAGTTCATCGGCCAGGCGAACGCGTCAGACCCGGCTATCGTCACCCGGTTCGCGGAAGAGAACTTCCCCGAATGCTTCCGGGAATACGCGGACCTGCTGTCCTGGGACGAGTACTGGCACACCACCCTGGACACCAGCGACCCGCCCTTCTGGAAGTGGTTCGTCGGCGGCAAGCTGAACGCCAGCTACAACTGCGTCGACCGGCACCTGGCCAAGCACAAGAACAAGGCGGCGCTGATCTGGGTTCCCGAACCCGAGGACGCGGCCCACGTTGTGGTCACCTACCAGGAGCTTTACCGCCAGGTCAACGAGTTCGCGGCGGTGCTGCAGGCGGCCGGCGTCAAGGCCGGCGACCGGATCACCCTGCACATGCCGATGGTGCCCGAGCTGCCGGTCACGATGCTGGCCTGCGCCCGGCTCGGCGCGATCCACTCCCAGGTGTTCGGCGGGTTCAGCGGCGCGGCCTGCGGGCACCGCATCGCCGACTCGACCAGCAAGATCCTGATCACGATGGACAGCTACTACCGCTCCGGCGTGGTGCAAGACCACAAGGTCAAGGCCGACGAGGCGGTCGAGGCGGCCCGCAAGGAAGGCACCGAGGTCGAGAAGGTGCTGGTCTGGCGGCGTTTCCCGGGCGAGTACTCGTCCGAGACGCCGATGGTGGAAGGCCGGGACTTCTTCGTCGACGAGCTCCTCGCCGACCACCTCGGGGCGGTCGTCGCGCCGGTCTCCATGCCGGCCGAGGCGCCGCTGTTCCTGATGTACACCAGCGGCACCACCGGGCGCCCCAAGGGCTGCCAGCACTCCACCGGCGGCTACCTGTCCTACGTGGCCGGCACGTCCAAGTACTACCAGGACATCCACCCGGACGACACGTACTGGTGCATGGCCGACATCGGCTGGATCACCGGCCACTCCTACATCGTCTACGGCCCGCTCTCGCTGGGCACCACCAGCGTGATCTACGAGGGCACGCCGAACTACCCGGACGCCGGGCGCCCCTGGCGGATCGCGGAGCGGCTCGGGGTGAACATCTTCCACACCTCCCCCACCGCGATCCGGATGCTGCGCAAGGTCGGCCCGGACGAGCCGGCCAAGTACGACTACCACTTCAAGCACATGACCACGGTCGGCGAGCCGATCGAACCCGAGGTCTGGCGCTGGTACTACAAGTCGGTCGGCAAGGGCGAGGCGGTCATCGTCGACACCTGGTGGCAGACCGAGACCGGCGGCTTCATCGGCACCGGGCTGCCCGCCCTGAACCCGATGAAGCCGGGCAGCTGCGGCCCGGCGGCCCTCGGCATCTACCTGGACATCCTGGACGAGAACGGCGAGGCGATCCCGCAGGGCAGCGGCAAGGCGGGCAACATCATCGTCCGCAACCCGTGGCCCGGCATCTTCGAGACGATCTGGGGCCAGCCCGAGCGGTTCGTGTCCACGTACTTCGCCAAGTACAACAAGGACCCGAAGAGCACCGACTGGCACGACTGGCCCTACTTCGCCGGCGACGGCGCGGTCCAGTCCGAAGACGGCTACTTCCGGATCCTGGGCCGGGTCGACGACGTGATCAACGTGGCCGGGCACCGGCTGGGCACCAAGGAACTCGAGTCGTCCGCGCTGTCGGTTGAGGAGGTCGCCGAGGCGGCGGCCGTTCCGGTCATCGACGACGTGCGCGGCCGGGCGGTCGAGATGTACATCTCGCTCAAGCCCGGCATCGAGCCGAGCCCGGAGATCGAGGCCAAGGTGAAGAAGGCGATCGAGACCGACATCGGCAAGATCGCGCGGCCGCAGAACATCTGGATCGTGCCCGACATGCCGAAGACCAGGTCGGGCAAGATCATGCGCCGGGTCATCGCCGCGACGTCCAACTTCGCCGACGTCGGCGACATCACCACGCTGGCCAACCCGGAGATCGTGGACCAGATTCGGCATCAGGTGCAGAACGCCAAGCACGCCCGCGGGGAAGTGCCGCGCGAGCTCACCGAGGCCGAGGAGGCCGAGATCAAGTCCTTCGGCTCCGAATAGCCAGGGAAGTTCCGACCGTCCGCGGCGGGCCGCCTGAGTATGGGCGGCCCGCCGTGTCCGTTCCGTCTTATTAGGGGCCGAACGGACGGTGGCCTCGGCCCACGGCCTCACTTTCCCGGCGGGTGGCTCAGGTCATGCCATGACGGGACCTTGGCCTCTGGGTCATCGCGGCCGCGCTGCGGTGTGCTGATAGCGAACGGGAGGGATCCCGGTCGGGCGCGAAGAACGGTGGCTGCCTGGAGTGGGCAGCGCCACACCGCGCCATCGGAATCCGCCACAGGCGGGGGCGGGATCCTTCTCGTTCCTTGAACCGGAAAGGTCATCGTCCCATGTCTAACGTGAACTCGGCCCTGTCCGTGTGGCAGCTGGTCATCATGGCCGTCGTCCCGCTGGCGCTGCTGTGCGGGTGGATCATCACCATCTTCATCGTCGCCCGGGAGCCACGCGCGCATGCGGCCGTCACCGCCTGGCCCACCGCTGAGACTGCAGGCGCAACCGTGGGCGGCCAGGACCAGCCGATGGAGCCGCCCGCCCGCCGGCTGGCCGCATAGACCCCGGGCTGAGGCCTTATCAGCCGGGTTCGCCCGGCGCGCCGACCTCGGTCACCAGGTCGTCGTGGCCGAAGCAGAGGTAACCGCTGACGGCGGCGGCGTCCCCCTCGGCCTGCGGGTAGGACCAGACGGCGTTGGTGAGCTTGCGGTCAGCCGCGCTGACCGACCAGTACGAGGCCGTGCCCTTGTAGGCGCACACGGTGTGCGTGTCGCTCGGCTCGAGCAGATCCTGCCGCACGTCGCCGGCGGGCAGGTAGAAGCGGTTCGGCAGCCCGGTCTCGGACAGCAGCAGCGGCCGGCGGCTCTCGGCGAGCACCGTGTCGCCGAGCCGGACCCGGACGGGCCGGGACGAGTGGCGCACGTCGACCCGGTGGTACGGGTCCCGGATGTGGCCTTCGACGCGTTCGTCCTCGTCGTACCACTCATCCATGGCGTCCCAGTAGAAGCCGGCGTAGCCCTGCAGCCAGTGCGCCTCCGGGTTCGGCTCGGGGTACCCCCAGACCGCGTTCTCCGCTAGCTGGTCGCCGGAGACCACGGACCAGTAGGACGCGGTGCCCTTGAACGGGCAGTAGGTGTGGTGGTCGGTCGGAGTCAGCAGACCTTCTCGGATGTCGGCCTGCGGCACGTATACCTGGGGCAGGTACCCGGTCTCGTGCAGGAGCACCGCGCGGGTCGTGTCGAACACGGCCTGGCCGCCGAAGGTCGCCCGCACCCGGCGCGGGAACTCCTGCATCAGCAGCTGGTGCGCGGGACCGTCGATCCGGTAGTTGACCGTTTCCGGCGCCTTACCGGACAGCGGACCAGGAGGAAAGGTCAGGGACATCGTTGGCTCTCCTTAGAGTTTGGGCGACGCCCGTACTAACCGGCGCGGGTGTCCGTACCATTCCGCGCCCTCCGTCTCGACACACAATGGCGAATTACAGGCCGGCGGGGGCGGTGAAGGCTTCTAGGTGGGCTTGGGCGGGGGCCAGGGCGGGCCAGTCGCCGGTGAAGGCCAGGACGGCGACGGCGGCGGTGGGGAAGCTGATGAGGGACGGCGGGGGCGCGCCGTCCTCGGCGGGCGGTTGCACCAGGCTGTTGGCCAGCTCCGAGATGGCCGGATTGTGGCCGATCAGCAGCGCGGCGCGGTAGCGGCTGGGCAGTTCCTGCGCCAGGTACAGCAAGGTCAGGGCACTAGCGTCGTACGCTCGCGGCTCGAACGTCACCGACGGCGACCCGCCGAGCGCCGGGGCGATCAGCTCCCAGGTCTGCCGGGTCCGGCGGGCGGTCGAGCACACCACGACGTCCGGCAGGTAGCCGTGGGTGCGCAGCCAGCGGCCCACGGCCGGGGCGTCGTGGCGGCCGCGCTTGGCCAGCGGCCGCGCATGGTCCGAGACGTCCGGCCAGTCCGATTTGGCGTGCCGCAGCAGCATCAGCCGTCGCGTCGTGTCACTGACCACCAGCCCAGCCTGCCATGACCTGGACCCCGCGGACACCCGGCCGGAAAAATCCGCCGCGCCGCCCAGGGCCGCCGCGCCGCCCGGCCGTCTGGGGCGGTTCGGGTTACAGCCAGCCGGCCCGGATGCCGACTGGCGCGCCGACGCCCGGCGCTCTGGATGCGCCGGCCAGGGCCGCGTCGCGGGGCGGGGTGCCGAGTTCGCCGGAACGTACCTTCTCGAGCAGTCTGCGGGTGGCGTCCACGATCTCGGGCGCGACGCGGCGCAGGCTCTGCGCGTCGTCCGGCCCGATCACGTCGGCCGGGAATCCGGCCGAAGCTACCAGGGCATCGAGGTCCGCTAGCTTGCCGCCGAGCCAGCCCAGCGGATCAGCGGACAGTTCCCTGAGGAAGACGCGGCTGGTGGGCTCCCAGCCGTTGAACATCGGGTGGTGATGGGTGCGGTCGAAGCTGCCGGGCCGGCCCGCGACCGATTCCAGGAAGTCAGCTCGCCAGATCGGCTGGCCGGCCGCGATGGGCTGAGCCGAGTAGATCGATCCCTTGAGTTCGCCCCGGTCGAGCACCCGCAGTTCGAGCCGGGCGCCGCGCTCCGCGCCTTCCTGTCCCTTACCCGGCGCGGGGTCGACGAAGTACAGGTCGCCGACCAGCACGCCGACCCGGTCGAATCCGAAGGCGTAGAGCATGGGAAGTCCCCTTCCTGGGCTGACATCGGTATTTCTCGCCTAGGCCTACTATCCTCCCTCTGGCTATCCTCCCTCCGGGCTCCCTTCAGGCTGGGCGCGCAGGAGGTTGATCGCGGTGCACCGCATGACCGTCCGGCCATCGGAATTGGTCGTCTCGGCCAGCGTTTTGATAATGCCCCGGTCCGGTTTGCTCAGTGATCGCCGGGACTCGACCACCGTAGCCCGAACACGGAGCGTGTCGCCCGGTCGCACCGGATACGGCCACCGGAGTTCGTCCACGCCGGCGCCGCCGAGGCTCGCCTCCGCCGAAAGGTAGTTGTCGACGAGCAGTCGCATGCTCAGGGCGGCGGTATGCCAGCCGCTGGCGATCAGCCCGCCGAAGGGGCCGTCGGCCGCGGCCGCCGGGTCGACATGAAAGGCCTGTGGATCGAACTCTTTCCCGAAAGCTACAATGCTAGCTGCATCGATGCTGAAACTCCCGCACTCGTAGGTCGTGCCGAGCACGTAGTCCTCGAAATATCTCAGACCGTGATCATTCACTTCGCCAGTATCTCAGGAGCAGAGCCGGTAATCCTGTAGATCACAGATGCGTCACAGAAATACCTCGATTTCCCTGCGAGCCGCCGGCGGTTGCTGCCATGCTTCCGCAGATGGCCCCGACCATCGCGAGCTTTCAAAAGCCTCATTGGTTGCGGAAAGTAACCTGACCAGGCTCGCCGAGACCACCGCTCAGCGGCACGTGGGTAGGCGGGCACGGAAACAAGTTGGGGAGTTCTGTGGACGCAACGAACGCAGACCGTCACGGTCGGAAGATCCGACGAACCGGTCGGCACACCACGCCGTCGCCGGTGGAGAAGGTCGCGGTGAAGGCCGGCAAGGCCGCCCCCGCGGTGGCGATCGCGGGTGTGCTGGTCGCGGCGGCGCCGCAGGCACACGCCGCCGTGAACGCTCCCGCCACGGCCGCGAAGGAGGCCGCCCAGGTGCGCACCGCCGCCGGGACCGTCGCCCTGGTCCGAAGTGACAAGCCGGCCACGCGCACGTACACGGTCCGTTCCGGGGATTCTCTGTCCAAGATCTCGGAACGCTACTACCGGACGGCGGCGGACTGGCGGTGGATCTACGAGGCGAACAGGTCCAAGATCCGCAACCCGAACGAGATCTACGTCGGCGAGCGGCTGACGATTCCCGCCCACGGGACGACCAGCACCACGGCCTACACCCCCAAGCACGCCAAGAGCGGCGCCAAGGTCAAGAAGGCCGTGCTGACCTCCTCGAAGAGCCTGAGCGGCACGCTCAGCTGCGCCGGCCTGGAGGACCTCTGGGAGGACGAAGGCGGCGCGCACGCCGAGGCCTTCATGGCGGCCGAGATCGCGATGGCGGAATCGGGCGGCAGGCAGTTCGCCCTGAGCCCGACCGACGACTTCGGCTACTGGCAGATCAACGTCTCCCACGGGCCCGCCGAGGCCACCTTCAACCCGGCCGGCAACGCCAAGGCGGCCATCGCCATCTCCGACGACGGCCGGAACTGGGATCCCTGGACCACCTTCGTCGACGGCCTCTACCGAGGCCGCTGCTAAAGCGGCCCGCGGACCCGCTGCCCGTAACGGGTGAGCTGGCCGGCCACGAGCGCGATCTCATCGGCCGGCAGCAGGCGCGGACCGCCAGGTCCCGCCGCCCCGAGGGCCCGCAGGTACACCTCGCACAGCCATTCCAGGTATCGCGAACCGGTCAGGGCCGAGTTCAGGTCAGGGCCGGTGGTGACCGCGCCGTGGCTGGCCATGAGGCAGGCGGTCCGGTCGCGCAGCGCCGTCACCACATTGCGGGCCAGCTCATCGGTCCCGTAGGTGGCGTACGGTGCCACCGCGAGCGGACCGCCGAACATCGCGACCTGATAGTGGATGGCCGGGAGTTCGTCCGCCACCGTCGACAGCGCGGTCGCGGCGACGGAGTGCGTGTGCACGATCGCGGCCGCGCCGGTGGCGGCGTAGACGCCCAGGTGCAGGGGCATCTCGCTGGTCGGTCGCAGCACCGCCTCGACCGGGGTTCCGTCGAGCCGGTGCACGCCCACCAGGTCGGCGGTCAGCGCGGCGTAGTCCACCCCGCTGGGGGAGACGACCACGAGGTCACCGTCCCGCGCGCTCACGTTGCCTGAGGTCCCCACCACCAAACCGGAGGCGGCCAGCTCCCGGCAGATGAGGACCACGTCATCTCGCAACTGTTCGAGCAGCATAGGTTCAACGGTATGGACACACCCGAGGTACTCGCGTGGCGGGACGGGTATATCGAGGCCCTGGACCAGACGGCCCTGCCGCATCAGGTCACGGTGCTGCGCATCGGCACCATCGAGGCGCTGGTGGCGGCGATCACCCGGCTGGCCGTCCGGGGCGCGCCGGTTCTCGGCGTGGCCGGCGCGCTCGGCGTGGCGCTGGCCGTGCGCCAGGCCCGCCGCGAGGGCTGGGACGGCCCGCGGCTGGACGCGGAGATCAAGCGGATCGCGGACGCCCGGCCGACCGCGGTCAACCTGCGGCGCGAGGTGTCGGCGGTCGCGGCCCGGGTGCCTGAGGGCGAGGCGGCCGTCGAGGCTGCGGCCCTGGCCGTGATGTCCTTCGCCACGACGGCGAGCTACGAGATAAGCCGGCGCGGCGCCGCGTACCTGCGGGACGCCTGCGGCCCGGGCCCGCTCCGGCTGCACACCCACTGCAACACCGGCAGCCTCGCCTGCCTGGGCTGGGGCACGGCGCTCGGCGTGATCCGCGCTCTGCACGAGGCGGGCGGGCTCAGCCGGGTGATCGTGGACGAGACCAGGCCGCTGCTGCAGGGGGCCCGGCTGACCTGCTGGGAGCTCGGCCAGCTCGGCATCGAGCACCGGCTCGTGTGCGATGGCGCCGGTCCGTTCCTGATTAGTCAGGGGCTGGCCGATGCCGTGGTGGTCGGGGCCGACCGGGTGGCCGCGAACGGCGACGTGGCCAACAAGGTCGGCACCTACGGCCTGGCCCTGGCCGCGCACCGGGCTGGCATCCCGTTCCTGGTCGCGGTGCCCGAGTCGACCATCGACGAGGCGACGCCGGACGGCGCGGCCATCCCGATCGAGCTGCGCGCCGACTCCGAGGTCACGGTCCCGGCCGCCCCGGCCGGCACCAAGGCGCTCAACTACGCCTTCGACATCACGCCGGCTGAGCTAGTTTCGGCCGTGGTGACAGAAAAAAGACTTATCCCGAACGGGCAGTGGCTCGACAGCGCCGTCCGCTGACCGCTCCCCCGGCCGTACCGACCATGGTCCACCCGCCCGACCCGCTGACCGCACCCCGGGGCGGGCGTCAGTCCGCGGATGGCCGCTCGAAGGTGAGCTGGCTCTGCCCATCGGCGAAGCCGCAGGCGCGGTAGAGTCCGATGGCTGCCTCCGCGGGGTCGGCCACGATCACCAGCGTGCTCGCGCCGAGGACCTCGCGCCCGTAGCGGCCGGCGTGCCAGACCAGCGTCCCGGCCAGGCCCCGGCGGCGGGCCACCGGGTCGGTCTCGACGTCCTGGTAGCGGGCGAAGCCGCCGCCGGCGTCGCACACCCCGAGCTGGGCGAGCAGGCGGCCGCCCGAGAAGGCGCCGAACCAGGCACCGGCTCCGGCCCGGGTGAGCCGCCGCCGGGCCGCGGCCCGGAGCTTGAGGTACTCCTGGGCCCCGTCGTCACCGAAGCAGCGGACGCCCAGCTCGAAAGACTGCCGCCAGTCGGCGTCGGAGGCCAGCGGCCGGATCTGGACGTCGCCGTTGCGATGCGGCGGCGGCCGGACGGCGGCACAGGTCAGCACGGTGCCGTGCTGCGGCTCCAGCCCGGCGGCCGCGAACTCGCCGGGTATCACCGCCTGCTCGTCCGTGGTGTCGACGGCCAGCGCGACGTGCCTGGCCGCGGGGAACTCGGCGGCGAACCTGGCCAGCCACTCACCGGCGGTGCCGGCCTCGGGCATCGCGCCGAGCAAGAGGAAGTTGCCCCACCAGAAGCCCGGGTTATCCAGGCTGCGGACGACGAGGTGGTCGCCGCGGTCGATGACCTCGGCACCTTCTCCGGCACGCAGCGCCACGTCCGTCCGGAGGCCGAGCGATGTGATCCGCACCGGCCAGAGCTTAGGCGTCCTGCGATTCCTCCGCGTAAGCCGTCCGCAGCGCCTGCAGGAACGCCTCGGCGGGCTGCGCGCCCGAGATGCCGTACTTGCGGTCGATGACGAAGAACGGCACGCCGGTCGCGCCGAAGGCCTGCGCCAGCTCGATATCGGCCCGGACGGCATCGGCGTACTCGGTGCCGGCCAGGACCTCCCGGGCGCGATCGGGGTCGACGCCCGCCTCGCCGGCCAGCCGGACCAGCGTCTCGGGGTCGGACAGGTCGGCGCCCTCGGTGAAGTGCGCGCGCAGCAGCCGCTCCTTGGCCGCGTCGCCCACGCCCTGGTCAGCGGCCAGGTGCAGCAGGCGGTGCGCGTCCAGGGTGTTCACGGTCAGCGAAGAGTCGAAGTCGAGGTCCAGGCCCTCGTCGCGACCCAGTGCGGCCACCCGGCCGGTCATCTGGCTGGCCTGCGGGCCGAACCGCTGGACTAGGTACTCCTTGGTCGGCACCGCGGTGCCCGCCGGGGTATCAGGGTTCAGCTGGAAACTGCGCCACGCGATCTCGACCTCGTCGGCGTGCTCGAACTCGCCCAGCGCGTGCTCGAGGCGGCGCTTCCCGATATAGCACCAGGGGCAGACCACGTCGGACCAGATCTCGATCTTCACTTACCGGCTCCCATCGTCGCCCGTTGTTCCTGCGGCACCTCTTGTGCCCGCGGTACCTCTCGTTCCTGCGGTACCTCTTGCAGCTGCGGCACCTCGCAGAAGCCGTCGGTGCACACGGCCGCGTTTACGTCGCCGAGGGTCCGCAGCAGCGGACCGGCTCCGCCGGGCACAGCGCCCGCCGCGGTCGCGTTCGGGTTGGCTTGGTTGTTACTCATCGGCTCCTCCGGTCCCTGATTCTTAACCCGCGCGCGGGCGGGCTTGTTCCGGTCAGGCGATAGGTTCGGCTGGTGGCGAAGCATCGTAAGGCCAGGGAACGGGGCACCAGGGAACCGGGCGCCAGGGAGGGCGGCCCTGAGCAGCGCGCGGCCGGAAATCGCGCGGCCGGAAATCGCGCGGCCGGTCCTGGGCGGGCGCAGCAGATCGGCGTCGCGGGCGCGATCGGCGGGCTGGCCGGGGCGGCGCTGACGGCGCATCGCGGCCGGACGGCGATCGTCACCGGGGTGCTGGCGGGCGCCGCTGGGCTCGGTGCGGCTGAAGCGGTGGCCCGGGCCACGCAGCGCCCAGGAGAGATTCCGGCCCTGTGGTCGCGGATTGTCATGAGCGGCGCCCTGGCCGCGCCGCTCGGCTGGGCCGCGGATCGCGTCGGCGGAGTCGGCGGGACCGGCGGGGTGGGCCCGGTACCGGTGGCGGCGGCCGCGGGCGCGGCCGCCGGGGCGCTCGGCCTGCGCCCGCAGAAGGTGGTGCTCGGGCCGGCCGTGGGGGTCGCGGTCGGGCTCGGGCTGGCCCGGCTGTGGCGTGCCGGGCAGCCGGCGGCTGGGACACGGGCGGCTGGGACACGGGAGGCTGGGCCGGACTTGGCCGGGCGGGTGCCGGGGGCGGTGGCCGCGGCCGCGGCGGTGGTCGGGTACCGGGTCGTATCGGCCCTGGTGTTCCGGGATCCGCAGGTGAGCTTGCTGGCCGAGCGGGTCAAGCCAGCGTCCGTTCCGTTCGTCGTTCCGCTGGCCAGTAAGGGCCGGTACGTTGGCACCGGGTATGTCCGGTCACTGGCGGAGGTCCTCGGCGGGACCTACACGGCCGACGTGGCCGACATCGGCATCGTGGCCGGCCTGGACGAACTTGCGGGCCCGTCCTTCGACCCGGCGGGGACCGATCCGCTGGTCCGCGAGTTCTACGAGCACACCACCAGGTTCGCCCTCGACATCGTGCCGGAGTGGCGGCTGTGGGTCCGCCCCGGCTACCTGCTGTACCGGACGCTGCTCGCCCGGCCGCTCGGGCAGGCCAACGTGCCGATGAGCCAGCGGGAGGCGCAGCGCGGGGTGCGCAGCCGGATCGACACCATCACCGGAATCGACGCCGCGGCGGCAGGCGACGGCGGGGCAGGCGGGCCGGTGGCGGTCCGCGGCTGGATCCGGTCCGCCGCTGACACCGGCGAGCCCATCTACGTCGGCATCTATACGACCTACCGGCACGGGGGCCGGGGCTACGTCAGCGTCGGCTTCCCGCTGCCGCAGGCCAGCTTTACCGCCACGCTGCTGCCGCAGGGCCGGCCGGGCGGCGGCCTGGTCCTGGACAGCCGCAGCGAGCTTGACCAGCCGGGGCACTACCTGACCTACATCGACCCGCAGACGGGAGAACTTACCACCGCCGCCGTCCGGGGTTTCGCCGAGCGGCTCGACGTGTACGTCGAGGCGGGCCAGCTGCGCGCCGAGCATGCGTTCTGGGTGTTCGGCTTCGCGTTTCTCGTGCTGCATTACCGCATGCACCGTAAGCCGCCGCGGCCAGACGGTCACTGAGCTTCACGGCCGGGAGGGCGCTGCGTCGTCCTGCGCGCCGTCGACGGGCTGAGCAGCCGCAACGGCCGCAGCAACGGCACGGCGATGACGAGCAGGTCGACGAGGTGACGGCGGAAGAACGTCCAGCGCGACGGGCGACCAGGGGAATCACCAGCACCGGCAGCCAGGGCACGGCCAAGACCACGAGCGGTACCTCGACCGTGGCGGAGAAACGGTCGTATGCGTCCTGCGACCGCCCAAGGTTGTTCATCGTGGCTCCCCGAAGGCCCGCCGTCGATCATCGTGTGCCTTTAACCCCGCGTCACGGGGGATAAAGGCACACGATCCTCAGGACAGCGTGGTGCACGCCGGAGAAATGCGGGTGAACTCCAGGTGCTAGTTCTGCAGCGGGACCAGCTCACGGACGAAGGCGTCGGTGAACGGGGCGAACGAACCAGGTCCGTCCTCGGCTGAGAGCGCTGTGGCCGGGCGGACCACGAACTTGCTCAGCCCGGCCTGCACGTATTGCTCGATCAGCCGGCGCGTGCCGTCCCAGCCGACCGGGATCAGCGTAGCCGGATCGGCGTCTGGCCTGCGGCGGCGGATCGAGGCCAGCAGCGTATCTGGCATGCCGTCCAGCACCACGGGCACGCTGAGGCCGAAGTGATCGGCCTCCACCTCCCGGCCGGCGTCG
>Ga0302178_10002194_pt1 | contig 15722 bp, 14 predicted proteins | sample I_Palsa_E1_3_FD_198790 | JGI IMG/M metagenome (GOLD analysis project Ga0302178, IMG submission 198790) | Peat permafrost microbial communities from Stordalen Mire near Abisko, Sweden - I_Palsa_E1_3 | ecosystem: Environmental > Terrestrial > Soil > Palsa > Peat permafrost | place: Sweden... | reverse complement strand
GACCGGCCGTCGAGGATCTCGGCGGCGATGCGCAGGTCCTCCAGCTGCCCGTTGGCGCACGAGCCGATGAAGCACTGCTGCACGCTGCGGTGCTCGACCTGCGACACCGGCAGCGCATTGCCGCTGACCTTGCCCGGCCGCGCGACGTACGGCTCAAGCGCGCTCAGGTCGATGGTCCGGACGTCGGAGTAGACGGCGCCGGGGTCGGGGTCGGCCGCCTGGTAATCCCCGGCGTCGTGGGCGGCGAGGAATTCCGCGCACTGGTCGTCGAACCCGAACGTGGTGAAGTCGGCGGAGATCTCCGCGCCCTGGGTGGCGATCGTGCGCCGGTCGTTCATCGGCACCGACGCCAGCCCCGGCCCGCCGAACTCCAGGTTGTGGTTGGTGGCATCACCCCAGGCGTTGGCCAGGTACAGGAACACGTCCTTGCCGCCGACCCCGGCCGGCAGCTCACCCGCCAGCTCGTAACGGATGGTCGGGCCGACGGTGTACCAGGTCTCCCCGGTGCACAAGATCGCGATCACCTCGGCCGGCCCGAGCCCGCGGGCCGCGGTGTTATACGCGCCGCCCGCGCAGGTGTGCGAGTCGGTACAGGTCAGCACCTGGCCAGGCAACGCGAGCGCGTTCTCCGCGATGACCTGATGGCAGATGCCGTGCCGCCCGACGTCAAAGAATTTCTCGATCCCGAACGACTGGGCGAACTCGCGCGCGGCCATCCCTCCGTTCGCGTCGGTGAGCGTCGGCGCGGGCACCGCGTGGTCCATGATGATCGCGGTCCGGGCCGGATCGGCGATCTTCACCGGGTCCGGCCAGTTCGTGAACATCAGGTCGATCAGCACGTTCATGTCGACCCGGCACACGACCGTATCGCCCGCGCTGACCCGTTCCTGCCCGGACGCGCGGGCCAGGATCTTCTCGATCATGGTCATTCTCATGGGAATCCCTTTCCTGTCACTGGTATCGCTCGTCAAGCTCGGTCCATTCGCCCAAGCCCACGAGGCCGAACACGCCGGCTGGCCCGGCGACCTCCCCGGCGACCTCCCCGGCGGGCCGCCCGCCCAGGCCGGCCAGCGACGTCGCCATGGCCGACACCACCGGGCCGAGCAGCGCGCCGGGGTAGATCGCGAGCTTGTACCCGAGCCGCTCCAGATCGTCCTCGCCGATCTCGGGGCTGCGGCCGGACGGGACCACGTTGAACACCAGCGGCGCGTCGACCTCGGCGGCGACCCGTTCGATCTCGTCGTGGGACTCGGGCGCCTCGACGAAGATCAGGTCCGCGCCCTCCGCCGCGTACCGGTTCGCCCGGGTGATCGCCTCATCGATCCCGGCGGGACCGCGGGCGTCGGTGCGGGCGATGAGGACGGTGTCCGCTTCCCGCGCGTCGAGGGCCGCGTGCAGCTTGCGCGCGAACTCGTCGGCGCTGACCAGCTCCTTGCCGGTCAGGTGACCGCACCGTTTGGGAAACGCCTGGTCCTCCAGCTGGATCGCCGCGACCCCGGCCCGCTCGTAGCCGCGCACGGTGCGCACGACGTTGACCGCGTTGCCGTAACCGGTGTCCGCGTCCGCGATCACCGGCAGCCCGCTGGCCTGCACCACCAGCGCCACCCGGTCCACCATCTCCGAGCCGGTGACCAGGCCGATGTCCGGCAGGCCGTAGCCGGACACCGCGACCCCCGCCCCGGTCAGGTAGGCCGCGGAAAACCCGGCCCGGCGGACCAGGTGGGCGCCGAGCCCCTCGAATACTCCCGGGGCCCGCAGCAGCCCCGGCTTGGCCAGCAACTCCCGCAGCACCGCGGGCGCGTCTGTCAGCACGTGCTTCTTCTTTCTCTCGTTGACGGGCAGTGTCGTTGACGGGCAGTGTCGTTGACGGGCAGGGTCAGTGCCGGGCGGGCGAGCCGGGGAAGCCGTAGAGGCGGTGCGCGTTGGCGGTCAGCACCGCTTGCCGTCTCGCGGGATCCGGCACCCAGTCGGCTAGCAGGTCAAGCAGCTCGCCGACGTTGGGCATGCGGCCCCAGAAGCCGACCTGAGGCCAGTCCGAACCCCACACGCAGCGGTCCGGCGCGGCCGCCACCAGCTCCCGCGCGAACGGGACGGTGTCGGCGTAGCCGGGCTCGCGGGAGAGCCGGAACGCGCCGGACAGCTTCGTCCAGACCCCGTCGCGGACCAGTTCGAGCAGCAGCTTCCAGCCGGGCTGGCCAAGCCCGCCGGCCACCTCGACGTCGCCGAGGTGGTCGACGACCACCGGCACCCGCAGCCGCGCGATCCGCGACGCGACCGGCTCCAGCCGCTCGGTGCTGGTGAGCAGTTGCAGGTGCCAGCCCAGCTCGGCGCAGATCGCCTCGTACCGGTCGATCCGGTCGAACCCGAACCCGCCACCGGAGATCGTGTTGAGCCGGAGGCCGACCACGCCGGCGTCGGCCAGGCGGCCCAGTTCGGTGTCGCAGACATCGGGGGCCACCACCGCCACGCCGCGCAGCCGGTCGCGGTGCGCGGCCAGCACGCCGAGCATCACCGAGTTGTCGGCGCCGTGCACGCTGACCTGGATCAGCACGCCGTAGGTCATCCCGGTGGCGTCGAGCATCCGCCGGTATTCCGAGCCCGGTGCGGGCGGCGGGGTGTAGCTGCGCCGCTCGACGAAGGTGTCGCCGACGACGTGGGCGTGGGTGTCGACCGCGCCGGGCGGCACCGTGAACCGCACCGGCGGGCGCGGCTCCGGGTCCGGCCCGGGGCTGGTCACCTCTGGATCGACGTCGGTTCGCACGGTGATCAGCTCGCGTAGTACGGGTAGGGGCTGTTCTTGCTCTCCGCCTCCACCCGGCGCAGCATCGCGGGCCATTCCAGCAGGCCGTAGCGCCGGATCGTGCCGGGCGCGAAGATGTGCGCGGTCAGGTCGATGACGTCCGGCGCGGGCTGCTGCACCGCGTCCTGGCCGGCCGCGAGGGCGGAAACCTGGGCCCGGCAGGAGATCTCCAGCTGGTACAGCAGGTTGAACGCCTCGGCGATGGTCGGGCCGCCCACCAGCAGGCCGTGGTTGCGCAGGATCATGGCCCGGTGCTCGCCGAGGTCGGCGACCAGCGTCTTCTTCTCCTGCTCGCTCAGCGCCGGCCCCTCGTAGTCGTGGTAGGCCAGGTGCCCGCTGAAGCGCATCGAGTGCTGGCTCAGCGGCAGCAGCCCGGACTTCATCGCGGCCACCGCCATGCCGGCCAGGCTGTGCGTGTGGATGACCGCGCCGATGTCGTCGCGGGCCGCGTGGATGGCGCTGTGGATCACGTAGCCGGCGGCGTTGACGCCGTAGTCGGTGCCCTCGGGCTTCCACACGACGTTGCCGTCCAGGTCCACTCGGGCCAGGCTGGACGCGGTGATCTCCTTGTACAGCAGGCCGTACAGGTTGATCAGGAACGTGTCGGTCCCCGGCACCCGGACCGTGATGTGGTTGTAGGTCAGGTCGCTCATCCCGTAGGCGTCCACCAGCCGGTAGCACGCCGCGAGATCGACCCGGGCCTGCCACTCCTCCGGGCTGACCTGGTCCCGGATAGACGGGAAGTCCGCCGAGTAGTTCGCGGTGCGGACCGCGTCGTCGCCCTGGTAGTTCGCCAGGGCACGCGCGGCGTCGAGATCGATGGTGTTCGTCATCGTCGTTCCTTTCTCTTGATCTTCAAGGTCACCCGTCCACCGTCGGTCGTTTCCCGAATCTGGTACAACTGAAGTTGCAGTATTCGGAACTTGAAGGATCGCGATGGCGGCATCGGAGCAAGAAGACGGCCACATCCGGGCGCTTCTGGTGCTGGAAACCCTGGCCGGCCTCGAGCAGCCCGCGACGCTGCCGACGATCGCCGGCGAAGCCCAGCTGACCAAGACCAAGGCCTACCGGACCCTCCGCGGCCTGCAGGACCACGGGTTCGTCGACCATGTCGGCCGCAGCGGGTACCGGATCGGCAGCCGGGCGGTGGCGCTGGCCTCGCTGGTCGGCCCGCGCCCCGCGCTGCTCCGGCTCGCCCGGCCGGTCCTGGCCAAACTCGCCGCGGAGGCGTCGGAAACGGTCACGCTGCACCTGCGCAGCGGCGCGCACCGGGTGCTGGTGCTCGGCGCCGAACCGGCCGGCAACCCGCTGCGCAGGCTGCCGACGATCGGCGAGCGATCGCCGCTGACCGCGGGCTGCAGCGGCCGGTCGATCCTCGCGTTCCTGCCCGAGGAAGAAGCCGCGGACATCATCCACGGCCACGCCCCCGCGGCCGCGCGGCGCGGACTGCCGGCCCTGCTCGCCCGCATCCGTGCGCAGTCCTACGCGCTGTCGTTCAGCGACAATCACCCAGAAATGAACGGAATCGCCGCCCCGCTGCTTGACCCGAACGACGGCACCGCCCTCGGCTCCATCGCCATCGCCGGGCTCGTCGAGCGCCTGCCGAAGCAGACGCTGCTGCAACTGGTCACGCCGCTGCACGCCGCCTGCTCCCAGCTCGCGCCGCGGCTGGCCACTGTCCTCGGCCCGAACTCCTCGGTCCGCCTGGAGTCCCTCGACGTCACCATCCAGCACTTCCTCGATCACCACGAGTCTCCGCTGGCTGCTGGAGCAGCAGGCCGTGCAGGATCTTCATGACCTGGTCGTGGATCTGGTCGGGCTTGAGCCGGTCGGTGGGGTGATACCAGCGGGCGATCGAGGTCAGCGCGCTATTGAGCAGGTTGACCGCGATGGGAATGTCGATGTCGGGGCGGATGAGCCCCTCGTCGACTCCCTGCCGGAGCAGCTGTTCCGCGGAGCGGTTCACCTGCCGGGCCCAGGACTGGTAGCTGCGCAGACCCTGGGGTGAGAGCTGGTGCTGGTCGGCCATGAGGACCAGGTAGTAGGCCCGGTAGCGAGCCGCCGAGGTCACGTGCAGCCGGACGTAGGCCTCGAGTTTGTCAGCCGCGCCCGCGGTGCTGTCGACGATCTGCTCGATACCCTCGCGCAGCGGGTAGATGGCCTGCTCGACGATGGTTTCCAGCAGGCGTTGCTTCGACGAGACGTACTGGTAGACGGTCGGCTTGCTGACGCCCGCCTCGGCGGCGATGTCGTCGAGGGTCGCATCCGCGTAGCCGCGCCGCTCAAACACCCGGGCGGCCGCGGCCACCAGGTCCTGGGTCTCGAGCGCTCGCCTCCTGCCCACAGAATTCTCCTCTTCGGCTAAGCCGTAGCTTATCTGAACTTGATAGTAGCGAATACTTCGCTTCCACGCACTCCAGACCAAGCATAGACAGTAAATCTAGGCTTGACGGGTACTGCACCGATGAGGCAGTATTTCTTTACTAGACAGTTAATAAATGACCTCGGAGGGCGGATGCGCGACGTCGACATCGTGGGAGCGGGGATCACCCCGTTCGGGAAGCACCCGGACGCCACCATGAGTTCGCTGGCGGCCGCCGCGATCGGTGCGGCCCTGGCCGACGCGGGCCTGCCGGCTGCCGATGTGGATCTGCTGGTCCATGGCAACGCGATGGCCGGCGTGCTCAGCGGGCAGGAGATGATCCGGGGCGAGCTCGCCGCGAGTGCGGCTGGCCTGGCCGGAGTTCCCGTCGTGAACGTCGAGAACGCCTGCGCGACATCGTCCACCGCGCTGCACGTTGCCCTCACCGGGATCCGGTCGGGGATGTATGACACCGCGGTGGTGTGCGGCAGCGAGAAGATGACCGGCCGGCCGACTGCGGAAATCCTGGCCGCGATGACGAGCGGCGCGGACCTCGGCCGGATCGGCGAGATCACCCGCGAGGTTACCGGCCGCGACGTGCCCACGGCCTCGTTCTTCATGGACGTGTACGCGGGGATCGCCCGCGGCTATCAGGCTCGTTCGGGCGCGACCGCCGAGGACTTCGCCGATGTCGCCGCCAAAAACTCCGCGCATGGGGCGCTGAACCCGAAGGCCCAGTATCGGCGGGCCCTCACCCGGTCGCAGGTGCTGGCCAGCCGGATGGTGGCGGCTCCGATGACCATGCTGATGTGCTCGCCGATCGCTGACGGCGCCGCCGCCCTGGTCCTGCGGGCGGCGGATCGCGTCAGGTCCTCCGACGGCGCGGTCCGGATTCGTGCGTGCGCTCTTGGTTCCGGGCAGCCAGGTGGGTCCGGGACGCCGTTGGAGCAGCGCACCGCGGCAGCGGCCTACGGGCAGGCCGGGCTCGGACCGGGCGATCTCGACGTCGTCGAGGTGCATGACGCGGCGTCGCCGAACGAGCTGATCATGTACGAGGAACTGGGGCTGTGCGGTCTGGGCGAGGGCCCGAAGCTGCTGGCCTCGGGGGCCACCGCGCTGGGCGGGCGGATGCCGGTGAACCCGGACGGCGGACTGGTTTCCCGTGGCCACCCGGTCGGCGCGACCGGATGCGCCCAGCTGGTCGAGCTGGTCACCCAGCTGCGCGGCCGGGCCGGCGCCCGGCAGGTACCCCGGGCCCGGGTCGGGCTGGCCGAGAACGCGGGCGGCTACCTGCATCCCGACGCCGCGGCGTGCGTGGTGACGATCCTGAGCCGCGGCTGAGGCAGCCATGACGAAAGAAGCCGACCGCCCCATCCGGACCGAGCGCCGCGGTGCCGCCCTGTGGCTGTGGCTGAACCGGCCGCACGCGCTCAACAGCCTCACCCCGCAGCTGATCCGCGGCCTCCACCAAGGCCTGGACCTGGCCGCGGACCCCGGTGTGCGGGTCGTGGTGATCGCGGGCAAGGGCCGGGCCTTCTGCGCCGGCGCCGATCTCACCCAGGTACTCGGCCGGGTCAGCGGCGACGCGGAACCCGGTGCGGAGGAGGACTTCCTCGAGCAGGTCGGCGCGGCGTTCGACCGGCTGGAAGCCTTCGGCAAACCCGTGATCGCCGCCGTGCATGGCCTGGCCGTCGCCGGCGGCCTGGAGCTGGTGTTGTGCTGCGATCTCGTCGTGGCCAGCAGGTCAGCCTCCTTCGGTGACGCCCATGCCAACTACGGCCTGCTGCCCGCGGGCGGGGGCTCGATCAGGCTGCCCCGCCGGGTCGGTCCCGCCCGCGCCAAGCACCTGATGTTCACCGGCGCCACCGTACCCGCCGAGGTTCTGGCCGGCACCGACCTGATCACCGCGCTAGTCCGGAACGGGCAGTTGACCAGCGAGGTGGACAACCTCGTCGCGGCCATCGCCGGCAAGAGCCCGGTCGGGATCGCGGCCATGAAGGCCCTCGTCGATGACGGCCTCCAACTCACCCGCGAGGCCGGCCTGCGGATGGAAAGGCAGCGAGCCGCCGCGCACACCCATACCCGCGACTTCCATGAAGGCCTCAGCGCCTTCACCGAAAAGCGCACACCCAAGTTCACCGGACGGTGACCGCAGCCCGCGGAAGCGAGACCAGCATGGAAAACCTGCTTCGCCTGGACGGCAAGACCGTCCTGGTCACCGGCGCCGGCCAGGGAGTCGGCCGCCAAGTCGCCCTGCACTGCGCCGGTCACGGCGCGCACGTCGTCGTCAACGACTTCCACCTGGACCGCGCCGACGCCGTGGCCGCTGAGATCCGCGCGGCAGGCGGGTCCGCGGTGGCCAGCCGATGTGACGTCACCGACTTCGGCGACGTCATGCACATGGTCGCCCGCGCCGAGCAGGAGGCGGGCGGGATCGACGTGCTGGTCAACAACGCCGGCAACGCCGGGCCGGTCCAGGACCCGATGAGCCAGGCACCCCCGTTCTGGGAGGCCCACCCCAAGGAATGGGAACCGTGGCTGGGCGCGAATTTCTACGGCGTCCTCAACTGCGCGCGCGCCGCCCTGCCCGCCATGGTCGAGCGCGGTTCGGGCCGCGTGGTCACGGTGATCTCCGACGCCGGCCGGGTCGGCGAGCCGGGCCTGCCGGTCTACAGCGGCGCGAAGGCCGGCGCGGCCGGTTTCTCCCGGGCCCTGGCCAGAGCCGTCGGCCGGTACAACATCACCGTCAACTGCGTAGCCCTCGCGTCCATCCGGACACCGGGTGTCGCCACCGCCACCGATGATCCCGACCTGGTGAAGTCCATGCTGCGCAGCTACGTCATCCGCCGGCTCGGGGAGCCCAGCGACGCCGCCAACCTGATCCTGTTTCTCGCCTCGGACGCGGCGCCGTGGATCACCGGGCAGACCTATCCCGTCAACGGCGGCTATTCCTTCGCCGTCTGAATCTCAAAGGTGCCGCCATGAAAGTCGATCTGTATCTCTACCGTCCCGCGCTGGAGGAGATGCCCGGCCGCGGCCGCCAGGCCGAGCAGGGCGGCTTCGACGGGCTGTTCGTCGCCGAATCCACCGGGGACCCGTTCCAGAACCTGGCCGTCGCCAGCCAGCACACCAGCCAGGTGACGCTCGGCACATCCGTGGCCCTCGCGTTCCCGCGGAGCCCGATGCTCACCGCCGTTTCGGCGTGGGAACTGCAACGGGCCACGAACGGACGCCACATCCTCGGCCTCGGGTCGCAAGTACGCCGCCACATAGAGCGACGGTTCTCCGCGCCGTTCACGCCGCCGGCCGCCCGGCTGCGAGAGTACGCCCGGGCCGTCCGCCATATCTGGGGCGCGTTCCAGGGCGAGCACCCCCTCGGCTTCCACGGCGACTACTACACGCTGGACTACCTGCCCGATGCGATGAATCCCGGACCGCTCGCGGCCGGCCCGCCGCCCATCTACCTCGCCGCGCTGGGTCCTGTCATGTTCCAGGCCGCCGCAGCCGCCGCCGACGGCGCGCTGATCCACCCCATTCACACCCAGGAATACCTGCGCACGGTCGCCGAGCCCGCGATCGCCCGGGGCCTGGCCGAATCCGGCCGGCCGCGCGAAGAATTCACGCTGTCAGCCACCGTGCTGTGCATCGTCGACGAGGACTCCGGTGACGCCAGCCGCGAGGCCGTTCGCCGGCAGTTCGCCTTCTACGCGTCGACGCCGGCCTACCGGCCCGTGCTGGAACTGCACGGCTGGGGATCCCTCGGCGACCGGCTGCGCGGACTCGTCCGGCGCGGCGAGCACGACGCCATGGCCGCGCAGGTGCCCGACGAGATCCTGGACACGTTCTGCGTCGCCGCCCGGACCTGGGACGACGCCATCGGGCTCGCCGCCTTCCGCTACCAGGGCATCGTCGACCGGGTGATGTTCCAGAGCGCGCCACCACCGGGCCGCCTGGTTCCGCCCCGCCCATCGGCGACCACCGCCGGCTGAGCCGCCACGGCCATCACGCCACGACCGAGGAGGACACCGTGGGTCACCACAGCTCCGCTGAACTGACCGCAGCCGACCTGATCATCGAGGCGCTGGGGCGCTTCGGCGATCGCGAGGCGTTCGTGCTGGGAGACCAGCGCATCACCTACGCCGACGCCGGGGCGGCGATCAGCCGCATCGTGACGCTGCTCGCCGCCCGCGGGATCGGCCCCGGCCGGGCCGTGGCCGCGCTGAGCCCCAACACGCCCGAGGTATGGCTGGCGCAGGCCGCGGCCTACCTGCTCGGCGGCACCTATACCGGGCTGCATCCCCTGGGCTCGCTCAGCGATCATGCCTACGTCTGCGACGACGCGGGCATCACCGTCCTCATCGTGCACCCGAAGTTCGCGGAGACCGGCGTCCAGCTCGCCGCCCGGTGCGCTGGTATCGAGCATCTCATGACCTTCGGCCCGGCCGGGGCCGGTGAAGACCTGCTGGCCCTGTGCGAGGAGATCCCGGCCCGCAGGCTGGAGCGGGGACCTGCGGGCGAGCAGGACACGGCCTGGCTGCAGTACACCGGCGGCACCACCGGCCGGCCCAAAGGAGTGCTGGTCCCGCACCGGGCGCTGGTCCAGCAGACCCACACGCTGACCGTCTCCTGGGGCCTTCCCGAGAGCCCGCGTTTCCTGCTGTCCTCGCCGATCACGCACGCCGGGTCGCTGCCGGTCCTGCCCACCCTGTGCCGCGGCGGCACCGTGGTGCTGCAGCAGGCCTTCGACCCGGACGCGTGGCTGCACGTGGCGGCACGGGAACGGATCAACTACGCGTTCGTCGTGCCGACCATGCTGTACGCCCTGCTCGATCACGCCTCGCCGCACCGGCACGATCTGGCCGCGCTGGAAACCATCCTCTACGGCGCGGCACCCATGAGCCCAGCCAGAATCGCCGAAGCCCTGGATGCATTCGGCCCGGTCCTGATGCAGGGATACGGCCAGACAGAATGCCTCGGCATGTGCACCAGCCTCCGCAAGGACGAGCACGACCCGGTACGACGGCCCGGCCTGCTCGCCTCGTGCGGCCGGACCGTGGCCGGCGTCCGGGCCGAGATCCTCGGCGAGGACGGGACGCCGCTGCCGCCCGGGGAAGTCGGCGAGGTATGCGTGCGCTCCCGGGTGGTGATGACCGGCTACCGCAACCAGCCCGAGCAGACCGCCGCGGCGCTCGAAGGTGGCTGGCTGCACACCGGTGACCTCGCCGTCCGCGACCAGGACGGCTTCTTCCACCTGGTCGACCGGAAGAAAGACGTCATCGTCTCGGGCGCGTTCAACGTGTACCCGCGCGAGATCGAGGACGTGATCGCCACCTGCGCCGGCGTGTCCACCGTCGCGGTCATCGGCATTCCCGACGATAAATGGGGCGAGGCCGTCACCGCAGTCATCACCGTGCGTCCAGGCGAACAGGTCAACCTGGATGAAATCGAAAAAACCGTGCGCGAGCAAAAAGGACCGCACCAGGCCCCGAAAAAGATCCAGGTCGTGCCGGACCTGCCCCAGACCCCAGCCGGGAAAATCGACAAGAAAGCAATACGCCGCCACTACTGGCCCGATCAGCAACGTCAAATTCACTGAGGCCGCCCCAGATTAGGTTCTATTTTCGGGTTAGCGGTGTGTCGGCTCGGCGCTGGATGCGTTCGCTCGCTTACGTCATCTTGTCACCAAACGCCGGCCGGTCATCGCCGGTACGGGTAGCAGAAGTGACACTCCCGGCACTGTTCGATGCCGTCACCTGGAACGTATAGCTGCCCTTTTGTCGGTGTACCCGAGATCAAACTGCTGATCGGGTCCAAAGGTCAGCCCGCTGGGAAGCAATCAGGCCTAGCTCGGGAGGGCCCGTTCGTGCCCCGCTGTCGCTCCACGGCACGGCCGCCCTTAACTAAAATGACAATGATAAAAGTCAGGTATGACTCAGTGATTCGGTGGATCGAGGCCTAACTGCAACCACCGGAGATCCTGCCGGCCAGCTCCTAGAACCACATGCTATGACCCTCATGGTGATCCCCTCGGGATACGTCTATTTTGGCCGGCCTCGGGGCGAGTGACCGGCGAAGCGCGTTCCCTGAATGGCTATCCCGAATGACTGATTCTCTTGATAGGTCGGCGGTAACCTCGTTTGAGATGGTGACTCGCCTGACGAGTTCACTTAGACCTGTCAAAGCCGCTAGATGAAGGTCGCAGACGATGTCCATCTATGAGGACCGCGAAAACGGCAGCCGATGATTCCTTCCCTTCCTGAGGCCGCTTCCCTTGGGGCACGCCGCCATGACAGGTGAATTCTGCTATGACTATCGTCATAGCTAACCAAGTGTGACGAATCAAGTGCGGGTCCATACATGTACTCGACCACAGCAATCGTCCGCTCGTCATCAGTAGCCACCACTGATGTTCGAAACCGGCGGTTCTCAGTAGACCTCCTCCAAGCGGTACGGCGGATTGCGACCTGGCGGCCGTCGCGGAAGCCGATTCGCACGTCGGATCGGCGTGCCCGGTCCGGCGTGAAGCGCTCCACCGCTACGTTGATGACGTCGGGCTGGCGTCTGGCCCAGTCAGCGAGCACGACCTTGGCGGACAGGTGCCAGACTGACTCGGGGTGGTGTCCGCCGACTGGGGCCTGTCCTGGCGGGTGGGCGAAGTGCGGGCGGCGTAGTCCGCCTTCCCGGCCGCGGACGACCAGGGATACGCGGGTTCCGGGTTCGGCGTCGGTACCGGCGTGGCACAGGGCGCAGACCAGGGTGCGGCGGCCCGAGGTAGCCGCGGGCGTGCCAGTAGGCCAGGTCTGGCTCACGGAGGTGGACTTCGCGACCGGTCTCCAGGTCCAGGCCGGCAACGAGCAGATCGTCTTGCAACGCTGGCTCCTTCGTGCAGGCCCGGGCGCGGACTGCCGGGGCGGCGAACCGAGCACACCGGAAGGTTAGTGTGAATGCGGGCGCAGAATGTATTTCAGTGATCTGTCATTGTTTGTGTTCTCAGATATGAGTGCAGCCAGCGTACTGACAGGCAAATTGTACGTTGCGAATGTGCTCTGCCGAAGGATCGGCTGCGCGTCCCCGGCCGATGGTGTTGCGGGCGAGCTGAGATGCCGCAGAAGCCTACGTGGCGGCCCTGGCCAGACTCGAGAGCGTCAGCTGGTTGCTGGTCACTGCCAGGCGGTGACTTCGGCCCGGTGGGGTAGCTGGAACAGGCTTACCGGGTGTGCAGGGTCAGGCGGCTTCGTGGCCGGGTTCGGTGAAGGCGAGCCGCTGGTCGCCGAAGTCGGCGATGATCTCGAGGCGGCCGCCGAGGGCTTCGACGTAGGCGGCCAGGGTGCGCAGTTCGGTGGTGCCTGGCTTGGCGTGCTCGAGGGCGGACACGCGGCCCTGGGTGATGCCCATCCGGGCGGCTACCTGGGCCTGGGTGATTCCCAGGCGGCGGCGCATCTCGGCGAGCCGGAAGGCGCGCTGCTCGGCCCGCAGCTGCTCCATCCCGGCAGTGATGGCGGCCTTGTCGGCAGGATCGGGATAGAACTCGGCGAGGAATTCATCCCGGTTGTAGTGCTGGAACTCGCTGCTGCTCATCGGATGTCCTCTTGTTTCAGGTAGTCCTCGTACCGCTGCTCGGCCAGCGGGATCGCCTGCCGGTACCAGGCCTCCCATCTGCCGGCCTTATCTCCGGCTACCAGCAGGACTGCGTTTCGCCGGGGATCGAAGATATACAGGATGCGGATCTCGCTGCGCCCGGCAGAGCCTGGCCGCAGCTCCTTCAGGTTGCTCAGCCGGGTGTGGTGGACGCGGTCGGCGAGCGGGCGGCCCAGCTCCGGTCCGGCTTCGAGCAGCATGCCGACGGCTTGGCCGACCTGGATCGCGCTGCTCCGGTCTCGCTTGCGCAAGTCGTGCAGCCATGTCCGGACCTCTGGCGTCATGACCAGGGCATAGGGCACGTCGGCTGCCTCCCGGGTTGGTACATTACGCAGGCATAATATCATGTCAGCGTGATATTGCGGCTGGCTGAGCCGGTTGCCGGTCCGTGCTGGCGCTTGGAATGAGTGCGAGCCTGCGCGGGTCGGAGAAGCCGAGACCGGCGTAGCCGGGTGCGCGTTTGGCCAGCATGGCGGCGAGGACGCCAGTCCGCTCATCGAGGTAGTCGTCGACTTCAGCTGTGGTCTTGTTCTCATGTGAGCGCAGAATCCGGCCCACGTACTGTGTCAGGCTGCCCTTATTCGCGACTGGTGCAGCGAGGAACAAGGTATCCAGTGCCGGGCAGTCGAAGCCTTCGCCAGCGTATGGGCCGGTGGCCACGGCCAGAAGCGGCGGCCCTGCGGGCTGCGGTTGCAAGCGGGCCAGCGCCAACGCGCGGGTCTTGGCGCCCATCCCGCCGCGAAGAATGACCGGGTCGTGCCCGGCCTCGCGCAGCAGGTCGGCGATCTTTTCCAGGTGGCTGGTCCTGTTGGTGAGGACCAGGCAGTTGCGGTCCTTGCTGAGTGCGGCGAGGACGTCCGCGGTGACCTGCCGGGCGCGCTGCTCATCAGCGGCCAGGTGCCGGTAGATGATTGTCATGCCACCGGTGCGGGACGGGTCGGCGTCGCCGTCGTACCGGTAGGCAGTCGGGTGAACGTACAACACGGGGGTAGGCCGGCCGGTGCCCAGAAGCGTGTCCTGGCCGGCTACGTCGCGGGAGAATGAAATGGTGTGCCGGACCGGTCCCACTTGCATGGCGATCAGGTCGTCGAGCTTGTCGAGGCGGTAAGGGGTGGCGGTCAGCCCGAGCCAGCGCCGCCGGGATCTGCTTGACCGCGTGTTCGAACGCGGCGGCCGGGACGTGATGGCATTCGTCGGCGACGATCAGGCCGTACCCGGCGGTCAGCTCCGCGATGCCGTCGCGGCGGGACAGGGTCTGCAAGGTGACGACATCGACGGAGCCGCGCAGCTTGGCCCGGCCGCCCCCGAGCTGCCCGGTCTTGACGCCGAGGAACTCGGCGATCCTGGCCCGCCACTGGTCCGCGAGGGTCTTCCGGTCCACCAGGACGAGGGTGGAGACCTGATGCGCGGCGATGACCGCGCAGGCCATCACGGTTTTGCCCGTTCCAGGCGGCGCGACCAGCACTCCCAGATCGTGCAACCACTCCGGTCAAGACCTGGACGGCCGTCTGCTCCGGCCCGGTCAGCACCGCCGAGCAGGTGAATGCCTGCGGGGTGCCCGCCGCTCGCTCATCGGCCAGGTCCAGCTTGCTGCCTGCCTGCGCGGCGAGCTCGGTCACGGTGGTGAGCATGCCCCGCGGCACGACCAGCCCGCCGTCGACGGTCTCGTCGAAGAATTGCAAAAACCGGGGGATATCCCAGGTAGAGGCGCGCATCCGCTGCTTCTCGTAGAACTGCGGGTTGTGCATCGAGGCAGCGTGCCGCAGCGACGCGGCGAGCGCGGGCGTCAGGTCGGCCAGCTCGACCCTGATACCCGCCCCGAGCCGGGCCCGGACCACAGGCGCCGCCTCCGGGCGGATCTTCGTGGCGGCCGGCGCGGCGAGCCTGGTGACCTCGCGGCCCGCCGGGACCCGCCCGGCCTGATCAGCGGCCTGGGCTCACTTCCTTAGGCGTCATGCGGCCAAGCGTTGACAGGTAAGACCACTGATCCCGGTGCGGTTCGAGGTTCTCCAGGTTCAGGAACACCGTCGCGTTGCGGTCCCGGGCCGACCGAAACAGCGGCAGCGCAATCAGGTTTCCGACACCGCCGGCCGGGAGCAGATCCTGGGACGGGAACAGCCGGTCATAACTGCCCAGATTCACTTTCCCGCGAATCGCCATCGCCTCACGCAGCAGGCCGGTGCCCAGCCGCCGCGCAGTCCCCGCCGGTACTGGCGTGGTGAAGAAAACCCACGCGTGCATACCTACCCCGGAACGCGACACCTCCAGCGTCACCGGCACCCCGAACGCCCGCCCCGCCTTGACGTACATCAGCGCCTCGGTCAGCGCATCCTGCCCGTCGAAGTCAGCGGCCAGCCACCAGCACCTGTCGCCGTCCAGCAACGGGTAAACGCCGACGTGCACATCGCTCTTCAGATGAGCGGTGAGCACATCGGTGGTCAACGGCAGGTAGTCCCCGCCTCTCATGAGGGATCCCGCGCTGCCACCCGCCGCGCACCGCCGGGAGCCAGCCCTTCCAGCCAGTACGGGAGTTCTCGATCCGGGTCGCGTAGATGTCGGTGCGCGCCGCGAACAGCGCCCGGAAGAACGCCACCTTCGCGTCATTGGGCGAGTCTTTATGGACCGGTCCGGGCGGCGCGTCGAAGAAGGCGGCCTGCGCCGGACCAGGCGGCGCGGCCTGCCGCGGGCTCAGCTCCAGCATCTTCAGCAGGCGCGCGTTCTCCACCCGCAGCCGCGCCAGCTCCGCAGCCACGGCCGAGGGAATCTCATTCACGCCCACAACATATGCAACCCGCGCCATGTAGCTCATGCCCGGAGCGCCGAGGCTGCCAGGCTCGACACAGAAGATCATCCCGGCCGCAGCCCGCTTGCCGCCTAGCCCTGGCTTTTCATAGGGGTTTGAGGGCGGGGCGGTGTGCCTGA
>Ga0302178_10002193_pt1 | contig 15722 bp, 14 predicted proteins | sample I_Palsa_E1_3_FD_198790 | JGI IMG/M metagenome (GOLD analysis project Ga0302178, IMG submission 198790) | Peat permafrost microbial communities from Stordalen Mire near Abisko, Sweden - I_Palsa_E1_3 | ecosystem: Environmental > Terrestrial > Soil > Palsa > Peat permafrost | place: Sweden... | reverse complement strand
GGAACACGGCTTGGCTCTCACGCGAGTCCCGGTCCACCTGCCCGCACGCCGAGCACCGCTGGCTCGTCAACGCGGGACTGACCTTCTCCACCCGGCCCGGGGCCTTGTCCTCCAGCCGGCGCACCAGCAGACCCCACCCCGACCCCAAGATCCCCCGGTTCAGCCCGGCCTTGGCCCGGACGTTGCGGCCCGGGTTTTCCCGGGTGCCTTTCCCGGACCGGGTCATGTTCGCGATCTGCAGATCCTCGACCCGGATCAGGTCGAACCGCCCCGCGAGATCCGTACTGACCTTCTCGGCCCAGTCCTTGCGCCGGTCCGTCTCCCGGGCCCGCAGCCGGGCGATCGCATGCTTGACCCGGCCGCGGCCGTTCGATCCTCGCCTAGCGCGGGCGAGCTTACGCTGCAGCCGCCGCAGCCTGGCCCGCTCCCGCGCGGTCAGGGCGGGGGCGTGCAGCATCTGGCCGGTGGACAGGGCCGCGGAGACCGCCACGCCCCGGTCGATGCCCACCACCTGGCTGTTACCGGGGGCGGGGACCGGCGCGGGGATCACGGCGAAGGCGACATGCCAGCGGCGCGCGCGGTCCTGGGTCACCCGGTAGGACTTCGCGCCCGGCGGTACCGCGCGGGACCAGCGGAATCGCACCCACCCGGCTTTGGGCACCCAGACCTCGCCGGTTTTCCGGCTGAGCCGACGCACGTCCCACTGCCGCCCGCACCGCCCGCTGATCCGGAACCCGTCATCGCGCCCGGCTTTGCGCCACGACGGCCGCCCGGCCGGGTTCTGCGGGTCGTAGAACGCGGCCATCGCCTGGGTGAAGTCGCGCAGTGCCTGCTGCTGGACCGCCTGGGAGCCGGCCGCCAGCCACGGGTGCTCGGCCCGCGCGGCAGTGAGCTGCCGGCACTGCTCCAGGTAGCCCGGGGCGCTGTTGCGGCCGGGGTGCCAGTGGGAGTGCTGTTCGACGGCCAGGTTCCAGACGTACCGGGCGTGGCCGCAGTGGTCCCGCAGCACCGCTTCTTGGGCGGGGGTGGGGAGGAGCCGGTACCGGGACATGCGAACACACTATCGGATGCCGCTGACATTTCCGGGGAGGTGAAGCGGCGTTTCCTCCCCGGACTGAAGGCCGGGCTATCCACGCCGCGATCCTGATGACCGAGCCACCAGAACCCATTCCGCACTGGCCGGGCAAGCTAGTCTCGCTCGGCGACTACCAGGTCTACGTCCGCAGCGTGCCCGACCAGGCCCCCGAGCCCGAGGCGACCTCCACGGAGACGGACCCCAGGGAGCCAGCCCCTAGAGAGCCAGCATTGTGCGTGCACGGGCTGGAGGGCTCCTCGCGGAACTGGACCGACCTGATCGACCTGCTCCGCCCCCGGCTGGTCGCCGATGCGCTCGACCTGCCTGGCTTCGGTGAATCACCGCCCCGCCCGGACGGCCGCTACTCGATCGCCGCTCTGGCCCAGACGGTCATCGCCCTGATCGAGCGGAACGGCAGTGGTCCCGTCCACTTGCTCGGCAACTCGCTCGGCGGTGCGGTGTGCGTGAAGGTCGCGGCGACCCGTCCGGACCTGATCCGCACGCTGACCTTGATCTCCCCGGCCCTGCCCGACGCCCGGCTCCGCCTTGACCTGCTCCGTTTCCCGCTGATGAGCGTCCCAGGCGTCGGTGCCCGGCTGCTCCGCCAGGTCCAGCACCTCCCGCCGGAACGTCGCGTCGCGGACGTCATCGCCACCTGTTACCGCGACCCCCGGCGATTTCCCCAGGCCAGGCTCGCCGCCGAAGTCACCGAACTGCACCGCCGTGACGCCCTGGACTACCCCGCCGCCGCACTGGTCGGCAGCATCCGGGCCCTCACCGCCGAGACGCTCCGCGGCGGCGGCCGGCCGGCCTGGCGGGACGCGGCCCTGATCACCGTGCCGACCCTGGTCATCTACGGCCACGACGACCGGCTGGTCGACGCGCGGATGGCGGGCCGGGCCGCGCACGTCTTCCAAAACGCCCGGATCGTGGTGCTGCCGAGCACCGGTCACGTCGCGCACATGGAGCACCCGCACCTGGTGGCGGCCGAAATCGGCGTGCTGCTCGCCGCCGCGAGCCAGACCGGGCCGACCGCCGGGCCGACCGCCGGGCCGACCGCCGGGCCGACCGCCGGGCAGACCGGGCAGACCGGGCAGGCTCAGACCCCTCAAGCGGGCCGGGCGCGGGAATTCCCGCTCGCTCCCGCCGGTTGATCGTGGCACGTGCCGGGAATGGCAAAGCCCGGATCGTTCGGAAAATAAAGATCTTTGGAGTGGACTGTGTCGCTGCCCCCGCTGGTCGGACCCGCTGATGAGCTGACTGTCGATGAGGTGAGGCGGTACTCGCGTCACCTGATCATCCCGGACGTCGGGATGATCGGGCAGAAGAGGCTGAAGAACGCCAGGGTGCTGTGTGTCGGGGCCGGCGGCCTCGGCTCGCCGGCGCTGCTCTACCTGGCCGCGGCCGGCGTCGGCACGCTCGGCATCGTCGACTTCGACGTGGTGGATGAGTCGAACCTGCAGCGCCAGATCATCCACGGGCAGTCCGACGTAGGCCGGCCGAAGGCCGAGTCGGCCCGGGACAGCATCAGGGAGATCAACCCGCTCGTCAACGTGGTGGTGCACGACGTCCACCTCGACTCAGACAACGCTATGGAGATCTTCGCCGACTACGACCTGATCGTGGACGGCACCGACAACTTCGCCACCCGCTACCTGGTCAACGACGCGTGCGTGCTGTTGGGCAAGCCGTACGTGTGGGGCTCGATTTACCGGTTCGACGGGCAGGCCAGCGTGTTCTGGGCCGAGTACGGCCCGTGCTACCGCTGCCTGTACCCCGAGCCGCCGCCACCCGGCATGGTGCCGTCCTGCGCCGAGGGCGGCGTGCTCGGCGTGCTCTGCGCCTCGATCGGGTCGATCCAGGTGAACGAGGCGATCAAGGTCATCACCGGGATCGGCGAGCCGCTGGTCGGTCGGCTGATGATCTACGACGCGCTGGAGATGAACTACCACTCGGTCCGGGTGCGCAAGGACCCGGAGTGCGCCGTCTGCGGCAAGAACCCGACGATCACCGAGCTGATCGACTACGAGGCGTTCTGCGGCGCAGTGTCCGAGGAAGCCGCCGAGGCGGCCCAGGGCTCGACGATCAGCGCCAAGGACCTCGCGGCCATGATCGACGCGGGCGACAACATCTTCCTCGTCGACGTCCGCGAGCCGAACGAGTACGAGATCGTCTCCATCCCCGGCGCGACGCTCATCCCCAAGGGCGAGTTCCTGAACGGCAACGCGCTGGAGAAGCTGCCGCAGGACAAGAAGATCGTGCTGCACTGCAAGAGCGGTGCCCGCAGCGCCGAGGCGCTGGCGGTGGTCAAGAACGCGGGCTTCGCCGACGCCGTGCATGTCGGCGGGGGCGTGCTGGCCTGGGTGAGCCAGGTCGATCCGTCGCTGCCGTCCTACTGAGGCGGGCCACGCTGTGAAGGGGGACCGGGTCGAGATCGTGATCGACTCCGGCGACGGGACCCGGGCGTATGAGGTGACCGCGACCAAGGCCGGGCGCCGGGTCGAGATCACCAACCGCCGCGGTGTGGTCGAGGTCAGCGAGGTGACCCGGACCGGGACGCCGGTCCGGACCGCGCGCTTCATGGCCACCCGGGTTGTGGCCATGGTCGAGTACCCGGCCGACTAGCATGCCCGGATGGATGTTCTCCGTCCGGTGGTGCGACCCTACGCGTGGGGTTCGACAGACGCGATCGCGGAACTGACGGGCCGTCCCGTCCCGGCGCCCGGCCCGGAGGCCGAGCTGTGGATGGGCGCTCATCCGGCCGCGCCCTCCGGCGTCGACCGGGACGGCGTCGACCGGGGCGGTGTCGACCGGGGCGGTGTCGACCGGGACGGCGTCGACGTCGGCGGGCGGCGGACGACGCTGAACGACGTCATCGCGGCCGACCCGGATCGTGAGCTCGGACGCGGGTGCGTGGCGCGGTTCGGTCCCCGGCTGCCGTTCCTGCTCAAGGTGCTGTCCGCCGACCACGCCCTGTCGATTCAGGTGCACCCGTCCCGGACCCAGGCGCAGGCTGGTTTCCTGGCCGAGAACGAACGCGGCCTGGCCCCGGACGATCCGGCCAGGAACTACACCGACGACTGGCCCAAGCCCGAGTTGCTCTACGCGCTGACCCCGTTTGAGGTGCTGGCCGGCCTGCGCCCCCCGGCCGACGCGGCGCAGTTCCTGCGCGCCCTGGAGGTCGGCCAGCTCACTCCGCTGGCGACCCAGCTGGAAGCGGCCGCCTCGACGCAGGTGCTGGCCGGCGTGCTCGGAACGATCCTGTCCTGGCGCCACCCCGCTCAGCCTGCGAACGCCGCTCAGCCTGCGAATGCCGCTCAGCCTCCGGTCGCCGCCCAGCCTGCGATCGTCGGCGACGTGGTGGCCGCCTGCGCGCGGCTGGCGGCGGCCGGAGGCCCGTACTCCGGTGCGGCCGCCGCGGCGGTGCGCATCGCCGCGGACCATCCCGGCGACCTTGGCGTGGTCGCCTCACTGCTGCTGCGGCACGCGGTGCTTGAGCCGGGCCAGGCCGTGTTCATGGCGGCCGGGGGCTTGCACGCCTACCTGAAGGGCACCGGGATCGAGCTGCTCGCCAACTCCGACAACGTGGTCCGGGCCGGCCTGACCGGAAAGCACCTGGACGTGCCCGAGCTGCTGGCGCTGCTCGACCCGTCCGTCGACGTGCCGGTCCTGGCCCCCCGCGTGCTGGCGGACGGGATCGCCTGGTTCGACACTCCGGCCCCGGAGTTCCGCCTGTACCTGGTCGATCTCGTCGGCAACACCGTGCCCCTGCCCGGCGAGGGCCCCCGGATCCTGCTGTGCACGGAGGGCTCCGTGGTGCTGCGCAGCGAGTCGGGCCAGCGGGCCGAGATCGCCCGGGGCGGCTCGTGCTTCGTCTCCGCCGCCGACGGCGCGGTCAGCTGCACCGGCCGGGCGCACCTGTTCCTCGCCGCCGCCGGCCCGACCCCGCAGACCCCCTGACCCCGCAGACCCCCTGACCCCGCAGACCCCCTGACCCCGCCGATCCACACCCCCGCCTCTAAATACGGTCAAATCATCCTTAATACCAACAAAAGGTGGCGCACCCTGGTGCTGCCGCCCCGCGATCGGGCCGCACCGATGGAACATCGGGCCGGTCCTATGCGGCCCGATGGAACGTCGGGCCGGTGACGGAAATGAGCTTTCCCTAGGTCTTGGTGCGGAACTAAGACGGAGACGTTCCAGCTGCCGTCGGCGGGAGAGTGGCGTTGAAGTTCTGAGGTCAGCGATACCGCGCTTAGGCCCGTTTGCCGTGCGCACGACCTCCGAGCTCAGCCCTCGCGGCGTGGTGCCGCCCCACGTAACGGAAAATCCTTCCTACGTGCTGGGAGCCGTGTCTCTTGACCGCCGCCATCGTCTGTTCTGATCTCAGTTTCAGCTGGCCCGACGGCGCCCGTGTGCTGTCCGGCCTGACCCTGTCCATCGGCGTCGGCCGGACCGGCCTGATTGGCGTCAACGGCTCGGGTAAGTCGACCCTGCTCAAGCTCATCGCCGGAGAGCTGCGCCCGGCCTCGGGCGCGGTCCGGACCAGCACCGACGTCGGCTACCTGCCGCAGGCCATCAACCTCGGGACTCGCCGGACCGTGTCGGACCTGCTGGGCATCACCGCCGCGCGGGACGCGCTGCACGCCATCGAGGCGGGCGAAACCGTGGTGAACGCGTTCGCGACGGTCGGGGACGACTGGGACGTCGAGGAGCGAGCCCGTGCCTGGCTGGACCGGCTGGGCCTGGCCGGCCTCGGCCTCGACGACCGGGTCGAGCGGCTGTCCGGCGGAGAGACCATCGGCGCCGCGCTGGCCGCCCTGTTCCTGCGCCGGCCCGGCATCCTGCTGCTCGACGAGCCGACGAACAACCTCGACCTGGACGCGCGCCGGCGTCTGTACGACGCGGTCGCAACCTGGACCGGGGTGATGGTGATCGTCAGCCACGACCGCGAACTGCTCGGTCTGGTCGATCAGATTGCCGACCTGTCCGGCGGCGAAGTCCGGATGTACGGCGGCAACCTTCGAGGCTACTCCAGGCTCGTGGCGGCCGAGCTCCAGGCGGCGCAACGCGCGGTCACCTCGGCCGGTGCCGAGGTCCGCCGGCAACGGCGGGACCTCGTCGACGCGCAGGTCAAGCAGGCCACACGCGACCGGCAGGGCCGGAAGGTCGCCGCCTCAGGCAGCCTGCCCAGGGCGGTCACCGATGCCCGCAAGAAGCATGCCCAGGAGTCCGCGGGCCGGTCGCGCGAACTGCACACCGATCGTCTGGCGGCGGCCCGTGGCCGTCTAGAGGAGGCCAAGCAGGCCGCCCGGGACGACGCGGAGATCCGGGTCGAGCTGCCATCCACGGCCGTTCCGGCCGGGCGGACGGTCTGACCGTGACCGGACTGGCCGGCGCTCGCTGGCATCCCGCCGCCCGCCCTCAGCCTGCGCCGCCTTCCAAGTCCGCGCCACCTCCCAAGACCGCGCCACCTCCCAAGACCGCGCCACCTCCCAAGACCGCGGCAGCTGGGGACCCGCTGCCCGGCGTGCTCGCGGAGCTCATCGTCCGCGGCCCGGAGCGGATTGCCCTCACCGGCCCGAACGGCGCGGGTAAAACCACTCTGCTCAAGGCCATCGCGGACTTGGCGACGCTGCCCGGCGTCACCGCCCGCCGCGGAGCGGTCGTCGGTTATCTGCCGCAGCGGCTCGATACCCTCGACGATTCGCTGACCGTGGTGGACAACGTGCGGCTAGCGGCGCCGGCGGCGTCGGTCAACGAGGTCAGGGCGAGCCTGGCCCGGTTCCTGTTCCGCGGTGAGCGGGCCGACCGGCGGGCCGGAACGCTGTCAGGCGGCGAGCGGTTCCGCGCCGTCCTCGCGGCCCTGCTCCTGGCGCAGCCCGCGCCCCAGCTGCTGCTGCTCGACGAGCCGACCAACAACCTGGACCTGGCGTCGGTCCGGCAGTTGACCCAGGCGCTGGAAAGCTACCGCGGCGCGATCCTGGCGGCCAGCCACGACGTGCCGTTCTTGCGTTCGGCCGGGATTACCCGCTGGCTCCGTCTCGACCGCGAAGCCGGCCTGACCGTCATCGACCCGCTGTGACCGCGCCCCGCCACCCTCGCCTGTCGTGCGGCGCCGCGGCTTTGACGGTTTCGTATTGGCCGACGCGCCTGGCGTCCGCTAGACTGCGTGGGCGCGCCCGGGCCACCGGGTCCGAATGCCATTGGGGTATGGGGTAATTGGCAGCCCGACAGGTTCTGGCCCTGTTAGTCTAGGTTCGAGTCCTGGTACCCCAGCAGTTAAATTGACAGCGCGGACGTGACCCACGTCCGCGCTTGTTCATGTCAGGGGTTCCGCCAGCGGAAACGGTGAGCTGGTCGAAGCCGCGGTCAACCGGGTGTGGCCTCCGGCGTGACCGCCGGTTCGCCACAAGGGTTGCGAGGCGGTAGTCTGTACGCCGCTGGCCATGCCAGAATCTCGGCCCAACGGGATGTTTCATTCCTGTCGGGATATGCACGGCCCCGTCGTCTAGAGGCCTAGGACGTCGCCCTCTCAAGGCGGTAACGCCGGTTCGAATCCGGTCGGGGCTACCATCGAAAATGCCAGGTCACTGACCTGGCATTCGCGAGCGGGAGGCTGCCCGCCAGGGCCGCCTCCCGCTCGCCTATTCGTTGACGGCGCGGACTAGGCCCGTCCCCTGAGCGCGAGCGTTGTTGACCGTCAGCGAGAACGTGACACTGGTGACACCGTTACCGCTGAGAGACTGCCAGCTTCCCTCCTTCGGAGAGCCGTCCTGAACGTACTGCGTGATCGCGATCTGCTGGTCGTTCAGGTATCGATGTTCGGGTTGCCGGCCGGGAGCGGAACCAGGTGGGCAGGCGGCTGCGTAATCACGATCTCGGAGTGGACGCTGAGATCCGGCCGGACGTGCACCAGCTCACCTGAGGCGAGCATGCGCCACCCGCTCTCCCCGTCCAGTCGCTCGGACGCGACGACCACGGAGGCGGCCCCCTCCAGCGCGGGCACGTGCACCGAGGAAATCGAGCTGCGCACGCGCAGGCCCGCAGCAGGAGCCCCCGTTGAGCGCCCGGCCGGACGCTCCAGGATGTGCAGGGCATGGGCGTCCGGATAGCGCAGCGCCCACAGCTCGCCCGGTGCCGCCACGATGGTGTTCAGCGAGGAGACCGGCAGGCGCGCGGCGATCCAGCTGGCCGCCTCCGCGATCCCGGCCCCGACGTCGCCGCCGTGCGCGTCGGTCTGCTGGGTGATCAGCGCGAAGTACCGTTCGGAATCGGTGTCACCGAGCACGAGGTCACGATAGGAGCCGAGCTGCGCATCGAGCTGCGCCAGCTCACCGAACCCGCCGTTGTGCGCCATGATCCGGCCGCCGAGAGCAAACGGGTGCGTGTTCTGCAGCGTCCGGCCGCCGGCGGTCGCGAACCGGACATGCGCGACAAAGGCCGAGGACTCGGCCTGCTGGGCTTCGTGCGTGAAATCCTCATCACGGAACGCGGCTTCCGGTTGCTTATCCAGAACCGATTCGCCGGCCAGGTCGAAGAAGCCGATACCCGCGCCATCGGCGTTGCGGTGGCTCTGCACTTGCAGTGAATCGGGGGCGTCAAGGAGCCAGAACGTCGCCCGGACCCGGACGGCGCCCGCGGTCAGACCGAACAATCGGCACATAGCCCCACCCCACCATCGCCTGCGATCAAGGCCTCATAGGCCATGCCCGAACCTATCGCACGCCCCGTGGCCCCTGCGGGCATGAGGGCGGCCGACCTGGGTAAGGATTCATTTTCCCAGCAAGATAGGGATCACACCGGGAGGGAAAGCGAAGATGCTAGAGCCAGATACCGAGGTCATCAGCCAGGCGCTAGACGAACCGGAGAGCAGCAGCCCGGCGCTGCAGGAGGCGGCGCGCGAACTCCAGGCCGCCGAGCACGACGCGCAAGTCGCCTTCGACTGCATCGCCCTGGGCGAACCCGACCGGGCCCACACGCACGCGCTGACCGCCCGGGTGGCCATCGACGCGGCGGTGACCGCACTGGCCGCGGCTCTCACCCAGGAGACGAGCGCCCAGGAGACGAGCGCCCAGGAGGACTAGGCCCTGAGGTCGAGCAGTTCCTCGAAGAAGCCGCCGAATTGGCGGCCGGAGTCGGTCAGGTGCACCTCGAGGATCCAGTGGCAGACCTGGCCGTTGCGGTCGTGCCTGCGCATCGGCTGGTCGCTGCCGGGAGCGATGTAGGACTCGATCTCGGCGCCCTTGATCTTCTCGTGCGGGAATTCGCCCACCAGGTGCCCCGCGATCGACCCGCCGAACTCCCACCCGGCTTCGGATGCCAGTCCCACCATGCGCGCGTACAGCTGCTCCCCGGTGACGTCCGGGCGGGAATCGAAAAACCGCCGCCCGGCGTCGAAGATGACCGGCAGTGCGTCGCGCAGCCGGAGCTTGACCGGGTCGTGGCCGAGGACGAAGGTCCGGCCGAAGTCGGCCTCCCACTGCTCAAAGATCGGGCCGAAGTCGCAGAAGACGATGTCGTCGTCGACGATCACCCGGTCCGGCGGGTTCTCCCGGTACGGCTGCAGAGTGTTCGGCCCGGCCCGGACGATCCGCTTATGCCAGTACCTGTCCACGCCGAACATCCGCGCCGCCAGGTCCCGGATCGCGTTGCTCGCCTGGACCTCGCGGATGCCCGGCGTGATGATCCCGCGAGTCTCGATGGCGGCGAACAACTCCGCCGCCTTGGCCTGCGCGTCCAGCAGCCTGGCCGCGCGAAGGTGCTCGGTCAAGCTGTGCTCGTTCAAAGCGTGCTCGTTCAACCCCCGGGCCTAGTTCCCGAGGGCGCTCAGCAGCGCTTTCATCCAGGGGCCGAGGTCGGCCGGAGTCCGGGCGGAGATGAGGTTCCCGTCGACCACGGTGGCCTCGTCCACCCAGTCGGCCCCCGCGTTGACCATGTCGTCGCGGATCGCGCCCACGCTGGTGGCGCGGCGGCCCTTGAGGATTTTGGCCGAGATCGGCACCCAGCCCGCGTGGCAGATGAACGCGATCGGCTTCTTCGTCTCGTCGAACGCCCGGACCAGGTCCAGGACCGTTTCCGAGCGTCGCAGCTTGTCGGGCGCGTAACCGCCCGGGATGACCAGCGCGTCGAATTCATCCGCGCTGACGTGATCGACGGTGGTGTCGACCGGCAACGGCCCGTAGCCCTTCTTGCCCTTCAGCGGGTGGTCGTCCAGCCCGGCTACGGTCACCGCGACGTCTTCCTCGATGAGCCTGTGCAGCGGATACAGCAGCTCCATGTCCTCGAAGTCGTCGGCGGCCAGCAGGAGCACCTTGCGCGATGAGAGCGGCATAAAACCGACCCTACCCGCGCCGCCGATGACCCGCACGTTGCTGGTGTCCAGCCCGTGGATGGCTCGGGTGCCGTGGATGGCTCGGGTGCTTGGGCCGGCTCGGGTGCCGTGGATGGCTCGGGTGCTTGGGCTGGCTCGGGTGCTTGGGCCGGCTCGGGTGCTTGGGCCGGCTCGGGTGCCGTGGATGGCTCGCGCGGTGCCGGGGCCGGGCCGGGCGCGGCCGGTGATGGCGGACAACCGCCGCGGCCGCCGTGTACCTGCCCGCGATGGCCAGCACGTCCCGGACGTACCACCACGCGTGGTTGTAGGCGAAGATCGCGCCCTTGAGCCCCCGGGCTGAGCTGCCGCCGTCGGAGCACAGCATCCGGGCCGCGGAGAAGATGGCGTCCTCGGGGTCGTACGGGCTGAGCTTGCGTGACTGGTCGGCCCGCACGGCGTACTCGGCGAACGTGGTCGGCTCGAATTGCATGGGGCCTTCGGCGCCCTTGCGATTCTTGGCGTAGTGGACGCCACGTGCCGTGGACCGCCCGTTGTCCGATTCCATCGTGCCGATCCCGGCGAGCACCTCCCAGGAAAGCCCGTGACAGGTCCGCGCCGCGTCTTTGTACAAGGTCAGATAAGTTGCCGGGATGGCCGCGAGCCCGGAAAGGCCGGGGCGGGATGTCGCCCCGGCCGCCGTACCGGCCGGGATCAGTGCGGCCACCGCGACCGTCACCACGGTCAGCGTCACCACGCATCCCCTGCGCACGTTTTCCCAGCTAGCCAAGCTGTTATCCATCTACTGTTTATGCGCACAATAACGAAAAGTAATCCCTAAATTACTTTAAGTAACAGTCGCCTCACATCCGGACCAGCCCTAGCAGCATGAAGCGCGGACACCGTACCCGCCCATAGCCCCGCAATACCCACGCGCCGCTGCCCGGAAAGATCAAGATCTTTGGGGCGGAACGGCCCTGGTTCCTCCGCGCCGCCAGCCCTCAAGCTCGCCAGCCCGACCAGGCGACCACGTGCTCGGCGGGGAATGCCTAGCGTGTGGTCCCGCAGCGCCCAGCTCCGGCCATAGCGTTTGCCGAGCCCGCCGGATTCGATGATGTTCATTCGGTTACTCTTCGTTAGTTTCCTGTTACGTTAGGTATACGGCGATCGGGTGCGACATATGGCTGAGCGGGCGTTTTAGGGTGGACCTAGGTACACCCCGCGGTTCGGTGTCTAGCGTCACTTCCGGCCTGGTCAGGTGCACGGCAGACTGGACGCAGGCGAAGGTCGGCGGGCAGGAGGCCAGCGATGGACACGGGACAGGCTCCGGATAACCCGTATGGCCGGGATACTCACCAAGCTCCGGTCCTGGGGATCCAGTGGCTGGAATGGCCGAGGGGACGTGTCGCCGTTGTCGGCCGCGGGCTGCTGCTGTTCGGGCTGGCGCTGGCCGGGCTGGTCCCGCTGCTGGCCCTGGCCGCCGTCCTCGGTGTGCTCCCCGTCCTGGCGGCGAGGTCGCTCATACTTACCCATAAGGGAGACCTGGCGCTGGTCGTAGCCATCCTCGCCATCGTGGGGTGGCTCGTAGTCAGTCCGCTCATTCTGCTGTGCATGCGTAGCCTGGCCCGGCTGAGCAGAAGCCTGGCCGGCCGGTGGTGCGGCGTGCCCATCGCCGAGCCGTACCTGCCGCCATCCTGGGCCGACGGCGGAAAAGCCGGCCTGCGTCGCAGGTACGCCTGGCTGCTCACCGATCAGGCCACCTGGCGGGACCTGCTGTGGGTGGCTGTGGACGGGTCCGTGGGCTGGCTGCTGGCCGTGTTGCCCGCCGGACTGCTCGCGCTCGGTGTTCTCGGCGTGGTCGCGCCCTACGCCTCGGGCATGGTCCGGGTGCTGGCCGTCGCCGCCGCGGCTGCCGGGCTGTGGGCGTGCCCGTGGCTGCTGCGCGGCTACGGCCTGTTCGCCAGGTCCATGCTCGCGCCGACCCCGCAGGCGGAGCTGGCGCTGCGGGTCCGCCAGCTCGCTCAGACCCGCACCGAGGCCATTGACACCAGCGCGGCCGAGATCCGCCGGATCGAGCGGGACCTGCACGATGGCGCGCAGGCCAGGCTGGTGGCCATGGGCATGACCCTGGATGCCGCCGGGCAGATCATCGACACCAACCCGGTCGCGGCGCGGGCGCTGCTGTACGAGGCCCGCGACGCATCGGTGAAGGCCCTGGCCGAACTGCGCGACCTGGTGCGCGGCATCCACCCGCCTGTGCTTGCCGACCGCGGCCTGGCCGACGCGGTCCAGGCCTTGACCCTGGATACCCCGCTGCGCGTCCACCTGGCCAGCGACGTGCACGGCCGCCCGCCCGCGCCGGTCGAGTCGGCCGCCTACTTCGCGGTCTGCGAGTTGCTCGCGAACGTGTCCAAGCACGCCGAAGCCCGGCAGACCTGGATCGACATCCGGCACACTGACGGGATGCTGCGGATCGGTGTCACCGACAACGGCCGCGGCGGAGCCGACCCGGCCCGCGGCAGCGGCCTGAGCGGGATCGAGCGGCGGCTGGCGCCGTTCGACGGCATCCTCGCTGTCGGCAGTCCGCCCGGCGGTCCGACCGCGGTCACCATGGAGATTCCGTGCGCGTTGTCATCGCCGAAGACCTCTTCCTACTGAGGGACGGCCTGACGCGGATGCTTCAGGCCCACGGCCTGCAGATCACCTCGGCCGTCGACAACCGGGCCGACCTGCTGGCCGCGGTGGCCAGCGACCAGCCCGACGTGGCCATCGTCGACGTCCGGCTGCCGCCCACCTTCACCGACGAGGGGATCCGGGCCGCGCTGGCCGCGCGCCGTGAGGTGTCCGGTCTGCCGGTGCTTGTGCTCTCCCAGTACGTCGAGCAGCTATACGCCCGGGAGCTGCTGGCCAGCGGCACCGGAGGGATCGGCTACCTGCTCAAGGACCGGGTTTTCGACAGCGCCCAGTTTGTCGACGCCGTCCGCCGGGTCGCGGCCGGCGGCACCGTGATGGATCCGGAGGTGATCGCCCGCTTGCTCGCCCGTAACACCGGCGACGGCAGCCTGACTGCGCTCAGTCCGCGCGAACGTGAGGTACTCGCCCTGATGGCCGAGGGCCGGTCCAACGCCGCCATCGGGCAGTGGATGGTGATCACCGAACGGGCCGTGGCCAAGCACACCGCGTCCATTTTCCTCAAGCTGGACCTGCAGCCGTCCGACGACGACAACCGGCGCGTCCTCGCCGTCCTCGCCTACCTGGGCGGATAGCGCGAACAGCCGACGCGCACGAGGTCTGCGGGTCGTTGACCGTGATCTCCAGCATGTATAACCTCTCCGTGGCCGGGCAGTATGGGTGGGCATACTCCAAGTCGATTACCCGAGGGTTGTCATATGAGCACGGAACAACAGCCGATACCGACGCCGACGCCGACGTCTGCCCCCTTGCCGCGCCCCGCGATCGGCGACGAGGCGCCCCCGCCCACCGGCGACCTACCGAGCGCCGGGGTCCCGAGCGCCGGGGTCCCGAGCGCCGGGGTCCCGAGCGCGACGCCGGAGCAGCCAGTACCGGTTACCGAGCCGCCTGCTGAGGCCGCCCGGCCCGCCCCGCCGGCCCCGTCGCAGGCCGCCCCCACGCAGGCCGCTCCCTCGCGCGCCGCGGCCCCGTCGCTCAAGCCCAAGCACACCCGGATCAGCGGGCTCTGGGTCGCCGTCGGCTTCTTCGCCGTCATCTTGCTGCTCCTGCTGATCTTCATCTTGCAGAACAGCAGGACAGTCGATGTGTCGTACATGGGCGCGCACGGTCATCTCCCGCTCGGCGTGGCCCTGCTGCTCGCGGCCGTCTGCGGAGTGCTCCTGGTCGTGCTGGCCGGGGCGGCGCGCATCAGCCAGCTGCGGACCGTGGCCCGGCGCCACCGCCGCGCGGACTCCCAGCGGTCCAAGGCGGCGAACAAGGCGGCGAACAAGGCGGCGAGCTAGGTCTGCTAAGTGGGCGGCCGCGAGGACGAGCGCGATGCGCCGGGCGGCCTCTCGCAGCTGATCGGGCGTGTGCGCGGCGTAGCCGAGCACGAACCCTGGCGGTCCTGGCCGCTGACGGTGCCAGGACAACGGGTGCACGAGCACCCCGGCGCGGGAAACCCGCTCGGCGAGCTCGGTGTCCTCCGCCGCCCCGGTCCGCGCGGGAAACGTGATGAGTAGGTGAAGCCCTGCGGCGATGCCCTGCACGCGCGCCTCGGGAAGGTGCTCGCGCAGGGCCCGGAGCAGGGCGTCACGCCGGCTCCGCTGCCGTTTGCGGACTCCCCGGATGTGCTGCTCGAGTTCGCCGCTCGCGATCAGGTGCGCGAGCACCAGCTGGGGCAGCGCGGGGCTGCCCAGGTCGCTGGCGTGCTTGGCCTCGACCAGGTCGTCCCGCAGTCGGCTCGGCGGGATCAGCCAGCCCAGCCGCATGCCGGGGGCCAGCGTCTTTGAGGTGCTGCCGGCGTAGGCGACCTGGCCGGGCGCCGAGGCCTGCAGCGCAGGCACCGGCGCCCGGTCGTAGCGGTACTCCGCGTCGTAGTCGTCCTCGATGACCAGGGCCTTAGCTGCGGCTGCCCAGTCGAGCAGGTCCCGGCGGCGCCCCGGCGCCAGCACGACTCCGGTGGGAAACTGGTGAGCCGGGGTGAGCAGCACCGCCCGCACGCCGGTGCCCGCCAGCTGGTCCACCATCAGTCCGTGGGAGTCCACCGGGATCGGCACCGGGCGCAGGCCCCAGTAGGCGAGCTCGTCGCGGGATCCGCGGGAGCCCGGGTCTTCGACCGCGATCCCGCCGTTCGCCCCGCCGTCGCGTCGCAGCCCCTGGGCGAGCAGGGCGAAGGCCTGGGCCACCCCGGTGACGATGATGATGTCGCCGGGCTCCGCCCGCAGGCCACGGGTGCGCCCGAGCCAGCCGGCCAGCTCCGCCCGCAGCCACTCGCTGCCCCTCGGGTCGCCGTAGCCAAGGTCGGCCACGCTCGCTCGCTCGAGGACCGACCGCTCAGCGCGCAGCCAGGCGGCGCGGGGGAATCCGGAAAGGTCAGGCACACCGGGGGAGAGGTCGATCTCCGCCCGCCCCCGCCAGCGCAGCGGAAGCCGCCCCGCCTCCCCCCGCCCCCCAGGCCCTTCCCCCGAGGGTCCCGCTGTCCACCCCCCAGGCCCTTCCCCCGAGGGTCCCGCTGTCCACCCCCCAGGCCCGTTCTTCGAGGGCCCCGCTGTCCGTCCCCGGGATTGGTCCGCCCCCTGCCGTCGCGGGTTCGCCGACCGTAGGCCAAGGACCCGCGTCCCGGCCCCCCGCCGCGCGCTGACCAGGCCTTCGTCGGCGAGCCGC
>Ga0302178_10002190_pt1 | contig 15739 bp, 14 predicted proteins | sample I_Palsa_E1_3_FD_198790 | JGI IMG/M metagenome (GOLD analysis project Ga0302178, IMG submission 198790) | Peat permafrost microbial communities from Stordalen Mire near Abisko, Sweden - I_Palsa_E1_3 | ecosystem: Environmental > Terrestrial > Soil > Palsa > Peat permafrost | place: Sweden... | reverse complement strand
ACCCGTACCCGCCGACCCCGTGGAACGGCAGCGTGCGTGACAGCTACGGAACGCCCGGACCGTACGAGGACGCGGTGCAGAACACGCCGATCTTCGAGGAGAACCCGCCGGACAACTTCAAGGGCATCGACATCATGCGCGCGGTCCGCAGTTTCGACCCGTGCCTGCCCTGCGGCGTGCACATGTACCTGGGCAACGGCAAGACGCTCAACACGGTGCACTCCCCGACGGGAACCCCTCTGCCGATGTAGAGCCGGGGAACCCTCAAAGAAGCGGCCACCATCGGGAGGGCAGATGGCCTCAGGTCATGATGCGCAGGTAGCGGGCGAAAAGATCGAAGCGCTGCTCGACGAGCTTCGATCCAACGCCGGACCGCAGGTCGCCGAGACGGCCGAGGAGCTGGTGAGCTGCCTGGTCGAGCTGTACGGTGCCGGGCTGGCCGAGATCGTCAAGATCGTCGGCTCCGATCCCCATGGGGCGGGCCCGCGGCTGCTGGACGGGCTGGTCGCGGACCCGCTGGTGGAGAGCTTGCTGTTGGTGCATGACCTGCACCCGCTCGACATCGGCGCCCGCGCCCAGCGCGCCATCGACCAGGTGCTGCCGCAGTTCGGTTCGCATGCGGGCCAGGTCACCTACCTCGGCATCGACGACCAAGGCGTGATCCACCTGCGAATGGAGGCGGCGGCCGGTCACGGCTGCGGGTCCTCGCCCGACGCGGTCCGGGCGGCGCTCGAGGAGGCGGTGACCGGCGCCACCCCCGATGCCGCCGGGGTCGACGTCGACGTCGTCGAGGCCCCGGCCGAACTGCCGCTGTTGCAGATCGGCCGGCGCCCGGCGGGACTCCAGGGGGCCCGGTGACGACCGGTCTTCGCCGCTTCGCCAAGCGGGCGGCGGTCACTCCCCCGCCGTCCGCGAAGCCGGAAGCCACCGCGCCGGCGGGCGCCGCGGCGGAGACGGACGGTCATCAGAAGCTGAACGGCCTGGAGGGCTTGGTGGCCGGGCTGCCGGCCCTGGACAGCATTCCGGGCCTGGCCGGTACCGGGAGCCAGGACGGCGCGGCGGACTCCGGGGTCGAACACTGCGAGCTGTGCCGTGAGGTCCTCACCGACCGGCACGGGCACCTGGTGGACACCGACAAGCGGTCGCTGGCCTGCGCCTGCCGCGCGTGCTACCTGCTTTTTACGCAAGAGGGCGCGGGGGGCGGCCGGTACCGGGCCGTGCCCGAGCGGATCTACCACGACCCCAGCCGTCCCCTGTCCGACCTGGACTGGAACGACCTGCAGATCCCGGTCGCGATGGCGTTCTTCTTTTACAACTCGGCGATCGGCCGGGTGGTGGCGGGTTACCCGAGCCCGGCCGGCCCGACCGAATGCGAGCTCGACCTGGAGGCCTGGGACCGGATCGCCGCCGAGCACCCGCTGCTCACCGAGATGGCTCCCGATGTCGAGGCCATCCTGGTCAACCGCACCGACCTCGGCAACGAGGTCTTCCTGATCCCGATCGACATGTGCTACTCGCTGGTGGGCGAACTCCGGATGTACTGGACGGGCTTCGACGGCGGCGCCGAGGTGCGCACCGCGATGGCGACATTCATGACCGGCTTGCGGCACCGTGCGGTCGCGCTGGAACGACAAACCGCCGGCCAGGAGCTGGGACACTGAGATGGCAGACCTGATCTTCGGCTGTACCGGCGCGACCGCCGAACGGTACGCGGTGACGCCGACGCTGGCCTTCCAGCTGACGGTGACCGAACGTTCCGGCGTGCGCATTCACGCCATCGCCCTGCGCTGCCAGATCCGGATCGAGCCGCACCGCCGCCGGTACTCCGCGACCGAAGCGGAGCGGCTGCACGACCTGTTCGGGGACCCGTCACGCTGGGCCGACACGGTCAAGCCGATCCAGCTCGCCACCGTCACCACCATGGTCCCCTCATTCACCGCGGTGACCGAGATCGAGCTTCCCGTCCCGTGCACCTACGACCTGGAAGTGGCCTCGGGACGCTACTTCGCGGGCCTGGACGACGGCACGGTCCCGCTGCTGATGCTGTTCAGCGGGACCGTCTTCATCGCGACCGAGCAGGGCTATTCGGTCGAGCTCGTGCCGTGGAGCGCCGAGGCCTCCTACCGGATGCCGGTCACCGTCTGGAAAGAGCTCGTCGCCGCGCACTTCCCTAACAGCGCGTGGCTGCGCTGCAGCCTCCAGACGCTGGACGCGATATCCGCGTACAAGGCGCAGAACGCGCTGCCGACCTGGGATGCCACCCTGAACGCCCTGCTGGCCGCGGCGCAGAGCCCGCACGACGGGACCGATGCGGGGACCCCGGAGGTGCCCGGAAGTCTGGGCGGGCCGGCCGGGCTTCCGGGAAGTCCGGGCGGGCCGGCCGGCGCCATCGGCGAGGCGAGGCAGCCATGAGCCTCGACGCCGTACGCCGTATCGCCGACGCGGTCCTGTACGAGGGATACATCCTGTACCCCTACCGGGCGTCGGCCCAGAAGAACCGCAGCCGCTGGCAGTGGGGCGTGGTCATGGGACCCGGATTCGCGGCCGCTGACCCCTCCGAACGCGACTTCACGCAGGCCGAGATCGTCCTCGAGCACTCCGGCCAGCCGTCCGTTCAGATAATTCTTCGTTTCCTGCAGGTGCAGAGGCGTAGCACCGAGGCGGCCGAGCCCGGCGGCCGGGCACAGACCTGGGACGAGGCGGTGGAGCGGGAGATCACGTTCACGGTCGGCCGGGATGAACTGCTCGGGGCGGGCCACGTCCGCGACTTCGCGGTCGACGGCGGCGAGGAGCGCGAGCCGATCGCCGGTGACACCGGGACCTCCTGCGCGGTCCGACGCCGGGAACCGCTGGCCGGCTTGGTGTCCGTCCGGGCGTTCCCGCTCGAGGGCCCTTGGCAGGCGGTACGGCTGCGGGTGCGGGTGGAGAACCGGACCGCGGCCGAGCCCGTCCCGGAGCGCCGGGAGGACGCGCTGCCCACCGCGCTGGTCGCCGCGCACGTGATCATGACGGCCGCGGGCGGGGAGTTCATCTCGATGATCGACCCGCCGGAGTGGGCCAAGACGGCCGTGGCCGAGTGCGAGAACATCGGCGGCTGGCCGGTGCTGGCCGACCCTGACGGGGGGCGGGACATCATGCTGTCCTCGCCGATCATCTTGTACGACCACCCCGAGGTCGCGCCGGAAAGCCCGGGCGAGCTCTACGACGGCCTCGAGATCGACGAGATCCTCACGCTGCGCACGCTCGCGCTCTCCGATGACGAGAAGCTCCAGGCCAGGGCCACCGATCCTCGGGCGGCCGCGCTGATCGACCGGGTCGAGGCCATGGACGCCGGCGACATCGTCAAGCTGCACGGCACGGTCCGCTCGCCGCGCCCGGCCCCGTCCGGCTCGGCTCCCAGCGGGATTCCGGGCGCGGGGACCATGGTCGCGCGGACCAACGCCGCGGGCGAGTCGGGTTGGATCGGCGATCCGGACGTGCCCTGGTGGGATCCGGGTGCGGACGCGTCCGTGTCCCCCGACACCGACACCGTGGACATCGGCGGCCACCAGATCGGGCGCGGCAGCCAGGTGCGGCTGCGGCCGGGTAACCGCCGCAGCGATGCCCAGGACATGTTCCTGATCGGGCGGGTCGCCGAGGTCCAGGCCGTGCTGCTGGACGTGGACGACAACCCGTACCTGGCCGTGGCCCTGGCCGACGATCCCGACCAGGATCTGCGCATCGCGCACGGGCGCTTCCTCTACTTCAGCGTCGACGAGGTCGAGCCGTGCGAGGCGACGTCATGACCGGGCGGACGCTGGTGGCGGGCGTGGGCAACGTGTTCCTGCGGGACGACGCCTTCGGGGTCGAGGTCGTCCGGCTGCTCGGCGAGCAGCCGCGAGATGACGGCGTGGAGATCCGCGACTTCGGCATCCGCGGCGTCCACCTGGCCTATGAGCTGCTCAACGGCTGCGACCTGTTCGTGCTTATCGACGCGGCGCCGCGGGGCGCGGCGCCAGGCACGGTCAGCGTGGTCGACATCGAACTGCCCGACCCCGCGTCGCTGACCAGCCCGGTCATCGACGCGCACAGCCTGACGCCGGACAGCATCTTCGCGCTGCTCGCCTCGCTGGGCGGCCGGCCCGGGCGAAGCCTGCTGGTGGCCTGCGAGCCTGCCGACGTCAGCGCCGGCATGGGCCTGACCGAACCGGTGGCCGAGGCCTTGCCGCACGCGGTGCGGGCGGTGAAAGAAATCCTGGCCCAGGCGAGCCCGGACGAGCCGAACGCCGGGAGCGCAACGGACTTACCAGAGAAATCACGACACAGGGAAGGGAGGTGCGCGGGATGCTGAGCAGGCTAATCAAGGCGGCGGTCATAGCCGCCGTGCTGGCGCTGGTGATCGACTCACTACCTGACATCAAGCGCTACCTGGAACTACGTGAGATGTTATCCGCCCGCACCGGAGAGGAAGTGATGGGCGTGGAAGTAGTACTTGGTTTTGTCGTCGGTTACCTGGTCGGCACCCGCCAGGGACGGGAAGGCCTGCAAAAGGCGCTGGACTCGGCGCAGGCCATCATGGCGTCGGATGAGACCCGGCGGCTGCTGGGCGAGGGCCTGGCCGCGCTGGAGTCGGTCACCGCCCCGGTCCTGGACCGGGTAAACGGAAAATCTAACGGCAAGGCGGCGCTTTTCGGCACCGTGCTGGACGAAGTCCTCGAGCGGCGGCAGGCGCGCCGCGCGGCCTTATCACCCGGGAGCGGAATGCATGAGTACGGCTTGTGCGAGGGCGTGCTTGAGACGGTGCGCCAGCGCGCCGACGGCCGCCAGGTAGCCGGGATCCGGGTCCGGTTCGGGGTCCGGCATGCGGTGGCCGAGGAATCCCTGGCGCAGGCGTTCAGCTTCGTGGCCGCGGGTACCGAGGCGGCCGGCGCCGTAGTTGAGCTTGTCACGGTGCCGGCCACCATCGACTGCCGTGACTGCGGGCTGCTCGCCGAAACGACCGACGTGCTGGCCGTCTGTCCGCGCTGCGGCGGGGACGACGTCGCGATCAGCGGCGGCGACGAGATGACGCTCGAATCGATCACGTACGAGCGGGCGCCGGTGACCCCCTGCGCGCACCGCCCGCACGGACCGAACTCAGGCTCTCCCGCGTTCCTGGAGGTAGGCGTCTAGCGCTCGCTGGTTGGCCACCCGGACAGGCATTATCGCCGGAAGCGCATGCACCGGATAGGCTCGCGCCGGTCCCTCCGGACCATCATCGATCAATACACCGCCAGTGACACTGGCGATGTATCCGTGTGCGCACATCGTGCCGGTGGGTGTTCCTTCCTGGATGAATGTCACGAACTCCCGGACAATAATGGTTTCGAGCCCGGTCATCTCATGGACCATCCGCACCGCGGCGTCCTCCGGCCGTTCCGTCGGGTCACAGGGGTTGCTCGGCAGCGACGCCGGGGCCTCGGGGGAACCTCCGGGCGGATGAATGAGGACGATCTCGTCATTGCCGGTTTCAACCACCACGAGCGCTCCGTGGTAATCGAACATTGCAGCTTCGGATACCATGACCCGATTCTAGGTTCGGACAGCCTGGACAGGGGATTTGATCGAACCCCTATCGTCGGTGCTGACCGCCTGCCGGGTCCCGGCCTGGGAGTCGGCCGGGCCGGGACCGGTGGCGAGGTCAAAGACCCATTCGCGTGATCGGGAACAGGGGTGTACCTAGCCTCACCCTGAAGACGGCGGCTATCCCCATGTCGGACGGTGGCCTGAACTGGCCAAACTGTTGTGGGATTTATTAAAGACCGCTCTAGCCGAACGGCTCCCACTTGCCAGCGAGGTGCACGGTGAGCAGAGCGATCACCAAGCCGGCGAGCACCGAGACGATCAGCAGGGCCAGCCGGGCGCCACGGCCGCCGAGGACCTCCAACGCCCGGGGGGTGTGCCGCCCGGCGTGTACGTGCCCGCCCGTTTCACCCTGCGGGACGGAGACGCCGCGTGCCTCGGCAGCGAGCAGTCTGGGCAGGCGCCGCACGTAGGCGAGCACGTGGATGGCTATAAAGAAGAGCCAGGCGAAGAACGAGATCCTGTGCACCATGAGCCATCCGCTGGGCGGGCCGTAGCTGGGGCCGGTGACGGCGAGCATGATGCCGGAGCCGAAGACGCACGCCGTGAGCAGCACGATGACCGGCCCGATCAGCCGCAGCAGCAGCGCGGGCGGTCCCTGGCGCCGGTACGGCGCGCTTTTGGTGTAGTAGCGGGCGAAACGGTAGATGACTGACCCGGACTTGAGGGTGACCGGGCCAAGGAGCAGCATGCCGAGGAAGACGTGCCAGGTGAGCAGGCGGCCGATCCGCAAGATCGTGTAGCACTCGATGGCCAGCAGGATCAGCAGCACTGCCCCCGTCATCGCGGTCAGCCGCTCGTTGCCCTCGGCCCCGCCAGAGCGCTGCGCAGCCAGGGATGGCTGGGGTGCCGGCCTCCGGCGTGGCGGCCGTCCGGTGTGTGGTGGATTAGCCATGGAGTCAGGTCAGCTGGGTTATTCGAGTGGCTGGCGGGCGATGGCGGGCGGTTCGCGTCCGGCGAGCAGCCAGCTCACGGCCATCGCGATCAAAGGCATGCCGGCCAGGATCCACACCAGCTCGGCCACCGGGACGCTGTCCAGCTCGGAAAGCTGGTCCAGCTGGTTGGTGCTGAAGAAGCCGACGGCCGCGAGATAAGCCCCGGCCGTTCCGACGACCGCCCCGGTCAGCGCGAGCGCGCCGGCGGTGGCCGCGGTGAGCGTGCGCCGGGCCGTGCCGTTTGCCCCGGTGGCGGTCAGCGTGCACAGGTCGCTGGCGGTCTCGCTGCGGACCAGGCCGATGCTCATCGCGAGGATGCCGAGCGCGAGCACCAGGCCGAAGATCGTGGCCACGTCGGTGATCCGCGTGTACGACGGGATGTTGTTGACGGTCTCGATGCTCGCTCCGGCCGTGGCCGCAGTCTGGCTGGCGTTCGTGACCTGGGTGGCGGTCAGCCCACCCGGTGCCTGGATCAGCCAGCCGGCCATGGTCGCCGTGAACGTGTACTCCCGCATGGCGTGCTCGGTGATCACCGTGTTCGGCGCCGAGGTCCCCGAAGGGAGCGCGCCGATCTCCTGGATCGGCGGGTTGGCCAAGCAGCTGCCCGGCAGGCAGGGGGTATCCGGGAGAACCTTGCGGGTATCCCAGAGCTGCATGTGCTGCGTCGTGGACAGGCCGGGCCGCATGGTGAGGAAGTCGGCGTCGGGGTTGACCTGCGCCGGCGTGATCCCGAACGCGTTCAGCAGTTGCGGGGTCGCGACATAGGTGGTGCCGGAGAAGCCCCGTCCGGTTCCGCCGTACTGCAGGCTGCCGCTGGGCGTCTCGAGCGTGATCAGGTAACGGTCGTCAAGCGAGGCGGCGATGCGCTGCGCGGTGGTCCTCGTCGTGGCGAGCTGGCTCGCGGTCGGCGGAGGACCGTTCGGGTTGTCATGGCCGGGTGGGTAGACGATGAGCTGGCTGGATGTCAGGTTGGGGCCCACGTAGTCGAGCGCGTCGCCGAAGCGGGCGGCGCTGACCACGCCGACGATGGACGCGATCAGCACGCTGAGGCTGATCGCCGCGAGTGCCGGGCCCGATCTGGCTCGGTACCGGGCCAGATCCCGCAGGGCGAGCCGCACCATGACCGGCGTCCAGCGGCCGAGTCTGGCCAGCACGGCCAGGCAGGCCGGGGACAGTAGCACTACGGCGACCACGAGCGCGATCAATCCACCCGCGACCCCGTCCACCTGCGCTGTGCTGGTTCCGGAAGTGTCGCCTCCGATGCCGGCGCCGGCCAGGCCGAGCAAAAAGAACGCGAGAGCCAGGAATCCGAGACCGAACGGAACCGCCAGGTGGCGTACCGCCTTCGGTGCGGGCGGGCGCCCGGATAGCGCGGTCACGACCGGAACCCGGGCCATCGCCCTGGCGGGCCGCGCGGCGGCGGCATAGGCCGCCAGCATGGCGAGGATCACGGAGACCCAGACCACGGTCCACGGCAGCTGGAACATCCCGATCACGTGGTGGGCGCTGGCCTGCACGTGCGGCCGGTAGGCGAGCCAGGCCACCAGCCCGAGCACGAACCCGGCCACCGCCCCTGCGGCACCGGTGACGACGCCGTTGGCTCTCACGACGAGGCGGATATCGGCCTGGGTGGCGCCCTGGGCGGCGAGCATGCCGATCGAGCGGAGCCGGCGCTGCGCCAGCACGGTGAACCCGCCCGCCGCGACCAGGGCGATGAGCAGCATGCCGAGCACGGCCGCCGCGAGCGAGATTGTCTCGGGGTTGAACACGTTGCTCGCCGCCACCGTCTGCGGGGTCGCCGCGGTCGGGCCGATGTCCGCCGGTGAGACGCCCGGGGCGTCGAACAGCACCGTCACCTGCGTCGGCGCGGTGACCTGGCCGGGCGCCACCAGGGCGAACTCATCGAGCAGGTTCTGCGGGTTAGCCGCGATGCCGGTGACTTTCCTGCTGACGCCGCCGACGGTCCAGGAACTGCCCACGGCGAGATGGAAGTCCGAGGCAACCCCGCTGGTCACCGCCACCTGGCCGGGACCGACGGGAAACTGGCCGCTGATCAGGGAAAGCATCGGCTGCCCGAACGGCCCGTGCGGATTCTGGGCGCGCAGACTGTAGGTCTGGATCGAGCCGGGAACGCCGAACGTCTGGTTCTCGATCACGTCGACCGTGCCGAAGCGGCGGGAGATCGACGCGATTTCCGCGCCGACGCGCGAGCCCGGCCCGGTGAACGTGGCGAGGTCCTGCGCGGTGCCGAAGGCGGCGGTCGCCGGGCTCGGCGTGGTAGTCGCGACCGCCGAGCCCACCACCGTGGCGGCCACCGTCACCGTGATCAGCGCCAGGATCAGCAGTTGCTGCCGCCACTCACGGCGCAGCAGCCGCACCGCCCAGCGGATGACCGCGCGGCGGGCGGGAACGCCCCCGTTCGGCGCCCTCCGGGTGGCTGGCCGTTCCGGCGTCACCGTGCTCATCGCGTTTCCCCCGGCGCCGACTTGGGGCCAGGTGCCTGGGCGGTCTGGTCGGTGATCCGGCCGTCCCGCAGGAACACCACCCGGTCCGCCCATGAGGCAAGCTCCGCGTCGTGGGTCAGCACCACCGCAGTCATCCCGGCGTCCTGGCACGCGTCGTGCAGCAGACGCATCACCGCCTCGCTGTTGACCGAGTCCAGCGCGCCCGAGGGCTCGTCGGCGAGCAGCAGCCTCCGCTCGCCCACCATGGCGCGGGCGATCGCCACCCGCTGCCGTTCCCCGCCGGAAAGCTGGTCGGGGTAGTGCCCGGACCGCTCGCCCAGGCCGAGCCGCTCAAGCGCCCGCAGGCCCGCGACGCGCGCCTTGCGGGCGGACAGGCCATCCAGCTCAAGCGGCAGCGACACGTTCTCAGCCGCGGACAGCCCGGGCAGCAGGTTGAAGTCCTGGAACACATACCCGATCGTGCGCCGCCGCAGGCGGGCCCTGGCATTGCCCGACAGTCCCGCGACCGCCTGCCCCGCGACCAGCACTTCGCCCGCTGTCGGTTCCTCCAGAGTCCCCGCGATGGTGAGCAGCGTGCTCTTGCCGGAGCCGCTCGGTCCCATCACCGCGACCATCGTGCCCTCGCCGGCCGACAGGCTGACCTCGCGGAGGGCGTGCACCTCGCCGGTGCCCTGTCCGTAGGACCTGGATACCCGCCGCAGCTCTAGCACCCTCATCTAGGTAGCCTCCCTCCCCGCGGCCGGGCGCCGTGCCTGGTCACACGCAGGCATACGCCGTCAGGCGTCACACCGACATCACGCGCGGCGCCGTTCCCCGGCCCGGTACGGCACCCGCCGCCGTGCGAAAGGCCAGGTCGCGTGCTGGCGACCGGGGCACCCGGACGGCGTCATGTGATGCCCATGTGATGTCCGGCAGGGCATCATGGACCTATGCGGGTGCTGGTGGTCGAGGATCAGGCCGAGCTGGCCGACGACATCGCCGACGGCCTGCGTGACCAGGGCATCGGCGCGGATGTGACCTACGACGGGCCGACCGGAATCGAGAAGGCCCTGATGAACTCCTACGACGTGGTGGTCCTTGACCGGGACCTGCCCAGGGTCCACGGCGACGCGGTCTGCGCCACGCTGATCGGGTCCCGCTCGGCGGCGCGCATCCTGATGCTGACCGCGGCCGCCACGGTCGGCGACCGGGTGCAGGGCCTCAACCTCGGCGCCGACGACTACCTGGGCAAGCCGTTCGCGTTCGAGGAGCTTGTCGCCAGGGTCCGGTCGCTGGCCCGGCGCGCCCCGGCCGCCGTCCCGGTGATCGTGCGCGGCGACATCGTGTTCGACCGGGCCCGCCGCCGGGTCAGCCGGGCGGGCCAGCCGCTGTCGCTCACCCGCAAGGAGATGGGGATCCTCGAGGAGTTCCTCGTCGCGGATGGGGGCGTGGTCACCGCCGAGGACCTGCTGGAGCGGGTCTGGGATGAGAACGCCGACCCGTTCACCCGCACGGTCACGGTGACGATCGGCCGGCTACGGCGCAAGCTCGGCGAGCCGGACCCGATCGACACCGTGGTCGGCAGCGGCTACCGGCTCCCGTGAACGTGCGCGCGCTGCCGCGCCGGCTCTGGCCGCAGAGGGTCAGGACCCGGCTCACGCTCATGTACGCCATGCTGTTCTTCGCAGCCGGGGCGGCGCTGCTCGGGCTCACCTACGGGGTGGTCGCCAGCAGCCTTCCCACACAGCCCGCTGGGGCCGGGAAGGTCAGCAGTCAGGAGGTGAAGATCCTGAACCAGTGCAAGCAGGCGTTCGGCGCGCTCAAGGGCAAACCCATCCCGGCGTCGCTTCTGGCCGAATGCAATCGGGCCACGGAGGCCTACAGCGTCGGCACCACCGCGGGGTTGCAAGCGCAGCGCCAGCGCGTGCTGAGCGACCTGCTGGCGCTCTCGCTGGCCGGCCTCGCAGTCATGACGGTCGCGTCGGGCGGCCTGGGCTGGTTCATGTCTGGCCGCGTGCTCCGTCCAGTGCGGGCGATCACCGAGACCGCCCGCCGGGCGTCCGAGCAGCACCTCGGCGAGCGGCTAGCGCTGACCGGGCCCAGGGACGAGCTCAAGGAGCTGGCCGACACGTTCGACGGCATGCTCGAACGCCTGGACGCGGCGTTCACCACCCAGCGCCGGTTCGTCGCCGACGCCTCGCATGAGCTGCGCACGCCGCTGACCGTGATGCGCACGGCGATCGACGTGACCCTGGCCAAGCCGTCCCCGACCGCGCGGCAGCTCACGGACCTGGCGGTGCGCGTGCGGCGCTCGATCGACCGGGCCGAGAGCATGGTCGAGGCGCTGCTCACCCTGGCCGTCAGCGACCAGGGCAAGCTCAGCACCGAGTTCACCGACCTGGCCACCTGGGCCGAGGACGCCATCGACGCCGCCGCTCCCGAAATCGAACGCCTAGGCCTGCGGGTCGACGCGTTGCTTGACCCGGCCGAGACAGCCGGAGACCCGCAGCTGCTGGAGCGGATGATTTCGAACCTGGTCGGCAACGCCGTCCGGCACAACGAGCCCGGCGGCTGGATCAGGCTGCGCACCGGCAGCAGCGACGCGGCCGTGTACCTGGAGATCGCCAACAGCGGGCCGTTCATCCCGGACGACATCGTGCCCGCGCTGTTTGAGCCGTTCCGGCGTATGCAGGACCGGACCGGCGTCCGCGACGGCATCGGGCTCGGCCTGTCCATCGCCCGGTCGGTCGTCACCGCGCACCGCGCGACCGTCACCGCCCGCAGCCAGCCCGCCGGCGGCCTCGACATCTCAGTCGTGGTCCCACACTGCCCCGCGGCAGAACGGCACCCCCAGCCGGCCCGCAACCCTGACCGAGGGGCGGAGACAGGCGCGTACCCGCTCGGCCCGGCAAGCCTCGGACCGGCTGAGGTTCAGCCGGGGGTGACCACGAACTGACGCAGGTACAGGTCGCGGAAGGTGACCGGGCCGCGCGGGCCGGGCACCGCGTCGATGTTGATGCCGGTCTCCGGCACGGAGAAGAGCTTGAACCCGTCGAGCAGCCGGGTGCTGGCATTCCAGAACGCCCCGGTGCCCGCGTACACGCCCAGGAACTCCGCCGCGGCGGCGTCGTCCTCGGTGACGATCGCGGCGGCCAGCCCCGAGGTCTCCTCGTTGGCCAGCAGCGCGGCCGCCCGCGGCCCGTCGGCGGGCGCGATCGTCACGGTCGGCTCGTGGCCGGGATCAAGCGCCCACTCGTGGCCGAGCGGATGGGTGTGCGGCGGCAGCGACATGCTGATGCCCAGCCGGGCCAGCAGCCCGCGGATCCGCGGCAGCATCTCCTCCCAGCGCTCCGGGTGGACCAGCAGCAGGTTGAGCCGGTTGCAGACGCCGAGCCGGTCCAGGCTGGCCTCGATCAGTTCTTCGGCCATGGCGCCTTCGGCGGCCGCGTCCAGGTACAGGACCGCGCCGCCGTCGGCGTGGGCCATGGTCCGCACCCCGTGGCTGGCCGCCTCGGCGGCCAGCGCGCGGGTGCTGTCGCCGCTGCCGCGCAGGATGACCAGCGGGATCAGGCCGGGCTGGCGGACCAGCGCCCGGGCCGAATCCAGCCCGGGCGCGCGGACCAGCTGGATCATGGCCGGATCGAGCCCCGCGGTGGTCAGCGCGGGCGCGATGACCTCGTCGGCCAGCGCGATGGCCGAACGGATCGCCGCTGAGCCGGTCCGCAGCACCCCGGCGTTGCGGGACTTGACGAACTGCGACGCGATGTCCACCACGACGTTCGGCCGGGCCTCGAAGTTGGCCCCGATCACGCCGACCGGCCGGCGGTATTCGGTCAGCACCAGGCCGTCGGGGAGCTCTCTTATCGTCTGCCGGGACGGCTCGGCCGGGACCTCGGCCAGCGCCCAGAGCTGGCCCGCGATGGCCTCGATCCGCGCCGGATCCAGCCGCAGCCGGTCGAGCAGGGCGTCCCTGATGCCGTCGGACCGCGCGGCCGCGATGTCCGCCTCGTTGGCCGCGAGTACCGCGTCCGCCCGGCTGCCCAGCTGGTCCGCGATCGCCCGCAGCGCGTCGTCCAGCTGCTCGTCCGGCGCGGCGGCCAGGTCGGCGACCGTGGCGCGTGCGGCCCGCGCGGCCGCTTCTACCGCCTTGTCGGCATCGGCGCCGTCCGCGGAGGCGCTGTCCGCGGAGGCACCGTATGCGGCGGCGCTGGCCGGGATGCCGTCAGCTGTCATCGCTTATCCCCTACCTCGGTGATGGTGGGTCCCGTCGGTTCCAGGTTACGCAGGGGTGGGGCCTCAAGACCGCAGGACGATTCCCGCGGCGGCGGCGGCTTGGCTCGGGCCGACCGGGGCGGGTTGCGGATGGTGGCCGCGGCCAGCAGGCCGCCGGCGGCGCAGAACACCGCGGCCAGCAGCGCCGCCATCTTGAAGCCGTGGGCGAGCTCGGCCGGGTGCAGGTAGCTCTGGCCGGTGATACCGGCCAGCGCGGGCAGCACCGCCACCGCGATCAGCCCGGCCGCCCGGGCCACGTCGTTGTTCACCGCCGAGGCGACCCCCGCGTGGTCGGCGGGCGCCGCCGCCAGGGCGGTCGCGGTCAGCGGCGCCACGTTGATCGCCAGCCCGAACCCGAACACCAGCACCGCGGGCAGCACGTCGTACACGTAGCTGCCGGATCCCCCGATCCTGGTGAACAAGACCAGCGACACGGCGAGCACCAGCGGCCCGGCGGTCATCTGCAGCCGGGGCCCGATCCGGGCGGCCAGCGCTCCGGACCGCGCGGAAAGCACCAGCATGATGACGGTCACCGGCAGCAGGGAGATGCCGGCCTGCAGCGGGCTGTAGCCGCGGACCACCTGCAGCACGGTCGGGACGAGGAACAGCACGCCGCCGAGCGCCGCGTACACCACGAACGTCACGGCGTTGGCCGCGGAGAACTGCCGGGACGCGAACACCCCGAGCGGCAGCATGGGCTCCCGCTCCCGCGCCTCGGTCAGGATGAACAGCCCGAAGAGCACCGCCCCGACGCCCAGCGGCACCAGCACGGCCGCCGAACCCCAGCCGTACGATGAGGCCGCGATCAGCCCGTAGGTGATCCCGGCCAGCGCGCCGCTGATGCAGACCGCTCCCTTGACGTCCAGTTTCGGCACCGGCCCCGGGGACCGGGTCTCGGGCACGTGCCGGGCGGTGATGGCCACCACCGCCACCGCCACCGGCAGGTTGATGAAGAACACCAGCCGCCACGACACCGCGCTGATCAGCCACCCGCCCAAAAACGGCCCGGCGGCGGTGGCGATGCCGCCAAGCCCGGACCACGCGCCGATGGCGGCTGAGCGGTCGTCCTTGGCGAAGGACGCCTGCAGGATCGCCAGGCTGCCCGGGGTGAGCAGCGCCCCGCCCACGCCCTGCAGGGCCCGGGCGGCGATGAGCACGGCCACGTTCGGGGCCAGCCCGCACAGCAGCGACGCGACGGCGAACCACACGGTGCCGATCGTGAACATCTTCCGCCGCCCGTAGCTGTCCCCGAGCGTCCCGCCGAGCAGCAGCAGCCCGGCCAGCGTCAGCGTGTAGGCGTCCACGACCCACTGCAGGCTGCTCACCCCGGCGTGGAAGTCCCGCCCGATGGCCGGCAGCGCGATGCCCACCACGGTCGCGTCCAGGGCGGCCATCCCCGAGCCGAGCACGGTGGCGGCCACCACCCACCGCCCCCGCGCGGTCGACATGCGCAGGCCGGGTGCTCCGGCTGTGTCCGGTATCGCGGTCCTGCTCATCAGCCTCCCCGGGGAACACGGTAGGTCATGCCGGGGGCATGCAGCACGGCCCGTTCCGAATCATTAAAGAACAGAATCATTCCGAACGGGCAATGGTGGCACTATCCTCAGCCAGCAGCGAGCCCGGGGGGGCCTTCGCCCCGGGGTGAGCGCGGCCTGAGCCGGGGCGGGTGGCCAGCACCGAACCGCCGAGGATCGCCGCGAAGGACACGATGATGGCCGGGGTCAGGTGCTCGCCGAGGACCAGAACGCCCAGCGCCACCGCGACGGCCGGGTTGACGTAGGTGATGACCGTGGCCCGGGCGGGGCCGACCTCGGCGATCAGCCGGAAGAAGACCAGGAAGGCGAGCGCGGTGCAGATCACGCCGAGTGCGGCCAGCGCCGCGAGCACCTGAACCGACGGCATCACCCGGGGCCAGGTCAGCGCGGCGAACGGCGCGTAGACGACGGCGGCCGCGCCCAGGCAGACCGCGTTGACCGCGACCGGCGGCAGGTCGGCGAGCTTGCGGTTGGCGATCAGCGGGCCGATGGCGTAGCCGAGCGCGGTCAGCAGCACCTGCACGACCCAGAGCGCGTCGTCCTTCCCCGCGCCCGGGCCCGCGAGCAGCGCGACGCCGGCCAGCCCGATGGCCAGGCCGGCCCAGCGGACCGGGGTGAGCCGGTCACCTTTGTACGTCAGGGCGAGCAGCGCGCTGAAGATCGGCACCACCGCGATGAGCAGGCCGCTGGTGGAGCTGGGCAGGTGCCGTTCGGCGTTGGACAGCAGCGCCCACGGGGCGACGATCTCTACCGCGGTGAACGCGGCCAGCCACTTCAGGTGACCCTTGAGCGCGCGCAGCTGCCCGCCGCGGATGGCCGCGGGAAACAGCAGCAGCGAGCCGAGCGCGACCCGGGTGCCGACCAGCACCGGCACCGAGACGCCGCCGTCGGCCACCTTGATGAGCAGGTACGGGATGCCCCAGATCACGCCCATCGCGACGAACAGCAGCCA
>Ga0302178_10002183_pt1 | contig 15752 bp, 17 predicted proteins | sample I_Palsa_E1_3_FD_198790 | JGI IMG/M metagenome (GOLD analysis project Ga0302178, IMG submission 198790) | Peat permafrost microbial communities from Stordalen Mire near Abisko, Sweden - I_Palsa_E1_3 | ecosystem: Environmental > Terrestrial > Soil > Palsa > Peat permafrost | place: Sweden... | reverse complement strand
CGTCTTCGCCTTCGTGGTGAACCAGAATCTGGAATCCGCCCTGTTCGTCCCAGGCGTCAAGTACGTTCCAGGTCACCACGTCGCTCGCGTCCAGAAACCAGTGAAAGGCAAACGCCTTCCCGATGATGACCGTCACAACAATGACGGAGGTCTTCTGTTCGCCCGTTGACGTCAGGCAGAGATGCAGGTCATCAATCGCATCCGGCGGCAACGGCATGTGCGCCGGCAAACACGCGCTGAGAGCGGGACCCGACGTGAAATCGGTCAGGGGACCATCCTCGAAAGGGTTGAGCAGTTCGGCAAGCTGGGAAGGCTCCAGCGAAAACGGATTTGATATCTGCATGGCGACTAACCTCAAGGCATGGAATTGAAGGGGAGTAAGAGAGAACGCGTTTCCATCAGGAAGCACCCTGGCGACGCTGGCCACGGCGGGCACGCTCGGGCACACACTCAGGCGGCATGGCGCTACCGGAACCGAGGGCTGCAACCATCCGATGGATGTGGGCGATTGCGCTCTTGCCGCCGGATTCCAGGCTACTCAACGGGAAGAATTCGCCTCGTCGCAAGAGTTCGGCATGCAGCCACTGGTAGGTACCGGACACTCCGTCCGGCCGTAAATCACTGGAAGCATCAAGCAGCAGCTCAGCGCACCGTTCGAGGGACTGCAGCATGAACATGCCCTCCTCGATGCGCCAGACAAACTCCGTGTGGCTGCCAATCTCAGACCGCTCCTGCGCAACCCGCAAGTTGGGCGCGTGGCAGTAGATAGCCTCCAGCACGGTATTCGATTCGAGCTCACGCCAGGGTCTTCGGCGCGGTTCGTAGACTGACTCGAGCACCTCGAAAACCGCCTGCAGGTCTAGCTCATCCGGATGCTCTGTGCGTGTACTGAATCCGGTTGTCAGCCGCATGAATGTGGCCTGCTGGGAGCCCTGGACAGGTGGCAGGTCAAATAGCGGTCCCCTGCTTCTGGCCGAAGGGCTGGCGTCCCGGCCAGCGCCGGATTGTGCGACGTCTTTGGGGGGCAAATTTCTCTTCAGGTTCATTTTCCGATCCTCATCAGGTATGGGGTAAAGGGAAGCGTTGTGAACCGGCACGAGCAGAACTGGTGCGCGCGCCGGCGCGTCAATGCCGTGGAATTTCCACGAAGCGATGACGTTTACGTCACAATATTTATAAAGGATTACTAATCATATGCCGGTCATGGTCAGCCAGTCCGGACGCCTTCGAACGACTGCCGACAATCAGTTCACCATGCGGGGACCCATCTCAGCACCCGACAACATGACCGTCTCTCTCACCCCATCAATGGAGCCAGCCGCCGACAGGTGAGTCAGGTAGCACAATGACGGGAGGACCACCCGCCGACAAGGGCGCCCCGATGTACCGGGTCAATCGCTCAGGCACGAGGATGTTGACCTCAACGTGAGAAAGTTTGATACCTTCCAGGTCACTGGTGGCCTGGCGCTCGATACTCCCGCTTGCGGCCAGGCTCGAACAGAACTCCATAAATGGCACCGACATGTCTCTTTCACACTCCCGCCGCAGGTAATCAATGCCACTCGTGCTTTTCCCGGGCGTCCAGTCAATATCAGGAACCGAATACAGTACCTGGCCATCCTCAATCAACGCGACAGGCGCCTGCCGATTCCCGCGCCACGTATCGATGACCGTCCACAGCTGCCTGCAGCTCGCGTCAGCCAGACAGTAAATCTGGGCCGCCCCCATTTGGACGCGGATAGTCACGACTGAAAGACCCGGTCCAGCTATGTGCCCGAAACCCACGCTCCCGCTTCCATCCGCCAGCGCCCCAATCCGCGTCAGATTGGAATGTGCTGCCAGAACAGGACCAAGCGGAGGTCGCGACGTCTGGTTTTGCACCAATTCCAGGAAGACTTCTTCCGGCATGAACACGCCGATTTTTTGCAGGCTGGCAGCCATGCCCTCGGGAACTCGAGCTTTGACGTTTTTGTGGTTCAATTTCATATACACATTTCCTCATTGTAAAAGTCAGGTGGTGGGCCCGGTTCGCCCGTTTCAATCACTCAGCGACTTCAAATCGCTGCCCCTTAAACCGGATCGGAAGACTGTTGCTTTGGCGAGAGCTGATCGCGATCCGTCGCTGCCGACTTGAGCACCGCCATGAACTCCAGCACTGCGCATGCACCCTTATCTCACTCCCTGGCTGCTGCTGCGACCGGCTGCCGTTCAGGAATAGCAAGACCGAACATCCCGCCAAAATCTTCGATAGTGAGCGTCAGCGGTTCTGCTGTGCGGCTCGCGGAGGAGAGTTCCTGGGTCAGCGTATTCACGATTTCAGTCAGTGTTGCTTCACCGAGCGAGAGAAAGTCGGTCTCAAGCGCGAACCCTTCTGAATCAACCCGGCCGGGACCCGTCGGATGCGCGTCGCAGAACAAATATCCGCCGGCGTCCCGTATCAGCATTCCAAGGTATGCACGCGGGGCGTGAGCAGCCTCCACGTAAACGTCGACGCGAAAGCCGAGTACCTGCGCGTCTTCGGGTTGCGTTTCAGGGAGGTAGGTAGCGGTTAGGGAAAATTTGCTGGCAGTCGTTTCATTCATTACTTGCTCCATTTTTTAAGGTCGAGCGGGGCCACCGAGGCCACTGGCTCGTTGTGGTTTGCGAAAAGGGCCGGGATTGAATTACCGAAGCGGCGGGAACATGCGCCCAGCATCCGAGTCACGTAAAGGACCAGGCCGATCGCAGTTAAGGTAAAGCGCTCGTATGAGCCAGGCGAACGGCTTCATCCGCGTGGCAGCGCCTTCGGTGGTCTGGATATGGCGGCGAATCAGAGTCGCCGTCGGCTGTTGCAAGTGCATTTGTAAGGCTCCCAAGTCAACGAAACAGGGTTTCGCATCGGGTTACACGGGGTCAACTACCGAATCACCTGACCCTGCGGATAAATCCGAACGCTTGGGCACAGCCTAAAATGCGGAGTTCAGACCGTAAACGCGACCGCATTCTTTTCTAATATTTATCGAGGTCTCTGGACGAGACCACCGCATTTGAGCGCATTTGAACCGCATTTCACTCCCGGCTTTTGGTCTCCCTCAGCCACCTTTCGTGCCATGGTTCCAATGTTTTTCCCTGAAAAACATTGTCAAGGGCGAGCCACGTGCCCCCCTGCTCCTTGAGTGCCCTTCCAACCATGACAGGGTCCCAAACTCCGCCTGGCCCTCCCGGATCTCCACGAAGTAGACGAGACTGCTCTAACCACTTCGGCGGGTCCTTTAACAACGAGATCCACTGAGCGTCATTCCTTGTGTCGTGGATACCATCGGGCGTCTTCCACTTCACGCTCCGAAACACCCGACGAATCACGGGTGACCGCAGCCCAGCGAGGTTCTTGCTGTCGCGGGCGGATAGATCCGAGTCGCCTTTCTCAGTGCCAGCAGAATAAAGGCCTAACAGTTGTCGAACATCCGCATCCCTTAGAAACCGTTCGGGACACTCTTCATATGCCAGTTTGTCGGCAATCACATCAATCGGTAGGCCCGCAGGATCACACATTGTGAGATCCCCATCAAAGACCGCATTGAGAACGCGATCGGTGATTTCTACATCCATCACGAGCGCGGCAGCATCTTTTGAGTGACAAAGACCCGCGCCGAGGCGCTCTGCATAGAGCCTGATGGTCACATCATGGGCATTGGCCGCAAAGTATTTCCCAATCTCTATCAATAGGCTTGAATAATGGATAAGCTGCTCGTTTATCGGGACATATTCCCCCTCGCCGTCCCATGGAAGAGCCTTCGAGAAAAGAAAGGGCAAGCCCGCGTGGACAGCCCATTTATCTAACGACGAGAGCCTGAAATAGCCACCGACGGCAGCCTTCTCAAAAAGCGCTCTGTTACGGTACTCGTGCCGCTCCGCTGCACTCAGCTTCCGGTCCCCCAGTCTGTCCACCGGAATATCGCCGCTCGTTTGATCCATTTCCCCTCCGTCCGAAACCCTGCATAACGGCGAGCGCTACCAGATCTTTAGGCATATTCCCATGTAGAACCCAACGATGTGTTTCGGTTTCGCGTCGGACCGCCATGATCGCTTCGTTTCCGGAGAGGTCAGCAACCACGTGCCCTGATCAAGCAAATCGCGGGGAAGACAGATTGGCACCGTCTCCGTCCCTGACAACGCTCAATGCGGAGTTCGTCGGCTCAGGCGAAGTTTGAAGTTCGCCAATCCGCCGCCGTAAAGTTGCGGCTTTCGCTTGGGAACAACCGAGATGACGCCTGATGTCGGCAACAGTTGCCCGCACTCGTCCCGTTGCTACGTCACGGCAAAGCTGGACGATCTCGTCGTCCTGTACCGCGTGACCAGCATTAACTGGATGAGAAGCCTGCGGCACAGTAATTACGTCAGCAGTCACGTGACCATTCATGACCGGAGCCTGACTTGCATTGAAGTCACTTGGGACCGCTGCCGTGACTGGCGACTCGACTGTCGGATGCGAATTACCGGGTCGAAGCGCGACGTACCAGCACAGGCACGCAACGCCTTCCAGCACGACCGCGAACGCAAGCGCCAACATGATGTTTATCTTGTCGGGAGTCGTTCCTATCCAAGCGGACAGTCGCGCCGTGACTGGGTCGTTCCGCGCAGAGTCACGCAAAGTAGTCACACGGTCTGCCCGTGCAACCAGTCGGTCTTCGGACCGCTCCCATCGCCTGGCTTCATCGGCTTCGACATTGAGCGCATCGATCTTCGCGGACAATGCGACTCGGTTCGCCCGGAGGTACGCGCAGTTCCGCGCACAACGCTGTTCGCTAGCGGCTCCCAGCGCCGCCTTGAACGTCGCCTGCTCAGTTGCTATCGCTGTAAGACTACGACCTGACGCAGCAATCTGTGCGACGGGCGCAGTAACCACTGCTATCGCGTCCGCCCGACGCTCGCCCGCATGCTGCTGCGACAGCAGAAAGAATGTTGCATGGCCGAACGAAACGGCAATCATGCACGCGACCCACATTACGCCGGCAATGCAGCGAACGATAGTCGAGGCTTCGCGGCATAGCGCCGGCATCAAATGCGCGCACAGGACGAGCACAACGCTGAGTGCGCACCAGACAATCCGTTCCGACAGCCAACCACCTCGCTGCCAGCCAGCAAGCATTGACATTAAGATTGCTGTTCCCGTTGCCGCGATGGCAAGCATGAATAGTCCATGCAAGCGAATATCGCGAAACCGTTCACTCTTCGGCGCTTTCACTGCGCTACCGATAATTGTTTGCATGCATCCCCCCGTTCATCAAATACCAAATGTAGCTACCGCTTTTCCGAGGCGTGACCGGAGTCGCAGTCATACCCACATAGCGAACCGCAATGAGCCACCAGAAGACCTATCTCAAACGTTTGGAAGATCGAGGTTCAGAATTCGGTGGGATTGACGACCTAACTGGCGAGCGAGTCTCAGAAACAAGGCGTGAGTCACGACGGGCATGTGGGTCAACGCTGGCGCCACTGGCAACTACCGCCAGCTTGGGTTTGAAACGCGCGACGAAGGAATCGCGGCATGCTGCGGAACAACGCGCCGCTGGGGCGAAAGTGCCGCACATTGGTCGAAAGACGCATCAGCCCGCTGTTTACTATCCGAAGAGGACTTCGGCGAGAAAGCGGAACCGCCGGAAGTCTGAGCACGCCATGCCGACATCAGGCTAGTGACTAAACCTCCAACTGCGGGTGAAAGTTTCCGAGTTCCTCTCCAATCAGGACGACCTTGACCCGCTCGACCTTCTCGTTCGAATATAGAGGCTCTCGCTCTTCCGGGACGCCCGGATAGAAGACTTCATATGGACGCGCGCCATACAAGCCGGATTCATGGTTCCACAAGTCATCGCGCACGATCACGTCGCCGAGAACCGCGCCGTCGGCAGCATCCGCGTAAGGCATAAATACCAGAACAAGGGCTTCAGGATCGGCATTCGCCAGACGCCCGAGCAATTCGTACACTTTCATGAAAAGTTACCCCACCAATGATGCCGACTGAGTCATTGTCTGGCGGGCCATTGCAGACGTGCGAATACGTCGAGGACTCCGTCGGGCTGTTCGATCCAGACAGGCTCAAGATCAATGCGAGGCTGGTTCCTCACAAGCAAGCTTCCATGGGCGTATTGTCGCTCTCGCGTCATATCGAGACGTGCAATCGCGCTGTAGGTCTTTCCGTCGAGAGACTCTAGGTTTTCGACGGACACCGTCATGTGGCGACTCATGGGTGCAAAGGGCCGCAGCGGATATTGGCTCTCCTGTTGGGCATGCAGGGCAGCCACGACGGCAAGAAGCTGGCTCCGGGCATCGCCTCCCCCTATCGGCCCGCTCGGCTCCAGAGTCAACTCGCCGCGAGCCTCGGCTACGAGAGCCAGATCAGCACCGTGCGCTAGATACTCCCCCACATATGCTGCCACTCGCCATGTGAGGAGGCAGATTCTTCTTCGCTTCTTCCGCATAGCGTCCCCCATGTCTCGGCTTCACCGCCTCGACAGCTGTAAGCCGGGCCGCCTCGTATCCTGTCGACCGTTGGCATGCCTCCAGTGCAGACACGGAGTCACCATTTTTCGTCGGGATTGCCCCAGACGGCGGGCAAGACCTGCGCCGACCAGGCGAAATGCATCTTGTCGGGGAAATGCCGTAACAGGCTTAACGCGCGATCTCGCAGTTCGTCCATGTCCGCGACGTCACTCCCTGATGCAAGCATTTGGAGTAATTCTCGCGTGCGCAACACGGACCGCGTACGCTCATTCGGCATCGTCATCGGCGTCCTCCGTAAAGTCGGTGCCCCCAACACCTCGACGGTTGAAGCCGGCCATATCGGATACAGCCAATGCCCCGCGCTCGGCACCGGTCGGCTTAACCTCATCGCGCGGTCCGGCGGGCAACGGCTGTCGCCAGTCCGGCACAAGCTCGGCGGTCACGTCGCTCCACTTCTGAATGCGCCACTGTCTCACCGCCCATTGCCAGACGTATTCGGCATCCCTGTCGAATCCTGCGCGCCCGACCAGGACGTAGCGACGGCCAGTGGCAGTGACGCCCGTGCGCATTATCGAGTCAAACGAAATGATTGCCGTGCTGACACGTCCGTCGCGCTCGGCAAGGTTGAATCCGACGAAATGCCGTGCGCCGGTATTCGATTCGCGAATAGACCACGACTCCAGCGAAACGACCGGGTCGTCGTCGACCGACGAGCTTGCGTGGATAGACATAGCATTCCCCGTTCAAAGCGTTTTCATCAGTCCCGGGGTGCATGTGTCGGTGCTCCAGCCCCCGCGTCAATACCCCCACTTACTGATACCGATATGCTGCAGCATACCCAGACGCCGAGCCGTTCGCGATGCTCGTTTCTTCATGTTCGGGTCCCCCATCGATACAAATTGTGTACAGCTACGCCGCCAGTCGATTCCTCCTCAAAAATCGCTGGTTCGCGTGAGAGAATTGTTACTCGTTTCGCTTGCTGTGTTCGGGGATATCTCGGTCTCTGAGATGTCGAGCAATTTCTGAGAGCGATGGTGATGGCTTCGAACGCCGCCCGCTACAAGAAGCTGTCTATAAGGCCGAACAGCGCCCCTCCAACTGACTCGGCTAACGGCCTTGCAGAAAAAGCCGAACGCGCCTCTACGAGTGCCTGCCCTCGATGCCCTCACAGCGCTCGCTTGCAGCGATAACGGGTGTTATCCCGGCGGCGCCTCCTACGCCTCCTCGGCACCGCAGCGGCGACGACGGCCGTTAACGCCTCTGAGCCAATGCGGCTGCAGGCATAGGCCCAAGCCGGCCTATCAGCCGCCTCGAAACCTGCACCATTTGGTGCGCGCACGGCGCGGAAAAACCTGGCTTCCCTGCCGCTCGCAGATTTTCCATAAAAGAAATTATCAACAGGACAACAACATCTGTTAGTCCAAAGTTCAAATGTCGCGTTTCCGCCAAATAGATGGAATGGTCGCCTCCCGCCTTAACGGTCTGTCCGGCGCCAGAGTCTCATTGCCGGACTGTGCGACAGTGCTGTTTCCCGCAGGCTGTCAAGGAGAACCCGGATGGAACCCATGACCATTGCCATCGATCTGGCCAAACGCGTCTTCCAGATCCATTTCGTTGATCCCGCAACCGGCGCCATCCACAGCAAGGTCCTCCAGCGTGCACACCTGGTGCCGTTTTTCGCCAACCGACCGGCATCACGCATTGTCATGGAAGCCTGCGGCAGTGCCCATTACTGGGCCCGGGTGTTGAGCCGGCTCGGCCACGAGGTACGGCTCATTGCCGCGCAGTTCGTGCGACCGTACGTCAAGTCAAACAAGAACGACGCGGCCGATGCAGCAGCAATCTGGGAAGCCGCCCAACGTCCAGGCATGCGCTTCGTGGCCGTCAAGACCGAGGACCAGCAGGCGATGCTCGCGCTGCACCGCATGCGCCAGCAGCTCGTCCGGTTCCGGGTCATGCAGGTCAACCAGCTACGCGGACTGCTGTACGAATTCGGCGTCGTTCTGCCGCAAGGACGGCTTGCATCAATCAAGGCCACCAAAGCTTCGCTGGCCACGCTCGCGGACCAGTTGCCCGCCATGTTTACCGAGAGCCTCCAGGACCAGCTCTCACGGCTGCTTGCACTCGATGAACAGATCGGGCGCATTGAACAACGCATCACTGAATGGCGACGCGGTGACGAAGCCTGTCGCCGCATCTCAGAGATTCCCGGCGTTGGGCTGCTCACGGCCACGGCGGCCGTATCCGTCATCGGTCACGCAAAGAGCTTCCGCTGGGCATCTTTAGCCTGCATTAGCCGGAGACGCTCGGCAGTAACCGAATGACTTCGGCGCGAAACAGAGAGGGCTTTGCATCAGCCCGGTGCGGTGTTCGCGGCGTTTTTCTACGTCAACCTCGGGAAACAGTGCGCCCTGCGCTGAAATGAACACCAGTTTCATATAGTTGCTATCGGATAGCCGGCAGCCGTGTGTAAATCGTTCGACACCCCGGCCGTTCAATCCGCACGCGGCGTTTCCCACGCTATTGGCCACCGAAATGCCGATCAGCAAGGCACTTCCGAAGTGTTTAGCGCTTTCCTAGGAAGTCGACAATGGTTAACTGGACTGCTGGTCGATTGAATGGTGGCGGTTGCACACGGCTGTCTGCGGCATCTGCGTGATCAGCGCCTGCGTGTAGCGGAGCAGCAGTCGCTGTACGGTCCCAGCCCGCCGGAACTCTTCTTTCAAAGACCGAACATCGAGTCGATACGCCTGTCCTGCACTTTGCACCACTGCACGGTTCGGCATGGTCTCTCCGCCCATGAAGAGCGCAACGCCGATCAGCCCTTCGTTACCGACAATTGCAATTTCGGCCGACGCGCCATTTTCCATCACGTACAAAAGGGAGATTAACGAAGTCGTTGGAAAATAGACATAGGTAAGGCGATCGCCGATTCATAGACTGACTGCGCCAATGGCATATCTACCAGCGTCAGGGGGGCGCGAGGCGTAACCATTCTGCTTCGGGCAGAACTACGAGTAGGTGGTTTTCGTTGCGATGTTGCCCGTTGGGCGTGTGCCACTCCTTCGTGACGTGGCTGGCATCGTAATGTGTTATCCGGATTATCCATACCAATATCCGAAAGGGGCGACAAATGGTCGACACTATCCGACAGTTTTTGGGCAGGACCGTTAAGTCGCGTCGGGGCTTAGCGTTTTCCGTAGAGGCTAGTGGCGCGCGGCACACCGGATGAGTTCTTCTGCGGTTCAAAAGTAACTTTGTTTCTGGCCCGAGCGTCCCGTTTGAGTTCCACGACAGCCGTTCGAACTAGGGAGCCCGACTCTATGCGGCTGGCCACTGACTGACTCCAACCGGCTGCCGCCGACCCGTCGGAGTCGGCCTTGATTGGCTGCTTTGGCGAACAATAGCGTGGGGGCCAAGTCGGCTCCTAGTCTTCATGGTTGATATCGCCCTGCGCCGCCAAGGTTCCCGCGGCGGTCGCTTTACCTTTCAGAACCCACTCAAAAGCTACAGCGATGAGTGCGCCCGCCACGGGACCCACGACATAGATCCAGGTGGTGCTGAGATCGCCGCGGATCAGGTCGGGGGCAAACGAGCGCACAGGATTCATCGACGCGCCGCTGACCGGCGCCGCCCAAAGGCCGGCCAAAGCAATGTAGCCGCCCACTGCGAGAGCTCCATTGGAACCGATATTGCGGGCACCCGACGCGGTGCCAAGGATCGTGCTGACCAAACCCGTCGTCAACAAAACTTCCATGGCAAGCGCCTTAAAATCGCTCACGCCTTGACCGGGCGTCGTAGCGCCTAGCAGTCCTATCGCGCCGAACATCGCCCGCAGGAAGGACGCCGCTGCGATGCCCCCGACGAACTGCGCCACGATATAGCCCGGCACTCTGCCCCAAGGAAAATTGCGACGTACCGCAAAGGCGACTGTGACCGCCGGGTTTAAATGGGCCCCCCCGACAGCGCCCATGAAATAGATAATCGCCATGACCATCATGCCCGGTGCGACAACCTTCATACTCAGGGTTATCACGCCGCCACTCTGAGCACCAACAACCCCGGCGCCGGCCGCAACGGCGACAAGGAGGAATGTGCCCCAGGCTTCTGCGAACAGGCGCCGCCATTCATGGTCGGATTCCAGAAAATCGGGTGTTGCAGAAGCGTGCAGCATAAGCTGCTCTTGTGTCGATTCAGTTCGGTCAGTGTGAGCGGACTTCATGATTGCTCCAATGGAAACAGCGTCTATCCGATCAGACGATCCTGCAAGGAATCATGGCGTCCACATCGAATGTGTGGACCGCACATAGCCGTTGATAGCCGTCGGCACTAATCAGCTTGGCGCGACTTGTGTCCCGGAAGAGCAAGAGGGGAGAGCACTCGCTAAGGATGACTCGCGCTTGATCTTTTTCTACGTGGCTATTGCTGACACCAAGCAGCGATACGCCGGACGTCCTGAATTTGTCCTTCGCTCGAGTTGCTGTTATCTTGACACTTTCCAAATTTTCGGCAGCGGTCGTTGCAGCCTGTGGCTTAAAAATCAGACGCAGATAGGATTCAGCTACTGGATAAGCATGCTTCTGAGGATTCTTGAGCCATTTAACTACTACCATTTTCGTGGCTGCACTTTCAAGGGTAATTTGCGCTTTTACACCATGTAGCGTCGTTTGTTCTGCCTCGAATCATTTCTTGGGCGCGGGGTACGCCACCCAAAAACGATTCCTGGCAGATCCTCAAAATGTTAGTTCGGAAATCTGCTCAACCTCCTGTCCTTCATTGTTTACGGCCAGCCGCTTCCGAACAAGCATTTGCGACTCGCCGATGACCGTTCTTGGCCAGCGCGGTGTCGGATGACAACCGGCTCAGGTCGACCCGCTACCGTTGTCATTCGACGATTTTGCACGGACGTCTGAAATTCAGCCTACCATTGCCGTTTGCGGAACCGTGACTGAACGTTTTTGTGAACGGTCGCGATGTAGAAGGTAGCTTGCGTCGGCTCTCCCCCACAAATGCCCTTCGGCTTGCGGCAAAAAAGGACCTTCGATAGGTGCACTTTTCGGCTGCCGGCTATCACTCAGCAGAATGGCGGCGTCGCCGATCGCAATCAGGGCGGACCTGCCTGGAAACCAATCCGACCTGGTCCCCCATGAGCTTATTTCAAACCGTGACAGTCCTGATGGCGCTGACCGCGCTGGGTGGGTATGTGAACCACCGCCTTCTGCATCTGCCGCCCACCATCGGCCTCATGGCAATTGCGCTCCTGTCCTCTCTCGTGCTCGTCGTCCTGGGAGCGACTGGCGTCGTCGAAGTCCAAAGGTATACCCGCTTCGTTCCCAGTATCAATTTCAGCGATCTGGTCTTTCACGGCTTCCTCGCATTTCTGCTGTTTGCCGGCGCGCTACACGTGGACTTGGGCGATCTCTATAAGGTTAAGTGGACCGTCATCATCCTTTCGACGCTTGGCACTATCATCTCGACGTTTGTCATAGGCGCCTTGTTCTGGTGCGCAGCTTATCTGCTGGGAAATGAGTTGCGCTTTATATTTGCATTGCTGTTTGGCGCACTGATCTCTCCGACCGACCCCATTGCCGTGCTTGGCATCATCAAGAAGGCCGGGGCGCCGAAGGCTCTGGAAACTCGGATCACCGGCGAGAGCCTGTTCAATGACGGGGTCGGTGCTGTGATCTTTCTCACGATCCTTGACATTGCTACCGGTCAGAGTGAGCCTAGCGTTCTAAGCGTTTCATGGTTTTTTGTCAGGCAAACGCTTGGCGGTATCGCGCTCGGCTGGCTCCTCGGTTGGGTTGCTTTTCGCCTGCTTCGAAAGATCGACGATTACCAGGTCGAGATTCTTCTTTCCATAGCGCTGTGCATGGGCTCGTACGAGCTTGCCGATGTGGTTCATATGTCAGGCCCGATTGCCGCCGTTGTCGCCGGCCTCTTCCTCGGCAACCGCGGATGGAACCTCGCGATGTCCGAGCAGACGCAGGAGTATCTGGGGAAGTTCTGGCAAATGATTGACGAAATCCTGAACAGCCTGCTGTTCCTGCTGATCGGCCTGGAGATTGCCGCAATCAACGAGACGGCAAAGTATGTGGTCCTGGGGATAGTAGGTATTGCCTGCGTACTGATTGGACGTGCCGTCAGCACACTGATCCCGATCAAGATCATGAGTTTCATTGTTCCATTTCCGAAGGGTACCATCACCCTTCTGACGTGGGGCGGCTTGAGAGGCGCTATTTCGATCGCACTGGCGCTTCTCTTACCAGCCGGTCAGGAGCGTCAGTTGATCCTTACGAGCACGTACATGGTCGTGATCTTCTCCATCTTTGTTCAAGGTCTGACATTCGGACCACTGCTCCGAAGAATCGTCCCTCCAGCACAGGACGGCTGATGATCTAACGTTGTTCGACGAAGTATAAAAACCGAAAAGGCTCCATTCGTCCACGCCGCATGCGATCGTCTGAGACAGGCGGACTTCGAAAGCGCTGCGCGCATCGATCCACGGCTTATGGAAACCGCAGTTCGGCGGGCGGCGCCGCGAAATTAAGGAAAAGCACGGGGACAACTGGTACGGCGACGGGCATCGGAAGACTTCAATACAAATCGTCCGACAGTAACTCCGACACTACAGCCGATCGACCGAGGAAGCGATGCGACAGCGAGCAAACAGTCGACAGCGACGCGCGATACTGAACAGAATTCAAAAAAACCCGTTTTTCTTCCTTTTCAGAGGTCAGGCCGGCGAATTCGCAACCTTCCCAATTTTTGACAGTGTCGCGTTTGTCACGAAGCCCAACCGCTTCAGCACAGTCGAACGAGCAAGTTCGATGAGGTGCGCCGGCGGCGAGTGCCAATCCGGTCCCTCCCCAAGTCGACCTCTCGCTAGGTTGCAGACCAGTAGACGTCCAGTTTCACGTCCTCGTTATTGGCCAACTGCGAGATGGCATTTTTTTGAAGTGTGGCGATCGCTGCGTTCAGCACGTCGCGCTTGCTGGTGCCGGCAATCAGCAAAAAAAGATGGTCAACCTCTTTCAGAGCGGATAACGACATGCTCACCCGGGCATGCTGCGCACTGTCCGGGTGCACGGCAATGAAGCGTGCAGTCGTGGTGATCGCGTCGCTCCATTCAGGTGAATCTGCGAAGATAGATGCAGTGTGGCCCTCTTGCCCCATGCCGAGCACGGCGACGTCCGGTAACTTCCGAGCAGGGTCGGCGTTCAGTGCCGCGACATGCGCATCGAGCGATTGGCTGGTATCGACCAGGGGCCAGAAAGTGGCGGATTGGGCGGCATTCTGCAAAAGCGTCTCGTGCGCAAAACGCGCATTACTGTCACTATCTGTTTCCGGAACCCAGCGGTCGTCGACGAGTGTCACGTTAATGTTTGCCCAGTCGAGCGATTGGGTGGACAACGTCTGCAGAAATAGACGCGGACTTGTGCCGCCGGATACCGCGAGCATTGCACGACTCGCTTCATCCAGCGGCGTCCCAGCCTGTGCACCGAGCGACATATTTAAAGCGTCGCCCACGGCCTTCGCCAAGGCGTCGGATTGGAATTGCTCGTTGTCGAACTCATAAAAAGTGATCATTTTTTCTCCTGGTGGTTCTCATCCAGCTCCTGACACTCAGGGTCATCAATGTCGATAACGAACGGTTGCCCTTCGAGTATCAGCAAAGCGCCCTCCACAGTGGCCGATAATCCGGATCAGCAAATACGTGGCATAGGCTCTCCGCTCAACCAGTCAACCACGCGCTGCCCTCCCACGCTCGTGTTCATCTGCACAAATCGATTGGCGTCTTCGTTAACGTAGCCGATGCACGTGGCCGCTTTACCCAGCGGATGCGCCTTCATCGCCCGCAACAACGCAGGTGCCGCGTCTCGCGCGACGATGACCACCAGCTTCCCTTCATTCGCGATATAGAGCGGATCGAGGCCGAGCAACTCACAGGCTGCTTCGACTTGGGGCAGAATCGGAATGGCCGACTCTTGCAGCATCATGCCCACTCCTGACTGTCGTGCAATTTCGTTGAGGGTGGTGGCGAGACCGCCGCGCGTGGGATCCCGCAGGACGTGAATGGCACCCGCGGGCACGGCTGCCAACATCGCCGCAACCAGTGTATGCAAAGCGGCCGTATCGGATTCGATGGTGGTCTCGAACTCCAACGATTCGCGCAAAGACAACACCGCAATGCCGTGGTCACCAATCGTCCCGGACAGCAAGACCGCATCCCCGGTTCGGGCGCATTCGCCGCCAACCGAAGGTCCGTCGCATAAAACACCGACGCCCGTCGTGCAGATAAAAACGCCATCGCCCTTTCCCTGCTCGACAACCTTGGTATCGCCCGTGACGATGGGTACACCGGCATCGATCGCCGCGCGGGCCATCGAATCCACGATACGCTTCAGATCCGATAACAACAGACCTTCCTCAAGAATGAAACTGGCGCTCAGGTAAAGCGGCGTCGCGGCAAGCATCGCCACATCATTGAGTGTGCCGTTGACGGCGAGACAACCTATATCGCCGCCCGGAAAGAACAGAGGCGAGATCACGTGTGCGTCGGTGGCCATCACCAGGCGTCGGCCTGCGATCACCGGCAGCAACGCGCCATCGTTCCCTTGCCGCAAAAATTCGTTGTCGAACGCGCGTACGAAGAGTTCCTCGATGAGTTGCATCGACAGTCGTCCGCCCGCCCCATGATTCATGTCGATCCGGCCGTGTTTCAGATCCAGAGGCCGCGCGTAGTGCCGTTTCGGTGTGTTCATGACTCCGCCATCTGTCGAAGGGGCATGACGTCGTGCCAGGTCATGTCAGGTCGCCACAACGGGAATGCCCCGGAACCTGCCATAGGAATAGTGTGCAGCGCACGAGCCTTCACTCGACACCATGCACGATCCCATCGGATTTTCTGGCGTACAGATCGCGCCGAACAGCTTGCAGTCCGTAGGCTTCTTCACGCCGCGCAAAATTGCACCACATTCGCACTGTTTGTGATCAGGCACGGCCCGATAGGTCAGATCGAATCGGCGCTCGGCGTCAAACCTTTCAAATTCTGGGCGAATGCTCAAGGCGCTCGCGCTCACCTCACCCAGACCGCGCCATTCGAATGACTGGCGTAAATCGAATATCTCCGCGGTCACGGCCTGAGCCACCGTATTCCCCCTACGGCTCACCGCGCGCGTGAATTCGTTTTCAATCTCCGCGCGCCCCTCGTTCACCTGGCGCACGAGCATGAGGATGGCCTGCATCACATCCAGTGGTTCGAACCCCGC
>Ga0302178_10002182_pt1 | contig 15756 bp, 28 predicted proteins | sample I_Palsa_E1_3_FD_198790 | JGI IMG/M metagenome (GOLD analysis project Ga0302178, IMG submission 198790) | Peat permafrost microbial communities from Stordalen Mire near Abisko, Sweden - I_Palsa_E1_3 | ecosystem: Environmental > Terrestrial > Soil > Palsa > Peat permafrost | place: Sweden... | reverse complement strand
CCTCCCAGACGTCCTCGGCTCGGTCGACACAGATGTGATCGTCGGCCAGGCCGTCCGCTTCGGCCTGATCCCATAGCCGGGTAACGTCCGCACGGGCCGTAGCCTGCGCCGCCATGTCGGCGATCAACTGGGCCTTGTCCTGCGCCTTCAGGTTCTCCCATGCTGGCGTTCCTGGCACCGGCTGGCCGTGGTCCGGAGCGGACGGGGAAGCCTGCGTGCTGGCCGCGGGCGGTGCCGCGATGGCGCGGATCTTCTCACCAGGCGCGGGCGGGAGCTGGGCGGCCATCCCGCCGCGCTCGATCGCCCCGGTGGCCAGGTCGCGGAACGTCGCCAGCACCTCGAGCACGGGGACGGGGAACTTCTTGGTCGTGCCGCCCGCGATCCGCTGCCGGTGCTCGATCCGCAGGATGGCCGGGAGGAACACGCCCTGAGCGCGGGCCTTTTGCATCAGCGAGGCGCTGTCCCCGATCTCGACCGCCGCGTAGTACGAGCCGGTGTCCAGCCGGAACACGCCCAGGCCGGGAAGGTCGGGGATCATGACGGAGATCCGGGTGACCAGCTTGCAGGCCTGCGGCGGGTTCAGCTTGGCCAGCTCGGACCGCTTCAGCGCCATCTTCGCTACATCTTCGGCGTCGTCAGGGTTCTCGGCGTGCGGGCACAGGCACTCGCCGCCGCTGATCTGCTCGCGCTGAGATGTGCATCTGCGGATCGCCCCGCCCTTGTTCCACATCTCATACCACTGCGACACGATGTCGTCGCGGGGCGGGACCGTGACGCCGATCTCGGACTTGCCGGTGATGACCTCGTATTCGCCCCGCCACTCCCGGACCTGGCCGCCGTACAGCGCGGCGATGGCGTCGGCGGCGGTACGGCTCGCCGTCGTAAGCCTGAATGTCTCCAGGCGGGACGGACGGGTCTTGCCGGTGTCCTTGCCGTCCTTGATGACGGCCACCTGCTCGCCTATGCGGATCCGGCCAATTTGCTGGCCCCTGCGCTGGATGTCCACCACAGCCATGTCAAGCCGCCTTCACGATCGGGGGGGTTTCGCCGCGCAGGTGCAGGCCGTGGTCGGCGAGCATGACGCGGATTCCGTCGAGGGTCTTGCCGCCGATGCCCTTGACCTTCAGGCAGTCCCCGGCGTCCATCGCGGCGAGCTGCTCCAGTCCGGCGTCCGCGCCGAGCGCCCTGACCAGCGGCGACAGCGCCCGGCCGTACCCTTCGCCGTCCAGGTCCGCGATCCTCGGCTGCCGGATCGTCCCGTCCGCGCGCAGCGGGTAGCACACCTTCCCCGGCTTGGCCCTGGCCGACTGCCGGCCCTCGAACACCTCGGCCGCGCGCCGGAACCTGTTCCACGCCGCCGCGTCGTCCGCACCCGAGATGAGCATGAACCGGTAGCAGCGGGGATGCTCGGGCCGCAGGTGCAGCACCGCCCCGCATTCCGTCGCCGGGGTCGGGACCATCTCCCCCGTCTTCAGCAGGCACACCGGGCACCTGCGGTAGGTGCCGACCTGCTCAGGCCACGTCACCGACAGGTGCTTGCCGGTCTTCACGTCCACGCAGGACCGCACCCCCGCGCCTGGGATGAACCGGCCACTGCGGCCGATCGCCAGGCCTGGCAGGTCCGCGATGGAGTCCAGCGTCCCGGCCACCCGCAGGCCAGGGTGGAACACGGTCATCTCCGCGGCCTGGAACACCGGGCCGAAGTCGGCGCAGAAGTTCAGGAACCCCTCGACCATCCAGTCGGCCACGGTTTCCACGGGGCTGTCGTCGTAGTCGGTGCCCTCCAGGTGCTCAGGCAGCACCGGCAGCGCGATGTCGGACCCGCGGCCTTCGGGGGACGCGGCCCACAAGACGAGGCTTTCCACGATGTCGTGGACGTAGCCACCGGTGTCCCGCTTGATGTCCCTGATCCGTGCCGCCTGCGTCTTGGCCAGGTCAACCGCGGCCTGCCGCCCCTCCGCTGCGATGACCGCCGCGAGCTCGTCCAGGTTGTCGATCGCGTACTCGGCGGCGATCCGCGCCGACCACGGGACCAGCCACGGCTTGCCTTCGGTGGCGCCCAGGATCGTGGTGACGGAGGGGAACTCCTCGCCGGTCGGCGGGTAGGTGTAGGTCCGCGACCCGGTGTCAGGGTCGGTCGTCGCGGTTGCCGGGTTGCCCATTACGCTGCCGCCCCGTCCGTGACAGCCGGGGTGGCGATGAATGTGAACGGCGCGACGTCTTCGCCGTCATCGAAGGCCCTGATGAACTCAAGCGCCTCATCCGGCAAGTCAAACTCCGTCTCGGTGCCGTCGTCATCGGTGATCATGCAAGAAAACTCGTCGATGTAAGGCGAGCCCGGGAAGACCTCAGCGAAGGCCGGGGCGATCGGGCAGCGTTCACAGTCCTCGCGCTTGCCTGCGGCGATGTGCTCGGTCGTGACGCTCACGATGACGGCCTGCGGCGCGGTGATGGTGACGCTCATGCCGCCACGGCCTGAAGGTTCGCGCTCGGCACGCTCAGCGGCGGGGAGAATCCCGTGGCGGACGTGTGGACCTCAACGACGACGCGGCCGAACCTGACGCAGGCCGACGAGAAACCGGGGGCTCCGGGCCGGACCTCGGCGCCGAGGAGACCCGCGATGCGCTCAAGCTCAGCGTGCCGCTCGGCGGGGGTATGGCCCCGGACGGGAAGCGAATGGACGTGGCTGAGCAGGTCGGCGATCTCAGGGTGCTCGTCTAGGTAGCGGCCGAGCGCCGCGTATTCCGCTTCGAATCCCGTTACGGTCACGGGGCCGGCTGTGGTGGTGGTCATCTGCTACCTTCTGCTAGGATCAAAACGGTTATCTGCTGGGGTCGGCGTGTCAGCGTCGGCCCCGAACCATGTCAGGGGCTCATCTACGCCGCCGCGCCGTTCGCCTCGCGCGGCAGGGCGCATTCGTGGCCGGGTTTCCACAAAGCGGTGCACTCCGCGCAGACCACGACGGGACGCGGGCGGGGCCGCGGCACATCGCCCTTGCGCTTGAGCTGATCCGGCGGGCAGCCGAGAACCTCCGCCATGACCTCGATGAGGTCCGGGCCGGCGTTGCGGGTGCCCTTCTCGATCTCGCTGATGAGGCTCAGCGAGACCCCGGCCGCCGCCGCTAGCTGCGTCATGGTCAGCCCGGCCCCGCGCCGTGCCCAGGTGACGGCTCCCGGCTCGTGGTCGAGCGGCGACTTGGCCCTGCTGCGGCGTCGTTGCTCCATACGTGCGAACCTAGTATTTTGCGTGCGAACTGTCAAGGGCTCCCGCGCAGTTTCCGCAAACCCCTTGTTTGACAGGTCATTGAAGCGCGGCGACACTAAGCGCGGGGGCAGGACACTGCGCGAAGTTTGCGGAAGGATAGACGCCCATGGAAACCCCTCCCGCACCGCAGCCCGAAGGTTTGCTACTCGAATCCGCCCGCCAGGCCGCCCGCCTGTCCGCCCGTGAGGCCGCCCGCCGCGCGGGCATAAGCGAGGGCTACTGGCGGCAGGTCGTCAAGGGATACCAGTCCGTGTCCGGCGGGGCGTACGCCCCGATCAGCGACGTCCCCGCGAAGACGATCGCGAGGATGGCCGTCGCGGTCGGCCTGTCCCCTGAGCGGATGGAGACGGAAGGCGGCCGGCCGGACGCCGCCGACCGGATGCGCAGCACGCCGGCCCCGGCCGCCCAGCCCCCGGCCGGGGCAACGCTCACCGTCGCGGACCCCGCCGGGGAGCGGATGGCGGGCGAGCTGGCCCGCCTGGAGGTTGAGGTGTGGACGGAGATGAGCCGCCATCCCACCGGAACCCGCCCGGCCGCGATATTCGCCCACCCCGCGGAGGTCGCGCTGATGGGCGTCGAGTCGGCGGAACTGCCGCAAAGAGTGCGCTGGATAGCTGAGTTCCGGTATGCCCGCGCCCACCCGCCGCGCGCCGACTCGGAGCCGGAGCGCCGGGCGGGCTAAAGAGCCCGAAACCAGAAATTGACCGGGCAGGGGGTTGACAACCGGGCTACGTGTGACGGGAGAGTCATAGTTACACGTGAGCGGCGGGGGGGCCGTATGAGGTGCAAGCATGCCAAGGTGAGGCAACCCGGTTCGATCCGGCGGCTACGCGCATGGCTCCGCCTCGCCCAGGTGAACCGGGACCTGGCCGAAGCGCTCGAGGCCGTCATCGGCCAGCAGCAAATCGCCATCGCCGCGATCTATGACGATGGCTTCGCCGAGGGCCGCCTCGCCGAACGCCTGGCACCGGCCCGCGGCGTCCCCGCCGCACGCCGCCTGACCTTGGTGCCGCCGGACTGCGGCGGCAGGCTCACAGGATCGTTAACCGGCTCGCTGACCGGCATGAAGTCGATCACGGGGGCGTGGTAGAACTCGGCGAGCATCACCAGCGTCTCCAGCGGGCACGACCGGCGCCCCGTCTCGTGGGATTGCAGGCAGACCATGCTCATCCCGGCCCGTTCCGCCGCCTCACCCAGGGTCCACCCGCGGGCCATCCTGGAGGCCCGCAGGCACATGCCGACGTATCGGTCAAACGAGGTCGGTTTCTCGTTATAGGCGCTCACCCGGGCGGGCGGCCAGGGATCAGCGCGGCTGCTTCAGCGGCAGCGAGAGTGCGCCACACCCGGCCGCGGCCCGGCTCGGAGACGAGAACGACCTTCAGCGGCGGCGAGGTGAGCATCGCGCCGTTGACGATGACCCGCTCGTGCTCGCAACCCTTGTCGGAGCACCGGGTGGTGACCTGCTTGCCGGTGAGCTGCCACGCGCCGGCGCGGACGTACAGCGCGTACCAGGGATGAGCCGGGTCGCCGCGCGACTCCGGGGCCGTCGGGTCGGTCGGCGTCCATCCACCGCAGCCGCAGGACTCGTCCGGGCAGACGTGGCCGCGCCTGCCCTCGGACACCTTGTCGTGGCCGGCGTACCGTTCCTGCCGCCCGGCGACCATGGGGCACGCCCTGGACGCGTACACGGCGCACGGGGCGCATAGCGGCGGCTCATCGAAATGCAGGTCGCGGAGCTGGTTCGGTCCGCCGAACAGAACGGCTACAGGGGTCTGGATCGGCTCGCCGCATGTCTGGCACAGCCCGTAGCGCCAGCACCGCACGTACTTGGCGTGATGCGGGGTGCGGAAGTCGACGCCGCCATCGGCAAGCTGGAGGTTGACGTACGGCGCGACGAGGCCGCCGACGACGGGACGGTCCGCGCAGCTCGCCGGGATCGGGGGGCGCAAGTCCTCGGCGGTCACCGCACCTATTGCGCCGCTACCGGCCACGCTTTTCCTCCGCGATCCTGACCGCCATAAGGCAGTGGCAGCCAGTTACGTGCTGTAGTTCCGGCATGCCCTTAGAGTAGTCGCGGCATGCTCCGTCGATGCGCACCCAGCCGCGCGCCTTGGCGACTACTCCCACGTCAGGCGGGTCGTCTGTGCCGTCGCTGCCCGTGTCCCTTAGGGACGCCAGCCAGGCATCGGCGTCCGCGTCGGCGTCCGCGTCGGCGTCCGCGTCGGCGTCCCCGCCCGCCCGTTTCCGCCCGGGGAATTTCATGCGCCCGCGGCGTGGCTGGCCCGCTCGGCCTGCTCGGCCTCCACGGCTTCGAGCTGGCCCTTCAGAAGTGCCCGGACGTCGGCGGACATGCCTTCCAGGTCATCCCCGTCCAGGGCACCGGACAGACGCCGTCGCTCCCATTCGAGCTCATAGGTTGTGACGGTTCCCAGTCCTTCGCGGTACCGGTCAGTTGCCGCCATCAGAATTCCCCCTCCTGGTGGCTCCATTCGGGGAAGTGGCGGATACGATTCCCGCGGGGGTCTCGCTCCGTGCTTACCTGATCGGAGCCGGCTTCCTCGGCCTGGCCGGTGTCTCTGCACCGGCCAGGCCGCTTTCCCGGCATAATACCGCCGCGCGCAAGTCCGCGAACCTTCGCATATCCGCACGTTACGGGCCAATCTTGGCTGCGAGGGTGAGTAAAGTGTGGCGTGGTCAGCGGTTTACTTGCGGCGTCAGCGGGCCCGCGTTGGCCGCATCGCGGGTCACGGCGTCCGTCGTGAGGCGCCGGATGGCCTCGGCGCGCTTGATGCCCCGCTCCGACGCGTAGGCGTCGACCATGGCTAGCAGGTCATCGCCGAGGCGCACGTGAACCGCTGCGCCGACCTCGGGACGGCCAGGGCCGCGCTCGTCCTCGATCTCGCCGAAGTAGCGCTCGACAGCCTCGTCATTGGCCTCGCTGCGGAGAAGCCAGTCCTGCGCCTCGTCGCCGGCGATGAACTCGTAGGTGTCGGGGCCGTTCATGTAACGGTGCGCGTCCTTGTTGAGCACCCACCGGCCGCCCTTGGTGCGGTACAGGTACTCGTCGATCCACTGGTCCTTGGTGATGACGCCGATCATGTTGCTGCCGTCCCACTCCTTGGCCTGCTCGAACAACTCGGCACTGGACGTGTCGAACCATCCGAGGAGCGTCCGGGGCTCGTACTCGTCCTGGCTGTAGACGTTGACGCGGGTCATGATGCGCTTCCCTCCATTGGGTTTGATTTCCGATATCGTTAATCTATGACATGGAAGGCGTTTGCGTCAATTGACGATATCGGAAATCAGGGGGGGTTAGGAGGCTGTCACCGCACCGCTACCCAGACCAGGACGAAACCGGGCGCTGGCCTGCGAGTTTCCGCAGTTCCGCGGCGGCGGGTACCCGTCCAGGCGTAGCGTCGGCCCGATCAGCACCCTTGCGTGACCGGCCGCCGGCGGATCGTTACCAAGCGGGCGTGTCCGGACACGACACCCCCCCGGGTGACCACCTGCCCGGCGCTCCTGGAGGATGCGCGGGCTGTTTCTCGGAGTGCTATGCACGCATGGTCTGAACGAATCGCCGCGCCTGCCGCCGCTGCCGCCCTGATCGCGGTGGCTTTTTTCATCCCCTCGTACCCGGCCCCGGCCGCACACCCCGCCGCGGACCGGATTCCCGCGCTGCAGACCCAGGCCGGCCCGGCCGCACAGCCCCTCAGCACCGGCCTGGCGCAGGAGATCGACCGCATGCGCCTGGCCGCCCGGCCGGCCGCCTACACCGTCCGGCCCGGCGACACGCTGTCCTCGATCGCGGGCCGCGTCTACAGCCAGCCGGCCGCGTGGACCGTGCTCTACTGGTCGAACCGCGGCACGGTCCGGTGGGCCGATGAGATTGAGGCCGGGCAGGTGCTGACCGTCCCCGCCGAGCCTGCCGAGATCCCCGCCGCCCCCGCGCAGCTCGGCCCGCCTGCCCCGGCGCCGGCCCGGGAACTGGCCGCGTACACGGCAGCACCTGCGCAGTCCCCCGGGTATACGCAGGCAGCGGCGGTCACCTACCGGGGCGTGCCCGGGTCGTTCCAGGAATGCGTGATCGCGAGGGAATCCGGTGGTGACGCCAGCGCGGTCAACCCGGCATCAGGCGCCGGGGGGCTATACGGGTTTTTGCCCTCGACCTGGGCATCGCTGGGCTACAGCGGACTGCCCGAAGATGCCTCCGTCGCAGTGCAGACCCAGGCGTTCGACAAGCTGTACGCCGAGGCAGGCACGACCCCGTGGTCCTCGGATGGCTGCGCTTAAGGAGGCTGCCGGCCGTCCGGCCCGCACGTGATCTCATGGCCGGGCGATCCGAGCATGTACGTGCACTGACCGCAGCGCCCGGAGAGGGTGACGCCACGGTCGCCGGTTCGCCCGGCCAGGCCGGACAGCAGGCGGCCGGCACGGGGATCGTCAGGTCGGACGGGGGGCTGATTTTCGCTTAAAGCCACAGCGGTAGCTTGCCACGGCCCGCGACGGCCCGGCTGCCGGTTCTTTAAGACAGCGCCCACCAATGCGTCCAGAGACGGTCGTCGGTCGCTCCCGCGTACCAGTCGGCGATGCACGTCGCATCACCCGGCCCGTTCCCGTTCGCAAACGAATGCCCGTTGGACGCGCTGCGCGAGTTGTCCACCATCTCCCCCTCAAGTCGTCACCTGCGTTCAGAATAACAGATAATAGTGACAGATAGTGGAATACCGTTCACCCGTGAGTTACAGTCTCCGGTAACGGACAAACCGTCCGTCCCCTTACGGGGGATCGGCCGGCCTGCTCGTGGCGCCACGGCACGGCGCGCACATCTGAGGGAACACCCGCCTGGTCCTCGAAGCCAGGCGGGTGTTTCTCTGTCCGGGCCAGGCGCACAACTGAACAGGCTCCCGTCCGGTCGCTGGCCCGCCGGACGGGAGTCGCCCTGAATCTGATCGCTGAAAATATTGTGACTGATGGTGGAAAATCCGCCGTTTGTAGGCTACAGTCCGGTTTAAGCGCGGGACGGCAGTGAAATACCGTTTCGCGTGGTGCAGATCGGGTCGGCGCCCTACCCGCCCGGGGTCATCCCCCCGTTCGGCCCCGGGCGGGCACCGCGCCGCGGCGAAACGGGGGGAACTGCCATGCTCGCCAAACATCACCCGTCACCGGGAGGCCGGCGCCTGGCCTCCGAGCTCCGCCGCCTCCGCGAGGCCGCGGGCGTGTCCGGTGAGGTCGCTGCCCGGAAACTGGGCTGGTCCGCGTCGAAGGTGTCCCGGATCGAGAACGCTCGCACCTGCGTCAGCCCGGAGGACGCCGGGAAGCTCCTGGGCCTGTACCGGGTGCCGGACGAGACTGTACGGTCGCTGACGGCGCTGGCTGTCCGGGCCTGGGGTGAACGGGACCTCGCCGAGAACGCCCGGTTCTCCGTCGCCGAGATCCTCGCGTGGGCGCCGTCATCGGTCCCGCTGATCCTGCGGGCCCCCGACTACCACGCCGCGGTCCTGTCCACCCTGACGCAGGTGACCACGCTGTCACCCGGCATGATCAGGGCTGAGGTGGACCGGAACGCCGTCTGGCAGGCGAGGCTGACGGGCGAGTCTCCGATCGTCGTGCGGGCAGTGCTGGACGAGACGGTGCTTCACCGCCCGTTCGGCGGGCCGGCGGTGATGGCGGCCCAGGCCGGGTACCTGGCGGAGATGGACGGGATGGGCAACATAGACCTGCGGGTGCTGCCGCTGGCCAGGGGCGGGCCCGCGCACCTGCCGCCGTTTACGTGCACCCGGTACGCCGACAGCGACGACGACCTGCCGGTTACCGATGAGGCCGAGGTGGCCACGCTGGGCGGGCCATGGCGGGCGGAGTCCGAGCGGGACGTGTGGCTGCACTGGCTCGCGTTCGCGCAGTTGGCCGGGGCTGCGGAGCCGGCCGCAGATCACCTGAAGGCGGCAATTGATTTCTGGTCTTAAATGCCCGCTTGTGCAGAATGTGACCGAATGATTACGCTGCGGTGTATGCGGCCTTACACATCCACCTCCCCCGGCTCGCTGGCCACCCCCGGCGCAACCCGCCTCTCCCTCTTCGACGTCGGCGGCATCCACGAGCGCAGCGTGTCCACCGTGCTCGCCGCGATCCTCGCCGCGTCGACCCGGCCCGCTACCGAAATACTCGGCCACCTCTCCGGCGCCCCCCTGGCCGTCAAGGTGCTCGCCTCCGGTGAGCGGCCCATGACCGACACCGAGCATTACCGCCTCGGCGTCTTCGACGTCGCCTCCTGCCGCTGGCGCACCAGCCTGCTCGCCGCCGCGGACGGCACCGTGGCCGCCGGGGTGTGGCTGCTATGGCTGCCTGACCGCCTCCCTGAAGCTGCCCGTCAGGCACTGGACGACGGCACCGAGCCAGCCGGGCGGATCCTCGGCCCTCTCGGGATGCGCCGCACCGACCGGAGGGCACTGGCCACCGCCGGCATAGAGGAGATCACCGGGGCTCCCGCGGCGGTGCGGTCCAGCGCCATCCTCGAGATCGGCGGGCGGCCGGTCGCTATCGCCGAGGAGAACATCACCGTGGACTTTTGCGCACGGCTGACGCGGGCCGCATCGTGATCACTCGCTGGGTGGAGGACCCGGCTGTCCTCGCGGTCCTGCTGCGGGACGACGCGCCGTGTCCCTGCGGGCGGTGCCGGCCAGCGTCCTGGCGGGGCCGGTTCCGGGCGTGGCTGAGACGGCGGTCCGGGTGAAGGCCTCGGTCAGAACGATGGGGCCGCCCTGGGAACTGCACGACATGCAGGGCGGCGACGACATACTGCTGCTCAAAGGCCAAGAAAGCGAGGCCAAGGCCCTGTACCACGAGATCCACCGCACGAAGACGATGACGCACGGGGACTTGTACGTCTGCGATTCAGCGGGCACGCGGTTCACCTGGGACCGGAAGACATTCCGCTGGGGGGCCCGCGTCCTGACCTGAAAACTCCAGCCCCTGTAGCCCAAACACGGTAGAGGCAACCCCCCTAAAAGGAGCCCTAGTGCCGGTTCGAGCCCGGCCAGGGGCACCTAGCGCAGCATCCGCCGCCGCAGCCGTGCCCTGATCCGGTCCCGGTACACCCATCCGGCGACGGAGGCGACGGCAACGCCCGCGATGAAACCGGTCAGTGCCGCCTCCGCAAAGCGGGCCATCAGGTCTCCGCATCTTCTGGTGCGGTGCGGCCCACCGAACCGGGGGCCGCACCGTCTTGCCACCACGATGCGCAGTGGATGGCCGTGAGCGCAACGGGGCGGTTATGCCCGAAACGGGAAAACCCGTTCAGGCGGGGAATGCCACCGCGGTCTTGCAACAATCCTGATCAGCGGGGACGATGACGGAGTGGTCGGCGCAGGGGTCATCGTGGGCGTGCTCGCCGTCTGGCTGGCGTCGGGGCGGGTGCAGTTCACCTGGCGGATCTCCTGGCTAGCGGTGATCTTCGCCCTCATCTGCGCGGCCAGCATTATCGCCGGGGGCAAGACGGCGGACTGGATCGCGGGCGGGATCTTCGAGGTCGTCCACGGGATCGTGGCGGTCATCATGGCCATCTGAGGCTCGCGGGCGGACAGGGTGACGGCGGGCGCACAGGACGGTCAGCGCGATCACCACGGCTGTCACGCCGACGATCAGCCAGTCCGCGAGGATCACGTCCAGCCACCCGCCCGCACAGCCGGCATCCCGTCGCGGAGTTCCTCGTACTCCGCATGGACCGGGCACCAGACAAGGCCGGTGACCGTGATGCCAGACTCGGCGAGGCAGCCCGCTACCGGCGGTGCCTCCCATGGAGGCCAGTATTCGGCACCCTCAGGGATCATGTTCTCAGTGCCCGTCTTGCCGCCAAGGACCGGCTTCGGCGGGGATGCGTTCCGCTGCGCCGGCCTCGCCGGCTCCCGGTGCGCGGCGAGCATCTGATCAGCCTGCCTGCCGAGTACCGCGAGAGCTGCCCGGCGGGCCTGGTGGATGCTGACGGCATGGTGCGACCTGCACGGCTGCCCTGCCCGGACGTGGCAGGTCGGGCACGCGACGTTAAGCGCCGGGTCGATCACGCCGTCACCAGCCACTTGTGGCCGCGCCCGCAGCGGTAGCCGATGACCTTCGGGTTCTGCACCACCACCTCGGCGAGCACCGCGAACCCGCACTCAGGACAGGGCCGGTCACCCTGATATCGCTGGGGATACGCGGGCACCGGACCTGCGGCCGGGTGCATGCACGGGAAGTCAACGGGAAAGTTGGGGTCGGCCAGCCCGGCGCGGATCGCCCGCTCCCGGGCGCACGGACCGCACCCGACACGCCCGCCCGAGTGTGCCGCAGGCTTGCCAGGCGGCGGCGCGGCCTCGTCCCACAGCCCCGGCCGCTGCTTCGCCAGCAGTCCCGGGAACTCGTGCTCAGCATGGCCCTGGCGCGTCCACATCCGCTCCTGGTGGCTCGGCGGCGTCCCTGCCTTGCGGAGGGACTGGCCGTGCTTGCTCAGCCTCTCGCCGCCGCGGTCGCACCACTCGCCGGGCCGGGCACCGCACTTCGGGCAGGAGACTTCGGTCAGCTGCTCGACCTTGTATCTCTGCTGCCACAGTTCGCCAGGTTCTTTCACTTTTGCTCCCTAATTACGTTGGTCCGGTTAGGTCTGGTGGGGGTGACCCTGGCCACGGGCCGTGACCGTCTTGTCTTAAGGCCCGCCTGGAAAAAAAGCTGGGCCCGGACAAGCGTGACCGGGTCGGGTTCAAGCTGGGTGGGCACCCAGGATCAGCAGGCCACGTCAATTTGCAACGCGCACGTCAGCACTGAATCTGCGGTCCCGCCCGGTCGGCGTGTCCTGGCCGCGGTGTCTTAGGGGCGTGCTGCCTGACCGCTGGACATGCCTCCGGGGGTGGTGCCGGAAGTCAAGGCGGCGTCAAGGGGGGCCGCGGACACGCGAAACGCCGGCTGTGTCAGGGCATGGCGTGGCCAAGCTGCTTGGTGATATGGTGTTCTCACTCCTTCCGGACAGCCTTCGGGGGGCAGCAAAAAGCTCGGCCCCGCTTCAGCGGGTTGTGTGGTGGATGAGCGGTTCGGCCAGCAGGTTGGTCGCCAGGTGGGCCGGTCGCTCGGATGAAATTATGAGAGCCGTTTCGCGAAGCTTGCGAGACGGCTTAGCTGTGTTACGTCACGTCAGCCTCCTGCCGCGAGTCCCGCCCAGCATTCCACACTCTGTGACCGCCCGGTAGCCGGCACGCCGACTTGATCACGTCGAGCCTGCTCCCGACGCGCACGCCAGCGCATCGGCCGCGGTTGCGTGCCAGGAGATCGCGGGTCCGTCATCCCAGCAGGACAGGAGCGGCTTACCGCACAGGCGGCAGGTGTGGGCGAGGTTCACGCCGTCAGAGCACATCAGGCGCTCTCCTGCAGTCCTGGGCTTCAAGACCCCACCGGGAACCGGTCGCTGCCGTAGATGGCGTCCAGATGCTCAGCAGGGCAGTGGAACGCCCAGCCGTGTTCGCTATCCCATGTCGGCTCACGGGGGTCGTCCAGGCGGTCATACATCCCGGTCAGGTCTCCCGGGGCTTGGCTAGGGTCGAAACCGAACTCGCCGGCAATCACCTTGATAAACCCATCTCGATCGTCGCCCTCAAAAAAGAGGGTGCGTCCGTCAGGGAACCGTCCCGCCCACGTGAACTTGCCGCCGCTCAGCTTCGCCATCGCGATCACGGCTCCATGTCGGATTCGATGACGCGGTTCCCGATCACGACGTACTCGCCGTACTCCAGGATCTCGTCCCCGCTGGCCCACTGGTAAACCTCGGCGAGGACGCACGACCCTGGCGGCAGGTGCAGCAGCGGGCCCTCTCGCCCGTCATCCTTGATCAGCCGGGATTCCCTTGCGGAGTGACCCCACGTGATCGTCTTCCCGGTGCGCTCGGCGATGAGCCTCGCCTCGTTGCCCGGATCAGGCAGCGGCTCCGGCCGCAGCAGCTCCGGCGCCGCCTCGGCCGCCTCGGCCGGGCACCACGACACCCACAGCACGTACGGGACGCCGCCGGCTTCGTAGAGGACCCACTCGCGGCGGACTACCGGCCAGAACCCCGTCATGGCCTCGATCGGGTCGAGGATCGGCAGGATGTAGGCGGGCGCGCTGACCAGGCCGGCGGAGAGTATCTCGATCCGCTCGGCGGAAGGGAACCCTGCGAATCGCATCCGCTGCTGCGGGCCGTACTTGGTCCGCTTTCCGTTGGCGAACGTGCCGTTCGGGCCGGAGCGGACCAGTCCCTCAGTCTGCAGGTGCAGCAGGGCGCGCTGCGCGGTCTGGTGGCCGACTTCCCAGTCATCCCTGACCTCGCGGACCGAGGGAAGCCGGTCCCCTGACGCGATCTGGCCAGTCTGTATCAGGCGCTTGTAGTGACCTGCGATCTGCAGGTGCAGCGGTTCGTTCCGCACTGCCTTAGGCATTGCAAGACCTCCGGGTGTCCTATCACGCGGACTGTCCCGCGTACCGCCAACCATAACAGCGAGTGCCGATTTATCTCGGCCTCAGGGGTTGATTTTGCCGTACCGGTACAGTTACAGTCAGTAGGACAGCGACACACCGAACCGTATCGCTGCAACCCCCCTCAAGGAGGACGGCCCCATGCATTGCGACGTGCGGATCGCCACCCGGATCACCTCAGCGGTAGACCGGCGCCTCCGCATGCTGGCTCTCGTCAAGGGCCAGCCGATGAACCATGTGCTCGTCGGCCTGCTGGACCAGGTTTTGCCGTCCGCCGACGAGCTCGCCGCGCTGCTGGCGGCCGACACAAACGGGATACCGGACGAGGTGGCGGCGTGATGCACCCCTGCTCCGCGTGCATCGCCGCGACGGTCACCGCCCGCAAGACCTCCGGCGGCCACGTCAAGGGCGCCACCTTCGAGTTCTACGCCTGCGGCGCGGTCATCCAGCGGACCACCAGCCTGGACGGCTGCGCAGCGTGCGGCGGAGGCATCTTCTGCGTCACGGCCCCCGGCCCCGACCCGCGGGAGACCGTCACTGCGCTCATCACCGCTGAAGGCTGGCAGGTGGCGGCATGAGCATCATGACCGCGGCCAGCGCAAAAAACGAGCGGCACCGCCTGCAAGCAGTGCCGCTCATACAGCTAACCCAGACCCAGGACAGAGAAGGGTTCACCAATGCCTGCAACCGTAACACAAATCCCCGTCAGCAACCCGGAGCCGCGCCGTTCCGTCCGCGATCAGGAGACCCTGCCGGGCTACCTGTCCCGCATAGGCCAGTCAGCAGGCCCGGCCTCCGCCAAGACGATCTCGCGGGCACTGGACCACTACTCGGGCGAGCTGGCTATCGCGGAGATCTTCGCCGCGGGGGTCGCTCAGGGCTGGGCCCAGTGCGAGGCCGCGATGGCCGCCCAGCCTCACCTGACGCTGGCCGGCGTGACCGCGGCGGGCGTGGATGCGATCCAGGAAGCAGCCGGGTAATGGACGCCATGGCGCTGTACGACGTGCTCAACTGCGCGTCGACCGCTCTCATCGCCTCCGAGGGCGGACCTCCCGGCGTGGCCGAGCAGGCGTACCTGGAGGCCACGTTCCGCGCCCCCGAGGCGTTCCCGCCCGGCCCGCTGGCCGACGCGCTGAACCTTGTCCTGGGTGCTGTCGGGGAAGCGGCGACGGGCGTGACGGCGTGAGCATCACCGGCCAGATCACCATCCGCGAGTGGCGCCGCCTGCCGAAAGCCGAGCGTGAGTGCCGCATAGCCAATTACAAGGAGGCCGACGCCGAACTGCAGGCGTACCGGCCGCCCGGCCGGGCCGAGACTGAGACCTACCTCGCGCTCAACGGCCGGGTCTGCGACCTGTCGCTGACCGTGCCCTGGTGGTGGCGGAGATGAGCATCGCGTCCCTGGACTGGGGACTCCGCGCCGCATGCCGCGATGAGGACCCTTCCCTGTTCTTCAGCCCTGATGACGAAGGCGCGCGGGCTCGCGGCGACCGCGAGAGGGAAGCCAGGGCCGTCTGCCGCCGCTGCCCCGTGCGCGGCCCGTGCCTGGAGTTCGCGGCCGAGCAGGGAATCTGGTTCGGCGTATGGGGCGGGGTGAACCTGGAGCACCACCGCAAGCGCACGTGCGGCAACAACCTGCACCTGATGACCTTCGAGAACACCTGGGTCGGCCCGGACGGGCACCGGAACTGCCGGGCCTGCCGCAATGCGGCGGACAGGCGCGACCGGGACCGCCGGCGGGAGCAGCAAGAGACCGGGGAGGCCGCGTGATGACAAGGTTCGAGGGGACGTTCCGGGGCCGCACAACAGGCGGCGGCCCCGGCGTCAAGATCACCACTGGCGGTGCCGCGGTGCTGGTCGGCACTGCGGTCGTACTCACTCACCGGCACCAGGCCGGCCAGGACGCGGGTACCGCAGCCATCGTCACCGCGGTGGCGCTCGGCGTGATCCTCGCTGCGGTCATCACCTTCGGGGTGGCGCTGCTGCTGCGGTCGCGACGCGGGAACCCTGAGGGTGCCCCGTCGCC
>Ga0302178_10002167_pt1 | contig 15798 bp, 9 predicted proteins | sample I_Palsa_E1_3_FD_198790 | JGI IMG/M metagenome (GOLD analysis project Ga0302178, IMG submission 198790) | Peat permafrost microbial communities from Stordalen Mire near Abisko, Sweden - I_Palsa_E1_3 | ecosystem: Environmental > Terrestrial > Soil > Palsa > Peat permafrost | place: Sweden: Abisko... | reverse complement strand
CACACAGGAGGACCCGCATGCCCCCATACCCCGCGCTGCCCGGCCGGCCCCGCACCACCGGGCGGCTGGCCCGCGGCCCGGAACTGGCCGCCTCCCTCGCCGCCCGTCTGACGGCCCGCGACCGGTGGCTGCTGCGGATGCTGCACGAGCACCGCGTGCTGACCACCACCCAGATCACCCAGCTCGCCTTCGGCACCACCCGCGCGGCCAGCGCCCGCCTGACCACCCTCTACCAGCACCGCGCCATCGACCGGTTCCGGCCCCTGGCCCCCGCCGGGTCCGCGCCCCTGCACTGGGTGCTCGACGAAGCCGGTGCGGCCGTGCTCGCCGCCGAGGACGGCATCACGGTCGCCGAGCTCGGCTACCGCCGCGACCGCGCGCTGGCCATCGCCCTGTCCGCCGAACTCGCCCACACCACCGGCGCGAACGGCTTCTTCACCGCCCTGGCCGCCGCCGCCCGCGCCAGCAGCGGCCAGGCCGCCCTGGACTGCTGGTGGTCCGAACGGCGCTGCGCCGGCGTTTGGGGCGACCTGGCCCGCCCCGACGGGTACGGGCACTGGACCCAGCACTCCACCGGCACCGCCCCGGCCAGCACCGATTTCTTCCTCGAATACGACAACGGCACCGAGAACCTCGCCCGCCTCATCGCCAAGCTGGCCGGCTACCGCAACCTGGCCGCCCGCACCGGCATCCCCACCCCCGTGCTGTTCTGGCTGCCCACCCCGCGCCGCGAAGCGGCACTGCGCACCCGGCTCGCCGGGCCGCCCCCGCACGGCACACCCGATGCCGCCTCAGCCGCCGCGATCCCCGGCGTCCCGGTCGCCACCGCCGCCCCCGGCACCGCCGCCGGCGGCCCAGCCGGGGCGGCCTGGCTGCCCGCCGGCGGCCCCGGGCCACGGCTGCGGCTGGCCCAGCTGGCCCCGGCACCCGCGCCCGCCCCCGCCCCGCAGCCCGGCGACGGGCCGCCCGCTGCCCCGCCCGGCGGCCTGGCCTGGTACCCCCCCGACCCCGCCCCGCCGCCCTGGCACGCCCTCCCCGGCACACCCGTCATCCCGGAAGCCGGCGATGACTGACCGCACCTCCCGCGGCTGCCGCGCCGCCGCGTTCCTCGCCGTCGCCGGCCTGCTATGCGGCGGCTGCACCCTGCTCCCCCGCGCGCCGGCCAGCCAGCCCGCGCATCCGGCCGCCCGGCCACCCTCCGGCCAGCTGCGGCGGCCCCGCCGCTGGCCTCGATCCTGCCGTTTCCCCCGGCCCGGCTCCAGGCCGCAGCCGCCCTGGCGGCCAGGTTCACCACCGCCTGGGACACCTGGTCCTGGCGGCAGTCCCCGGCCACCTGGCTGGCCATCCTGCGGCCCATGGCCGCCAGCTCCCTGTACCCGGCCCTGGCCCAGGCCGCCAGCACTCCGGCCCTCCTCGCCCAGCGCACGGCCGCCCGCCAGACCGCCGCCGCTACCGCGAGCGCGCCGCAGATCCGCGACCTGACCCCCGGATCGGTCACCATCACCATCACCATCCGGCAGGTCATCACCGCCACCAGCGGCACCAGCCAGTCCACCGCCAGCTACGCGATCACCCTCACCCCCAACGGCGGCGGCTGGTACGTCTGGGACATCGAGCCCGCCACCGCAGGCAACAGCTGAAAGAGGCGAGCCTGATACCGGATCCGGCCACCGACCGCGGCCCGGCCACGATCATCCTGATCGCCGCCGCCGCGCTCCTGATCTTGCTGACCGCCGCGCTGACCGGCGCAGTCGCGGGCACATCCGGGCAGGAAGCCTCGGCCTGCACCGCCCAGCCCGCCGCCAGCCACGCCGCCGCCATCCCCGCGGACTACCTCGCCACCTATAAGAAAGCCGGCGCCACCTACGGAATCCCGTGGACCGTGCTCGCCGGCATCGGCACCGTCGAAAGCGGCAACGGCACCGACGACGGGCCGTCCAGCGCCGGCGCCCTCGGACCGATGCAGTTCCTGCCCTCTACCTGGAAGCTCTACGGCGACGGCGGCGACATCAGCAACCCCGCCGACGCCATCCCGGCCGCCGCCCGCCTGCTGCTCGCCCACGGCGCGCCCGGCAACCTCCAGGAGGCGATCTTCGCTTACAACCACTCCAGCGCCTACGTCACCGACGTCCTGGCCTGGGCCGCCCGCTACGCCGCCGGCGGCGCCCAGGCTATCTCCGCCGCTGGCAGCGCCCTGTGCCAGCAGGCCGCGCTCGGCCCGCTGCCGGCCGGCACCGCAGGCAAGGTCCTCGCGTTCGCCGAAGCTCAGCTCGGCAAGCCGTACCTCTGGGGTGGCACCGGGCCGGACGCCTACGACTGCTCGGGCCTGGCCATGATGGCCTACCGCACCGCCGGGATCACCATCCCCCGCACCAGCCAGGCCCAGTGGGCCTACGGCCAGCAGATATCCCCCAGCCAGGTCCATGCCGGCGACCTAGTGTTCTTCGCCGGCTCCGACGGCACCCCGGCCACCCCCGGGCACGTTGGCATCGTCGTCAACCCGGCCACCCACACCATGATCGACGCGTACGCCACCGGGTACGACGTCGAATACGACAGCTACGGGCTCCCGGCATCGAAGGCAGGACTGTCGCCCGTGGTGGGCTTCACCAGCCCTGTAGGTTCTCATTAGTGGTGACCATTTCTCATCGACGTGTCCGGGGATTTGTCCTTCCGGACATGTCGATGAGAAATGTGACGCCCAGCGATAATCGTCACCTCCAAGCGATATCTGCCACCAAGATCACCTGACTTGCTAGGTGTTGCGATTGAGCCCGTCGATTACAGTCGCTAGGTTCATGCGGTAGTTCTCGGCGAGCCTCAGGAGTGGCCGCTGCGGTGCCGTCCGGGTGGATCCAGGCTCGGTAGGTGACCATGCCGCCGTCGTGATTTGCTGGCAGCGCGGGTGATCCGGCGTCCGGCACCCGCAGGTGATCTGGCATCTTTTTCCCGGCGGCGGACAGGCTGGTCCGTCAGGGATCAAAATATGACGCATGCCGCCGCAGAACCATGATCGCTCCCCAGCACTGCCACGACGTGACCCGCAGGGGAGGGTGAACATCCGTACGTGGGCAGATATGCGGAGTTCTCCCCTGGCGCTGGTGTTCATTGAGGTGGTCTTGGTGCTGCTGCTGGCCGTAACAAGGTCGGCGCCGTCCGGGCGTACCGGTCCGGTGCTGGGTATTCTGATCAGCGAAGTTACCTATTGGGCCTTGCCTTACGCCTACCTCGGAAGACGGTATTCCCTCCTCGACGATCCCAGTCTCTACAAGACGGAGGCCTTGGGGACACACCGTGCGCTGAGTGAGCAGGACGTACCAACGCATCCTTGGTGGTGGAAGGAGAGCGGAGAGCCCAGCCGACTGATCATCCGCGTCGTGGTGCTGGGCACCGTCCCGGTCAGCATCGCGGCGGCGGCCTTTCCCGCCCGCCTGATGAGCATGTTCGCGGCGGCCTTTCCCCGCCACTACCCCCACCTGCCCGTCCGCGACGGCGACCTGCCCCTGCTGGTGTGGGCGGCGTGCTGGCTGGGATCGTTCGCCGCGTTGTTTTGGGCCCGGTCGACTCGACGGAAAACCTTCAAGGAGAGCGTCGCCGCCCTGGTCGAGCGCGAGAACCTGCAGCCTCATCTGTCGGAGCGTGCCCGTATCTTCCGGGAGAAGGCGGAACTCGTAAGCGAGGCGACCGGGCTTCGCGGCGAGGTAGCCAAGCTGAGAGAGGAGTTCGAGGCAGCGCGCGCCAAAGGGGTTCCTCAGGGCTTCGAAGTCGCTTTAAACCAGATCCTCGGGGGTTTCGAGACCGTCGGCCATGACGTCACGACAAACGTCGCTGCGCTGATGAAAAACGAAGCTGAACAAAAAGACGCTGCGGATAAGCGCCGCGATTGGGGGTTTGCTGTCGGCGTCCTCGTGGCCGGTTTCCTGCTCGGCATCCTCAGCCACCAGATCGGTCTTACATGAAGCGGCGAGCGCTGGCCGTGGCGCGGCGGCTTGTTGCAGCCTGGAGCAAGAAGTGTCTCCCTGACGGCTCGGCAGTGGGGAGATGTCGGCGGCCCACCCGCATCCGCCTCGCCAGACCGGGTGGACAACACCGCTGGGATCCGCTCAGATGACAACAATCTCTGGGAAACAGTGACACCTACCGGCGGGAACCCGCCACAGATGTCTAGGACACGGCACACGCCATGTGACAAGTATCAGTGGGCGTTACAAGAAGGCCCCTCCCGCCGAGATCCGCCAACGCGGACGTTGGAGGCAGACATTTAGCGACAGAACGTGACCGCCAGCTTGGAGCCACGCACACGATATCCGCCGTTCTGGCCGGGGTCGTGACTGTGGTTTATACGCGTTCGTGGTCACGTGTAATGGTAGATCTGGGCGCATAGGCGGCTTCGGCCGAGCATGGATTGCACGAACTGGGCCCGGTAGGTCTTGTTGTAGACCTCGGCCACCTCGCGGTCCTAGACGATCGAACCCACCCTGATTGCCTGCACTGGCCGGATCATTGGGCCGCTGTCGGCGGCCGCGTGAGCGAGGCCTTGACAGCGGCGGCCGCGCCGCGAATACTCGCAGCGGTCGCGACGAAAGCACGACATCGCGCGAACTACCAAGGGATGGCCGTCAGTGACTGTAAGTAAAGAACTCTACCGCCGCTGGATCGACGAGGCCTGGAGCAAGGGCAACGTCGACGTTCTTGACGACATGAATACGCCGGACTTTGTCGACCATTCCGGGCTGCCCGGGGCGTCGCCGGATACGGCCGGGATGAAGCAGTTCATCGCGGGCCTGCACGCTGCCTTCTCCGACGTGGCCTTCACGATCGAGGACATGGTGGCCGAGGGCGACCGGCTCGTGGGCCGGTGGGTCATGCGAGGCACGAACACGGGCTCGTTTAACGGGATGCCGCCTGCCGGCCGGCCCGTCACAGTTAGCGGCTTCGACCTGCTGCGCGTGGAAGGTGATCGGTTCGCGGAGGTCTGGCACGTGGAGGACATCGCAGGGATGCTGCAGCAGCTCGGCGTCATGCCGGGACCGCCCTCGGCCTAGCGATCGTTGACCGCTGGCGGCCAGGCATCACCAGGGTCGGCCGCGGATAAGGGTGGCACCCGGGCTTGCTGGTCCGCGTGCGCCGGTCAGTGGTGTCGCAGCCAGTTGCGTCGATCTGGCCGATCAAGTCGTATAGCTGCGGGGTGCGGGCGATGATTCCGAAGGAGGTAACGCTGCTTTTCTGCGCTCATCCACGCGCAGATCCCCACCATTTGCCCGCCAAGCGCCGAGTCGGCGCTCGGCGCGCGCGGTGCTTCCGGGCAAACCTTCGGCCGTCATACTCCGTTGCATGATCTGGATGTCGTCTCGTTCAGACCGTGCACGCGAAGCCGCCGTTATTCGGAGGCGCGGGAAGCATGGGTTGCGGGGGAGAGAGCGCCTGTGCGCGTCGCCGCGTGGCGAGTAAAGCCGGCCAGGTCTGATCACCGGTTCTGGAGCCGGGACGCCGGTGTATCAGGCGGCACGCTGTCTCCTCTGTCTGGTTGTGGTCAGGGATGCCAGGCCGCTCGCGGGGTGTCATCTGCGTGCCTGCGGCGATGGCCGGTATCCCGGCGACGCTGCCGTCGTGCACCTGATGGCGGACGATAGGTCGTTAACCGGGCTGCCGGCGGTGTGGGCGTTGCCGTCACGGGGCTGAAAGAGGGGGCCGGTATGCGGGCAGTTATCGTCGGGGGGTGTCCCCATGTTCCTTGTCAAGCTGTTCGGGCTGAGCGGGCCTGCCCGCTTCCCTTGCTTGTGATGGTCTGGGGATCTGCCGCCCGTTTTGCGGCTGCGTGACCTCATTTGCCTCGTGGATCGGGGTGCCCGTGTTCATGGGCCTGGGTCGTGCCTGCCTGCTGGCCTGGCGGTTGCGGTGGTTTCCGGGCAGCACGACGGCCCCGCTCCTGCCGGGCGTTCCGGCGGGAGCGGGTGTCGTTCGTGCTGGTCAGGCCGTCAGGTCAGGCGGCCTCGGCGGCCTTCGCGCGGTCGGGCTGGTAGGGCTGGCGGTTTCTGAGCATGGCGAGGATGACGTCGCAGCGACGCCTGGCGAGGCAGATCAGGGTGGCGTTGTGCCGCTTGCCCTCGGCGCGTTTGCGGTCATAGAAGGCCTTGGACGCGGGATCTCGCAGGGAGGCGAACGCGGCCAGGAACATGGCGTTCTTGAGCCGGTGGTTGCCTCTCCTGCTTCTGGTCTCGGCGTTGAGGCTGGTGCCGGACTGCCTGGTGACCGGGGCGAGGCCGGCGTAGGCGGCGAGCTTCGCGCCGCTGGCGAAGCCGGAGCCGTCGCCGATCTCTGCGAGGATCCTCGCGCCGGTGCGCGGGCCTATTCCTGGCAGGGACGCGAGGATCTCACCGAAAGGGTGCGCGAGGAACGCCTCCTCGATCTCCTTCTCCAGCGCGTCCCGCCGCGCGTAGACCCGGTCTAGCTCGGCCGCGAGCTCGGCGATGACCCGCCCGGTCGCCGCCTCGGCCGGGACGGTGACGTCCTGCGCGGCCAGGGCCTTCGCGACCGCCTCGGCCGCTTTCGGCGCCAGCCGTGGCGACCGGCGGACGATCGTCTTCCTGACCTTGTCCGGCCCGGCGGCGCGCAGCGCTGTCAGCGTCGGGAACGCGGCGAGCAGGTCCCGGACGCCGGCGTGCTTGAGCCGGTCCCCGAGCGTCCGCTCAAGGGCGGGGCTGATGCTGGTCAGCGCGTCGCGCAGCCGGTTGGCGACCCGGGTCTGGTCGGCGGCCAGGTCGGTATCGAACCCGTTCAGCACGCGCAGCTGCGCCAGCAGCTCGTCGGACGACGTGTCGAGCCAGTGGACCTGCTTCCGCCGGGTGCGGGCGGTGTCGGCCAGGATGTAGGCATCGCGCCGGTCGGTCTTCGCCTCGCCCGGGTAGAGGTCCGCCGCACGGCGCATCACCAGGCCCGGCACGTAGGCCACCGGGGTGCCCCGCCGGGCCGCCACCGCCAGGACGAGCTGCGCGATCGACCCCGGCTGGTCGATCACCAGCCCCGGGACGCCGTGCTTCCCGGCCCGGTCGAGCAGGGCCTCAATGTCGCCCTGATCGTTGCCGATGGCCCGGGCGAACAGCCTTTCCCCGTCGTTGTCCAGCACGTCGGCGAAGTGGGTCTCCTTGCCCACGTCGAGGCCGACCCACACGCTCACCTGCTCGGGCGTAGCCACCCAGGCCCCTTCCCCTGCGTCGAAGAATCCCCTGTGACCTGCGGGAAGTCCGAAGCGGTGCGCTCGCCGTCATCCACCTTACGAACCAGCGATCCCAGCCGCATGTCCCCATCAGAGGTTCACGCACCAGCGATGCCGGCGGCAACACCCCCCAGGCCATGAATACTGCAGGGGGCAAAGAGCCATACCGGCACCACCGGACTCCCCAGGCCCGGGACCTTGCCCCGGCGCCTACGAACAAGGTAAGGGGGCCGACCGGGCTGTACACCGCGATCGCGCTGGCACGGCGCGGGCACCGGGTCACGGTGATCGACCGCGATCCGGGGCCGGGCGGCGGCCAGTGGTGGGACCGCAAGGGGGTGATGCAGTTCCATCACCCGCACTTCTTTCGTCAGCAGGTCGGCGAGGCGCTGCTGGCGGAGATGCCCGAGGTCTGGCAGGGCCTGCTGGCGGCCGGGCTGCACTGCCGGCGGCTCACATTCGAGCGGGTGCTGCGATCCGCCGCCCAGGCCGAGCCGGGGGTGACGTTGCGCACCGGGCACGCCGATCAGGTGGCCGGTGCGCAGGGACGTGCCGCCGGGGTCAAGGTGGGCGGCCGTCAGGTCGATGCCGATCTGGTCATCGATGCGGGCGGCCGCGCCGGGCGGCTGACCCGGGGGTTGCGGGGACCGGCGGAGGGCGGTGACTGCGGCATCGCCTATGTCTCCCGGCAGTACCAAATGCTGCCCGGCGCCCCGCACGGCCCCGTCAACGCGCCGTTCGGGGTGATCGAGACCTACCCCGGCTACCGGGTGGCCGTGCTGGTCCACGACAACCGGATCCTGTCCGCGCTGATCGCCCGGGCCAGCACCGACCGCCGGCTGGCGGCGCTGCGGACCCGGGCCGCGTTCGAGGCCGCCGCCCGCGCGGTCCCGGCCCTGGCGGCCTGGACCGATCCGGGACGATCCCGGCCGATCACCCCGGTCCTGCCGGGCGGGCGGCTGTACAACAGCTACCGCGGCCAGCTGAACGACGCCGGCCAGGTCGCGCTGGACGGGCTGATCTACGCCGGGGATTCCGTCTGCACCACCAACCCGGCGGCCGGGCGGGGTGTAACCACCTCGCTGCTGCAGGCCCGGCAGCTGATCCACCTGCTGGACGAGCACGGGCGCGATTTCACCTCCTGCTCGCTGGCATTCGACTCCTGGTGCGCGGCCACCATCAGGCCCTGGTTCGCCGATCACGTTTACTGGGACGCGGACCTGATCCGGCGCTGGTCCGGCTGGGACGTCGACCTCACCCGGCCCCTCCCCCCCGACCTGATCATGGCGGCGGCGCAGGCCGACCCCGGCTTGATGGAGGTCGTCGGGCCCTACCAGGCCATGCTCGCCCCGCCCGCCAGCCTCGACGCCGTCCAGACCCGGTCCCGGGACATCTACGCAAGCGGCTGGCACCCGCCCGTACCGCCCGGCCCGACCCGGGAGGAACTGGCCAGCCTCGTGACCGCAGCGGCCAGCTCCCCTACCCACCCGGCCCAGGACGCGGCATTATCCGCACAGGACGGCTACAGCCCGGGCATGACCGGCCGGCCGGCCGCACGAGAGCAGGGGCTTCGCCGGGCCGGCAGGAAGCTGCGTGCCGATCCGCCGTTCTGCACTTCGGTCGCGGTGTGCTGGGACTGCGTCTGTGCCGTGCATAACGAGTCGATCTGGTGAGCCTGATCTTTGAACCCGATCTGTTAGTAAGGGTCAAAGTTGAGCCGACGTGCGGCAACCCGCACATTAGCTTCGGGCAAGGCATGTCGGCGACGCTCAGGCATCTATTTCGGGCGGTGCAAGTGCCTCGGCTGGCGTCTGGAAGAAGTCGGCCATAAGCGACAGAGCGGCACGCGAGTCGGCGGGCAAATCGGGGAGTACGGCAGCGATCTGTGCGCGGCCTGCTAGGGCGTCCGCGACCTCGGCCGCGCGTGGTCCCTCTGCGGTCATTTGGTGTACGGTGAGCGTCACGCCGTCACGGCTGTCCGCCTCGAAGATGCCGCCGCCGTCGCCGCCCAGCGTGAGCCTCCCCTGCACGTGGCCGCCGAACCTCGATGCCACCGCGGCGGCGATGAACACCCCGTACGCGGTCGCGTACGCGGTCGCGTCGCCGTCGGTGGGGTGGTCGGCGCCGCGTGCCAGCAGGACATCGCGCTCGTGGAGCCACGAATCCCAGAAGCCGTGCAGCATCAGGACTGTCCAGTCCATCGGCCCGTACGGCAGGCGGACGTCGAACCTGCGACCTTGGGCCAGCCGATCGCGGGTGAGAACGAGCAGTTCCGTTGTCGTCGTCACGAAGCGGCCGAGGGTTGCGTCGGGTGACTCGCCCTCCGATGCGGTCAGCCACCGGCAGGGCGTGATTCTCGGGTCGAAGCCTTCGGCGTGGTCGAGCGTGCCGTCGCCGGGGCCAGCGGCGAGCCCGATCGCATTGCAATCGCACAGGTGGCGGACAACATCGTGGGCGGACCAGCCGGCGCACCGGGTCGGGGCAGCCCAGTCGTCGGGACCGAATCCTTCCAGCACCCGGACAAACCGTTGCCGCTGCACGGTGAACACCTCGATCAGGTTCTCTGGATCGAAGTCGCACGCTCCGCCGGTCCGGAGCAGCAGCGTGCCGGGCCGCGTGGCAGCGGCTCGCGGCCCGTCGGCTGCGAGCTGGGCGCTGAGCACGTCCTTGCGGATCTTGCCGATTGGAGTGAGCGGAAAGCTGTCGGTGAACAGCCAGCGGGCCGGGACCTTGTAAGCGGCGAGCCGGGCGCGGCACAGGCCGGTGAGCTCGGCTGCGGTAGGCGGCACCGGCCCGGCGGGGCGGATGGCGGCGCCCACGGCCTCGCCCCAGAACCGGTCCGGGACGCCGACTACGGCGGCGTCGGCGACGCCGGGATGGCTGAGCAGAACGGCCTCGATCTCCCGGGGGTAGATGTTCTCGCCGCCCCGGATGATCATTTCCTTGATGCGGCCCTGGATGCGGCAGTAGCCGCGCTCGTCCATGGAGCCGAGGTCGCCGGTGTGCAGCCAGCCGTCACGGTCGATCGCCGCGCTGGTGGCGTCGGGGTCGCCGAGGTAGCCCTGCATGACGAGGTAGCCGCGGGTGCAGATCTCGCCGATGGTCCCGCAGGGGACCGTGTTGCCGGTGCGCGGGTCGGCGATCTTGACTTCGGTCTGTGGCAGGGGCTGGCCGACAGTTTCTGCGCGGTCGGCGGCCGTTTCTGCGGCCCGGGTCGCGGTGATGGAGCAGCTGGACTCGGTCTGGGCGAACGTGATCACCAGCGGGATGCCGAAGGCCGCCTCGACCCGCCGGGCCAGGCTGGCAGGCACCGGCGCGCCGCCGCTGAGCGCGAACCGCAGCGAGGACAGGTCGTGCCGCGCGCGGCCGGGATGATCGAGCAGCGCGGTCAGCATGGTGGCCACACCGCCGATCGTGACGCTGCGGAAGGTCTCGGTGAGCTCGAACGCCAGCCCTGGGTGGAAATGCGGCATGAGCACATGTGTGCCGAGGGTCTGAACCAGGCCGAGGGTCAGCAGCCCGCAGCCGGCGACGTGGAACAGCGGCATCGGGTGGACGATGGTTTCCCCGGCGCGCATGCCGATGGTTGCGGCGGCTAGCCGGGCGTTGTTGGTCAGGCCGCGGTGGGTGAGCACCGCGCCTTTGGGGCGGCCGGTCGTGCCCGAGGTGTAAAGGACCTGCGCGGCGCTGGCAGTGTCGACCTCCGGCAGCGGCCCGCCGTCGCCCGACGCGCAGAACCGGTCCCATTCGCCGAGCGGGACCACCTCGCGCAGGTCAAGTAGCTGCCCGCGCACGGCGGCCAGGATCGCCGGCAGCGAGACGCCGCGATGTTCGTCCGCCAGGAACAGGCCGCGCGCGCGGGAGTGCCCGAGCACGTGCGCGAGCTCCTCCGCCTGGTAGGCCGGGTTGACCGTGACCAGCGTCAGTCCGGCCAGCGCGGCGGCGAACTCTAGCAGCACCCATTCGGGGCAGTTGCCGGCCCATACCGCCACCGGGTCACCCGGTGCGAACCGCGCGCACAGCGCGTGGGCGGCGCGCACCGCGTCGGCAAGCAGCTCGCAGTAGCGCCACTGCCGCCGCCTGCCCGGATCCGGGTCGCCGCTGACCAGCGCGACCTGATCGGGGGCGTGCTCGGCGGCGGCGCGCAGCACGCCGCCGACCGTGGTCCCAAGGACCGGCGATGAGGAGTCGGCTGGCCAGTAAGACGTGATCAGGGGCAGATGAGACATGGCGACGCGGCTCCTCCCGGGCGCGAGCGGATGGTTCCCTGGCGCCAGCATCGGGCTGACCAGGCGAATCCCACGGTGCCCGGCGAGATGCCGCGGGCGCATCCAGGCCCGGCCATGAGTTTTCGCCCGGGCTACCATGAGGATTGCTGCGCCCTGGCACCGGGCTTACGCTGAGCGCGCGGAATCTTTCCACTAAAGGGCTCTGCGATGCAGGACACTTACCCGGGGATCCTCCAACGCGACGGGGAACTGGCGGTGCTCTCCGCGGCCGGCGAGGCCGCCGGAGCGGGACGTGGCGCCTTCGTGCTGGTGGAAGGGCCCGCCGGGATCGGCAAGACGTCGCTGCTGCGCACGGCCTGTACGCGTCCTCCTGCGGCTGGGCTGCGGATCCTGACCGCTCGCGGGCTGGCCCTGGAGCGCGGCTTCGCCTACGGAATCGCCCGTCAGCTCATCGAGCCGGTTCGGTCGGCGGCCGGGCCAGGTGAATGGGATGCGCTGCTGGACGGGGCGGCGGGGCTGGCGGCGCGCGTGTTCGACGGGGCCGAGGTCGGTCCGATCGAAGACGATATCCCGCACGCGACGACGCACGGCCTCTACTGGCTGGTCGCGAACCTCGCGGCCGGCAGCCCGCTGATGATCGTGGTGGACGACGCCCACTGGGCCGATGAGCCGTCGCTGCGGTGGCTCGCGCACCTGGCTGCCCGCATCGACGGGCTGCCAGTCGCGTTGCTGCTCGCCGTGGGCGGTGGCCCGGATGAGTCGGCCACGCTCAACGAGCTGCGGGCCTGCCCTGCGTGCACCCGGCTGCGGCTTGAGCCGCTCGGCAGCGCGGCGACCGCCGCGCTGCTGCGTGAGCGGCTCGGCGAGCTGGCGGACGAAACGCTGTGCCAGGCCTGCCACGCCAGCACCGGCGGAAACCCGTTCCTACTCGAATCGCTGGCCAGTGCCCTGCGCGAGCTCGGCACCAGCGACGTGGCCGGGCAGGTGGACACCCTCGGGCCGCAGCCGGTCGCCCAGGCGGTGCTGCGGCGGGTCGGGCAGCTCGGCATGGGTGCCGGGCAGCTGACGCGTGCCCTGGCGGTCCTCGGCGGCCCCGCGCCACTGCGGCACGCCGCCGCGCTTTCGGGCTTGGACATGTCCGACGCCGCGCGGCTCGCCGACCAGCTGCGCGCCGCCGACGTATTGGCTCCCGGCTTGGCACTGGAATTCGCGCATCCGATAGTACGCGCGGCCATCTACGAGTCGGTTCCGCCGGGCGAACGGGCCCTGGCCCACGCCAAGGCTGCGCTGCTGCTCGAAGGCGACGGTGCCGACACGGAGCGCGTCGCGCTGCACCTGCTGCACAGCGAGCCGGACGGCAACCCCCATGTCGTCGCTGTACTCAGCGCGGCCGCTTCGGCGGCCAGCGGCCGCGGTGCCCCGGGTACGGCTGCGGGCTACCTGCGCCGCGCGCTCGACGAGCCACCCAATCCCGCGGCCAGGCCAGCAGTGCTCCTCGAGCTTGGACTGGCCCTGGCCAGCGAGCGCAATCCCGCGGCCGTGACGGCATTGCGGCAGGCCGTCGGACTGGCCAAAACCTCTCGCGATCAGGCGGCCCCGGCGTTGCTGGCCGCGCGCGTCCTCGGCATCTGGGGCTACCACGACAGCGTGACCCTCATCTGCCGCGACGTGCTGTCGTCCGGGCGCGACCTCGGCCCGGCAGCAGACGGCCTGGAGGCCGAGCTATTCGCCAGCTCCTTCATCAGCGCCGCCACCGCCAGCGAGGCATGGGCGCTGGCGGGGAGCCACCTGGCCGATCCCGGCGCCTCCAGCGCGTGGCGCGTCTATGATGCCGTGTTCGCGACGGGCACAGCGCAGCCCGCCAGCGACGCCCTGGCCCGGCTCGCCCCGGTCCTGGACGGCGGCTTCAATGAGATACCGCCCGACTCTCTCGCCGCGGTGTATGCCCTGCTGGTCCTGATCTGGAATGGCGATCTTGGCACGGCAGGCACCATAAGCGACAGCATGCTCTCCGCCGCCCGCATGCGAGGCTCGATGAGCATGGTCGCTCACGTCAGCTGCCTGCGCTCGATGATCAACCGGCGTCTCGGGAAGCTGGAAGACGCCACCGCAGACGGCAGGCTGGGGCTGGACTTCAAGCTCGCGACCTCACCGCCGCTGGCCGTCGCCTGGGCCGCCGCCTTCTGCATCGAGGCGCTCACCGACCTGGGCCGCCTCGACGAGGCCGAGGCCGTGGCCCAGGCGGCCGCGGGCCGGGAGCCGCCGACGGGCTGGATTCACACCAATCTGTTCCTGCAGGCGCGCGGGGCGCTGCGAGTCGCCCAGCGGCGCCCGGGCGCAGCACTCGACGATCTGGCCGCCGCCGCTGCGGGCTGGCGCGGCCTCTACATCGACAATCCCGCCATGGCGTCCTGGCGCACCGCCGCAGCCGCCGCGCACGCCGCCCTCGGCCATCCTGAGCAAGCAGCAGCGCTTGCTAGCGAGCAACTCGCGCTCGCCCGTAAGACCGGCAACCCGGTGACGATCGGCACCGCGCTTCGGGCGCACGCCACCGTCGCCTGCGACCATCCCGACGAATCCCTGTCCGAGGCGGTCAGCCTGCTGGAACCCACCCACGCCCGTCACGAACTGGCGCTCACGCTGGCCGACCTGGGCACTCACCTGCGGCGTGCTGGGCGCCGCAGCGATGCGCAGGCACCCCTGCGGCGCGCGCTCGACCTCGCGCAGCGAACCGGCGCGGCACCGCTGGCCGAGCAGGCCCGCCGAGAACTCCTCGCCACCGGCGCCCGGCCCCGCCGCACCGCCCTCACCGGACCAGACGCACTCACCAGCGCCGAGCGGCAGGTCGCCGACCTCGCCGCCAGCGGCCTATCCAACCGGCAGATCGCCCAGCACCTGTTCATCACCCAGACCACCGTCGAAACCCACCTGCGTCACGCCTTCCGCAAACTCGGCATCACCGTACGAGCCGACCTGCCAGCGCAACTCGCCGGCGAAAGCGTCCGCATCGGCGTCCGCGGCGACCACCGCCGTGGCTAGCGGCAAGATGAGGACCGGCGCTGCCCGATCGCCGTGGCGGCCAGGTCGGCCCCTCGTCGGGCGGCTGCGGGACAGAGCCACCGAAGGCCACCAGCCCGATGTGCAGACCGTTGCCCAGGCCGAACATCGCCGCAGGAGCCGGGAAATCCCGCGCCAGTTGGCCCAGACAGAGAAGCTAGCCGGCTGCTCACCAGCCCCGGCGCTCGGCACATAACCGGGTGATCGGTACACGCGGTAACAATGAAGAACCCTGATGCGGCTGCACACCGAGTCGGCGATCCGGCGGAGGCCGTCACCAGTCTTACGCCACGCTCTGTAGTTGCGGCTGCTCTCGACTTGGCACGCGATATCCGCCGTTATGCGCGCACCTCCCGGTCTTCCGGTGCGCTGTCAGGACGGCACCGAACAGGCTGATCTGCACACGCGTTTGCCTGGCTCACTCACAGAGTGGCCGGCTCCGGGTCCTGGAAGATGAGCGGACGCAAATCGATGGTCTGTTCAGCGCCAGTCTCGCTGTTGGCTGGTCATCGCGCCGTGGACGGTCAGCTCGCACCTCAGGATCAGGAGTGCGCTGGCCAGGCTCGGCCTGCGGGGCTGGGTTCGTGTGAAGGTATCCGCCCGCGGGTCGGTCCGGGTCAGGCTGAGGCGAAGCGGTCACGCTCTGGCGTGTCGTCGCCGGGCCGCACCAGCCCTGATTCGTAGGCGAGGACCACAGCCTGCACCCGGTCCCGCAGATGCAGCTTGGCAAGGATGCGGGTCACGTGTGTCTTGACGGTGGTCTCGCCGAGAAAGAGCCGCTTGGCGATCTCGGCGTTGGAAAGGCCGCGGGCAACCAGCCCGAGCACTTCGGATTCGCGGTCGGTCAGCTCGCCGAGCTCGGCGGGGCGCTGGCCGGGAAGCGGGCGGCGCACGAACTCCTCCAGCAGCCGCCGGGTGATGGCCGGCGCGAGAAGCGTGTCGCCCGCGGAGACCACGCGCACCGCATGGACGAGTTCAGCCGGGCGCACGTCCTTGAGCAGGAAGCCGCTCGCGCCCGCGCGGATCGCCCGGTACACGTACTCGTCCAGGTCGAAGGTCGTGAGCATGAGCACGCGCGGCCCCCGCACGGAGGAGGCTGTGACCTGGCGGGTGGCCTCGATGCCGTCCAGTTCGGGCATGCGGACATCCATCAGCACGACATCCGGTGCCAGGCTGCGGGCCAGTTCCACTGCCTCCAGGCCGTTGGCGGCCTCGCCGGTGACCTCGATGTCCGGCTGCGCCTCCAGGATCATCTGGAACCCGCCGCGGACCAGCGCATGGTCGTCCGCGACGACG
>Ga0302178_10002161_pt1 | contig 15812 bp, 15 predicted proteins | sample I_Palsa_E1_3_FD_198790 | JGI IMG/M metagenome (GOLD analysis project Ga0302178, IMG submission 198790) | Peat permafrost microbial communities from Stordalen Mire near Abisko, Sweden - I_Palsa_E1_3 | ecosystem: Environmental > Terrestrial > Soil > Palsa > Peat permafrost | place: Sweden... | reverse complement strand
CCGATTGAAGTACAGAATTTGACGGTGAAGCGCTATGACCAAATAATATTTAGTATTATGGCCGTTCCACTTGATGATGTTGACATAATCCTGCTCACTGCGCTGCAGGAAGACGCGGACCGCACCAACGTCGAACTGGCCCGCCTGGCCGGGCTCTCACCTGCGGCGACCCTGCACCGGGTGCGGCGGCTGAAGGAGTCGGGTGTCATCCGCGTCATCAGCGCTCAGCTCGACCCGGCCGCGGCGGGTTTCCCGCTGCAGCTCTACGTGACCGCCTCCCTGGCCCGTCATGACCCGCGTTCCAGCCGCGTGTTCGACGACATGATCCGGTCCCTGCCGCAGATCATCGCCGCGGACAACGTCGCGGGCGAGACCGACTACATGCTCTCCGTCGTCGCCCGTGACGTCGCCGAGCTGCAAGAAGTCCTCGCCAGTCTCGCCACTCGCGGCGGGCAGCGCCTGGTGACCTATCTGCGGCTGGCCGAGATCAAGCCCCCGTCCCGGCTGCCGCTGGCCCCGCGCGGCACCGAGCACGGCACCGATCGCCCCGCCCGCCACCGTCGAGGCGCCCCGGGCTGAGCGGAACGGCCCCTCAGCCAGCCGTGGGCGGCATGCCTCTCGCCCGAAGGGCGGCCTGTGTCCGGTCGGCGGCCTGGAGCTTGTCGAGGATGCGGGACACATGGTTCTGCACCGTCTTCAGGGAGAGGCCGAGGGACCGGGCGATCTGCCGGTTGCTCGCACCCTCGGCGAGCAGGTCGAGTACCTCACGTTCCCGTGCGGTCAGATCATGCTGCTGGGACAGCGAAGCCGGGCCGGATAGCCGAACGGGCCTGTTGGCCAGTAGCCGGCTTGCGATCCCGGCGCCGAACACCGCGCCGCCCGCCGCGACGGTCCGGAGCGCTGCGGTGATTTCGGCGGCGGACGCGCCCTTGAGCACGTATCCGCGTGCGCCCGCGGCCAGCGCGGCGAAGACGCTGTCGTCGTCGTCCACCATGGAAATCACCAGGACGGCGACGGCCGGGGCGACCTGGGACACCCGCCGTGTCGCCTCGACACCTGAGGCGCCGGGCAGGTTGATGTCCATCAGCACGACATCAGGCGAGGTTCGCGTGAGCGCCGCGAGTGCCTCCTCGGCGGTGCCGGCGGTAGCCGCGATCTCGACCTCAGGCAGCGTCGCGAGCAATCCGGCCAGGCCGTCGCGGAAGATGGGATGGTCATCGACGATGAGAACCCGGATCATGCGGGCACCGTCGGACCCCGGGGAACCCGCGTGGGTGCGGTCACGGTCGGCAACTGCGCCTGCACCATGACCCCGGACGGGCTGTTGCGGACGGTCACGGTTCCGCCAAGTTCCTCGGCCCGCTCCCGCATGATGGCCAGACCGTGACCGTGGCCGTCTCCGGCGGGGAGTCCCACGCCATCGTCGGTGACGGTGACGGTTAGCGCCGCTGAGGCCAAGGCCACCGACACCTGACAGCTGCGGGCGCGGGCGTGCCGGACGATGTTGGTCACCGCCTCGACCACGATGCGGTAGGCGGCGACCTCGACGGCGGCCGGGAGCGCAGGCAGATCGTCGCTCGCGAGCACGCCGACGGCGAGATTGGCCCCGGCGGTCAGCCGCTCCACGGCCTGGGCGCACGCATCGGCCAGGCCGAGCTCGTCCAGCGCCGGCGGCCGCAGCCCTTCGACCAGGCGCCGGACATCGACGACGGTACGGCGGATCTCCTCGCCGAGGGCGTGCAACTGCCGCGAGGCGCCGTCACTGCCCGGCGGGAGCAGAGCCCGCGCCGTCTCGGTCTTCAGCGTCAGCCCGGCTAGGGCCGGGCCGATACCGTCGTGCAGGTCACGTCGCAGACGGCGCCTTTCTTCCTCGCGCGCCAGCACGAGCCGCTCTCGCGCGCGCTGCAGATCCTCCCGCAGCAGCCGTGCGTGCAACGCACCGCCGAGCTGCCGGGCCAGGTCGCGGACTAGCCGCTGTTCAGCCGTAGTGAGCTGACGGCCTGGCGCGCGGTAGGTCAGGCTGCCGACGACCGCGCCGTAGGCCAGCACGGGAACATTGGCGGTGCCCGCGCCCGTGCCGATGTCTGCGCCCGAGCCGGTGCCGGTGACGACGGTACCGGCCATGTCCCGGACGCTGACGTCGCGCAGGTCCAGCCCGGTGTTGAGCTCGGCGACGGCGGCCGCGATCAGGCGGTCGATGTCGGCGGCGGCTTCGAGATTCTCGCCCAGGCCGGCCAGAACCTCGTAGGGCTCATGCCAGCGGCCATAGACCACGCGGGTCACGCCGCGCTGCAGCTTTTCCCGCAGCGGGATAAGGAGCAGCGCGGCCGCGGCGGCCGCGAGCGCGGACGGCCACCATGACCGGTGGCCAGGGACGAGCGCGGCCGCGGCGATCACCACCAGGGCGTAGATGCCCACCACGACGCCGGACATGGTCAGCCACAGCAGGGTGCGTTGCGCCGCGCGGCGCAGGTCGTACAGCCCATGGCTGAGGGTCGCTGTCGCGATCGCCACGGGCAGCGGAAGGAGCACGACGCCGAATATCCAGCCCGGAACGCCGTTGGCGATTATGACCACGAGAAAGACGAGCGCTGGCGGGATCGCGGCCAGCGCTAGGAAAAACAGCTGCTGGCGGACAACCGGCCCGCCGCGCCGCCACCGGACGACGAGCCCGGTGATGGCTCCGGCGGCGGCGACCGCGGCGAGTAGGACCCCGGCGGTGCTGAAGCTGTTGGAGATAACCGCGTAGCGGCCGGACAGGCCAAGCGGATTCTGCCAGTGCGCAAGCCGGCTCTGCTGGGCATGCGGACTGAGCAAGTTGCCGAGGAACAAGCCGATCACGGCCAGGCCGGCGCACCAAGCCAGCCAGCGCCAGCGCGGCCCGATCAGGCGGCCGTCCGGGAAGATGACCGGTACGCAAACCACGGCGATGAGCATCCCCGCCGCCTGCAGACTCGGTCCGATGCCGGCCATGTAGCGGGCGCCGGGGACCGAGCCCGGGGAGGTCACCACGCCGTGCACGCCGGCCTCGGTGAAGGCCACGCCGGCGCCCATGAGGGCCGCGGCGGCCAGCAGCAGCCAGCCGACCCGGTTGCCGGAAACCGCCAGGGTGATCACCGCCCCGACCGCCGCGACCGCACCCACGGCGAAAGCGAACGACAGCGTGGCGGCGAAGACGCCGGTGCCGGCCCGGTCATAGGCGGTAGCGATGACAGCGCCAGCCACGGCGACCAAGACCGCAGCGCCGGCCACGGCCGCGGTGAAGCGGCCGCTGGCCGGCGCTGATGGCGGGCTCTTCATAGGCTCATCGTGCACCACGAAAGCGCCGACGGCGAGACTCACTTATCCGGCCTGTTTCAGGCCGCGGCCCGATGGCGGATACGCTCGGCGAGGACCGCGATAGCGGCGATCAGCCCGGCCAGCGATACCAGCGCGAAGGTGCTCTGGTAGGTCCAGTCGAGGGGGTTGTGCTTGGGCCAGCCCGGGAACTCGACGACCTCGAACAGGCACAGCAGGCCGGCGAAGACCGCTCCCGCGGTGGCCCGCCCGCGACCCAGCAGCCAGGTAGCGGTCAAGAAGAACACGGCGAATACGACGGCGGCCCACGGCAGGCTGCCTGGGTAATTCTCCTGCCAGATCATGATGGCGCTGCCGAGCTCGCCCAGGGCGAGGATCGCGGCGATGGTGGTCAGGACCGCGAGCTTGCGACTGTTCATGCCTACCTCCAATAGAAACGGTGACGCGCTCACCATGTCTCGTCGCGGTTCCCGGCCAGAAGAGGCGCCTTCCCGATGAGGCCGGGAAGTTCTCCCGGCCCGTCGGCGAGCCGGCCGCGAAACGGGAATGAGACGGCCGGCGAACCGGTTGTGGGCCGCATGAAGATCGCGGTGATCGGGACAGGCAACATCGGCGGTTCGCTCGGGTCCAAGTGGGTGGCGGCCGGATACGACGTGGTGTACGGCTCGAGGAAGGCCTCAGGCGAGGGGCCCGGCGGCGCGCCCGTGCTGGCCGTCAGCGACGCACTGGCCGGCGCCGAGGTGGTGGTGCTGGCCGTGCCGGGCCAGGCCGTGGCGGACGTGGTCGGCGCGCAGAGTGCGGCGCTGGCCGGGAAGATCGTGATCGACGCGGTGAACCGGATGGGCCAGCCGGAGCTCAACAGCCAGGTGCTGATCGCCGGCGCGGTGCCCGACGCCCGGTATGTGCGCGCGTTCAACTCGCTCGGCTGGGAGAACTTCGCCGACCCGGTGCCCGGCGCGAACCTGTTCTTCGCCGCGGATCCCACTGCCCGTTCGGTAACAGAAGAACTTATCGTCGCCGTCGGACTCGACCCGGCCTTTCTCGGAGACGCGGCCGCGGCCGGCACGGTCGACGCGCTCACGCGCGTGTGGCTCGCCCTCGTGCAGGCCCGCGGCGGGAACCGCCGGATCGCGCTGCGTGTCGTCGAGGACAGCTGACTCCCGGCGTCCGGCCATGGTCGATCAGGTCCAGGTCACGGTGTGCGACCCCCGGCATCCCGATGCCCGGCATTGCCTGCGGGGCTACCTCGATGAGCTGTCGCAGCGCTTCGACAGCGGTTTCGACCCAGCCCGGAGCATCTCCGCCGACGACCGCGAGCTGACGCCGCCCGCAGGCCTGTTCCTGGTCGCGACCCTGCACGCTGAGCCGGTCGGGTGCGGCGCGCTGAAATTTCACCACGAAGCTCCCGCCGAGATCAAGCGGATGTGGGTCGCCCCCTCGGCGCGCGGCCTGGGCTTGGGCCGTCGTCTCCTGACCGAACTGGAGGCCCACGCCGCGGCTAACGGCGTCCGCGTCCTGCGGCTGGAAACCAACCGCGCCCTGGCCGAGGCGATCCGCCTGTACCGGACCTCCGGCTACCGAGAGGTAGCCGCATTCAACGAAGAGCCCTACGCCCACCACTGGTTTGAAAAGACCCTTTCGGCCCCGACGTGACCGCCTCGGCCCTGACGTGACCGCCTACCCGGGCCGCTGACGAGTTTCGGGTCGCCCCGCCACGCGCTACCGTGCGGACATGGCGAAACGACCTCGGCTCACCGTCTTGGGCAGCCTGAACATGGACATCTCGGTGACCGTGCCCCGGCTGCCAGCGCCCGGCGCCACGGTGCTCGGCTCGGCGGCCGTCTTCACCCCCGGCGGGAAGGGCGCCAACCAGGCGGTAGCGGCGGCCAGGCTCGGCGCCGAGGTGCGGATGACGGGCTGCGTCGGCGGCGACGACTTCGGCCGGCGACTGCTGGCCGCCCTGCGCGAGGCGGGGGTAGACGCGGCCGGCGTGCGGGTCGCTGGTGACGTCCCGACCGGCCTGGCCATGATCTCGGTCGACCGCTCCGGAGAGAACATCATCACGGTGGCTCCTGGTGCCAACCACGAGGTCGGCGCGGCCGACGCCGCCGCGGCGGTCGGCGCCCCTTATGACGCCCTGGTGATCAGCGCCGAGGTCCCGATCCCGGCGATCAGGGCCGCGCTGGCCCGGGCGCAAGACACCCTGTGCGTACTCAACCTGGCGCCCGTCCCAGGTACACCGGAGCAAGCCGCCGCGATCGTGGCGGACGGGGTCGAGTGGCTGGTGGTGAACGAGTCAGAAGCAGGCGCCGTCCTCGGCCGGCCGGTCGAGGGCCTGAAGGACGCGGCTGCGGCCGCCGCCGAACTGGTCGGCGCGGGCGCGCGTCATGCCGTGGTGACCGCGGGCGCACACGGCGCCGCGCTGGCCGGCCCGGACGGTGACCCGCTGACCATCGAGGCGTTCGACGTCGAGGCGGTCGATACGGTCGGGGCCGGCGATACCTTCGTCGGCGCGCTCGCGGTCACCCTCGCGGCCGGCGTCCCGGCCGCCGCGGCGGTGCGCGCGGCCGCCGCCGCAGGCGCCGCCGCCGCCACCCGCCCAGGCGCCCAGGCCGGAATGCCGCACCCCGCGGACATCAGGGCGGTCACCGGCCTGACCTGGCCCGTAGCATAAAGTAGCGGCCAAACCCAGCCCACGTCGGGCCGGACAACTAGCCAAATCAGATAGATTAAAGAGTTAGATGGGCCGGGAATATTAGGCAAACATTAGGTAAATAGACGGGCCGGGCATTAGCCCTGCTCCAAGGAGAACGCGAAGTGTTGACGCCCGGCCTGCGGGGCTATGTCCTAGAGCAGCCCGCCGGCGACCACAAGAGCACCGGCAAGAGCACCGGCAAGGGCACCAGGAAGCACCCGCCCACCGATCTCCTGCCCGCCGCGCTGGCCGCCCTGGCGCCGTCGTTCACCGTGGCCGCCGAGCACGGCGCGCCCGGCAGCGGCGCCCGGCGGCGTACCTGGCTGGACACCTTCGACTGGCGGCTGTACCGGGCCGGGCTCGTGCTCGAGGTCGAGCAGGCCAGGCGGGGCGGCCGGCTGCTGCTGAGCCAGGCGGACGGCACGCCGCGGGCGGAGCAGCCGGCGGCCGGCTGGCCACCGCGCCGTCCGGCTCTGGATCTGCCCGCCGGGCCGGTCCGGGACCAGATCATGGCGCTGATCAGCCCGCGGGCGCTGTTGCCGGTGGTCAGTGCCGTCAGCACGGTCAGCGTCATCCGGCTGCTCAACGCGGACGGCAAGACAGTCGGCCGCCTGACCGCCGAACGCGCCGTCGTGACCGCGGCAGGCACCGCCGCCGAACTGCCGCTGCGCCTGTCCGTCGCGGAAGTCCGCGGCTATCCCGCCCAGGCCCGCAAGGCCGCCGCGCTGCTGGCCGGCATCCCCGGTGCGTCCCCGGTTAGCCAGAGCGTGTTCGTCGCCGCGCTGACCGCGCTCGGCCGTCACCCGGCGGACTACACCAACGGCGTGGACGCGGAGATCACCGCCGAACTGCCCGGGTCCGTCGCGGTGGCCAGGCTGCTGCTGCGGCTGCTCGACACCCTGGAGCTCAACGTCGACGGCGTGCTCCGCGACATCGACACCGAGTTCCTGCACGACTTCCGCGTCGCGGTCCGCCGGACCCGGTCCGCGATCAAGCTGCTCGGCGAGGTCGTGCCCGCCGCCGACGCGAACCGGTACGCCAGAGAATTCAAGTGGCTCGGTGACCTGACCACGCCGACCAGGGACCTCGACGTCCACCTGCTCGGTTTCGCCGCGACGACCGAGCATCTGCTGGCCGCGACCCCGGCCGATCTGGAGCCGTTCCGCGCCTTCTTGGTCAGGCGCCGCGCGCGGGAGTTCCGGCGGCTGGCCGCGGCCCTGCGCTCGCCGCGGTTCGGGGCCATCACCGATGACTGGCGCAAGGCGCTGCTCGCGGTCCGCGATGCCAGCGCGCCCAAGAAGCGCAGGCAGCCCACCGCGGCCGAACTGGCGGCCCGCACCACCGGTCGCGCCTTCCGCCGGATCGCGGCGCGAGGCGGCGCGATCACCCCGGACTCGCCTCCGGAGTCCCTGCATGACCTGCGCAAACGCTGCAAGGAGCTGCGCTACCTGCTGGAGTTCTTCGCGCCGCTGCACGATCCGGTCGCCTACCGGAAGGTCGTCGGAGACCTGAAGCAACTGCAGGACTGCCTCGGTGACTTCCAGGACAGCCAGGTTCAGCGCGAGGAGATCGGCGCGCTGGCCGACGCGATGCTGGCCGAGGCGCTGTCGGGTGGGCCTGGGGCACCTGCGGCTACCCTGCTGGCCATGGGGGAAGTCGCCGCCCGGCTCGCGGTCAGCCAGGCCGAAGCCCGCGCCGACTTCGCCCGCCGGTTCGCCAGGTTCGCCGGCCCGGCGGCCCGGCACCGGATCAGCATCCTGCTCGCCAAGCCAGGACAGCCCGCCGAGCCCGCCCTGAAGACCCCATGAAGATCTACGCCACGTACAACATCAAGGGCGGCGTCGGCAAGACGACCGCCGCGGTCAACCTCGCCTACCTGTCCGCCGCCGAGGGCGAGCGCACCCTGCTGTGGGACCTGGACCCGCAGGGCGCGGCCAGTTTCCTGTTCCGGATCAAGCCGCGGGTCAAGGGCGGCGGAAAGGCGCTCATCCGCGGCACGAAAACCCTGGAAGGCGCCATTAAAGGCACCGACTTCGATAATCTCGACTTGCTCCCGGCCGATTTCACCTACCGCAATATGGACCTTCTTCTGGGCACCGCGCAGCGAAAGCAAACCCGCAAGATCGCGCAGCTGCTCCGGCCGCTGGCCGCCGAATACGACAATGTTTTCCTCGATTGCCCGCCGAGCATCTCGCTGGTCTCGGAAAACGTCATGCACGCCGCTGATGTCCTGTTGGTCCCGCTGATCCCGACCACGCTGTCGGTGCGCACACTGGACCAGCTCACCGATTTCGTAGCAGGCTTCGACGGCGACCGTCCCGAGGTGCGCGCGTTCTTCTCCATGGTCGACCGGCGTAAGAAACTGCACCAGGAGATAACCAAAGACCTTTCGGCCGAACGATCCGGGGTGACAGCGGCCGCCATTCCCGCCCTGTCTCTCATCGAGCGAATGTCCGTGGAGCGTGCCCCCGTCACCGCCTTCGCCCCCCGCAGCCAAGCCGCCCGCGCCTTCCGCTCCCTCTGGTCCGAAATCCTCTCCGACCAGGAATAACCCGGGCTGCGTGAGGTATCCAGGATATCCAAGCCAGATATCTGTGATACCGTAGTAGACGGAGGTGGTCGTCATGGCCATGGTAAAGACGCCGATCGAAATCGATGAAGAAGCATTGGCAACGGCCGCCGAGGTGCTTGGCACCAAGACGAAGAAGGACACGGTCAACGCCGCTCTCCGGGAAGTTGGCCAGCGGCTCGAGCGCCTCAGGGCTCTGGCCAGGCTCGGCGAGATGGCCGACCGAGGGGACTTCGACGATTTCCTCGGCAACAAGGCGGCCTACCGTAGGTGAGCCCCGCCATCTACCTCCTTGACACCTCTGGCTTGTTCCGGATCCTGCAAGGTGAGCTGCGTCAGGCCTGGGCCGAGGAGCTGGCCGCAGGCGTGATCGCCGTCTGCCCGGTAGTAGAGCTCGAATTTCTTTATTCCGCTCGCTCGCTTGCCGACCGGCTCGAGAAGAAGCGGCTGTTGCGAACCGTTTTCGGCTGGGTGCCGATGGCAGAGCGCGCCTTCGAGCGGGCCGAGGCGGTGCAGCAGATGATGACAGAGGTCGGGAAGCACCGGTCGGCCGGTCCCGTCGATCTGCTGATTGCGGCGACAGCCGAACAGGCACGTCTCACGATCCTCTGCGATGATCGCGACTTCGACGTCGTCGCCTCCATCACGCGCCAGCCCGTCAAGGTGGTAACTGATCTCAAGACCCACGAACCCGATAGTTAGGTACCGCCCCGCGCAGACGCTCGGCCGCCTCGCCTCGTTCCAGTCATCGCGTTGCCCGTGCCGCTGGTGGGCGCCTTGGTGTACGCGGTGCAGGAGAACCGCCAGCGGACCGGGCCAGGGGGAGTCAGCGACGGGTCCGGCTCGAATTTATATCAGATGATATATTCTAGGGTATGGACGCAGCGGAGCGCATTCAGTCGGCTCGTCGGCTGGCGGCCATGACGCAGCAGGAACTAGCGGAACGCTCGGGCGTTCGCCAGCCCAACATTGCCGCTTACGAAAACGGTCGACGGCAGCCCTCCCCGGCGATGCTGGCTCGGCTGCTCGACGCCGCCCGGCCGCGCCCGTCCGTGCTGCTCGCCCGATTCCGGGAGCAGGTGCTGGAAATCGCCGCCCGGAACCATGCCGGAGGCGTACGGGTCTTCGGCTCGATTGCGCGTGGCGAAGACGGTCCGGAGAGCGACGTCGATCTGCTGGTCACATTCGGGCCCGAGGCGTCGCTACTCGACCAGGCCGGGCTGGTCGCCGAGCTGGAGGATCTGCTTGGCGCGCACGTAGATGTCGTATCTGACCGGGCGCTGAAGGACCGGGATGTCGCCATCCGCGCCGAAGCGGTTCCCTTGTGAGCAGTCAGCCCGATCGCGGGAGTGAACCAGGGCCAGGCGGGCGGGTCAGGCAAGCGTACGGGCGCCGGGTTCGCGATACTCTGCTTGACCTTCTTGAGTTCACCGACATGGCTGCGCGCCTGGTAGCCAGGGGCCGCGCCGCCTACGACGGAGATGAGGCACTGCGACTCGCCGCCGAAGCCATTACGCATCGCATCGGTAAAGCGGTGTCCAGGCTGAGCGAGGAGTTCGTTACTGATCATCCGCAGGTTGAGTGGCGCAAGGTCAAGGGGATGCGCAACATCATCACGCATGAGTATGCGCGGATCGACTATGAGATCGTCTGGAACGCCCTGACCTTGCGGGTGCCGGAGATTGCCAGATTCGTTCGTCGCGTCTTGGCGGCACCGCCGCAGACCTAGGCGACGATGACGCGGTAACCGACTAGTCTGCCTCCGGCCCGCGAACGCTGCCGGGGTCGCGGCCCTGCCAGGTGCAGATGCACACCTCGTTGCCCTCGGGGTCGGCCAGTATCCAGAACGCGGGGGCTTCGGCGTCGCTGACCAGCGTGCCTCCCGCCGCGATGGTGTCCTGGAGGCGCTGATGCGCCTGGTCATGCGGCACCGAGACGTCGAAGTGGATGCGGTTACGCTGCGGGCGCGGCTCGTCCATCTGCTGGAACCAGAACGCCGGGCCCTGGCCCAGCGGGTCGATCAGCCCGGCCAGCGGCCCGCTTTGGCCTGGCTCGTCGACGTAGCCGAGCACCGTCTGCCAGAACGGCCGCACCTTAGCCGCGTCGAGTACGTCGATCGCGATCTCGAGCACCTGCAGCGGTCGTACCGCCGGGCCGGCTCCATCCTCGTCAGGCCCACCCCGGGTGGTCAGCCGGTACTCCTCCGCCAGGGCGGTGATCTGCCGCGCCAGCTCCACGTCGCGTGGCGTGACCCAGTCCGCCGCCGCGGTCTGCAGCGTCAGCAGGACCCGGTCCGCCCGGATGTCCATCCGCAGGTGCCCCTCGGCGTGCGGCAGGGCCGCCGCCCGCCCGGCCAGGTCGGCCGCCAGCGGCAGCGAACCGGTCAGCACCTCGGTCCGCAAATCGCCGAGCACGAGCCGCCAGCCCAGCCCGGTCACCGCCTCCGAGGCCTCCTGCCGGCCCAGCTTCCTGTTCAGGTCATGACTGCTCTGACTTCCTTGTCCCATGCCGTCCATCGTGCCACCTAGGTCCGGGCGAAGCGGTTAAGGGCGACCATCATCCGGGCACGTTTAGCGGAACCTTCACCGGGCAGACGCCTTACTACTATCCGGGCGACAACCGTCACCACCTGGTCCGCCGCCGGTGCGCCCGGACCGAGGATGTCGATTGCGTGGCGAGGAGGAATGGCAGTGACAGACTCTCGCGTCAAGCCGACGACGACCGATGCCGGGGCGCCGGTGGAAAGCGATGAGCATTCGCTCACCATCGGCCCGGACGGCCCGATCCTGCTGCAAGATCACTACCTGATCGAGCAGATGGCCAACTTCAACCGGGAGCGCATCCCGGAGCGGCAGCCGCACGCCAAGGGCGGCGGCGCGTTCGGGCACTTCGAGGTCACCAGCGACGTCAGCGCCTACACCAGGGCCGCGGTATTCTCACCCGGCACGACGACCGACACGCTGATCCGGTTCTCCACCGTGGCGGGGGAGCGGGGCAGCCCCGACACCTGGCGTGACCCGCGGGGCTTCTCGCTGAAGTTCTACACCTCGCAGGGCAACTACGACATGGTCGGGAACAACACCCCGGTGTTCTTCCTCCGCGACCCGCTGAAGTTCCAGCACTTCATCCGCTCCCAGAAACGGCGCGCCGACAACAACCTGCGTGACCACGACATGCAGTGGGACTTCTGGACCCTGTCCCCGGAGTCGGCGCACCAGGTGACCTGGCTGATGGGCGACCGCGGTATCCCGCGCACCTGGCGGCACATGAACGGGTACAGCTCGCACACCTACATGTGGGTCAACGCCGCGGGCGAGCGGTTCTGGGTCAAGTACCACTTCAAGACCGACCAGGGCATCGAGTTCTTCACCCAGGACGAAGCCGACCAGATGGCCTCGGCCGACACCGACTACCACCAGCGCGACCTGTACTACGCGATCGAGCGCGGGGAGTTCCCGAGCTGGACGCTGAAGATGCAGATCATGCCGTTCGAGGACGCCCGCGCCTACCGGTTCAACCCGTTCGACCTGACCAAGGTGTGGCCGCACAGCGACTACCCGCTGATCGAGGTGGGCAGGCTGACCCTGGACCGCAACCCGACCGACTACCACACCGAGATCGAGCAGGCCGCGTTCGAGCCGAACAACCTGGTGCCCGGCATCACGCTGAGCCCGGACAAGATGCTGCTGGCCCGCGGCTTCTCTTACGCCGACGCGCACCGCGCCCGGCTCGGGGTGAACTACAAGCAGATCCCGGTCAACTCCCCGAAGGTGCCGGTGCACAGCTACAGCAAGGACGGCGCCATGCGGGTCGTCAACGTCTCCGACCCGGTGTACGCCCCGAACTCCAAGGGCGGCCCGCAGGCCGACACCGAGCACTACCAGCCGGTCGGCTGGCACGCCGACGGCGACATGGTCCGCTCGGCGTACAGCCTGCACGAGCAGGACGACGACTGGGGCCAGGCCGGCACCATGGTCCGCGACGTCCTCGACGACGCCGCCCGCGAGCGCCTGGTCAGCAACGTGGTCGGCCACCTGCTCAACGACGTCTCCGAGCCGGTCCTGCAGCGCGCCTTCGGGTACTGGCGCAACGTCGACAAGAACGTCGGCGACCAGATCGAGGCCGGCGTGCGCGCCAAGCAGGACGAGAAGGACCCCAAGGCCGCCGAGCAGGCGAACCCGGCCCGTTCAAGCATGCAGCAAAAGGCCTGACCCGTCGGCAGGACCATAATCCGCTAACCATCCCCGGATTCGGGGCTAGGTTCTCCGCTCTCGCCCGGGTAACGTCGGCTTGCCGGAGGGGGGAAACCACCGGTAACGGTAACGGCCAGGGTGGGGTTCCAGGGATGGGGTCTGCTGCACAAGCAGACCCCATCCTTAATTCTGTACCCGCGCTACGCCGTGGCGAGTAGGTACACGTTCAGCGCGACGATCAGGGCCGTGACCAGGCCGCCGGCCACCCTCGTCAGGCGCCGGTTCACCAGCGTCCCCATCAGCGTGGAGTTGCTGGTGAAGAACCACAGCGGGACCAGCGCGAACGGGATGCCGAAGGAGAGGAAGACCTGGGACAAGACCAGCGCCCGGGTGGGGTTGAAGCCCACGCCGATCACCACCAGGGCCGGGATCATCGTGATGGCCCGGCGGGCGAAGATCGGGATCTGGCGGTGGATGAAGCCCTGCATGACGAGCTGACCAGACATCGTGCCCACGCAGGAGGACGCGATCCCCGACGCGAGCAGGGCGATACCGAAGAACGTCCCGCTATGGTCGCCCAGGTAGTGATTCAGGCCCGTGAACACCTGGCCCAGGTCGTTACCCGCACCGAACAGCCCGCGCGCGTGGAAGACGGCGGCCGCCGTGGCCAGCATGGCCAGGTTGACGATCCCGGCGGTGCCCATCGCGATGCTGATGTCGATGATCTCGAAGCGGAAGATCTTGCGCCGCGCCTCGGGGTTGGCGCCCACGATCCGCTTCTGGGTGAGCGAGGAATGCAGGTAGATCACGTGCGGCATCACGGTGGCGCCGACGATGCTGACCGCGAGCAGGGCCGCGCCGCCGCCGGGGAGCTGCGGCACGAACAAGCCGTGCGCGACCCCGGCCGCCGACGGGCCGCTCTTCAGCACCTCCAGGCCGAACGCCAGGACGATCACCGCGACGAAGCCGGTGATCGTCGCCTCGAGCCTGCGAAAGCCCCACACCTGCATGCCGAGGATGGCGAACGCGGCTAGGCCGGTCGCCACGGCGGAGAGCCACAGCGAAAGCCCGAAAACCAGGTTCAGGCCGAGGGCCGCGCCGACGAACTCCGCCACGTCGGTCGCCATCGCGATCGCCTCGGCCTGCAGCCACAACAGCACCACGACCCGAAACGGGAAGCGGTCGCGGCACACCTCAGGCAGGCTGCGGCCCGTAGCGATGCCTAGTTTGGCGCTCATCGACTGGACGCCCATCGCCATCAGGTTTGCCAGCAGCACCACCCAGAGCAGCGCGTAGCCGAACTGGGATCCGCCCGCCATGTTGGTGGCGAAGTTGCCGGGATCGACGTAAGCCACCGCCGCGATGAACGCGGGGCCCAGGAACGGCAGCACCGCCCGGACCCCGCGTCTTTCACCGGACAGGACCCGCTCGGCCGCGTCTGTGACGCGGCTTTGACCGGGAAGCGCGTCGTCAGAGACGACTACCTGCCGGGCGAGCGGAACCGTGTCAGCCAACGGTAAGCCTGAGGTCAGCCAACTGCAGGCCCAGGATCAGCCAACGGACTCAGCCAACGGACGGGCCGAGCCCAAGCGACTGGGGTGTGCTCGAGTCGGGAGATGGCTGATGCAGGCCCTCGTCGAGCGAGCCGAACTCCGTCATCAGGGCCGCGCTGCCGCCCCAGGGCGTTTGCTCCTCGGCGACCAGCGTGTTGGTCGTCAGCAGCAGGCCCGCCACGGACGCGCCGTTTTGCAGCGCCGAGCGGACTACGCGGAGCGGGTCGATGATGCCCATCTCTATCATGTTGCCATGACGCCCCTCCAGGGCGTCAAATCCCTCGTCCGGACCGAGCTCCCTGGTCTTGGCCACGACCTCGGCGGCGTGGTAGCCGGCGTTGGCCGCGATGAGGTAGGCGGGCTCGCTGAGCGCCTGCCGCACGATGTCGACGCCGATGGCGTAATCGTCGTTGACGTCCAGGCCGTCGAGCACGCTCTCGGCGTGCAGCAGCGCGGCGCCGCCGCCGGCGACGATGCCCTCGGCCATGGCGGCCCGGGTGGCGGACAGCGCGTCCTCGACCCGGTGCTGCAGTTCCTTGAGCTCGGCGCTGGTCGGGGCGCCCACACTGATCACGGCCACCTTGCCCGACAGCGCGCCGATCCGCTCGTTCAGCACGTCCTCGTCTATCCCGAAGGTGGCCCGCTCCCGCTCCGATCGCATCTGGGCCAGCCGGAACTCCACCGCGTCCTTGCCGCCCGCGCCGCCGATGATCGTGGTGTTGTCGGCGGTGACCCGCACCTGAGAGGCCCGGCCGAGCTGGTCGACGGTCATCGTTTCCAGGTTGAATCCCGAGTGCTTGCTGTAGACGGCGCCGCCGGTCAGGGCGGCGATGTCCTCCAGCTTGTGCAGCCGTCGGTCGCCGAACCCGGGCGCCCGCACCGCCACGCACTGGAAGATCCCGTTCACGTGGTTGTGCACGAGCATGCTCAGCGCGGTGCCCTCGACGTTCTCCGCGATGATGATCAGCGGCCGGGGCGCGCGCATGATCTTGTCGAGCAGCGGCATCAGCTCCTGGACCTTGGTGATCTTCACGCTGCACAGCAGGATGTAAGGGTCGTCGACGATGGATTCGAGCGCGGCCGGGTTGGTCACCATGTACGGCGAGAGGTAGCCGTTGTCGAACTCGAAGCCCTCGACGAAGTCGACCCGCATCCCCGATACCGGCGAATCCTGCACGGTGACGATGCCGTTGTCGCCCACGGTGTACAGCGCCCTGGCGATCACGGCACCCACCGTGTCGTCGTCGTTGGCGGAGATCGCCGCGACCCGGGCGTAGTCCTCTTCGGTGTTGACCGGGTGCGCGACCCCGCGCAGGTACTCGACCAGGCGCCCGACGGCCAGGTCGACGCCCCGCTTGACCAGCACCGGGTTGCCGCCCTTGCCGATGGCCTCCATGCCTTCCTTGATGATGGCCTGGGCGATCACCGTGGCGGTGGTGGTTCCGTCGCCGACGATGTCGTTGGTCTTGATGGCGGCTTCCTTGACCAGCTGCGCGCCCATGTTC
>Ga0302178_10002149_pt1 | contig 15868 bp, 13 predicted proteins | sample I_Palsa_E1_3_FD_198790 | JGI IMG/M metagenome (GOLD analysis project Ga0302178, IMG submission 198790) | Peat permafrost microbial communities from Stordalen Mire near Abisko, Sweden - I_Palsa_E1_3 | ecosystem: Environmental > Terrestrial > Soil > Palsa > Peat permafrost | place: Sweden... | reverse complement strand
GTCATTCGCGCGGCTAGCTTTGAGATCTGCGGAATAGAGGATTTTGAATCCGAAGGTCGTATCTTCTTGCAATGTATCGACAACCTCAAAAGTTTTGGTCACCGTAAGCGGCTGATTGTCTACCGTAAGACACGGCTTGACGGTGTGGTCCGCGTTTAACACGCCATCTGCTGCTTGATCGATTAATAACCCCAACCCTGTATCGGAAGGGTCCTGTGGCGGAGGAGGCGTGTCATTCCGCAGCGGCTGGGGAATGAGCGTGAGGTCGATCTGATTACCATCTGATCGCTTCGTTTCCGCGCCGAGAGACGGCGAAATTGGAATACCCAGGGGGATCTTGGTCCCACCCAAACTGGCTGAAATGTCTGTGATATTGGTGTTTTGCAGTGAAAGCGTCACTGTCTGAATTTCCAGACTGATGGACGCGGGGTTGTTTCCGCCACACTCCAGCAAATTCGACGTCTTTTGATTGGGGTTGATGTACTGTAATTGAATCTTGAGCTTGTTTATTACGTCTGCAATCGTGGCCGATTTGCGAGTCCCTGAACTCGGCTGCACCCCGGCGCAGCCGCCCATCAATATGCACATAATGAAAAGAGCAGCTTCGCGGGTCATAAGTTGTCTCCGACCTTGGCAGCAATGTGGGGGCGACAGCAACTGTATACGGAACACTAGGATAGAGGCCACGATATTTCAACTAAGCCGAGTTTCGATGTCGTAAAAGCTCGAATTGGGTCAAGGAGGTAGTGCCGCTTCATCGTAAGCGTTGTGTCAGAACAATGGTTGACGGCGGCCGACGAATTTTGTGCTGTTAGAGGTGTAACGCCAGCGGACGAAGCAATCGACAACTGTATCCTCACACGGTCCATTTGCAAGATGAGGATTTCATGTCTTCAATTATTCCAGCCGCACGCAAGGTTCGTGAGCAGGCGTACATTGCGCATCAACGCGGTAGACAACGTTTTCGCAGCAGGACGTCGCCGCCTTGCAGATAAAATCCTCGTCCTTGCTCGCCCAGTGCGGGAGCCGAAGGCCGAGGGCGGGAAGGGCGTTAGTGCGTACGATTCGATAGCAATGGTATGCGCGTACGTGGCATAGTGCGACTTTTTTATCAACAAGACGGAGAGTTGCAATGGCAACACTAGAGCAGATTCAGGCGAAACTAAAGAAGCTCCAGGCTCAAGCGGAAGAAATGCTGGCGAAGAAAGCGCAGACCGCAGTCGACAAGATTCGGGATCTGATGCTTGAGCACGGTCTGACTACTGCGGACATTGAAGCGAAAGCGAAGCTGACGGGAGAAGGGAAGACCCGGAGGAAAGGTGCGCTGAGCAATGAGAAAGTTGTGGTGGGCGTCAAAGCCAAAGGTGCACCTAAATATCAACACCCGAAAACGGGTGCAACGTGGAGTGGCCACGGGCGTGCGCCTGCGTGGATTGCTGACGCAAAGGATCGCACCAAATTTTTGATTGCAAGTGTGGCCGACACTGCCGTTGCCGTGAGCGAAACCACCACGGGTAAGACGAAGGCTGCAGCAAGAAAGCGGACGGTCGCCACTCGCGCAGTTGGTCGCAAGGGGCAGCCGAAGGGGCCGCAGCCGGCCATGTTCCGCGACCCGAAGTCTGGAGCGACGTGGAGCGGGCGAGGCCGTGCACCAGCTTGGTTGGGGACGGACCGCAGCAAATTCTTGATTGATGGCGCGGTTGCAGAATCGAAGGAAACTGGCGCTGGTGCGACGGCCAAACCGAAGGTTGCGCGGGTCATGAAAGCAACAGCCAAGAAAAGCGCAGTCAAGAAGGTCGTTGCGAAAAAGGCAGCTACGAAGAAGGTAGTGATTGCGAAGAAGTCCACCGCAACGAAGGTGCGCACGAAGAAAACCGCAGCAGTACCCGCAACAAAAAAGGGCGTAGCTAAAAAAGCACCGGGACGAAAGACCGCTGCGAAAAAGGTGGTCGCTGTCGCTGAAGTTGCCCCGGTGCCAGTAGTCTCTGCTGCTGAAGCAACGGCCTAACGAGCCGAAGAGGCAAGTTGCTAGTGGCGACGGGATGCAAAGTCCCGTCGCACTGCTCCGTTAGTCACGGCTGGAGAGAATAAAGCCGATAGCTATTCATATCAAAAACTCTTCATCAAAAAAACGCTACGTTCGATATGTTTGCTATGCCTTTGGCGGAAGAACCGTTATTCGAGGGTTGCCGGCCTTCGGCCGGCGGTGGCGTCTTCGACGCGTGTTTGCCAAGGCAGTGTTGTGCCGTGAGGTGCGGTAACGTTGGTCTCCTCAGCGGAGGCAACCGTTTCCCCAGCGAAGATGATCTGCGTGGACGGTTGATGCGCTTTCAAACTAACGACGCACGTCGTCTCCAACTTCGATGAGCCTTGAGGACGAGATTCGCCTGCCGATGGCAAAAGTCGCGCTCGATAGTGTCTAAAAAGCCTTAACAAAATGATGTGTGGGGGCTGTTTACTCTCGATCGTTCCTGTTAACCTGATCGTTGTTTCGACGGCAAAAATGACATGGCCAGACCGATACTCGACGACGACCTATGGGCACTCATCGAACCGTTGCTGCCGCCGCCCAAGCCTCGGCGCTTACGGCATCCCGGGCGCAAGCCGCTCGACAATCGCGCGGTACTGACGGGCATTCTGTTCATCCTCCAGACTGGTCTGCGCTGGGACCTGCTACCACAAGAAATGGGCTGTGACAGCGGTATGATCTGCTGGCGCCGCCTTCGCGACTGGCAGGCAGCCGGCGCGTGGGACGAGCTACACGAAGTGCTGCTTGCGCGCTTGCGTGCGGCCGACCAGATCGATTGGTCCCGGGTCATCGTCGACTCTTCTTCAATCCGTGCCATGGGCGCTGGTCAAAAACGGGACCCAATCCCACAGACCGCGCGCGACCAGGTTCAAAGCACCACCTCATTGCCGAAGCGCAGGGCATCCCGCTCGCGGTGATCCTGACGGGCGCCAACCGACACGATGTCACCCAGCTTCATGCACTGGTTGACGCCATCCCGCCGATCGGCGGCAAACGCGGCAGACCACTATCGAAACCGCAGGTCGTTCAGGGCGACAGAGGCTACGATCACGACAAATACCGCCGTCCGTTACATGCTGCCGGCATTGCAACTGAAATAGCACGGCGCGGCCAGCCTCACGGAAGCGGTCTGGGCAAAACCCGCTGGGTCGTAGAACCGATGCGATCTGCGATCTGAATTCCTGACCCTCCGGACCTTGATGGCGACTTCTGTTCCGACGGTTCGTGCGGCATGGCGGACTCGCGATTCTTGAGCAAAAAAGGAAGGCACGGCGCTAATGGCGATGCTGAGCGTCGTCACGAGGTGACCGCGCAACAAAACGTGACACTTTCCACGAGGAAATCCTTGATGTGGCGTGGGAAGGGCCGTTTTCAACGTCGAGAAGAGCGCGCTCGCCCGATGCATGTCATCCTTTTGCCGTGCGTCTGATGTCAGTCGACGGTCCAACGATCGCTTTTGGAGGCAAGGTGAGTCTGATTACAGAAAACATACTGGACGATTGGGTCCGTGGACATGCGAGTGAAGCGCAGGGGCTCATTGTGGAGCTTGTGTGGCGTCTTGTCGCCGCGTCGTCTCCTCAGCCAACAAATCGTCGCTTCCCCCTCGGTGACAGCATCGGCCAATCGGGGCCGGACGGCGAACTGAATACCGAATTTCCCCTTGAGCCTTTCGTGCCTGAGGGACGTTCGTATTGGGAGATCGGCACTAACCTCGATGCCGGTGACAAAGCGACGAAGGACTATCGCGAGCTTACGGCCGTTGTGCCTGCAGGTGTGCGCGCCGGAGCCACGTTTATCTTTGTGACACCACTTTCCGGTCGCAGGGGGTGGAAGGGCGACTGGAGGGATGAAAACCAACTGTCGTGGCTCGAGACGCGACAGAACCGGAACGAATGGGCAGGTGTGCGTATCATCGATGGCACGAAGCTGGTCGACTGGTTACATTCAATGCCAGCAGTAGAGCTATGGCTCGCAAAGCGGCTGCATCATGCCGTGCACGAACTCGAACTGCCAAGCGAACACTGGCAGATTATCAGTTCGGACGGGCAGGCGACCGCACTCGCGCCAGAAACGTTTCTTGCTGGAAGGCCGGAAGCATGCGAACGGTTCGACGCGATCCTGCGCGGCGATGCAATGCAACTTCGTCTGGAAACCAATCATCCCGGGCAAGTCGTAGATTTCGTTTCCGCTTACATCGCCAGTCTCGAGCCTGAGCGGCGGGCCGACGTGGCGGGCAGGTGCGTTGTTATTTCCGGGGCAAGCGCTTGGACGGACTTCGTCGCTCGAGCCCAACCGCATGTGCTGGTCGCGGACCCTGAACTCGACGTAACAAGCGAGCGCGGCGCACGGCTTCTCGAAAAAGCTCGCCGCGCCGGACATCGGGTCGTGTTCAGCGGACCTCCGGGCGGTGTGAAACAGGCTATCTCCGTTCCACTGGCTAGCCCGCCATCGTATGAGATAGAACGTACTTTGAGAGAGGCGGGGTTTCCTGACGAGCGAGCCAGAATTCTCGCCCGAAGAAGCAACGGCGACCTGAGTTCGCTCGTACGCTGCTTTAAAGACATGTCGGTTATACCGGGATGGGCTCACGGGCCGCACGCGGCCGACCTCGCCGTCGCGATGCTGATAGGCGGGTGGAGGGAGGAAACTGCTGGCGACATTGCTGTAGTCGAGGCTGTCTCCGGGAAACTATACGTAGATTGGGTGCGCACCCTACGAAATGCGGCGGCTGAGCCAGGCTCGCCTGTGACTCATCAGGATGGCGTCTGGAGATTCACTCCGCGGTACGACGGTTGGCAGGCGTTGGCCAACCTCGTTTATGACTCGCACCTGGATAAATTCAGAGAGACCGCGCTCGCTGTTCTTGCAGAGGATGACCCCGCGCTTGAACTGTCTAAAGACCATCGGCATGGTGCGGCGATATACGGGAAGGTGTTCACGCACTCCGCAATACTGCGCGAAGGAGTTGCGCAGACGCTCGCCTTGATGGGTGCCCAGCCACGAGCGCTGTCGTCATGCACGGTTGGCCGCGCAACCTGGGTAGCGTCGCAGGTCGTTCATGGACTATTAGCCGACGGTTCTGCTAGCCGCTGGGCGAGTTTGAATGCGCTGCTGCCGATGCTTGCCGAGGCATCGCCGTCTTCATTCCTGAGTTGCGCCGACACGGCTCTCGGCGCAGAACCCTCCCCATTTATCCGGGTTTTCGACCTGGAAGACAGTGGAGTGTTTGGGCGGAACTACATGTGCGGGCTTCTGTGGGCCCTGGAAACGTTGGCGTGGGAGCGGGAGTACCTGGGGCAGGCGGTGAACTGCCTCGCCGAGCTTGCCGTCTTCGACCCAGGAGGCAAGTGGACGACTCGCCCCATGAATTCGCTCGTCACGATTTTTCTACCCTGGCTTCCCCAGACGTGCGCACCGTTCTCCGCGCGGCTCGCCGCGGTCGCTGCGGTTCAGAGGTCATTTCCGGAAATCGGCTGGAAGCTGTTGCTAGGGCTGCTTCCGAATGCCAACGTCTTTTCGAATGGGGCACATAAGCCGACCTATAGGGCTTCCATTCCGGAGGACTGGTCCGATTCGGTGGTTGAAACATCTTTCGAGGAGCAGACGGACGGGTACGTCAGACTTGTGCTTGATGCCGCAGGATCCGACGTACATAAGCTCGCCGAGCTGGTTGGTAATATCGATTCGTTGCCACCGTCGTCGTGGGATCTCGCGGCATCTCTGCTGGAAAGCGAGCGCGTTACGTCCCTGAATGAGCATCGCCGCTATGATCTCTGGAAGGGCCTCCAGGACATGATTGGAAAACACCGGCAGTTTCCTGAGGCGGTTTGGGCGATGACCACCACTCAGATTGATCGTCTGATGGCTATTGCTGCTGCGCTTGCACCGACATCTCCGATTATTCGGCACTTGAGCCTGTTTGATCCTAATGATCCAGTCACCTACCAGGACAACGGGGATTGGCACAAACATATGGCGGCGCTTGCCCAACGGCGACGCGATGCCGTTCGTGATGTCCTGAACATTGGGCAGGAGACGTTGTTCGAATTCATGTCGTCGGTCGAGTCTTCGATGCAGATTGGGATCTCGTGGGGGGAGATTGGGAATCAGGACCACGACCGGTTGCTCATCCCAGTTCACCTGACTAGCGATGTAGCGTGTTTTCGTGACGCGGCGTCCGGCTATGCGTGGGCGTTGTTGCAAAAATCGACGGTACGGGCGTGCGTTCACTCGCGATCCTAAATTCATGAGATACGCACGGACTGCGGGCGTGCAAGTGTGACCATGTGGTTGACGATGCCAACACGGATCGCGACCTCCGTCGCTTGTGAACCAATGCAGCGCGCCGAAAGACAATTTCCCGTGAGCGTTTTATACCGGTACATCGTATTTTCGATCAGCGAACGTCGGTGGTAGCCACTGTGCTTCTTCCATTCGCCTCGGCCGTCTCGCGCGATGTCGTCGATCGCCTCATTGCGCCAGCTTGCTCCGGGTGTGCCCTTCGACCAAGGCTTCGCTCCGTCGCGCGGCGGAATCGACGGCGTAGCGCCGCGCCCGGCGATCACCTTATGGCACTGCTTTGTATCGTATGCACCGTCACCGCCTATCGTATCGATGGGTTCATCGGCAGGAATCTGGGCCAACAAACCGGGCAATGCACTAGCGTCGTCGACGTCTTGATGAGTCATCAGCGCCGCACGTATCTGGCCCGTCTTCACGTCCAACCCGAGATGGACCTTACGCCAGGTCCGCCGCTTCGAGTAGCCGTGCTTGCGCACCTTCCATTCGCCTTCGCCGTAGAGCTTCACGCCCGTGCTATCGACAACCAGATGAATCGGGCCGCCGCTCGACATCTCGGGCAACGTCACCTGTAATTCCTGCGCTCGGCGGCTTAGCGTCGTATAGTTGGGCACAGGCAGGTCCGCAAACGCAAGGTCACGAAGACTTTGCACAAAGCCCTGAGCGGCTCGAAGCGTCAAATGATAAACGTGCTTGAGCGTGAGCACGGCCTGAATCATTGCGTCCGAGTAGACCTGCGGCCTGCCGCGCTTGACCGCTCTCGCTTCGCTCCCACTCATGAATGCGCCCTCGTCGATCCACATGGTCAAGCTGCCTCGTGCGATCAGCCCTGCGTTGTACTCCGACCAGTTCCTGACTCGGTAGATCCCTTTAGGCTCGCGACTCTTGCGTTTGTCCTTGCGCATCTTCCCGCCAAATATCGAGAATCTACGCAGTTCCTCCCCAAGTTAACAGAGGCAGCCCCACGACCGTTGCGCGTAAACGTCACCCCGTGCAGCGATCGCTTTTTGCAACAACGCCCTATGCGTGGGCAAGGTTAAAATCAGACGGATGGGCGTGGGTTGATAGCCTGCCATTGAGGGATTGGGCGGCGGCAGATGCCGCTCGTTTGCTCGCATGCCTGTCGTTCAGCAGCGAAGCATGGCAACGACTTGAGGCGCTCGGGCCGTCAGTGGGCGAGCTTTACTGGCCGGCTGTCAATGCGAGCGTTGACATCGAGCCAGACCAGTTACTTCCCTGTATCAGGATGCTACTCGCAAACGACAGGCCCTACGTTGCGATGCGATTGCTGCATAGGGCGCTCCACATCAAGCAGGACGTATCAACGGTGATTCTGACGGAGGCCCTCCTGGCTGCCATTTCCGGAGCGCCAGATTTTGCCGGTGTCAGCGCGCACGAAATCGGGTCACTCATTGAGACGTTGCAGAGCCGTAAAGACGCAGATATCGACGCGGTATGCAAAATCGAGTGGGAATTCCTTGCGCTTCTGGACCGCCATCAGCGGCGCGAACCGATTACCCTGCAGCGACGGATTGCGAGTGATCCCGCGGTTTTCTGTCACTTCGTAAAGCTCGCGTTTCATTCGAAGGACGGACAATCCGATTCACACGATGACGCCGACCCGGTTCTCCGGGAGCGTGTGGCGAGCAATGCATACCGGCTTCTCAGCGGCTGGGACGTATGTCCGGGCGTTGGAGAGGACGGCCAGGTTGTTGGCGCGGATTTCAATGCGTGGCTGGACCATGTGAAGCGAGAATGCGCTGAAAGCGGCCGTCTGGCCGCGGCGATGAGCATGCTCGGTAAATGTCTTGCCAGTGCGCCGGCGGACGCTGACGGGCTTTGGCTCGATCGGACCGTGGCGAATGCGTTAAACGGGCGTGACGCTGATGCTATGCGAAAGGGGATGATCACGGATTTTTTCAACTCCCGCGGCACATATGGCTTTTCTGGTGGCGCGGCTGAACTTGAAATCTCGAAACGATATGACGACCGTGCAACGGCAATTAGTGAAGCTGGTTACGCCAGATTGGCCCAAGACTTGCGCAGCCTCGCCCAGTCCTACGGACTTCAGGCTGAGCGTGACCAGTTGCGAGGCCCTTACGGTGCCCAATGAGGCTGTCGACAGGCCGCAATCTGCATGTTTGTGCACCTTAGAACGAACGGCATGAGCGAATCGAAAAGTCTAGAGCCTGGAATCCCGGGGAAGCTTCCTGCCACGTCGTTGGTCTGGCTTAGCCTCGCTTACGCTGAAGCAGCGGAGGTCTTGTGCAACGCGCTCGTGGCCGAAGACTACTCCAGCCAATTCACGAGTACCCGGGTCATTCTGCATCTGTGCAGGCATGCGGCGGAGCTTTTCCTGAAAGGAGCAATTGAGTCAAAAACAGGTAAGCGTGCCCCGGCGACACACCGGCTAGATCGCCTGTTCGAAACGTACAGGCAGTATTTCAGCGGCGCTGAATTCGAATTCGCGTTGCCTTTTCCGAAAGAGATCCTACGATCAAACGACGACCTTTTTCCACCGACTTTGGCGGAACACCAGAGAACGCATGATCAGCGGTTCCGCTATCCAGCGGACAACGCAGGTACGCCGTTCCACGAAACTCAATCTGTCGATACGGATACCATGCAGGTAGCCGTCGCACAGTTCTCTCAGACTTTAACCATCCTGGCCACGCGCATTGACTCGTTTTTTGACCTATAGGAAAGGACCTGCGCACGCTCGACGTCGCGCGTTGTTCGGCGGCAGAAAGAAGAGCAGATGTGCATCGTCTGGCTCTTACGACGGTTAGCGCATCTGATTAAGGTTACGTCTCATCGTTCGTAGCTTCCGGCTTGGCCTGGGCAGCCTTGAGCGCGCGTGCCTGCGCCAATAGCCGATCGAAGTCTTCCTGCGTATTTGCTTCGATTTCGATGTCCCCGACCTTCATCCGCACCTTCCGGCCTGCGCGTCCCTGCAGCCATGTGGTCACGGCCGCGGCGATCGCGGGGCCTACTATCGGTCCCAGAACTTGCGCAAAGACAACGACTGTCTGGATTTGAGCGCTGTCCATTGTGAGCCGGGGGCGCACAAGCTCGCCCCCCTGTGATTCGACGGTCGTCAGAAACTGTTTGATGGCGCGCGCATATTGGCTGTCCTTGCCTGCAAAAGGGTCGTCGGCGGTAGAGGAAAGTACGGTGATTTGCAGTCGGTCCGACGTGTTCATACCTGTTTCCTTTTGGTTTAGCATGAATTCGATCGAGGTGCTTAGTCGAAGCTGATGGCGTTGTACCCGATCTCGTAGCCGTCGACATCACCAGCAGCTGCGACGTCCCAGCCGAGAAAGCTCACTGTCGGCTGGGCGACCCCATTCCCGAAGGTCAACACCGGAAGAACGCGGAAGCCGTTCTGTCCGCAAACTCCGACTTGGATTGAGCCGCCCACGTCATGTCGAATCTCATTTGTGAGCATTTCTTCCAGTGTGCGCACTGGATCCGGGTCTTCGCCTCTCCGGTCCCGGCTCGCATGGAGTTTCGTAAAATCTTCCGCGCCACTGCCCATCGGATGAAGAAGATCTGCTGCAATAGGTAGCTCGTCCATACCGATCTGGCAGGCACCGCCGGCCATTGACGGCTCAATAACGAAAGCCTTAAAACCGCGACTTACCCTGCAAAAGCCGAAGACCATCGCCTTGAAGAAGAAGCTGTTCTGCGGTTCGCATCTGCCTGTTCTTGACGACATATCCACGATGTAATGCTGTGCCACGGTTCGAAAAAGACCAGCGACGGCTGCCAGGGAGACCGGACGCTTATGCCCGGGCGCCGCGTTGAGATTTTGAGTACATGCCGTCGCGAGCGCGTATGCGCTCATCGCCGACAAGCTTGAGCCGGAAAAGGCGAAACCGAAACTCTGGGCTTGGGTGGGGAGCCAGATTCTCCGTCCGGATACTTCTTCGAAACAAGCTACGGTAACCGGCAGAATTTTCGGCCCATTGTCGGTCGCTGCACTAATGCCACGCGAGATTCGCGTGTCAGCCGCGCAACATAGCTGGTTGCTCTTCTCGTCAAACCAAAGAACGGCGATAGTCATGCGAGTTCCCTTGAAGAAGTACCAGCGGCTAACCTGCATCGTGATGGGCTCCCTGCTGAGCAAACTGGGACAAAAGAGCGACCCACCTTGAGCCAACGGACCGGTTTACAATCAATACCGTGGTTTGCCCGAACGGGCACGTTCGAGCAGCGTACGATGGTGCGGTGCCAAGCAAGGCAGTGGCTCACACCCTGAGGTGCGGAAGGCACTTTCGGTCGTAGTGAAATTCCGCGCCCCTCGGCGGGGGCGCGGAGTTTGTTTGGCGAAGCTAAGCTGAATCTACCGATTTGTGCTCCTTCAAACTAACAACAGAATGCGTGACGACGATCGTCGTCAAGGATTTGATTACTTCAGTGATCGGCGCTACAGGACGTCGATCCCAACCGGCCAGTCCACTGCTTTAATCTCTGACATACGGGCACGTCCCCAAGCTTCTTCGATACCTATGGCGAAAGCCGCCATACCGAGAAGATGTCGCTGAAGACCTAGAACACTATCGAGACCTCGATTGCTTGCGTGCCTCGCTGGTCCAATTTCGGGGTGCGTCAGGAAATGGATGTGCATCCTCAACCGGTCCTTGAACTCCTTGGTTAGTCGTGGTGTTTCTCCGTCGACCAGTAGTCCCAGCACCACCTTCCGCGAGGACGGTGAAACGATATGCGTCTTTGCGAGGTTCGGCCAGAGACCATGTTGTCGTAGCGCGCGGTAGCTCGCATGTACAAGCTCAACCGCCTGTTCCGATAAAGTCGGTAACAACGACAAACTGCCTGATCCGGTGTACCCTCACTTTTTTTGCATTAGGTTGCAAGAAAAATTGCTCTGGGTGTTGCTCGCAAAGCTTGCTGATTGCCGACGCAACGATGCCTTCGCTGCCAATTACCTGCCTGTCGTTTCTGGGCGAGGCAACGACCGGCAGCGCGGCACCTTCTGCCCGCAGCCGTTTCGGAACACTGCGTCCCCGATCAACCAAGTCTTCCTTGTACATCCGGACGGGTCGGAGAATCTTTCTTGGAGCCACCCGGAATAGAGGCGAAGCAGCAGAAAGCTTCGCCCTGGTTTTGCGCGTAATCGGGCGCACAACGTTCGCCCAGCGCATTGGTAATTCCCGTTCGATGAAAAACGCGACCGGTCCCATATCCGCATAGGTTTGCATGGCGAGATACGAAATCCGGCGGGCAAATCCGGCGTCGTCGACATAGACGAACCTTTCGAGCAGTTTGCTGGCGGTCGAAACGTCGTCTTTGGGAAACTGACCTAACCACAGTCTCGTCTGTTCGTTGTTGAGGAGGGACATGGTAGGTGCTTAATCTGCTTATGCGGTCGCCGGGCTGCCAACCATCGCTTCCCGATTAGCTAATAACGTGTCGTAGCTATGATTGCAAGACCTCAAGCCCCTACCGTTCTGTCGACCGGTTTTTCGGGAGCCACAGAGTCGAGTATATAGGCGACCGGTGAGGTCGACGAAGCGTATTCAACCCAGACCTGCAGTTGCTGTAATAGGCGCACGGGCCCGCAGGGCTTGAGAGACCTTGGAATAAGAGAGTGAACCTGCCTCGATTGCGGTGCGAATCATCATCGCGACATCAACGCGGGAACCAAAATTCTCGCGGCGGCACGTTGCCGTTTTGCAGAAGCAATCCCCGTCCTTCACGCGCAAAGCGCGGCAGCCGCAGGCTGTGGGCGGGGAGGACGTCAATACCAGGATTCGTCGTCATCACTGCAGGGAACAGTGGCACCAAAGCGAAGAGCGTACGGTTTCACCGCCTCAGCCAATCGGAGAACGCGTCGCGGTAGACAGCGCCTCGTCTGATCATTTAGATTTCGCAGCAGACTGCGCAGCGTTCCAGCAGATTTCGGGATTGGCTGACGCTACGACGAAGGCGCGCGGGCGCGGGCGTACAACAACGAGAAATCCAGCTATGGCCAAATACTCCGAATACGACACAGAGCCTGTTTATGGCGCAGCTGCACGGTTGCTTGAACATTGTCTGCAGGGCGATGGTTCGCTGATCAGCGATGAAGTTACCCTTTGGACACTTGACAACCTTGAGAACCTTCACAAGTTATTTGTAGCTTCGCCTGATGATAGTGCGCGTTCCTTCACGGAGAAATTCCGGGATCAGATCAAACCCGCCGGCGAGGTGATATGTCGCCTCGCAGCAGAGGTCGTTGGCGTCTATTTCTTCTTCCCATCCAATGTCGGCGGTGCGCGCAAGAAAGAGCTCGTTGGCGAAGTGCTCGGATGGGTGGATCAGAAGCTGCCCGCCGACGGCGTTCTCGCAAAGGCACTGTCACAGGGAATTGGCAGTGGCGGACAGGGGTACAACACACGAAGACCAGCTGAAATCGCTTTCATCATCGAATTCGCTATTGCCTGGAAGCGATTGGAACCATCGGAGCGGAATGTTGCTGTTCGTGATCCTTGGCAATTTATGGAAGTCGTCGATAGCGTTGAGGGAGCCGATGCCAGGCAGGTTCGTCACATGCTTTTGCACGTGCTGTTTCCTGAGACATTTGAGCGCATTGCGAGCCGGGATCACAAACGCCGCGTGGTATCGGCCTTCGCTCAATTGCTGAACGCAGATGCGCCCGAAGACACTGACAGGTGTTTATTGGCCATTCGCAACGAGCTTGGGGCGCTTCTTGGGCGTCAGGAGCTGGACTTCTACTGGTCTCCGCTTGTCGAGGTCTGGAACGACTCGGGTGTGGTGGAGGATGGCTTTGCCACCCTGGATGCGTTGCGCCATAAGAAGCAGGTTGTTCTCTATGGCCCTCCGGGGACAGGCAAGACCTATCGTGCTAAACGCGTCGCGGACAGACTGATACGGGCCGCATTGCTCAATGAACTCGGACCGAAAGCATACTTCGAGCAGGTCAGCACCGGTGAAATCGACACTGCAATCAAAGCAAGAATTCATCGACTTCAACTCCACCCCGCTTACAGCTACGAAGAATTCATTTGCGGTCTTCACATTGACGGTAAGGGGGCGACGGAATATCGACTCGGCTTCCTGCCCAGGCTTGTCGACACCATAATTGAGGAGAAGTCGGACTTGCCCAGGGTTCTGATTCTTGACGAGATGAACCGCGCTGACCTGAGCCGGATGCTGGGCGAGTGCTTTTCGCTTCTCGAAAATCGTGGCGAGGAAATCGCTTTGCCGGGTCGCGATTCGTCGGGCAAGCCGATGACATTGCGCATTCCAATGAACCTTTTCATCATTGGCACGATGAATCTGATAGACCAGTCTGTTGAGCAAATGGACTTTGCGCTGCGCAGACGCTTCCTGTGGGTGATGTGCCCGTTCGACGGCGAAGCGCTTGTCTCGGCTGCCCGTCAGTTGTGGGGGAGCGATCGTTGTCGCGTTGAGTGGAAGCGGGTCGAGGGAGATTTTGTCAGATTGGCGGCCGCAGCCAGCGCGCTGAACAGGGAGATCCACAACAGTTCTCTGCTTGGCTCCCAGTACGAGATTGGTCACACCTATCTCCTCGACGTCGTCGCGTTCCTGAAGAACGACCTTGGACCTGGTACGAGACTCTTCCTGTGGGCAGGTGACGGAGGTGCGCGGCGTCCTGTTCAGCAGACGTGGGAGCTGTCGTTAAAGCCGCTGATTGTGGAATATCTCTCCGGACTGGATTCGAGGAGCCGCGATGCCGAAGTCGCACGACTTGCAGCCGTGTTTCTGCGGGCTCCATCGGAGGCGAATTGAACCTGTCTGTACGGGACTGCTCGCCATTCGAACCGAAGCCATCGGGTGCTGACGCGGAGTGGTTGAGTCGACTCGCTGTGGCGGCGCGCCATGACGAACTGGTAATCCGGCTTGAAGAAGGGCGTGAGGATGAACCCGTCGTTTACTGTGAGCGCGATGGCTCGTGGTGGGCCGGACGATATGTTGGCAGCCTGATATTCGAGGGACGGCGCCTTGACATAAGACCACGGTTCGGTGAAGACGTGCTCCGCTCCTGGTTTGCCGGGGCATTCAACCTGGCGCTTGCCGAAACTGAAGGCGTCCTTGTCGAGATCGACTGGTTTGTACCCTGGCTGCTTGCTTCTGTCTGGGCGCGCACCTTCGTCTTGGCTGCGAGACATGGCCTGCCGGCGTTGAAAACAGAGGTGCGCGAATCGGGGCTCTCGCTCAAGGGGCGGCTCGACGTACCGGGCACGGTGCGCATGCGAGCGGCGGGGATGCACGGCGCGGCGTCAATGCGGAAAGAAAAGTCCCTGGACAACCCCATATCCGCTGCTGTAGTGGCGGCGTACGCCGAACTGTCGGTCTGGCTGGGCTCATCCCGTGTCAAGAGCTGGTTGCCCGAACGGGTCAGGGATCTAATGCCGCATCTGATTGCAGCCGTGGGAGGGCGCCCCAGAGTCCCTACGCAGGCCGAGATCGATCAGGTCAGGCTCACGCCGATTACGGCAGGATTTCGGGGACTTGCTGAGCTCTCGATTCGTATTGCAGAGCGTCGAGGCTTCATTACGAACACATCTAGCGAGGGAAAGTGTAAGGGCGTGCTTCTGGACGTCGCCGAACTCTGGGAGCTTTACGTTCTGGAGGCAACGAGGCAGGCGTGGGCTAGTTGTGATGTCATTCACGGCACGCGTGAATCTTCCGTGTATGCGTTGTTGACGAACAGGCGGGGTGATTCACTTGGTCTTCTCAAACCGGACGCAGTCGTCGGGCGCAATGGCAGCACGCACGCTGTGATCGATGCGAAATACAAGCTTTTGCGCTCATCATGGTGGAACCCGGCGCCGCAACGGGAGGATATGTATCAAATGGCTGCATACCTCGGCCGATACGGCGACGCGGCTAATCCGATTCAGGGCGCATTGGTTTATCCGGTTGATCCATCCGAGCTTCCTGCACCGCTGGTCGAATCCACTAACCCGTGGCGACTGGACGATCGAAAGGAGATCCACTTCCTGACCCTGCCACACCAGGTGCACAAGGCAGCGCAGAAACTGAGGGAAAGTATTCTGCATGGTCAGTAGCAGGTTGCGCTGTTGAAACGGTCAGGCCGATCAAGGCGATAGCGCCAGCAACGTCGGGGGCACCGTGCGTGGCGCAAACGTGCAACCCGTCGTCCACGCTCCGACATTTACTCGTCCTGAGCTGCCGAGATACCGCGTCCTTCAAGGCGGGGAGGTCAGGCGAAAAGCAGATCTTCCGGGGATATCTGAATTTGAGGGTACTCGCCTATGGCGTGCAATGTTGATCAGGCGCGCCTACAAATTCCGTTGTGCACAAAGCTACTCGCTCATGCGCAACTGCTTGTAAGCACCTCGCGACGACCGTTCATTTTTTTCTGGACGTCACGGTACGATGCACGACATGCTATCTGCTTTAGAGACTTTTCGTTACCCGGTAACGGTTTGCAAGATCGCGTTACCGGGTAACGATGATAGGAGAAGCGGGATGGCACAGACAACAGCGGAGCGACAGGCCGCCTACCGTGCAAGGCGAGCGACGGCCGGA
>Ga0302178_10002147_pt1 | contig 15870 bp, 12 predicted proteins | sample I_Palsa_E1_3_FD_198790 | JGI IMG/M metagenome (GOLD analysis project Ga0302178, IMG submission 198790) | Peat permafrost microbial communities from Stordalen Mire near Abisko, Sweden - I_Palsa_E1_3 | ecosystem: Environmental > Terrestrial > Soil > Palsa > Peat permafrost | place: Sweden... | reverse complement strand
CGCACGCCCAAGCGGTTTTCGATTTCTTCCGGACGTTCCACGCCGCCATACAGCGACTTGCGGATGAACGCCACGAGAATGCCGAGCACCAGGCCGCTGCCCAGGCTGATCAGGATCACGAGCAGGCGCTTCGGGCGCACAGGATCGTCAGCCGGTTCAGCGAAGTCGACTACCCGCACGTTGCCTACTTGCCCAGCCTTCGCCACGCGCAACTGCTGCGCGCTGTTAAGCAGGTTCGTATAGAGCTCGGTATCAACCCGCACGTCGCGCAGCAGGCGCAGCGCAGTTTGTTCGGTATCGGGCAGCACGGACACGTTCTTGGTCAACGAACCTTGCGCAGCCTGCAATGCACCGATCTGCGCGTCAAGCGCGGCCACCGAAGGATGATTCGCGGTGAAGCGCTGCGAGAGTTCGGCGCGTTGCTGTTGCAGGTCCATCAGCTTCGACTTGTTGTCGACGACTTGCTGGAGCAACAGGCGGCTTTCTTCGCTCAGGTCGACCGTGCCTTGCTTGTTGCGGAAGTTGTTGTACTTCTGCTCGGCCTGGTCGAGTTGGGCGCGTACTTCCGGCAACTGCTGCTCGAGGAACGCAAGCGTCTTGCCGGCTTCAGCTGAACGCGTGTCGAGATCCTGTTGAATGAAGCGGCGCGCAATGTTGTTCACGATCTGCGACGTCAGCTTGCTGTCGTGGCCTTCAAGGCTCAACGCGATGATGCCGGACTGCAGCGTGGTCTCTGCCACCGTGAGGCGCTTTTGCAGCGCATCCACGGTACCGAGCGTGGATGCACGCGTCAGTTCGAACTTGGCGCCCGGCTCCCCGCTCATGTTTTCGACCAGCAACGTGACCGGCCCGAGTGCGCTCGTTCCGCTCGCTTCCTGGCCGACCTTGCCGTTCAGGATCGCGATGCCGTCCGGGTCGCTCAGCACATAGCTGCCGTTTTCACCGGCCGTCAGAATGTACGTCTTGTCGTAGGCTTCCTTGGGCGTGTCGAACTTCGGCACCGAGATGCTTTCGTTGCCCCACGCGAAACCCGAGAGCCAGCTCACCGGCGCCTGGCCGTTGCGCGTGCCGAGGATGTCGCTGATCATGCCGCCCACGATCGGGAAATAGCGCGGTCGGGCGCTGATATCCAGATGCAGCTTGTTGACCGTATCCTCAACCACGAGCCTCGAGCGCAGCAACTCGATTTCGGCCGAGGTCGTCGACTTCGCGTCGAACATCTGCGACACGGTCTGCACCGCGTTGGCATTGTTGTTATTGGCGTTATTGCCCGGATTGCTTTCAGTCACCTGGATCATCGCATCGGCACGATAAACCGGCGACGCAATGAATGCGTAGGCCGTACCGAGCGCAACCACCACCAGGGTCACCAAGGCGATGATTCGCCAGCTTCCCAAGATGGCCGCCAGGTAGTCGGACAAGCGCAGCTCGTCCCCCGTCGACACTACGTCCGCATAGCGGTTTTCAAAATTGATGGCCATTTTTTGTCGCTCACTCAAACGAACAATCGAAACGGGCCGGCGCCTGATGTCACTTTCGTCACCTTCGTGAACCTCGTGATCTTCATGACGTCAAGCGCCGGACGCAGCTCCAGGACTACTTGGTTACGATCGCGGCGGTCAGGCCCGCGTTAATAGCCGGCAGCAACAGATTCAACACGCGGCTGGCGCGGACAAGACCGCTGTTGTCGACATAGACAACGTCTTTCGCCTCGAGCGGAAACTGGTTTGCAAGCAACATGGACACCGGCGAGCGTGCATCGAGGCGATAGATAACCGGAGAGTCTCCGGTTGCCTGGCGGACCACGAAAAGCTGCGACGCATTGGAGGTTTCCTGGTTGATCTGACCTGCCTGCACGATGGCTTCACCCAGCGTGAGGGTGCCATCGCGCAACGGCGACACAGCCGTGGGCTTGGTCACTTCGCCCATCACGTAGACGGTGTTGTCATCGCGTGCATCCACATGCAGCATGTCGCCCGGCTGCAGCATGATGTCGGCCGGATTCTTGCCCTGCTTCAACATCTGAGCCACATTCACGGGGTAGGCCGTGCCATTGCGCGTGATCGTCACGCGGCTCTGATCGGCGGTCGGCGCAAAGCCCCCGGCACGGTTGACCGCTTCGGTCAGCGTCATCGGAATGTCGTTGATCGTCTGCGCACCCGGCGCACGTACGTCACCGTCCACATAGACTTGCGAAGAACGGAACGACGCCACGCGAACCGTGACTTGAGGCTTGACGAACACCTTGCTCAGGTCCGCGTAGATCTCGCGCTGGATCTGCTCCGGGGTCTTGCCCGCGGCGTGGATTGCGTGGGTCACGTAAGGAAACTGGATGTTGCCTTCGCTGTCGACCACAAAACCAGGCGCTGCATCACCGGGCCTCGTGTTCTGCGCCGGCTGGCCGAGTGCCGCGGCGAGTTCCGGGTGGTCCCAGACCACGATCTGCAACACGTCACCCGCGCCGAGCTTGTAACCCGCCGGCTTGGCGAAAAGGTTGAGCTGTGCCTGCGCCATGGTGTTGCTCTTCTGCTCCGCGTGGATCTGGCGGATCAGGGTCAGGTCAATCTGCTTGATCGGGATCTGCATGTCGCTCGTCACGTCGCCGTTGTCGGCTGTCGTGACCGGCACCGCAGCCGGCGTGATCATGTGCTGGCCCGGTGCAAACGCACAGGCGGACAGCATGGCGGCAATCGCCAGGGAGATAGCCACACGCGTTCCAGGCACGGCATGGCTGTTTTTGTTCGGCACCGTGGCACCGGATAGTTGTTGGCTGTTCATGTTGTCGTCCCCTGCTTCAATAAGCGTTGGTGTGGCGCAAACCCTTGAAGATCGTCGCAAGGATAATTTTCATATCCAGTCCGAACGACCAGTTCCCGAGGTAGTACAAATCGTGTGCTACGCGTCCCTCCATTTTCTCGATGCGATCAGTTTCGCCGCGAAAACCATTCACCTGCGCCCACCCGGTAATGCCGGGTTTGATGCGGTAGCGGTGGATGTAACCGGATACGACCTTCTGATAAAGATCGTCATGTTCGAGCGCATGCGGACGCGGTCCGACCACCGACATGTCGCCGCGCAGCACGTTGAAGAATTGCGGCAGTTCGTCGAGACTCGTGCGGCGCAGGAACCCCCCTACGCGCGTGATCCGCGGGTCGCCGCGCTTGGCCTGTTCGAGCACGCCGGCTTTCTGCGCATGCAGGCGCATGGTGCGGAACTTGTAGATGGTGAAGACACGGCCATCCGCGCCCTTACGGCGTTGCTTGAAGAACACCGGGCCGCGTGAACTGAGCTTCACCGCGATCGCGCAGCCAAGCAGGATCGGCGAGACCGCGATCAAGGCACCCAGCGCGAAGAAGCGATCGAAGATCTCCTTCTGCATCATCGCGTTCGGCGGCAGTGGTGAGGTCGCCAGGTTGATGGTCGGCACGCCGAGCAGGTTGGTCACGCTGCCTTCGAAGAGCGCAAGCGTGCGCACGTCGGGCATGAAACGGATGTTGATCAGGTCGTTGCGAAATTCATCGACGAGCTTGAGGATCGTGCGTTCTTCGGTCAGCGGCAGCGCGAGCCAGACTTCACCCACGTTCTGCGTACGCACGTAGTTGGCGAAGGCTTCATGGTCTTCGAACACCGGCACACGGGTGTTCATCGTGGCTCCGGCCTGCACGTTGTAGGCGGCCGATGCACGAAAGCCTGCTGCCGGCGCCGTGTCGATCTTGCGAACGATCTCGTCGCAATGTTCGCCGCATCCCGCGACTGCAACCTGCTGCAGATTCAGACCTGCGTTGCGCACCCGTCCCAGCACGCTGTGCGTGACCAGGCGGCCGGCGATCATCGCGGCGCCTGCAATGCCGGTCCAGTAGACGAACCAGAGACGCGACACGAAGTCGATTCTATGCAGGGAGAACATCAGCGCCATTGCGCAGACCTGCACGACGAGCCAGCTGAGCGCTACCTGCCCGGCGAGCGCGCTCTTCGAGCGGCCGCGCCAGGAGACATACACACCGAACGCTGGAAACACCGCGAGCGAAAACGCCGCTGCGAAGGCCACGAACGCCAGATAAAAGCTACGCTGCGAGATGTCGTCGAAACGGATCTGCGACGCCACGAGCGCACCCAGCACGATCATCGTGACATCGAATACTCGCGCCAACAGGTCTGTTATTCCGCGCATTTTTATTCTCCCCGAACCACTAACTTTTTTAGCTTGACGGTTGTTTAGTTGCACCGGCCATACTTGTCGTCGAATCTGACGATGTCGTCTTCGCCGAGGTAGGTCCCAGACTGCACTTCAATAATTTCAAGCGGCACGCGACCGGGATTCTCAAGGCGGTGACGCACGCCGAGCGGGATATAGGTCGATTCGTTTTCGCTCAGCAGAAACTCTTCTTCGCCGCGCGTGACGAGCGCCGTGCCGCTGACGACGACCCAGTGCTCCGCACGGTGGTGATGCATTTGCAGCGACAGGCGCGCGCCCGGATTCACCACGATGCGCTTCACCTGAAACCGCTCGCCGTGATCGATGGAGTCATAGAAACCCCACGGGCGGCGAACCTTTCTATGCGCATCGGCTTCCGGTGACTTGGCCAGCTTGATGCGCGACACCAGGCCCTTGATGTCCTGCACGCGTGAGCGGTCGGCCACCAGAACCGCGTCGTCCGTCTCGACGACGATCAGGTTCGTCGTGCCCACACACGCCACGAGCCTGCCACCTTCCGAGCGCGCGTAACTCGCGGTCGATCCTTCAAACAGGACCCGTCCGCTTGCCACGTTGCCGGATTCGTCCTTCTCCATCGCATCCCATACGGCGTCCCACGAACCGAGATCGGACCAGCCAGCTTCAAGCGGTACGACCACGCCCTCGAACGGCGACCCGGGCTTGCCGAGGTGTTCCATCACTGCGTAGTCGATCGAATCGGATGGTGACTTCGCAAACTCCGCAGCGCATGGACGCAAGTATCCGTCTGCTTTATTCAATTGTTCGTACGACAAGACACATGCCGCGTGCATCTCCGGCTGGAGTTGTTCGAGTACGGCAAGCCATACCGATGCACGCACGACGAAGATGCCGCTGTTCCACCAATAATTACCGGATGCCACGTATTGCGTGGCCAGTTCGGCAACCGGTTTTTCGACGAAGCGCTCGATGCGATGCGCGCCGTCCTGAAGCGCGTCACCCAGGCGGATGTAGCCGAAGCCGGTGTCGGGGCGCGTGGGCGGAATGCCGAGCGTGGCAATGTTGCCGGCCTGCGCAAAACGCGCGGCTGTTTCGATGGACGCATGCAGCGCATCGAGATCGGCAATGGCATGGTCGGCCGGCATGGCCACGAGGATGGCGTCCTTCCCGTCATCGCACGCGGTCAAAGCTGCAAGCGTCAGCGCGGGGGCCGTATCGCGGCGTGCAGGCTCAACCACGATGCGAGCAGTCACGCCACTTTCACGTACCTGCTCGCCGGTTGCGAAGCGGTGCTCTTCGCCGCACACGATCACCGGTTCCGCTGCCACGTCCCACGCTGCGGGGAAGTGCTTCATGCGCAGCACGGTGGCCTGTAGCAACGACTCTGTGCCGATCACGCCAATCAGCTGCTTCGGAAATTGTTCGCGCGACACTGGCCACAAGCGCGTGCCTGACCCGCCCGCGAGAATCACCTGCACAAGACGACGGCACTCCGTGGTCAATCCCGGAGCGTTGATCGTCTCAGCGGTTTCCTCGATATCCTGCCTGAACTTTCTGTCCATCTTAGTATTCCTATATTCTTTAACCCGTTCCCCGGGCGGAGCTGCGCGCGCCATTTGCACCGATCGTCGACCCCGCTTCAACCGAACCGCTTGCCTCTCAACGCTCCGTGACCACGGTCAAAAAAACTGGACTTACCGTCAATCAGACGCCCGCATCGCGGCGGCTTTGCATCCGGTATTCGGTGGGTGAAATAAGAAGGCGCTTGCGGAAGATCTTGGCGAGACGGTCGCCGTTGCCCATGCCGCTGCGACGCGCGATCTTGTCGACCGGCAGTTCCGAGTCAGTGAGCAACGTGCAGGTCACGGCAAGACGCGCTTGGAGCAAATAGTCCGAGGGCGTGATGCCCATCTCGATCTTGAAGCGGCGCAGGAAGTTGCGTTCGCTCATGGCCGCCACTTGTGCTGCATCCACGACCGAGATCGGCCGCTCGCAGTTATCCTGCAGCCAGCGCGCGGCGGTGCGGATCTTGTCGCCGGCAGAGGCCGTGCCGCTGTCGCCGAGCAACGGAACAAGCTTCGACGCCGAGCCAGGCATAAGACGTTCCGCAACCCCACGGGCCACGTCTACGCCGAGGTCGCGCTTGATCATCAGCAACGCGCCCTTCATGGACTCGTAGCGGTCTCCCGCTTCGCTCGCCTGCTCTTCGCGCACGGCGTGCATCATCGAATGACCAACGCGGATCTGCGTCTCGGCCGCGTGACCGATGCCAGCGGCGTCGAGTACCTTGCGCCCTTCAGCGATCGACTTGACCACCGTGGTCTTGGAGTGCACACGGCGCAGCCATTCCACGATGCGTTCGTCGCCCGCTGCACCGTCTGCGCCCTTGCCGCCGGCCACGAACAGTGCATCGAAGCCGCCGTAGTGGCGTGCATCGAGGCCGTCGGTCCACACCCGTACCGACGACGAACACGCCACGTTGCCGCCTTCGACGGACAGGAAACGCACGTCGTAGGTCCAGTCGTTGCGCGCTCTCAGAACGGCCAGTTCATTCGCGACATGGAAGACCTCCGCGACAATCCCGGCGCCGAGCAGCGAGAAGCCGTCGAACAGCAGGATCGCGATGCGGCGGATCTCGGCCTGGGTGGTACGGGGGGCGGGCTGTAGCCATCCCATTACGGCGGGTTCAAGACTGGCGTACGGCATGGCGTTCCCCTGCGAACTTGTTGAATCCAACACGATTGGATAATGGGTTCTCATTGCGGTGCATCATAGACACCCTCAAGTTTGATTAGGTTGTCGTGACTGAAAGTAGCGAGATGTTGGCGGAAAACTTCAGACGTCGCCATTCAAATCCTTTCATTACGTGCGCTGCCTATCATTCAGTGAATTTGAATACGTTCGTGCGGCATTTTTTGTAAAAAATTTGAATGTCCGAAACTTTGATTTCGAATGGCACATTGCAAGAGGAATGCCAGTTCAATTCGACCGCACATATCGGACAGGGCCTTCGGAAGGCCGGAACGTCATACAAATCAACCTTCCGCACGGTTTAACAAGGCCCATGCGGCAAGGCTTCGCCGGGCACGCGCGGCTCTGGCGGGGATGCGGCGAGCGCGTCAGCAGCGGTAAACGTTGCGTGTGTGAAACATCAGAAATCATGATTAAAAACACGCTTCACGAAGACACGCCTTTTTAAGCCTCGGTTAAGACCCTTGAAAAACCAGTTCTAATTAAAATACAAGTGTTAAATCACGCCTTTAAAGAGCCCGCGCAATTAACAACATAATCCGGCAACGTGCGGTAACGCACATACTTCAATTCTTTCCTTGTATCCATCAAAATGACGTTTCACGATGGCAACAAAATCATTTCATCTGATAAAAGCTTATTCACGCTAATTCAAATGCCCTCACCGGGCGATTAGCGGCGACAAACCCCGTGCGCACGGGACATAGAGGGGCACGCAATGAGAATCCAATGACCGCAAAGGCCGCACAAGCAGGCGCAAAAATCCGCCGGGGTGGCGACGGATGACAACTCAATGCAACCACTCACATACCACTTGTCAGCAGCCCTACACTTGCCTGCTCGCGTCAGATCGTCCATCTTCGCCCGCGTGACGTATCCCCGGGCAGCCCTCTCACGTTTTGATACAGATTAGTTACGCAAGCGCCGGTCGGCCAAAGCAGCGGCGAACAACGCCGGATCAGCCAGAATGTCGCGCTATCCCGCCACCCATATGCGTCGGGGTGGTTTGATACCGTCAGCATCCGACAACGTCCATCGTCATGACTGGCGTGTTCATTGCAGCTCGCCTATCCTCAGCGCAATCGGAAGCGTTATGAACAGGCGCTCCGGGCGCCGCGCGGCTGCTCGCGGCACCGAGGAACGGTGCCTTATGTTGCATCGCGAGATAGAAACTTGCAGGCGTTTGCCGGGTGATTGGACGCTGCAGCGCAGCGCATCCGAAAACGTTTCATTCAGGTAGCACGAAGGTGGAGAGTGCGCTTTCCCCGGTGGAAAACACCGTCGCAGCGAACTCAAACCACCCGGCTCTCACCGCGGGGTGTAATGAGAAATTCATCGACCGAAAGACTCGCCGCACGCATGGCGCCGCGCACGTCCCGCCTGCTGGCTCGATACACCAGGTTCGCGCTGGCCTTCGTCGTCGCGGTGTCCGTAGGTGCATGCCGAGGCGAAAACGCTGCGGCTCAGGATGCGTCCGCCACGCCCGCTGACACCGTCAAGATCGACGGCGGTTCCTGGACACCCTGCGCAGCGGAGTACGAGCGTTGCTCCTTCGACGGCGCCAGAAAGGTGCTCTACGGCACGCCCGGGAAGCACGTGGTCAAGACCTTCACCGGCGGCACGGGTTGCGACAACGGCGTGTTCGACGACCCCGCGCCGGGTGCGTCGAAGCGTTGCTGGGTCGAGGCCCGCGCGGACGCCGCCATGGCGCGCTTCGCAGCCGACGCGCCGCCTCCCTCCAGCCCGCTGCCGATACAATGCAGCCCGGCCGCCGCGCCGGTCGATGCGCCAGCTTCCGGCGATGCAATCGAAGCCGACACGCCCGGCAGCGACGGCACGCGCATGTTTGCGCTTCGCAAATCGTTCGAACTCGCGCTGACCACGCGGGCCAAGTCGGCCGGCACGCTCGCATGGCGCATAGAGGACGCGTGGAACACGGTCAAGGCAAGCGGCCGTTTCGCCGTGACGCCCGGTGCGCATACATCGACCATCAGGTGCACGTCTCAGGCTGCCGGCTATTTTTCGGTCACGGCACAACTAGATGCCGCCAATGCAACTCCCGCCGTATTGCCCTCACGCGGCACGCGGCCAGCGGGTATCGCCACCTTCGGCGTGCTGCCCGACGTCACGGCCATACTGCCCGCCGTCACGTACAAGACCCTCGACCTGCATCGCTTCGGCGGCCAAGGCGCGGCGTATCTGCGGCCCGGCCAGACATGCTGTTCGGGCGATGGGTATCGGCCGCTCTATCCCGACTTGGGCCTGACCTGGGTCAACGACAACCGCAACTGGTACATCACCGAACCGAAAGCGCCGAACACCTTCAATCCCGCCGCCGACAACCTCGTGCCGTTCTTCAAACCTGGCGACCTGCTGCGGCTGATCCAGCTTGACGGCATTCCGGGCTGGGCGAATCGCACGGGCAAGGACACGCACAGTTACGCGCCGTCCTCGCTTGCCGACTACAGCGCCTATATGAAGCGCGTGGGTGAGGAATCGAACCGGGTGCGCTCGAGCGTGTTTCCGCAGCAATCGAATAACTACTATCAGGTGAGCTGGGAACCCGACTACGAAGGCGGCCTGCCGTGGCGCGATACGGACGCCAATCTCGTCGCCATGTATCAAGCTACTTACGAAGCGATCCACGCCACCGATCCCCATGCAGTCGTGATGGGCCTGACGTTGTCGTCGCTGGGGAAGAACACCGAGTGGTTGAACCGGCTCGCGCCGCTAGGTATTGCGAAGTATCTCGACGGCGTAAGCGCGCATGGTTACTACGACGTGGGGACGTCGCCCTCGCATCCGCCAGAACGCATGGCGGGTAACAGCGATCCGCACAAAGCCGCACAAAGCCTGCCCGCGATGATGCGCGGGCTGCGTCACGCCATGACGCAGATGCTTAAATCCGGCGCGAAACTGTTCATCACCGAGTCGGGTATCAGCTATGACATCGGCACGAAGTACGGGAGCGCGACGCCGTCGGCGAACGTGCTGTATGCCCAGGGCGCGTTGGTCTCACGGCTGCACCTGATCCTGCTCGGCGAGGGCGCGGACATGAGCTATATCTTCTACACGGCCGATCCGACCGAAGTGGGTTATGGCATCTTCTTCGATCTCGTGAACGCCGAAGGCGGCTACGGCCAGACACAGATCAGCCCGAAACCCGCGGCCATGGGCGTAGCCGCAATGACCCGCATGATCGATGGCACCAGCACGCTCGGTCCCGTCAAGAACACGCCGCCCGGCGTCTATGCGTATGCGTTCCAGCGCTTGAACGGCGGCAAGGTCGTCACCGCGCTGTGGACGCATGAGAATGCGGTGTGGCCGGGGGCATCCGGATTCAGCGAGACGCATGGCGTGAAATACACCTTGCTGGTGGATGCAACGGGAACCTCCGGAACGGTTACCGTGCTCGACATGATGGGCAATCCGTCCACGCTGCCTTACGCAAACGGCCGCGTGGCACTGACGCTGACCGAGGCGCCGGTGTATGTGGTGTCGCAGAATGCCGGCGTGATGAAAGCGAACGTCAACACGCCCGAAGGTTACGTGGCGCAGTAAGCCTTCCCGTCCCTATGCACAGGCATTGGGAGATGGCGTCAGGCATTGGGATGCCCCGGCCAACAGGTGGCCGGGCGCTCTTCGTTGACGTTTCTCATTCCACGCTCGCGTGTGGTACCGGCTATCGATGCCGCATGAAACCGACACTAACGCAGCACGTTTTCGCTCTCCACAGCGTTTCAAGACTCCATCGAATTTTTGCGAAAGTTCCGACAGAACCGGTTTCCCGCGTGCCTTACATTCGATCTCCATGACGACAGTCGACGTAGTCGAAGAACAAGGCATCGCGCGTGTTCGAGACCCGCTTGAGTCGTCGGATTCGTACACGCCGCTAATTTTTAGCGCGTCCGTTCGTGCCATTAAGCACATCGTTTTCAGGGCAGTGGTGACCCCGCTGCAATCGCCATGAACCACCATGAACAAGGGCATGCCACCACATCCGCGAGCAGCCTCCTTTTCGCCGCCATACTCGGCTGCCTGAACGTGCTGAGCGCTTGCCCACCTGAACAAGTCCACGACACCACCGGGGAGATGAAACATCCTGCGGGCGTGTCGGTTGAAGGGCACACGGACGTCTGATGGGCCGCAAACAAGAGGCGCTGAGAGAAGGACCGCCATGGTCCATCCAGATACGCCAGCGTGCTAAACGCTGCGTGCGTCAACCACGCGCCCAGGCACGGTGAAGGCCTCTGAAGGACTATTGCTCCGATTGGCTTCCAAACACGATCTTTCGGCGGCATAAGCCAGTTCAAAGCCGATACGGCAGCGATGACCGCGCGCTAAACTGACTCATCTGCATAAAATGCCGACGCAGTGAACGCAGCCACGCAAACATTGCGTGTCTGGCCGCAAACACAGCGATCTAAAGCACACTCGGAACCATCATGGACGGCCTGCGCTGGATGACGATCATCGTCGTCGCAATGCTCGGCGGTGGGTTGGCAGTCAGCGCGCTGATCGCCTTGGCGGTGCTTTTTATCGGCCACGTCGCCACGCGCTTATTCAATAACGACGAACATGACTGAGGTACCACGAGCGTGACAGATCTCTCTTCGCTTTCATCAGTCGCCGCCGCCGCGCAACAGGCCGACCTGCTCAAGAAAGCGCCGCCGTCGGACGCACCCGTGATCCTCGTTGACACGGATTTCCTCAATGCTATTCGCCTGACGCCGCTTGTGTCCATCGACCTGATCGTGACGGACGGTAACCGCCGGGTGCTCCTCGGACAGCGCCGCAACCGGCCCGCGCAAGAGACCTGGTTCATCCCGGGGGGGCGGGTCCGCAAAGGCGAAACGCTCGATACCGCGTTCACACGGGTGGTCTGCGATGAACTGGGCATAGCGAGCGTACAGCGCTCGTCATCGCGCCTGTTCGGCGTGTTCGAGCACTTCTACGAGGACAACTTCGCTGGCGTCCCTGACATTGCCACGCACTATGTCTCGCTTGCTTATTCGATCATGCTGGGCGGTTCGGTGCCGATTGGCCGTTTCGATCAGCATAGCGACTATGCATGGTTGATGCCCGCGGAAGTCCTGGCTCGAGAAGACGTGCACCCAAACGCAAAAGCGTACTTTCGTTAAGGGACATGGGTGGACTGTTAGTGGCGCTATAAGCGGCTCGACGAGCCGCTTTTTTACGTGCTGCGCACCAAAAAAAAGCCCGCACGTGGCGGGCTAAAAACCATAGCGCGCGCCGGGGGGCTAGCGCTACTTACAACGCGGTTCATGCTGCCATTCGAATCCTGTCGTGGTTCATGAATTGCGGCTCGCGAACCTAGCCGACTCATTTGGTTAATTCATTCAGCCGATCAGTTCCGGCGCCTCGTCGAGCGGCGTCTCGCTCGCCACCGTCGCGGGGTTGCGGCTCGCGAGAAACGCTCGCAAGTAAGCTTTGAACGGCTCGGCCACTTCCGGGTGACGCAACGCGAACTCCACAGTGGCCTTCAGATAACCGAGCTTGCTGCCGCAATCGAAGCGCTTGCCCTTATACCGGTAAGCAAGGACCTGTTCATGCGCAAGCAATGCCTGGATCGCATCGGTCAACTGGATCTCGCCGCCTGCGCCCGGCTTCTGCGTGCGCAAATGCTCGAAGATGCGCGGCATCAGCACATAGCGTCCGACCACGCCAAGATTGGATGGTGCCAACGCCGGCTCAGGCTTCTCCACCATGCTTGCTATCTTGAAGAGTCCGTCATCCCACTGCCGGCCTTCGATCACACCATACGACCCCGACTCACGCGGATCGATCTCCTCCACGCCCAGCACCGACGAGTGATAGCGGTTGAAGACCTCGACCATCTGCGCCATTACGGGCGGCTCACCGTCGAGCAGATCGTCGGCGAGCATCACGGCGAACGGTTCGTTGTCGATCAGCTTCTGCGCGCACAGCACCGCGTGGCCGAGTCCGAGCGGCTCCGCCTGACGAACATAAACACAATTGACGTGGGATGGTTTGATGCTGCGTACAAGTTCGAGCAGCGCAAGTTTTCCGCGTGCCTCGAGCTCGGCTTCAATTTCGTATGACTTATCGAAGTGGTCTTCGATCGCACGTTTGCCTCGGCCCGTGACGAAGATCATTTCCGTGATGCCGGCTGCAACCGCCTCTTCCACTGCATGCTGGATCAGCGGTTTATCGACGATGGGCAGCATTTCTTTCGGACTTGCCTTGGTAGCAGGAAGAAAGCGCGTACCGAGTCCTGCGACGGGAAACACCGCCTTGCGTACCTTGAGCATGTCCGACCCCCTTGTTTTGTCCGGCGCTCGATAACGGGCCAGGATTCTAGTCACAGTCTTCGCCATGCCTCGTGCAATGTCTCATGCAATGCTTGAGAGAGACCCCGTGACTGGTTTTTTTGATCACTGATGGTCAGCTTATTACTTGAATATCGAAACCATCTGCCAACATCTCGTTCTTTTCAGACGACTGCCCTGACGGTTCTATTGCGCCGCGTATAGTGCGACGCATACGAGATCAATCCCCGCCGCCCGGACCGACAACGGAGACAAGTTGATGGGACACGTCAATGGTATGAGCCGGCTGCAAATTGTGCGATTGCCGAGTGCTGACACTGCGCCGGCATCCGATGCATCCCGCTCGAACCGGCACGAAACCGCCTCCGGAGCCGCGCACGAGTCAGGCTCAGGTCCAGCACACGAAGCGATGCAAGAAGCCATGCACGAAGCGATACAGGAAGGGAAGGCCGCGCCCAAGCGGATCGGCATACTGATCTTCGAAGACTTCTCGCTGGTCGAGGTGAGTTCGATATCGGAGGTGTTTTCGCTCGCCAACGAGATTGACACGTTGTCCGCTTCTGCCGCCGTCAAATCGGGGCCGGTGCCGGATTACGCGTTGCTGTTCTTGTCGAGCGATGGCGGCAGCGTTGCGAGCAGTTGCTCCATGCGCATCTGGACCGAGAGTCTGGACACGCGCTGGATGAGCGAATGCGACGCCCTCTTCATTGCGGGCGGCGAAGGCGCGCAGCGCGCGAAACTGGATACGCAGTTGCTCAGGCGGCTAAGCCGGGTTGCCCCGAAGATATCGTTTGTAAAGGCTATTGGTGAAGGCTCGCAGATCCTCGCGGCGGCGAATCTTTCATTGCAGAACCGGGCGCTCGACTTTGAAGACCCGGCGGCGGCGTCCGCCCTGACGAGTTCGCTCTTTATCGCCGAGCAAACACTCACGCTCGATGACCCCAAGGGTCCGATCGCGGCCGCACTGTCCATCATCAAGCGTGATTACGGGCCGGCGGTGGCGCGGGAAGTCTCGGAGCGCTCCATTCCGGGCGCGTGGCCGAAGTTGTCCGCCGTGCTCGACGACACCGACGTGGGCGGCGTGCGACAAAAGATCGACGCAGCCGCGCGGTGGATGCGTGAAAATTACATCCGGCCGATTTCGATTGCGGATGCCGCGCGCGTGGCGGCCATGAGCGAGCGCAATTTCCTGCGCCGCTTCAAGGCGCAGATCGGGTTGACGCCGTCGGAGTATTTGTTGAGGGCGCGGCTGGATGCCAGTTGCATGCTGCTTGCCGCGACCGACCTTCCCGTCGATAAGATCGCGCGCCGATGCGGCGCCGGCAGCGGCGATGGACTGGCCAAGATATTTCGCAAGCGCCTGTCCATTTCACCGACCGAATACCGGTTGGCCGGACGCAGGAAAGCCGCGGAGGAGTGAGGGAGTTACATCAGGTTACGACGGCGTTGGAAACACGGGTTGGAAGCAAGGGTCGAAGGAAGGCGTCAAAAGAAGCTTAGGAGCGAGCAATACAATAGGCACAGCGCAACAAGCGCAGCGGTGACGATCCTGGTCACCGCTCAAGCGCGCGCTTTTCGGGGGGCGTATGACGGGTACGACGGTTTTGAGGTTGATCACCAATTTCGGCGATGCGGGTCTGACCATTCCCTTGGCAGCCGGATGTGCATTATGGCTGGGCGCGACTGACAAGCGTGAAGCGCTGGTTTGGATCGGTGTGTTGGCGGGCGCATTGACATTAGTCGGGGTGAACAAGATTCTGTACGCGGGTTGCGGCATCGAGATTCGTTCGATCGACTTCCGCGTTTTCAGCGGCCACACCATGCTGACATCGGCGGTGTGGGGCGTGACGTTAGGTTTGCTGGCTGGAAGCAGGGGCGTGAGGTGGTACAGGCTGGGCGCAGTGGCCGGGTTGGCACTGGGCGCGCTGATCGGCTTCTGCCGGGTCGTGCAGGACGCCCATACGCCGATTGAAGTGATCGCCGGTTGGTTCCTGGGTAGCGGTATCGCGTTGTTTTTCCTGCGACGCTTTTTCAAGCAGCCGCGCAAGATGCCGGGGTCGGTCTTCGCCGGACTGGGTCTGCTTGCTGTGTCGACGATTGCCTATGGGCATCACGCACCAATCCAGCAATTGCTCGTGACCTACTCACCGTGGATATGCCGGTGGTTCGATTTTTGATTTCTGGTTTTCCGGATTTTCCTGGTCCTGCGGGAATCGCTCGTGCCAGATGTGGCCAGATGTGATTAGCTGCTGGCGCGAACGAAAGAACGAAAACCATCCCGCTAGAAAGGCTCGATCAACTCAGCGTGCTCGACCACTGCCGCGGGGAACAACGCGGGCAGACACTCACGCAAATAGGCCTCGAAGTCGTCGCGCACTTCGGGGTGCTGCAACGCGAGCTGCACGGTCGCCTTCAAATAACCGAGCTTGCTGCCGCAATCGAAGCGGGTGCCGTAATACCGGTACGCCAACACCTGCTCGACGGCCAGCAACGACGCAATCGCGTCAGTCAATTGGATCTCGCCGCCACTGCCGGCCCGCGTATTGCGCAGATGCGTGAAAATGCCCGGCATGAACACATAGCGCCCCACCACGCCCAGATTCGACGGCGCCAAAGCCGGCTGCGGCTTCTCCA
>Ga0302178_10002146_pt1 | contig 15873 bp, 19 predicted proteins | sample I_Palsa_E1_3_FD_198790 | JGI IMG/M metagenome (GOLD analysis project Ga0302178, IMG submission 198790) | Peat permafrost microbial communities from Stordalen Mire near Abisko, Sweden - I_Palsa_E1_3 | ecosystem: Environmental > Terrestrial > Soil > Palsa > Peat permafrost | place: Sweden... | reverse complement strand
TGAAAATCGCGGTCTTGTCGCCCTTCAAAACCTTTAACCAACCTTCGATGTATGACGCGTGGTATTGCAATTCGCTACTCGTCAGACCGATGCGCGACAACATGAAGGCGCTACCAAGCTCGGCAACGAGTTCTTCGAACGCGTAAGCCTCATCACCAAAGCGCTTGCTGAAGTCGCGATCAAGGCGTTTTCCGCCTCCGGTCCAGTGCGTCAATTCGTGAATGGCGACATGATAGAAATTCTCTTGGCTATCGAAGCGCACGCGCTCCGGCAGATGTACGGTATCCGTAGCCGGCCGATAAAACGCTTGAGTACCGGCTTCGATGATCTGTGCGCCGCTCGCGCGCATGATGTGTTCAGCAGTCGAGTGCTGCTCGAAACCTCCGGGCATCGCTTCTCCTGCGGGGATACCGTCAATGTCGGCCGCATTAAACACTGTGAACGAGCGCGCCATCGGGATACGTTTCGTTTCCGTGCTGCCGTCGTCGGCCGGTGCATCCTTCTCAAGCATCTTGAAATAGACGACCTGGCAACCCTTCGCGCCCTTGCGTACCTGTGCGCCGATTTCGAGGGCTTGCTTGTACGTCATCCATTCTTGCCGCTCGAACCCGCGCATTTCGGCTTCGAGCCAAAGCAGCAGAACATTAACGCCGGAATACGGGCGCTTCGAGCGGTAGTTCATCGGCATCGCAGAACCGCCAGCGTTCACCCACAATTGGCCCTTCTTCGTCGTGCCATTTTCGATAGCTGCGATGATTCGGTCGGTCACTTGTTGCTTGAGGTCGATGGTCATTTTCCGCTCCGTGTTTGACTGTGTATGTACTTATAATAGCCTTTGTCTATAGTTTGGTATATAGTTTTGTCTATTGTATTTATGGATCACTTACCATAATCTATAGACAAAACTAAATACGCTAGGGCGGAATTTTGTTTCCGTAGGAGTGGGGTGACTTTTGTGCAAAGGATATGGACGGCTATGCAGCAGTCCACGTGAAGCGGGGATGAGCGAACAGCGAACCCTGAAGAAAGTCCGGTCGCTGCTTAGCGGCGATGCGTCCGAATGTGACCAGGCCAGGCGGAAAAAAAGCCCCTTTCGGGGCGGGTCTTTAGAATTCTATTGGTTATGCCAACCGCTGACCGTTATATGTGGCAATGATTGCCTCGATCTTCTCGAACATTTCGGCCGGCCCGCTGTAGGTGTGAACCTCGGTCGCGGGCGCGTCGTCGGGTGTGAGCTGCCGCATAATGATCTGCGCGGCTTGATACACGTCGCGACGGTGTAGGCCGTGCTCGTTGGCGACTTCTGTATAGCCTTTGCCGTCTACCAACGCGGCCCGTGCAAGCTCAATACCCTTCGCTTTCAGTCGGGTCTTTACGACTAGGGCGTCGAACTGATCGGGCGCGAGAAGGATTTTCTTCATACTCAATTTTGCGTGGTGGTAGGAGTTCTGACGCCGCTCATTCTGCGCGGTCGATCAGGAATGCGGTGCGTTCTTGATCCTTGATCCAGAACGGGGGCTTGCCCCGGCCGCTCCACGTCGCGCCCGACTGTGGATCTCGATACTTCGCCGGAACCGGTCGAAGCGAGGAGGGCGCGCGCTTCCTGCCGATCTCTTGCGGATTAATGTCGAACTCGGCCATGAGAGTATTTATTTGCTCGATAGCGGCCTTGCGCGCCACATTCCGCGCTTGCTGAATCTGCTTTTCGATTTCGGCGTGTTGCGCCAACAGTTCACGGTAGGACATTCCAGACATTTGCTCTCCCAACAGGAAATTAGATTTCGGTCTTGATACAACATGCCCGCGCAGATTCTTAACGCTCTTTCGCTAACGTCGTCATCTAGTCGGTACAAGGGCGCCCGGTTGCCACCTGACGTTTATTGCTCAATCAATAGAAAACTTCGCGGCGCAAGCAGCGCAATAAGGAAATCAAAGCTGTAAAGCGCTGCCGTCGATCCAATACCGATGAACAGGAAGGCCCATAGAGCCGTGTGCTCGGTGCGTGCCGCGATCAGACAGAACACAAAACAAAGCAAGCACACCCACGCCAACAGCCGGAAAACCGCCCCAATGATGGGGCGGACAAACATAAGTACGCTGAACAGCACGAACCTCGCAGCGTTAAGAAGAAGCTTCAGAGCCTTCATTTTCGATTTCCTCCGTGCCGACAATTTCGACGGCTTCAAGGTCGATCTCGGCAGTCTCACCAGTGTCTTTGTAGACAATCGCGACCTTGCCCCGGCGATCAATAGTCGCTTCGCGCTCGCCGGATCGAACGACTATCGCAAGCTTCTTGGGCGTTGCCGGCTGCTGCTGCGTGGGCTTCAAGTCCGCGCCCTGCTTGGAATCGGTTTTCCGGGCCTCTGCGGCTTTTCCCAACTCGGCAGAACCCTTGCCACTACCGGATTCGCTCGGGCCATCCTGCGGCGCTTCTCCTGCATTTCCTGCGCCCGCTTCCTCTGTCGATTTGGTTGCACCGGATTCGACAATTGCTGCCGCGTTAGAACCGGGTTGCTGTGCCGGCTGCTGCGGCTGTTCTTTGGGCTTCCGCAAGCCGTCCACCAGCGCCTGAACTCCTGCTCGCGTTATTTCTTCCGTAGTCGTTGCGTAGGCTTCAACCTCGGCCGGAAAATCCTTGTGAGCGTTAATCAGGTAGTACAGCGTCCGCAAACCGATTTCGCGCTTCTCGGCCAACTCGCGAACGAATTCCGGGCCGTCGATCAGCGCAAGATGTTCGGACACAAACGAATTCGATTGCCCGAGCTGCGTGGCGATTTGCGATTTTTTGAAGCCAGCGTCGAGCGCCGCCTTGATCCCGCCCGCGATCTCAAGCGGGTCGAGGTCGTCGCGCTGCACATTTTCCACCAGCTGAGCGAACCTGATTTGGTCATCGCTGATCTTCACAATGACAATCGGAATGTCGGTCTTGCCGGCCATCAGCGAAGCCCGGTAGCGCCGCGCGCCGAACACGATTACATACTTGCCGTCCGCGTTCTTCGGACGCACACCAATAGGCTCTAGTACGCCCTGCGCTTTGATGGAGTCACGCAGTTCTTCGAGTTTCGCGGGATTGAAGCGCTTGCGCGGCTGCGTCGGGTCCTCGATCACTCGATCAAGGTTCGCGCGGGTTGGCTCCCCCGGCACTGCTGCACCACTGCCGCCGACGAACTGTGCAAGATCGTCCATGCCCGTAAGATCAAGCCCTTTCTTCGCCATCACGCATCTCCCATTTTTGTTTGCATCATCTGAAACACCGCCTTGATTTCCTTCCCGGCCGTGCGAGCTGCGGTCTTCACCTTGCCGGGGCCTTCGTCGTCGGTATCGGCTGCCACTTTCCAAACCGCAATTCCCTCACCAGCCGCCTCGCGGAACGCTGACCGCTTCGACACCCATGCACCTAACATGAATTGCGGGTAGGCCGACGTAAGCTCTTTAAGCCATCCCTTTTGAGCCGGCGAGCTCGTGTCGTATTCGTTCGGCAGAATCCCGAGGTTCACCAGGCCCGGATTCCACGTCTTTTGAATAAAGATGATTCGCTTGAGCACGTCCATGGCTACGTCGATGCTGTACGGATCGATCTTGCAGGGAAGCACGGCGTATTCGCTGGCGACCAGCAATGCATTTGCGACGCGGCTATTAGAGCCGGCCGTGTCGATCACGATGTAATCGAACCCTGCCTTGATCTCTGCCAGTCGAGCGCGTAGCAACTGGACTAGCTCTTCATCGTCCTTGTCCGACCGCTCGATAGCTCGCAAGCCGTTGTCGCCACGCAGTAAAACAAGCTGCTGCGGCATTGTGGGCAAGCTGATGGGCGACTCGCTGAACAGCGAGCTTGCCGCGATGCTCGGGGCTGCATACGTTGCCAAGCTTTTGCTACTGTTGGCCTGTTCGTCGCCGTCGATGAACAAAACCCGCTTGCCTATCTCGGCCAGGTACAGGCCGTGGTTATAGGCAAGCGTTGATTTACCTGTGCCGCCCTTCTGGTTCACATAAACGAGAATCCGTGTGCCGTCGCTCATGAATGCCCCTTAGTTAAGTTCTCGCGCGCCTTGCGCTCCATGTCTTTAACGATTTCGGCCATGTCAGGCGGGAGGGTGACGCTGACGCTCGTCCATCCTTCCGGGCGCTCTCCACGCTCGATGTGGAACTGCCATGCCTTACCGACCATTTGGCTTACTGCCTTCGTTGTGACGTTCAGCTCGTCCGCTACTTCCGTTTGCTTCCGGCTTTCCACCAGGATTTGATAAATCGCCTGGATGTTCCGCTCCTTGAGCCTGGAAAGGTACGGCCGGATCGTTTCGAACTCCTGTGCCGTCAACCGTTTCTTGCCTCGCATGGCCTTACCCTCAGTGTCACCAACCGTCCATGTCCCGAACTCCGTCTAGTCAGATTGAACTCGCCAAGTTGCCGCTTGACGCTCTTTGCCGGCCGCAGTGCTGGCCTACCATGGACATCATTATGGGTTTATTTTTATGGTAAATCAATAGATTTATGAACCGTCAGTGGATTAGACTTGCCCGAGATTTGTTTTCCGTAAAAGCAGGTGTTGGGGTCCTGTTTTCCCCCGCGCTGTAGGCGTGGGGGCTGAACATGGTTTTTCGTTATTAATCCCTGAAGGGGACTGGAATAGCGCAGACCGCAACGCGGTCGAGCAGGGGTGCCGGGTGGGTGGGACGGCTTTGCCGTCGAGCCGGCGGGGCGTAGCCCCTTAGAGGCGGCGCAGTCTTTCTTGCGCAATGAGTCCACAAATTTCGCGTGAGTTGCTACAAGGTATAAATAACTACAGGAAAGTAAACTACAGGGGGGAGGTGGTCAAAATGGCTGAAGGGCTTGACTGGCAAGGCTTTCCCGGCGATGGTGAGACGGTTTTGCGGGAGTTCTTCAGCGCATAGCGCGGGAGTTCTTCAGCGTGGATAAGTCCTCCAAATTGTCTTAAACCCCTGACGAATAAGGCTTTCCGGCGCGGGAGTTCTTCAGCGTGGATAAGTCCGGTTATCCACCGAAATTTTGTGGATAACTCTAGAAGTCGATTTCTGCGGATAACTGAACGCGCGGGAGTTCTTCAGCGCACAGCCGGCCGGCTCCGGGAGTTCTTCAGCGCAGACGGTCACCCCGTCCGCTGCGGGAGTTCTTCAGCGTGCCGTCGATCTCTAGTACGGCTACAGAAAGAAAATCTGTACCAGATCCGGGAGTTCTTCAGCGCACGCGCCGAGCTGGCCGGCTGCGGGAGTTCTTCAGCGTACTAGAACAAGTCCTGTTGCACGGCTTTGTCCGGGAGCACATGCGGGCGAGACGGGATCAGGACCAAGCCCTGTTCATTGATTTCAACTTTGGCGTCTGGGTACACGACTAGGACAAGCTTTAGCGCCCGAAGGAATGCCTTTCTAAAGTCGCGCACCGCTTGATCTAGATCGGCCCTGTTAATGCTCGCGCCGAACTGATTCATCAAAGAAACCCATGGAATCGGCTTCGTGCGCCGCCGCGTGTAGCTCATCCGGTACGTCATCCACGTATAGACGTCCATTGCAAGCGGCGAGCCGCGCAGCGCCTTATAAGCGCGCAGGTCGATGGGAACCGGGTTGTTAATACACTCTTGAAAGAAATTATTTGTGAGGCGCACCTGTGAACGCCATTGGCCGGCCTCATGCGTTGCCTGTGGTGTCCACAATTTCTGTGCGTCCTCATCCGTACCAGCGGCCGGGGGCGCTTCGAGTAGGTCCAGTGCTTTGCTGTCGTCCTCATCGAGGTTCAGCTCCTCAGCGATCAGGACGTTTCTCAACGTGAAGCCCCGTTTTTCCAAGGTGCCGCTGTATTGCGCTGTCACCATGGAGCCGAACAAGCGTTTCATCTGTTCCGTGACGCGTGCACCGCTGCCGCGCTTGCCGCCGCCGTTGCTACGCAACTCGAGAACATCGCGCAAGAACACGCGAAGCGAGTCGCCAAGCTCAATCACGGGTGATTTTTTTTGCACGGCCTCGGTGGCCACCCATGACATGAGCAGGCGGGGATAGATGCCGTAGGGAATACCACCCTCATAGCCAGCCACGATCCGCAAACGGAAGTCGCCGTTAGTGCGGACAAAAGCGTCCGCTTTGGGGTCTTTATAGGGCATTGTGGCAATGACCAGCGCCCTCGCCATAAAACCCAGTGCGCCGGCACTCTTGGCGTCCTCTGTCTCGATGGCTAAATGCGTGTCTATCAGATCGCGCACCCAATCCGGCAATGGTTTGTCGGCGCGAAAATCGACGGTCAGATTTTGGGGCTTTTTCACCGCCATCAGGTGTTCGTCCGTCGTCAGGTCTTTCTTATCCATGGCGCACGCCCTCAAACATCCACGCGGCCAGAACCAGCGCGCCGGCTATCAGTCCTGGAACGACTCCTAATCGTCTTTGCGAAAGCATGAAGACAAATAGAGCAGCGAGTATTCCGAGCACGATTGTTTTTACCGTCACTTGCGTATTCTCCGGTAAACGATGGTGGAACTGCGGATTAATCAACGGGCTTGTCGACCACTTCAGGCGCAACACAATCCGCGCCTTCGAAGTACCGGCCTAGGTGTCCTAGCGTCGCCGCTGCCGGGGACCTGAACGCCTACGATTTTCAACCTGCCGCGTCCAAGGGTAGAATTTCGGGTAGCCATCTATCTAACTCCGTCTTAGTTAGGTTTTGGTCAGAAGCCCCACCCGGTTGCCGCCGCGTGGGGCTTTGTTTTTGGTGTTGTCTATAGTTCACACCATACGACAATTGTATGTTCTATATAGCTATTACGTCAATACTTTTATATACCTTTTGATGTGCTATAGTTCTTCTCATCTCGCAAAACTTCTGTTTCCGTAGCAGCAATATATGCTGTTCTGTATGGAGCTAAAACGATGGACAAGAACGAAATCGAAAAGCTTCGCGGCGTGCCGCTCGATGCGGTCCTAGAGCAGTTCGGCGCGCAACGCGATCCGCAGGACCCGGAGAGGAACTGGAAGACACACGCCGGCCGCATCACGGTCACTGACGGCAAGTTTTATAACCATGACCAGCAGGTAGGCGGGGGCGGCTCTATCGACCTGGCGATGCACCTAGGCGGCTTCAAGTTCAAGGATGCTGTTGCGTGGCTTGGCGGCAATGTCGGCCGTACCGAAACAATTCAGCAGTACCAGGCCGAAGCGGTCGAGCACGCAACGCGCATTCTCGATACAACGCCCGCGCCAAAGCTCGGAATTCCCGCCCCGGACGCCGGCAAGACGACGCGGATTCGTGACTACCTGACGAAGACTCGCGCCATTCCTGATGCCATCGTTGACCATGCTTTAGAAAAGGGGCGAGTGTGGGGCGATAAGTTCGCCAACGCTGTTTTCAGCCTTCGAGATATTGAGGGGCGGCAGATTGGCGCGGAGCTGCGTGGCACCTACGACAAGCCATTCCATGGCGTTCGCGGCGACAAAGGTTTGTTCTATACCGGCACGTCAAAATCAAAAACGGCAGTGTTTGTTGAATCGTCCATTGAAGCGATGAGCTATCAGGCGATAAACCCGAATTCCTTGGTAATTGGCACGGCCGGAAGTGGCCGCGAAATGATGGGCGATGCAGCTCGATTGCTCGAAGGCAAAGGATACAAAATCGTTGACGGCTTCAATAATGACAAAGCCGGCGACCGACTCGGTAAAGCACTTCAGGAAGCTGTAGTTGCGCCGGTTGAGAAACAACGGCCTACGATCGGCAAGGACTGGAATAACCAGTTAAAGGCACAACGCGACTTAGAAAAAGCATCAATTACCGAAAGATAAATGACTTTCAAGCAATGAATTGTAAAAAAGTGTCAGTACAAAATATGCTATTTTGTTGATACATAATTGAATGTTGTGTATATTCCTCATGTGATAAGAAGATTAAGTAACGATCCGTAATAGTTACTTAATCTACTTAACACTCAAGGAGATACACGTGAAAGAATTGCTTGTTTCGCTGTCTTTGATTACGGCGTGTTTTGTTGGCGGCACAGCTCACGCCAGCGAGTACGGTTGCAAAGTTCTCTTATGCTTGGCAAACCCGAAATCGAACGGTGGCCCGATGGGCGTCACCGAATGCCAGCCACCAATTAGCCAGCTCTATCACGATCTGGCGCACGGCGATCCATTCCCTAAGTGCGATCTCGCGGACGGTAACGATTCCTCGCAAAACTACGCCTCGCAGGTAAGCAACTATTACGACCCCTGCCCGACCGGCACAAAGCCAGCGCCGGCCGGGCAGGGCGTTGTTGAAGGCACGTCGGCCGCGCAACGCGGCATGTACAAAACGTCCGGCCAAGCGGCGATCTCTGAACCACAAACAACGAATGATCACGGCGTGGTTAATTCGGTCGGGCCACAAGCCTGCGTCGGCAATCTCGTCGGGACTTATACGGTCGGTGACCGCGATAGCGGCTACACCCAATACGGCGTTTACGACAACGTTGTATGGCAGCAAGCGCAATCCCCAAGCGCCATCGATGTGTATGTGAACGGCACGCTGCAAACACGCGCGCATTACTGATCCAGGCGGCTATATGTCAACGTCAAAAACCTCGACCCTGTTGGCCTTCGGTGCCGCGCTCTTGTTGGCGGCACAAGCGTTTCCAGTGTACGCCGATGCGAAGTTTCCTGCTGTCGATCAGGCCACACAGAAAGCTCGCGACGACACCCGCAAGCAAATCCTTCAGAACGAACTGACTACGGAAACAACATCTGCGGACGACGCGACAAAGGCGGTGCTTATCGCGAAGCAAAACAAGCAGTCGGCGTCCGTCATTACCGACTTGCAGCAGTCAGCCGACACCCATAGTAAGAACGTCGAAGCGCTGAAAAAGGAATTGGCCTCGATCAGTGTAGCGCCCTCGGTGTCGGCTCCTGCATTGGCGAATACGTACAAGGTGCCGGCGCGCATCATTCGAGCCTCGCTCGATACCAACCGTCCAACTCCTTATTGGGATGTGTATCACCGTGCTCAACCGAATCCGAACGGCGACGACGACAGCTCGCGACAGACAACCTCTCCTGCCACGACCGCCGCTAACTAGCGCGGCTCAACGATTTCGCCATGGCGAAATTTCGACCTTGTAGGAGATTGGAGGATAAACAAAATATATTATTTTGATAACACATAACATCATGTTTTGTTGCTACACTAGTGCCTATATCGTTAAACAAAAAGGCCCGCTGTGCGGGAACAAAACACGCTATCCTCGATACAATTCGTCATCTTTGTACACGGGGTAGCCATGAACGCGATTAACGAGAAAGAGCTTTTGGAGTTTGTAGAGATTTCGGGACAAGGCAACGGTGCTGTCCGTATTGCGAGCTTCAAGATCAAGGAGACAGGCGACGGCCGTTTCATTTTGGCCCTCACCCTTACTTGGAAGGAAGGAGAACAAATACTCACGAGCGCCCGGAAGACTCCGCGCGTGTGGGCAAAACTGAACACTGTCGCCGCGTTTCTAAAGGATCTCAACCTACCGAACGTCCCAATTTCTTTAGAGCTTACCTATCCTGAGAGAGAACCATGATTGCAAAGAAAGACCATCGCGCTACATCGTTGCACCTGCTGTTCCTCACACTTCTCGCTTTCCTCGTTTTGCTCCCCGAGCTAGCCTTTGCTGCCGCCCCGTTTGCTAGTGGCGGCACTGCTCTTTCTGCCGACGTGCTGACCATCGTCGCGCCTATCGCCGGTATCGCAATCATCGCTGTTGGGGTGATCTGCTGGTTCGGAAAAATCTCTTGGTTCTGGTTCGCCGGCTTGGTGGTCGGCATCATCTTGGTCTTTGGTAATCAACAGATCGTTACCTGGATTCGCGGCCTGTTTGGCGTCTGACGCTCCGGAGGTTCCATGAACAAGAACGACGGTATCACCGTTGACACTCTGTTCGTGGGGCCGACGCGCCCCACGACCTTTTGGGGTGTCACATGGCAAGCTTTTGTCCTGAATGTCATCGTCACGATGGAAGCATTCGTATGGACACGCAACCTCTTGTGGTTGCTTTTGTTTATTCCGCTACACGGTATCTGCTACCTCATCTGTTTGCGCGACCCGCGCCAGTTCGAGCTAATCATGCAATGGGGCCCGACGAAGGGATTTGCGTATCTCGCGAATTACTTCTATTGGAACCGCACCGCATCTTTTAGTCCGCTCGAAATCCATGTTGGAAGAAAGCGTTCCGCGCGTAGCCGACGCAAAGCTAAAAAGGGGTCGAAATGAATTCACTTGTAACCACTGAACGCCGCGAAAAGGCCGTGCGACGCGAAAAGGTCGTGTCGAAGAACATTCCCTATGTAATGCACCTCACCCCAACGACGATTTTCACAACCGAACGGGACTACGTACAGGTTATTCGCTTGTCTGGTGCCAGCTTTGAAAGTGCCGACGACGATCAGGTTAATAACTGGCACGAACGTTTGAACGGTCTGTTGCGCAGCATTGCATCGCGCAACGTCGCCATTTGGCAGCACATCGTTCGCCGCGAAGAAAACACCTATCCGGCCGGTGAATACACAAACGCCTTTGCCAAGGGCCTAAACGAGAAATATGCGGCTCGGGTAACGGATGAATTGCTCATGGTGAATGAGCTTTATCTGACTATCGTGTATCGCCCGCAGGCGTCGAAGGTCGGCAAAGCCATCTGGAAACTCGTCGCGGCCGGCGATTCGAAAGCGCTTGAACAGGAGCGCGAAGAAGCGATTGATGCACTCGACAAGCTCGCGTCGGAAATCGAGTCTGCGCTGGTGCGTTACGACGCAGAACGCCTCAGTGTCTACCGGCACAACGGAATGAATTTCTCCGAGCCGATGGAGTTTTTCTCGTTCCTGATTAATGGCGAATGGCAACGGATTCCGCTCGCGCAAGCCCCGCTCCACACTGTCATTCCGACGACACGGCCTTTCTTCGGCAACGAAGCTATCGAACTGCGCTCGCCCACGAAAACGACGTTCGGCGCGATGCTCGGCATCAATGCCTATCCTCCCGAATCCAAGTCGGTTTTCCTGAATCAGCTTCTTACGCTGCCATTCTCATTCGTTGTGTCGCAGTCGTTCAGCTTCTTGCAGCAGGAGAGCGCACGCGGCAAGCTGAAGCGCTCCCGCAACCGGATGCAAAACGCGGGCGACGACGCCCAATCGCAAATTGATGAGTTGGACGACGCCCTCGATGATCTCGCGTCGCGGCGGTGGGTGATGGGCGACCATCATTTCAATATGTTTGTGAAGGCCGATAACACCCGCGATCTGCGAGATAACGTCGCCCTTGCCCGCTCTGCATTGTCCGAAGGCGCGATCATCAGCGCCCGCGAAGACTTGGTTATCGCATCGGCTTTTTGGGCGCAGCTCCCCGGCAACTTCAAGTTCCGACCACGCATTTCCGCTATCAACAGTCGGAACCTGTGCGGCTTCGCGCCCCTGCATAACTTCCCGATGGGCCGGCGCACCAACAACCATTGGGGCGAAGCGCTGACGATGTTCATTACGTCGGCCGGCACGCCCTACTATTTCAGCTTCCACGCGTCGGACCCGAACGACGAAGACGGCGGCACGAAAAAAGATGTGGGCCATACGCTGGTACTCGGGCCGACCGGCTCGGGCAAAACTGCATTCATTGCCTTTTGCTTGGCAATGCTTCAGAAATACGGTGTCACGTCCATTCTGTTCACGAAGGACCGCGACACCGAAATTCTCATTCGCGCATTAGGTGGCTCATTTTTCCCGATTCAACCAGGCACGCCTACCGGCTGGAATCCTTTCTGGCTCGACGAGAACAGCCCGCAAACCCGTCCGTATTTGAATCGGCTGGTGCGCCGGCTGGCATCCGCGCCGAATACCCCGCTGACTACTATCGAGCAAGACGAACTGACGGCCGGCGTTAACGGCGTTATGCGGATGGCTAAAGAGCATCGGCGCTTGGGGCGTGTGCTCGACTTCCTGACGAAGACTCGCGGCGGCATCTATGACCGTCTGGCTCAATGGTGCTACTCGCGCGAACCGGGCAGACCGGACGGCGAAAATGCATGGGTCTTTGATAACCCTGTAGACACGCTCATCGAAACCTTCGGTAGCGCCGCGACGACGGGTTTTGATACGACCAAGTTTCTCGACATTCCCGAGCTACGCACGCCGATCAACATGCACCTGTTCCACCTGACCGATACGTTAGTGGACGGCCGTCGTTTGGCGATTTTCATTGCTGAGTTCTGGAAGGCACTCGCTGACGAAGAGTTCGCGAGTTTCGCCAAGGATCAGCTCAAAACGATCCGTAAAAACAATGGGTTCGTGGTGCTCGATTCGCAGTCCGTAGGCGATGCCCTTCGCCACCCCATTGCTGATGCGTTGATCGAACAGACACCGACCAAGATTCTGTTCCCCAACCCAGACGGGAAACACGCCGACTACTGCGAAGGTGGCCTGAACTGCTCCGAGCGTGAATTCCGACTTCTCAAGGAGGAAATCCAAGAAGGCTCCCGCCAATTCCTCATCAAGCAAGGCCATAGCTCTGTCGTCGCACAGCTCGACTTGAAAGGCTTCGACTACGAACTGGCGGTGCTGTCCAGCAAGAAAGGAAACATCGATTACGTCACCGAGTTACTGCGCCAGCACGGCGACCACCCGCAAAACTGGCTTCCCCTGTTCGAACAATATAGGAGAGCAGCATGAAGACCCTTCCACGCTTCTTGGCCCTGTCGGCCATTTTCTTTTCCGTAGGAGGCTTCGCGTCGTTCGCCTCGGCTCAGGGCATCCCCGTTATCGACATTCAGAGCATTGCGCAAGCGGTTCAGCAAGTGGCCGCATGGAAGCAGCAGTATCAGCAGATGGACCAGCAGATTAGCCAGATGAGCGGCAACCGCGGTATGGGCGGGCTGCTGTCGAACGAGAACCGCAGCTACCTTCCACCCGACTGGAACAGCGCCATGAGCGCATTAAACAACGGCGGCGGTGGGTCTTACGGTCAACTCGCGAGCAACGCGCAGCAGATTTTGAAATCGCAATCGGTCTTGCAGGGTTCCGACATTAGCAACCTGTCGCCCGACATGCAGCAATACCTGAGTACGGTTCGCAACATGTCGGCCTCTCAACAGGCATTGGGCCAAGCGGCCTATCAGAACGCGGCGCAACGCGTCTCGCTGCTGCAAACGTTGACGAATCAAATCAATTCGTCCACGGACCCGAAAGCGATCATGGATTTACACGCTCGCATCGCCTCCGAACAGAACACGTTGTCGAACGACCAGGCGCAGCTTCAATCGGTCGCGCAGCTCACGGCCGCGCAACAGCAAGCTAACGCGCAGATGCAGAACGAAATGCGTGCGCAGACCTCGGGCACTGGCAATTTCCCGAACCTCGATACGACGGTCGGCAACTAACTACGGAAACAATCGATGAAAGTCACCTCGATTTCCCTGTCACTCGCGGCCGTCTTATCTACGGCCGCATTGCTCGCTGCATGCGCGGGGAAGCCTACGCAAATTCCGTTTCTGGATCGCGTCATGACGACCGACGAATTCTCTGCGCAACCGGACCTGCGTGAGCGAGTTTTGCAGTACTGCGGACAGAACCCTGGTCAGATCGGTTCAGACCCGAACTGCGTCAATGCGCAGCAGTCGTCGCGCATGACGGCTGCGGGCACCGGCAATTTCCCGTCGCTCGATACGTCGGTCCCGTCTGACAGTAAGAGTGCTCAAGGCAAGAAACAATAAGGAGGTAGGGTCATGGCCCAACCATACACGCAGGTTCTTACCTATGTGAACGGCGTATGCAATGACTACATCGGTGCGAACGTGTCCGCTGTAGCTTCGGCCATTGCACCGGCTGCTTACTCGTTCCTCGGCGTATACGTGATTCTGTGGGGCCTGGCGAGTATGCGCGGGTTGATTCAGGAGCCGTTCACGGATATGGCTGTGCGAATGGTCAAGATCGCGTTCATCTTCGGCGTTGGCATCCAGCTCGCGGAGTACAACGTCTATGTCACGGATATATTTTTCAATGGCCCTGAACAGCTTGCGGCAGTGTTCACGCATACGACCACAAGCACGAGCGTCATAAGCAGTCTCGATACGGTATTGCAGCAGGGCTTTCAAATCGGCCAGAAGTTTTGGCAGAAAGGCGGCCTCGTGACGGGTGACGTGGGTATGTACCTCATCGCCATCATCGTGTGGGCTGTGACGATCATCACGACGCTCTATGCGTGCGCATTGATCGTGCTGGCGAAGATCGCGCTTTCGCTAATTATTTCGGTCGGCCCGCTGTTCATCATCAGCCTGCTCTTTCAGGCCACGGCGAATTTCTTTAATTCGTGGGTTCAGCAGCTCGCCAATTACTTCATGTTGATGGTGCTGGTTATCGCCGGGAACGTCTTCGTGCTGACGTTGTTTCAGCGTGCCGCTAGTTCTACGTCGGGCATCACCAGCACGGCGCAAATCGACCAAATCTTTCCATTCCTCATCACTGGCGGTTTGTCGCTCTACGTTCTCGCACAGATTCCCAATATGGCCTCGGGCCTCGCCGGAGGCGTTTCGCTTTCGACGTATGGGATGGGGCGATTGGGCCTGTCGGTTTTCGGACGTGGCGCGAAGGCCGCTAGTGGCAGAGCCGCGCGGGGGATTGGCAAAGGCACGCGCAAGGCCGCTCGCGCAGCTCGAACGGCTTACCAAGGCCGCAAGCGCAATTCCGTATCGTCGTCATAACAGCACAAAGTGAATATACAAAACAAACTGTTTTGACCGTACAAGACATGCTATTCTGTTAGCACGTTTTTTTACGTTTTGGAGGTATTCACATGCTGTTCAAGGCTTTAATCGCCGCTTCCATCGCCCTTGTCTTGGCCGGTTGCGTGAGTGCGCCGCCATCCTGCGACGGCTCGAATCGCCGGCCGGTCAACGTTCCCCCGCAAGTCGGCGTCGTGCATCAAAGCTGCGGTCACGCAGCCGCTTAACAGAGGTCACTCATGCCCGATGTAAATAACGAAAAATTGCAGAGAGAGTTGAACGAGCTGCGGAAGTTTATCGAGGCGCACGACGATATTCAGGTCGCGCTCGAAAACTCCGCTGCATGGGCCGATTCACAAGTCGAGCGCGATAAGAAAGACGTTCGTACAGCATGGCGCGTAACGACGGGGGCCGGCGTCGTCGCTGTGTTGGCAATCGTGACTGCGATCACGGCGGTTCGCACTGCCTATGTTCCGCCAGCCCCGCCGCAAGTGCTGGTCATGGACAAAGTAACCGGCCACGTTGAGCCGCTTGTGTCGCTGGCCGAAGTGCAAGAGTCGGTCGATGAAGCTTCCACGCAGCACTACTTGTCGGAATTCATGCGGTATCGGGAGAACTACACCTACGATACCGCTGAAGACGACTATTACGGTGCCGCCGCGTTCATGTCGCCGCAGCTTCAGGCGCAATGGGCCGGGTTTTGGGACACGAATAATCCGCAGTCGCCATTCAACTATTACAAGAAAGATGCGACGGTGCGAATGGAGATTAACTCCATCACGCTCAATACAAGCGGGTCGGGTGCGCAAGACACCGCGACTATTCGATTCACGCGCACTGTGAAGCGAAATTCGGAAACGGTCGTTACGCGTTGGGTGGCGACGCTGGCGTACACGATGGTAAATCCGCCGACGAAGGTACGGGATCGCCGCATCAATCCCCTTGGCTTCCAGATTCGCACGTATCAGGTTGACCCGGACATTGGCGCGGGTGGCTCGCCCGTCACGCCAACCCCTGTTCAACCTGCCGCGCCGATCACGGAAGATTTCAAGCTAGTTGTCGCCTCGACGGATAAAATTTATGCAGCCTTTTTCTCCTGGTGAGCAGGGTTTGAGGTCGTGCTGTTTGATTCAGCCCGATCGGGATTCAAATGCACGCTATGA
>Ga0302178_10002141_pt1 | contig 15901 bp, 11 predicted proteins | sample I_Palsa_E1_3_FD_198790 | JGI IMG/M metagenome (GOLD analysis project Ga0302178, IMG submission 198790) | Peat permafrost microbial communities from Stordalen Mire near Abisko, Sweden - I_Palsa_E1_3 | ecosystem: Environmental > Terrestrial > Soil > Palsa > Peat permafrost | place: Sweden... | reverse complement strand
TCTCACCCGGCTCAAGGGAGATAGACAGAACAGGCTGCGTCGAGCCGAGCAGCTGATCGTGCACCGGTATCTCCCTGCCCCTGTCGCGATGATGACGTAGCCCTGCACCTTTCTATCCGGATCACGTGGCCAGCCGAATCGCGGCAACCATGTAATTCATCGCGCGACCAAAAGGGATAAAAGACCCATAAGGGGAGGGTGGCCGCCGTAGCTGGAGTCGTTCGCCTGGTCATGGCCAGCCGGGCTATAACACGGTGGCTCAGCGAGAGGGCGACAGCTGTCCGCTCAGCCCGTTCTCCATGGCGAATCTGGCCGCTTCGACGCGGCCGCCAAGACCGAGGTTGCGGTAAACGGTGGCGAGGTGGCGCTCGACGGTGGCGATGCTCAGGTAGAGCTCGGCCGCGATCTGCTTGTTGCTCAGTCCGGCGGCCAGCAGGGCGAGCACCTCGGCCTGACGGCTGGTCAGGTTATCCGGCCGGGTCGGCCGGGCGGCCGGGGCAAGCGGCGCCTGGCCGGCCGCATCGGGGCTATTGACCTCGGCGAGGGCCGCCTCCGCCTCCGCGAGCCGCTGCGGGTTGCCGAGCTTGGTCGCCAGCGCCCGCGCGGCGCGCAGCCGCTCGAAAGCGGCTTCATGATCTCCGGCCCGTGCGTACACACGGCCAAGCCCGATCATCGCCTGGATCACGTCGTGCGGATGGCCGCCGGCCTGCGAGGCGGCGATCGCCGCCTCGAACCGCTCAGCGGCAAGCGCCCAGTCCCGCCGGTGCGTGGCGAGCGCCCCCTGGTTGCAGGCGATGGTGCCGATCAGCTGCGGGTTCTCACCGGCCAGGCTGGCACCCTCGGCAAGTACCGTCTCTGCCCTGTCCCACTGGCTGGTCCTGATCAGAACGTCCGCCAGGTTCGCCAGGCCGATGGCGATGGACCGCTGCTCGCCGAACTCGCGCTTGATGACAAGCGCCTCCTCGAACAGCTCCAGCGCGCGGTTCAGGTTACCGTCGTCCAGCTCGAGCAGCGCAAGGTTATTCATCGCCGCCGTCATGCCCCGCCGGTCGCCAAGCTCGGCACGCAGTTCCATCGCCCGCTCGAAGCCGCGCCTGGCCTCCTGGTGGTTGCCGAGGTAACGGTGCGCGGAGCCGATGACGGTGGCGGCCAGCGTCATCCGCAGTTTCTCCTCGAGCGGGCCGAAGATCGCCATGGCGAGCTCGGCCTGTCTGACCGCCTCGTTGTAGTCGCCGTTCTCCGCGGCAAGCACGGCGGCGGCGCAGTAGGCCCGGCCGGTGGCTTCGTCCTCGCGGTCACCGGCCGCCGCAAGGAACCTGGCCAGCCAGCCGCGGCCGACGGCGAGCCGGCCGCTGGACAGCCACCAGCGCCACAGCGCGGAGCTGACGTTCAGCCCAAGGTCGACGTCATTGTGCTCGTCCGCCCAGTGCATCGTCAGGTCCAGGTCGGCGACGGCGGCCTCCAGGCGTGCCGCCCAGGCGCCCGCGTCCGGTCCGGCAAGCCCCTGCTCGCTCTCGACGGCCACGCTGGCGAAGTGCAGCGCATGCCTGCGCCGGGCCGCCAGGCCGTCCCCGCTCTTCTCTAGCTGCAGCCCCGTGAAGGTGGCGATGGTCTCTAGCAGGCTGAACAGGTTCCGCTCGGCGCCGCGGGTGACGACAAGCCAGGACGAGTCGACAAGCGAACGAACAGTAGCGATCGCCGTCGGCGCGTCCACGCCGAGGATGGCCTGCGCATCGGCCACCCCGAACGATCCGGCGATGACGCTGAGCATGCACAGCCGTCGACGCTGCTCGACGGTCAGCAAGTCATAGCTCACCTGCAACACGTCGGCCAGCCGGGGGCCGGCGCGGGTGGCTGGCTCGGAGTCGAGCAGGACCGACCGCTGCTGCAGGATCTCCCTGATGGACAGCGTGCCGACCCAGCCGGCGATCAGCTCGATCGCCAGCGGCAGGCCATCGAGTCGGCGGCATAGCTCGGCGATCGCATGCGGTGCGACGTCGGCGGCTCGGAAGTCGGGCAGCCGTTCGCTCGCCCTGGCGATGAAGAGCTTGACGGCGTCGGAACTGGCGATGTCGGTCGCCCCGGCCGCCACCGAGGGGCAGGCGAGCGGCGGCACCGTCCAGCACACTTCGCCTGGCACGCCGAGCACGACCCTGCTGGTGACCACGATCCGGAGTTCTGGCACCGACTCAAGCAGCTCGCCTGCCAGCTTGGCGACCTGATCAGCCAGCCGCTCGGCCCCGTCGAGCAGCAGCAGCTTCTTCGCTCCCGCGGCAAGCGCAGATCGCAGCGACTGAATCAGCGGCATACCCTGCTGGTCGTGCACCCGCAGCCGGGACGCAAGCGCGGAGGCGATCGTGCGCGGATGCCTGATCTGCTCGAGTCCCACGAAAACCACGTCGGCATCGCTGATGGCGCGGCGGCCGAGCGCCTCAGCCGCCAGCCGGCTCTTGCCCGCGCCGCCTGGGCCGATCAGCGTGACGAGCCTCGACTGCTGCAGCAACTGCGCTAGCTCGGCGAGTTCGCGTTCGCGGCCGACGAAACGGGATCTCGCTACTGGCAGCGCGGTGCCTTCGCTGTCGGTTTCGCCGACGGCTGCGTCGGCCTCAAGATTGGCGAGCGCCGCCGCCGCCTTGGCGGAGATCTGGGTCTTGCCGGATTCCCACCGGTTGACGGTGACGAAAGAGACGCCAAGCCGCCGGGCCAGCTGCTCTTGGCTCAGCCCGAGGCCGTGGCGCAGATTTCTCAGCCTCTCGCCAACCGAATCGGCACGGGCCGGCTCGCTCACGGGCCGAAGCCTACAGGCTTTCTGCCGCGGGCATGCAGCAAACGCTAAGCCGAAGCAGAAGGCGCTCACCACCGAGACACCGGCCGGACAAACCCAGCCGGCAAGCGTGACCTAATTGGTACTAGTCGCCATATACCGGAAAGAATAATCCAAGTATGGCGCCTTTAGGCTGTTTGCCTCGTGGATGATATTGGCGTAACAAACGTGGCTAGGAACGTCACCTGGCATGAAGCAACGTAGGTAAATGCATAGCAGTCAGAAGCGGCAAGGTTCTCAACCGGCGTTACGCGACGCAGAGCGGAACTTCACCGGATGCCCACAGTCGCTTCGATGAAAATCCCGATCAAGGTGGCAGATCCCGCAAGCGCAGGAAGTGACGCGCCACGTCCCGGAATTGCCGCCAACGATAGACCTGGATTGGAGCGTGAAGATGAGACGCTCAGGGCGGCACGTCCAGCCATCGATAACCGGGCTGACCAGCTAGAACGCGCATTGGTGATCGCCGCTGGACGCGGGATGGCGCTAGAGACAGCCGCCCGATGTGGATCCGGCGTCCGCCGATCACGGTAATAAGCACGCATGGAATGAGCAAGAGAAAGCCGATCTTGTAACCAGTCCCTGCTTTAACTTCACCACCACCAGTACCTTGATACAAGATCACCGGAAAGCCGCCGCTCCGCAGGCTGCGTCAAATTCATTTAACAAAGAGGTAATCCGGGGCGAGCAGTCGACCGTCTAATCCCTAACGCTTCTTACTGCCGCCGGCTGAAATGCCGCGCGGCGTGGCAAAACCAACATCATCCCAAGAGGGGAAGACAATGCAGCTCAGAATCAAGCTCGCAGCAGTAGCCATGGCGGGTGGCACGGCCGCGCTCGTGTTGGCGGGGACGCCAGCCCTGGCGAGCAGCCACGCGGGCAGCCCGGCCGTCACCGCGCCGGAGAGCGCCTTCGGCGCGGTCTACGGCCAGGCCGCGACCGCGAACAACCCCGCTATCCCGCTGGCCTGGCGGGGACAGGTGTACGCCCACGGCGTCTTCTCTCCTGACGGCGGGGCGCCGAAGAAGGGCCAGGACTACACCTTCACCACCTCGGCCGGGAACCTGACGGTGGTGGTCACCGCCCCGCCGTCCAACAGTGGGAGCGTCAACCCGAAGGGCTGTCACTTCGCGTTCACGACCGACGTCGTCTTCGCCGCGGTGGGCAGCCAGAGCACCGGCAAGTTCACCGGAACCTCGGGTCGGGGTGCGGTGGAGGTCTACAGCGCTGGCTTCGTGCCCAGGTTCACGTCCGGCCCGCACAAGGGACAGTGCAACACCAGCAATAACGCGCCGGAACTGGCCAAGGGCGCGATCGAGACCTTCCTCCTCAGCGCGGTGCTAAGAACGCCGTAACGGCCATCGCCTGACGGCCAGCCAAGCCGGGCCAGGCTCCCCTGGTATGACAGGAGGGGGAGCCTGGCCCGATCCATTCCTGCTGACGCCAGGGGTGATGGCCCCCCTGCATGGATGGCTTCGTTTCTGCCAGCATTTAAGGGCGCCGGAAGGCCTGGGCTCCGGCGCATCGACGAGATCGGAGTCCAAGTGACCGTCGGTGACGATGTCCGTGCCCCATTCGGCGGATCCTCGGCGGACCAAGGCGCGGCTGGTCTGCTAGTGGCGAATCTGGCGACCGGGACCGGGACCGGGAGCGGGAGCGGGACTGGGCTGATCCTGTTCCCGCGGGCGGCCGCCCTTCCGTCGGTGTGGGTCGGCTCGGTGCCCGCCGCCGGCCTTACTCCGGACGATGCCGCGGCGCTGCTGGGAGCCGTCCGGCCCTGCTCCCTGCTGCCCGAGCACGGTGAGGGCTGGTTCGGCCGACCCGGCCTGTCCGGGCACCGGCTGGGCCAGGGCGCGGCCGGACCCGCGGCCGGACCCGCGGCCGGACCCGCGGCCGGACTTGACTGGTCGCCGCTGTTCCGCCCGGCACGATCCGAGCATGGCGGCCGCTGGGCTCGCGTCGAGGCCGCGGACGCGACCGCCGGCCTTGAACTGCTGACCGAGATCGAGGCGGTGCCGGGCGGCGCGGTCCGCGTCCGGCACACGCTGACCAACCGCGGCCGCCGCCCCTACGTCGTCGATAGCCTGGAAGTGGTGTTCCCGCTGCCTGGGCGGGTCGGGGAAGTCCTCGACTTCACTGGGCGGCAGACCGCGGAACGGATTCCGCAACGCCATCGGATCGGCGACGGATTGTGGCTGCGCGAAGGCCGCCGCGGTCATACCGGCCATGACTCCGCCACCATGGTGGTCGCCGGAGTCCCCGGCTTCGCCTTCGGCCGCGGCGAAGCCTACGGCCTGCACGTGGCCTGGAGCGGCAACACCGTGCACCGGGTCGAACGCATACCGTCCGGCCCGGGCGTCACCACCATCGGCGGCGGCGAACTCCTGCTACCTGGCGAGATCACCCTGGCCGAGGGCGAGTCCTACGCCACGCCCTGGGTCTATCTGGCGGCCACCGGCTCCGGCCTGGACGATCTGTCGGCCCAGTTTCACGGCTACCTGCGATCGCTGCCCGCGCACCCGCGCTCGCCTCGCCCGGTCAATCTCAACGTCTGGGAAGCCGTCTACTTCGGGCATGACTTCGCCAAGCTGGCGGCGCTGGCCGACCTTGCCGCCGACATCGGGGCGGAACGGTACGTCCTCGACGACGGCTGGTTCGCTGGACGCCGCGACGACACGACCGGCCTGGGTGACTGGCAGGTCGATGAGGCCGTCTGGCCCCAGGGATTGAGTCAGCTCGCGGATTATGTCCGCGCCCGCGGCATGCAGTTCGGGCTCTGGATCGAGCCCGAAATGGTCAACCCGGATTCCGATCTCTACCGCGCGCATCCAGACTGGATCCTCGCCACCGGCCAGCGACGGCCACCGCTGCAACGGCATCAGCTGGTGCTCGACCTGACCCGGCCCGAGGTCAGCGCCTACCTGCTCGACCGGATCGCCGCGCTGCTAACGGAATACCCGATCGACTACATCAAGTGGGACTGCAACCGGGACATCATCGATGCTGGCAGCGGCGCCCGTGCGGGCGCACCGGCCGCGCACCAGCAGGCGCTGGCGGTCTACGCGCTGCTGGATGAGCTGCGCAGCCGGCATCCGGACGTGGAGTGGGAGTCGTGCGCATCCGGCGGCGGCCGGATCGACCTGGGCATGCTGGAGCGCGTCGAGCGAGTTTGGACATCGGACATGACCGATGCCCTCGCCCGGCAGTCCATCCAGCGCTGGACCGGCCAGCTGGTGCCGCCCGAGTACCTGGGGGCGCACGTATCCGCGCCGTTCTCGCACCAGAGCGGCAGGTACATGCCGCTGTCGCTGCGCTGCGCCACGGCCTTGTTCGGGCACTTCGGGATCGAATGGGACATCACCCAGGCCGCGCCCGAGGAACTGGCCGAACTCGCCGCCTGGATCCAGCTGTACAAGCAGCAGCGCGCGCTCATCCACGCCGGCCGTGTCGTCCGGATCGACACCCCGGACGCCACCGCCTGGATACACGGCGTCGTCGCGGCCGACGCCTCAGCCGCCCTGATGAGCTACGTGCAGCTAGACGAGCCCAGAAACGATCAGCCTGCCGCGCTGCAGGTGCCCGGGCTTGCCCCTGGGCGGCGCTACCGGGTCACCGACGTGACACCGGGCGCGCGCCCGCCCCGCCGGACCGGCGCGGCTGACGCCCGCCTACCCGCCGTCCACGTCTCGGGCGTCGCGCTGGCCGAGATCGGCCTGGCCATCCCGCCCCAGCGCACCCTGACCGCCGTCGTCCTTCTCATCGAGGCGACCTAGGTCTCCTGGTGTTCATTTCCAGCAGCGTGACCGCGGGCGCAGGACCTGGTGCGAGGCGCTGCGAGCGGTCCCGCATCAAGCACCGGTCATAAAGCTTGTGGCGACGGCAGTTGATTTTACTGGGTCTGGATTCGACGATAGTAAAGTGATCACGAAAGCTGATCGAAATTTCTTTCCTACCGTCGCGCGACGCTGGCCGTCGGCATGACCCTGGCGCCACTTATGGCCGTTCCGCGTCATCCGGGGAGCTCATGAGCCTGCGTGAGCGGCTGGCCTCGGGCGCCTTCGCGGTCACCGCGGAGATCAGCCCGCCCCGCGGCGCGGGCACCGAGCCGGTCGCGAAGGCGGCCGTGCTGCTTCGGGAGTGGGTCGACGCCGTCAACGTCACCGACAACCAGGGCTCGAACGCGCGGATGGCCAGCTGGGCCGCAAGCCTGGCCGTCCTGGCCGCCGGGCTGGAGCCGGTGATGCAGATGACCTGCCGGGACCGCAACCGCATCGCGCTGCAGTCCGACCTGCTCGGGGCCTGCTCGCTCGGCATCCGCAACGTGCTGGTCATGACCGGCGATCATCCGAAGTCCGGTGACCACCCCGAGGCCAAGCCGGTGTTCGACCTGGACAGCACCCAGCTGCTCTCGGCGTTCCGCGCCATGCGCGACGAGCACATCCTGATGTCCGGGCGACCGGTTGATCCGGCACCCGATTGCTTTCTCGGCGCGGTGGAGAACCCGTTCGCCCCGTCGGTCGCGTTCCCCGCTGACCGGCTCGCCCGTAAGGTCGCGGCTGGTGCCCAGTTCGTTCAGACTCAGTACGTCTTCGACCTGGCCGCATTCGGCCGGTGGATGGCGCAGGTCCGCGATCTGGGGCTGGATGAGCGCTGCTACATCCTCGCGGGCGTCGGCGCGATCCGGTCCCGGCGGGCCCTGGACTTCATCCGGGACAAGATCCCCGGGGTGGACGTGCCCGACGACGTCTACCGCCGGCTGTCCGCGGTCCCGGCGGACCGGACCGCGGCCGAGGGGGCCCGGCTCGCGGCCGAGACCATCGCGCAGGTCGCCCAGATCGCCGGGGTGGCCGGTGTGCACCTGCTGGTCGCGGGGAACGAGCAGGCCATCCCCGCCATCCTGGACGGGTCGGGCCAGCGGAGGCGGCGCGATGGAGATTGACCTGCGGCCGGTCAAGAAGCTGCGGGAGTCCGCCGCGGCCCGGTCGGCGCTCGGCCCGATCATCGAGGCGGTCTGCGCGTCGCCAGCCGACCTGTCCCGGCTGCGCGTGGTCTGTGACTGGATCCAGTACCGGCAGAACTTCCGCGAGCCCGTGGTCGCCCGGCCGATCGGGGACTCCGGCGTCGAGGTCGCCTTCGACCTGCGACGCTGCGTTGATATCCCGCCCGAGAACCTGGCCGCCACCGTCAAGGGTTCACTGGCTGGTTCGAGCGGGCTGGCCCTTGAGCCGTGGCTGCCCGGCCGGGACAGCTGCATCTGGCGGTTCAACGCGCTGTACTGGCAGGCGCTATCCGGCTGGGAACAGGCCACCGGACGCGAGTACGAGCAGTCGCTGCCCGGCGGCGAGAGCGACGCGAGGAACACCGAGGCCGCCCGGGAGCTCATCCTGGAGCTCTTCCGGATCTGGGATGACCTGGACGCGCGGCGCGCGCTGCCCGATGAGCTCTACGTGCTGGAACTCGGCGTGGGCAACGGCCGTCAGGCACGCACCTGGCTGGATGAATTCGTCTCACTCGACCGCAGGCACGGGCGTGATTACTACCGCAGGCTGCGCTACCTGATGGGTGACTATTCCCCGCACGTGCTCGACCGGGCCCGCCAGGCCGTAGCCCACCACAGCGAGCGGATCAGCGCGCTGGTCGTCGAGGCGACGCGGCCGACCATCACGCTCGGCTTCCTGGCCGGCAAGGCCTTTCTCGTCTACATCTCCAACGTCTACGACAACCTGCCGACCGACGAGGTAGCGTCCATCGGTGGACGCACCTACCTGGTGGAGACGCAGGCCTTCCTGGCGGACGCGGACGCCGATGTCATCGCGGACCGGTTCTCGACACAGAAGGACCGGCTGGCGCCGCTCATCGACCGGCTGCTGCGGATCGGGCCTGAGCTGCTGAGCGAATCCGCGCCGGAGCACTTTGCCGACCCGGGCCAGGCCACCTCCTTCTGGCAGGCGGTGTGGGAAGCGCTCCGGCTGCGAGAACGGTACGCCCCGCTGGAGGGCCTGGACCGCTACCAGGTCATGCCGTCGCTGACCGGTGAGATCCTCAGGTCGCTGATCGAGGCGGCAGGTGATGTCCGGATGCACGTCAGCAACGGCGCGCTCAGCAGTTTCACCGGGACGCTGCCGCTGCTGCACCCCTACGGCCGGGTCCAGTGCCACGACCTGTTCCTGACTGGCAGCGAGCAGTACCGCACCGGGTTCTACGGACCGGGTAAGTACGACGGTTCCGTGGTCAACTGGGTGAACGGGCCGCTGCTGCAGCTGGTCGCGAGCCGGCGGGGGTTCGGCGTCGAGTTCACCCCGTTCCGGCAGCGGACCGGATCGAACATCCTAACCCTCACCGCGCAGGCCAGGGACTGACCGCGATGGTGCTGCTGCCGACCACGGTGGTGGGCTCCTATTCGGTGCCGGAGTGGCTGGAGCGGCTGAAGACCGAGTACTACCAGCGCAGGATCAGCGCGCGGCATCTCGCCGAGATCCACGACGTCGCCATCAAGGCGGCCGTCAAGGACCAGGAGCTTGCGGGCATCGACATCGTGTCCGACGGCGAGTTGCGCCGGGACAATGACGTCGACTACTTCCTGGCCCGGATCCCGGGCGTGCACATCCCGCAGCGGGCCAAGACCGATTATTTCGACTACTACGACGCGGAGGTCGTCAGGCCGCTACCCGAAGGCCCGCTGCCCGAAGGCCCACTGACGGGCGCCGGCCCTGGCGCCAGCCCCGGGCTCGGGCTCGGGCTCGGGCTCGCCGACGATTTCCGGTTCACCCGCCAGCTCACCCAGCGGCCGGTCAAGTTCTCCTTTACCGGTCCCTTCTCGTTGTCCCGGCGGATCCGCGACGGCGCCTACTCCCAGCCAGGTGACCTGGTCCGCGCGCTCGCCCGCAGGCTCAACGCCGAGGCCCGCGAACTCGCCGCGGCCGGCGCGGATTTCCTGCAGATCGACGAGCCCTTCCTGGCCGGGTACCCGGAGCACGTCGAGCTCGCGGTCGAGGCGGTCAACCTCGTGGTCGAGGGCGTGCCCGCGACGTGGGCCCTGCACGTGTGCTACGGCAACCGGTACGCGCGCCCGTCATGGGAAGGACACTACGATTTCCTGTTTCCTGCGGTGAAAACCGCGCGGGTGGACCAGATCGTCCTCGAGTTCGCCCGCAAGGGCCTGGATGACCTGCGGCTGATCCGGCAGCACGACTGGGATAGGTGGCTCGGTTTCGGCGTGATCGACGTCAAGTCGCCGCAGATCGAGACGGCCGAGCTGGTGGCGTCCCGGATCAGGCGCGCGCTTGAGTACGTCCCGGCCGACCACCTGATGGTCAACCCCGACTGCGGGCTGCGGCACCTGGCCCCCGAGGTGGCCATCGCCAAGCTGCACGCCATGGTGGCCGGGGTCGCGATGGTGCGGGCGGAACTACTTGATCGATTTTAGTTATATAGCTATATTTGTTGTGTGAGTACAACTATATTTGCGCAAGCTGGCCCGCCTACCCGGCGTCGCCGACGGCTCATCCTGGCCATCTGCTGCCTGAGCCTGCTGATCGTGGGCCTCGACACCACCATCGTGAACGTCGCGCTGCCTTCTATCCAGCGAAACCTGGACGCCCCGATCAGCGGCCTGCAGTGGACCATCGACGCCTACACGCTCGTCCTGGCCAGCCTGCTGATGCTCTCCGGCTCGACCGCGGACCGGTTCGGCCGGCGCCGGATCTTCCAGCTCGGGCTCGGCCTGTTCACCCTCGGCTCGCTGCTGTGCAGTGTCGCCCCCGGCCTGGGATGGCTCGTGCTGTTCCGGATCGTGCAGGCCGTGGGCGGCTCCATGCTCAACCCGGTGGCCCTGTCGATCATCACGAATACGATCACCGACCGGCGCGAGCGCGCCCGGGCCCTGGGCATCTGGGGCGCGGTGTTCGGCCTGAGCCTGGCCCTGGGGCCGGTCCTCGGCGGCGTGCTCGTCAGCACCATCGGCTGGCGGGCGATCTTCTGGATCAACGTTCCCGTCGGGATCGCCGCGATCGTCCTGACCCAGTGCTTCGTCCCTGAGTCCCGGGCGCCCCACGCCCGCCGCTTCGACCCGGCCGGCCAGGCGCTGGTCATCGTCACGCTCGCCACCCTCACCTACGCCCTGATCGAGGGCCCGCACCGCGGCTGGGGATCGGCCCTGATCGTGAGCCTGTTCACCGTCTCCGCGGCCGCGGCCGCGGCTCTGGTCCTGGTCGAGAGCCGGCGCGAGCAGCCCCTGCTCGATATGCGGTTCTTCCGGAGCGCGCCGTTCAGCGGCGCCACCGTTATCGCGGTGGCCGCCTTCGCCGCCTTCGGCGGTTTCCTGTTCCTGAACAGCCTGTACCTGCAGGACGTCCGGGGCTTCACCGCGCTGCACGCGGGGCTGCTCACCCTGCCCATGGCCGCCATGATCGCGCTGTTCGCGCCGGTCTCGGGACGGCTGATCGCGCGCTGGGGACCGCGCACGCCGTTGCTCCTGGCCGGGCCGGCCATCGCGATCGGCGGCCTCCTGCTCGTGCGGCTCGGCCCGCATACCTCAATCGGCTACCTAGTCCTGGCCTACGTCATCTTCGGGATCGGCCAAGGCTTCGTCAACGCGCCGATCACCAACACCGCGGTGTCTGGCATGCCCGTCGCGCAGGCCGGGGTGGCCGCGGCCGTCGCCTCGACCAGCCGCCAGGTCGGCGCCACCCTCGGCGTGGCCATCACCGGGGCGCTCGTCGCCAGCGGCACCGGGGTCGGCTTCACCGTCGCGAGCCACGCCGCCTGGGCCGTCATCGCCGGCTGCGGCGTCGCGATCGTGTTCCTGGGGTTCGTCTCCACCGGCCGCTGGGCCGCGGGCACCGCTGAACGGGTCCGCCTTAGCCTGGTCGCGGACAAGTCAGTAGATGCGGGGGAGGTGCCCAGTGACCCGGCGTCAAGCACAGCACGATGACGACGTCACTCGCGTCTGGCAGGAACTGCGCGCTTTCGTGCTCGCCCACGACCACCGCGAGGAACTGCGCGAGACCCTCGGCCTGGGCCGTGGCATGGGCCGTATCAAGGTCCTGATGAGGCTGACCGAAGGTCCGCTCACGCTGCGCGACATCGCGGAGTTCACCGGGGTCGACGCCCCCTACGCCACGCTCATCGTCGACCACCTCGAGGCCCGGGGACTGGTCGAGCGGACCCCCCACCCCGACGACCGCCGGCGCAAGTTCGTCACGCTCACTCCGGCCGGCCAGCAAGCCGCCGCCCACGCCGCGCACATCATCAGCCAGCCACCCGCCGGCTTCACCAAACTCACCGACGCCGAGCTCACCGTCCTAGAATCCCTCCTCGGCCGCCTCAGCTGAGCTGCCAGAGCGGCTGAGCTACCAGCGGAGCTGAGCGATCGTGTCATAGTCCGCCGAGGAGTACCCGACCAGCCCGGCTGAGAGGGCGAAGATCCACTCCGCCACGCCCAGGGACAGCGCGAGGCGGCTGCAACGGGCGCAGAAGTGGGGTTTATCCAGCCGCACCGAGTCGTCGGCCTCGAGCCGGACATAGATCAGCTTGGAATCCGGCAGCATCCGCCAGCCGTCGCCTTCTCGGGCCAGCGTGATCGCCCGCTGTTCGGCGTGGGTCCGGCACAGGTCATGGTGACCGACCTGGCCGAACTTGCAGTAGCAGTGGTCCTCTCCCGGAAACGGCACCCCGTTGGTGCCCCAGGCCAGCAGACTGCCGTCCCGCACCAGGACCACGGCGTGCCGGGTCCGGGCGTGGGAATCCCGGGCCAGTTCCGCGGCCCGCTCCACCATCTGCTCTGCCAGGTGGCTTTCGTGCCGTTTCAACGGTCGCCATTGGGGCTCTTGCCCTGGTTGCATGCCCACCATGCCCACCACCTTTCGCAGCACAGGTTATTCTCCACCCGGGACCAGCGTCCCGGGCGGGGCTGGCGTGGCTGTGCGTGACACCAGAGGTCCCCGCTCGGCGAAGCGGCGGCGGGTACGGGGGACTCGCTTAGGCCGACACCACGACGACCGTGGTGTGCCCGATCCTGACCTTGTCGCCCTTTTTCAGCCGCTGGGGTTGATAGATGCGGCGCCCGTTGAGCCAGGTGCCGTTGGTCGAGCTGAGGTCTTTGACATACCAGAGGCCATGGGCGAACTGGAACAGGGCGTGGTGGCTGGACGCGTGGTCGTCGCTGATGGGCAGCGTGCCCTGGCGGCCCGCGGTGAATTCGGTGTAAAAGGTGCGGGTCTGATCACCGGCCTGGACGACAAGCGACTGGCCGGGGAGCCTGTCGGTGAGGGTGGAGTCGCCCTGGCTTGTGACGGCGGACACGGCGGCCTGCCATGCCTTCTGCTCTTGCTCGGTGGTGTCTTCCCACGGCGGTAGGGACCCGGGATGTGCGCCGCGGTGGGCTTCGTATGCGGTTTGCGCGAGGCGTTCGAGGTCGATGCTAGTCACCCCATCGATGATGCCAGAGGCTCGCGCGATGCTGCGAAAGAAGCGACGATGAAAACACGGACCGCGAGCATGTCGCTCCCCAGGGCCGCGATAAATATACGGAACGGCCGGTGGCCCAGCGCGACGTCATGGCATGCCGGTCCGGCACGAAACGGACCGTGGTTCCTGCCCGCGCCAAGCCGCCAGCCGATCCCCGATCAAAACGTCCGGATGGCGATCTCGGCGGGTGCGGCGAGCAATCCCGTGATCTCGTCGTCAAGGCGGCTCAGGGTGATGGAGGTGCCCGCCATATCGAGGGAGGTGCAGTAGTTGCCGACGTAGTTCCGCCGGACGTTGATCCCGCGCTGCGCCAGTAGCTCATGGGCGTACCCGTAGAGCAGGTAAAGCTCGCTGATCGGCGTGCCCCCGAGCCCGTTGATCATGAGCGCCACGTCGTCGCCCCGGCTGAAGGGCAGGTCGGTCACGACCGCCTCGAGCAGCTCGTCGACGATCTCGTTGGCACTGGCCAGCTTCTCCCGGCGGCGTCCCGGTTCGCCGTGAATACCGACGCCCATCTCCATCTCGTCGTCCCCGAGATCGAAGAGCGGGGAGCCCTTGGCCGGCGGCGTGCACGACGTCAGCGCCATTCCCATCGTCCGGGTCACCGAGTTGACCTTGTTACCGATGCGCAGCAGCTCATCGAGCTCGGCGCCCTGCTCGGACGCGGCCCCCACCGCCTTGATGACGAAGAAGTTCCCGGCCACGCCGCGCCGCCCGACCGTGTAGGTGGAGTCCTTCACGGCGACGTCGTCGTCCACCAGCAGCGTGCCGATCGTGATCCCGTCAGCTTCCGCCATCTCCTGGCCCATCTCGAAGGCCATCCGGTCGCCGGTGTAGTTGTTGATAATGTGCAGCACGCCCTTAGGCGAGTTGAGCAGCTTGCTCGTCTCGAGCACGTAGTCCATCGGTGGTGCCGCGAACACGTCGCCTGGGCACGCGGCGTCGAGCATGCCCTTGCCGACGATCATGACGTGGGCAGGCTCGTGGCCGGACCCGGACCCCTGGATGACCGAGACCTTGTCGTCGCGGGGTGCGTCGGTTCGCATGATGAGGTTGTACTCGGGCACGTACCTGAGCGTGTCCGGATTGGCTAGGGCGATGCCCTTCAGCATCTCGGGTACGAACTGCCGGGGGTCGTTGACGAACTTCTTCATGGTGTTACTACCTCCAGGGTTCAGGATTGGCGCTTGGGCCACTCGTCGGCGAGAACCTCAAACATCAGGGCGACTGCGATGGCGCCCGCGTCCAGGGTGCCGATGCTCCGCTCGCCCGTGTAGCTAGCCCGCCCGCGCATGGCCTGCATGGACCGTGTCGCCTCGGCGTGCTCCCGTGCGGTGGCCGCCGCCGCCCGCAGTGTCGCGGCGGTGTCGTGCCCCGCGCTGATCTGCTCCTCGATGGTGTCAACCGCGGGGACCAGCGCGTCCAGCAGCGTCTTGTCACCGACATCTGACTTCCCGCGCGCCTTGATGCCCTCGATCGAGGCCCGCAGCATCGCGACGACCTGGGCGGGTTCCAGCCGGTCCGCGGACCCGGCGGTGGTACCCGCGCGGAGGAACGCCGTCCCCCAGATCGGACCCGAGGTACCGCCGATTCGGCTGGTGATGACGATGGCGATCTTCTTGAGGAAGGTGCCGATATCGGTGCGGTCGAAGTCGTCCCAGCCCTGCAGCACCAGCTCGAAACCGCGCGCCATCGAGTAGCCGAAGTCGCCGTCTCCCACCACGGCGTCGAGGTCGCCGAAGTATTTCTCGTTGTCGACCGCGACCGTCGCGATGGTGCGGACGACCGCCTCGACGTCGCCGAGGTCTGCTGTGGGCATGGGTGCTCCTAGGCTGGTCAGGTCGGCCAGGGTGATCCAGGCCCCCGGAGTGGCCCGGCTGCGGTTGGCGAGGACCGTGATGGGCTCTCCGCCGGGGTCGCCCAGCGAGGAAACGACCAGGGCGGCCTCGCTGAAGTCTTCGGCCGCGGTGAAGTCGTTGACGGTGATCATGCAGGTCAGGCCGGCCCCTGTGGCGGCCTGCAGGCCATTTCTCGAGTCCTCGACGACGACCACGCGATCGGCGGGGACGCCGAGTGAGTCCAGGGCGAGGACATAGATATCGGGCGCCGGCTTCTTCCGCGGCACGATGTCACCGGCGAACACCGTGACCGCCCGAGCGCTGCCCGCCCCGACCGCCCGTTCGAGCGTCACCCGGACCGACGGCTCGGCTGACGTCGACGCGACGGCCACCAGCCAGCCCGCGGCCAGCGCTTCGGCGACGATGCGGGCGATGCCCGGCCGGGGCGGGACCGCCCCGGCCGCGACCAGTTCGGCGTAGATAGCCGTCTTGCGGCGGTGCCAGGCGGCGACGGCGGCCTGCTGGCCCTCGGCGTCGGCCGGCAGGCCCGCGGCCGCGACGAACTCCGGCGTGAGCAGGCTGGCCAGCCGCTCCTTGCCGCCGCCGATACGGACCTTTTCCTGGTAGTCCGCGACGCTCCAGCCGACCGGGAGGCCGAATTCGGCGAACATCTGGTTGAACGCGACCAGGTGGCCGTACCGTTCGGTGTCGGCCAGCACCCCGTCGCAGTCGAGCACGAGGGCCCGGGCCGCCGGGCCGCCTCCCGCGCTCA
>Ga0302178_10002139_pt1 | contig 15906 bp, 13 predicted proteins | sample I_Palsa_E1_3_FD_198790 | JGI IMG/M metagenome (GOLD analysis project Ga0302178, IMG submission 198790) | Peat permafrost microbial communities from Stordalen Mire near Abisko, Sweden - I_Palsa_E1_3 | ecosystem: Environmental > Terrestrial > Soil > Palsa > Peat permafrost | place: Sweden... | reverse complement strand
TTTATGTATGGCGATCAGCCCACTTTAGTGGCGACCGGCGATTGTGTGCATCAGCGGCCCGGTATCGTTCATTACTTGTACGATTATTCGGAGGATATGGAGTATTTGGAAATAGTCAGTCCGGCGGATTTCACCAGCATCGCGGCGCCAGCGCCCTGCGAGGTTCCGCCGGTTACGCCCTGGTCGACGGCCAAGGCAACTTAGCGGGCCCGCGGCGCCATCGTTGCTTCTACACATCACTCGACAGGATTCCGGCGCTTGTTTGCTATGATCGTTACGTTGTCCGAGTGTGTTGAGTCGTGCTTGAGTGATGCGCAGTGCCCAAATTCAAATAAGAATCCGGCGCAAGTCCGCCGCTCCAATCTATCGATAATAACGCCGGCACAGTATGACAGCGTTTTTACCCAGTCTTCGCACTCGCTTCCTGGGTTTGACCCTGGGCGTGTTCCTGATCGCCGGCGCCTTGACCTGGGTGGCGTTCTCCTATGTCACCAACGGCATCAGCCGTGAACTCGGTGTTGATTTCGCTCAGCGGCAAGTCCTGTATGACAAGGAGCGGATCCGTATGCCGCTCGTGCGCGAACTTGCGCTGACCGATACGTTGGCCCATTCGGCGTTTATCCGCGATTGGTTGGCTGACGAAAATAATCCGACTAAGCGTCTGCAGGCGCTGACCGAACTCGAAGATTTTCGTACGGTGTTTAGCGACCGTAGCTATTTCTTGATATCCGATCGTTCTCTGCACTATTACTTCAATGACCGGCAAAACCAATATGCCGGCCATGAGCTGCGCTACACGCTGGATCCGGGGTTGGCGCGCGACGCCTGGTATTTCCGCACGCGCCGCGACAATCTGCCTTACGAACTCAATGTCGATCAAGACATTCCGTTGAATGTCACCAAGGTCTGGATCAATATGCAGGTGCCCGGAGTCGATGGGCGAATGCTGGGTTTGGTCGGCACGGGTCTGGACCTGAGCGAGTTTGTCAATCGCGTGGTGCGCGGCGACACGCCGGGCGTGACCAGCATGCTAATCAGCCAGGACGGTTCCATCGAGGCCCATCCCGATCGCAACCTGATTACGATGAATAGCCCTGGGCAGCCGGTCGAACTGCGTAAAACCGTCTTTAGCCTGCTGGGCAATGATGCTGAGCGTGCAACCTTGCGCGCCAAACTGATCGAATTAAAACAGGCGCCCGACACAGTGCAGACCGTGTTTGTCTCGCTGGACGGCCGGCCGCGCTTGTTGGCGTTGGCCTACTTACCGGAGTTGGGTTGGTATGTGATTAGCGAAATGGACCTCCATGTGCTGATTGGCCGCGCGCCGTTTCGCGTTATTCTGACGGTGATCGGCCTGGCGCTGGTGCTCAGCCTGCTGCTGATCTCAGCCGCACTGGACCGTCTGATATTGCGCCGCATCAGTCGGCTGGACGTTGCGACCCGCCAATTGGCGAGCGGCGATTATGCGCTGCACCTGCCGCCGCCGAGCAATGACGAACTCGGCAGGCTCTCAAGCCAGTTTGAAAAAATGGCCACGACGACGCGCGATATGTTGAGCCATTTGGAAACCCGGGTTGCCGAGCGTACCGAAGCGCTCAAGTCCGCCAATTTAATCCTGGCGCAGCAGCAGGACGATATTCACGCGTCTCTGCGCTACGCGAAGATGATACAAAGTGCGATGCTGCCCGAGGCCGATTTTCTGGCGCAGCAATTGGGGCAAACCTGCGCCTTATGGTTGCCTCGCGACGTAGTCGGCGGCGATTTCTATTTTATGTTCGATGCCCCCAGCGGCCTTTATCTGGGCCTGGCCGATTGTACCGGTCATGGCGTGCCGGGCGCCTTGATGAGCATTGCGGCTTATTCGGCGATACGCCAGGTCTTGATGTTAGCGGAAAGTGCGCAGCCGCCTGCCATAGACATGTTGTTGGAGAGAATCGACACCCAGTTGCGAGAGGGCATGCGCCACGATCAAGCCGGTTTGGATTACGGCATGGATCTGGGCCTATGCCGCTTGACACCGTCGATACGTATGCTTGAATTTGCCGGATGCGGCATCGACGCATATATTGTTGATGGGAACTCGGTGCGCTGCCTGTCGAGCCGTAAGCGCGGCTTGGGGTACCGGGTTCGTGGGGCGGCGGCGCAGGTGCCGGTTCATAGCTTGGTGCTGGGCGCCGGGATGCGGGTGTATTTGCCCAGCGATGGGGTATTCGATCAGCCCGGCGGCGCACATGGTTTCGGCTTTGGCCGCGAGCCGTTTGAAAAGTTATTGCTGCAACTGGCCGATGTACCTATGCAACGTCATGCCGATATATTAGAAAATACCTTAAAGGATTATCGTGGCGCAAGCGCTCAGCGCGATGACATTACCGTATTGGGTTTCTCGGCGCAGGCATTCGCTCAACAGGACGGACAATGAACAGTCTAAATCTCTGGGAACTGCGTCAACAACTCGATGCGGCCAATATCCTAATATGTTTCAATGGCCCTTTGTCACAGAGCATCATTGAGCAGCTAGGCTTGGCGGTAAAGCGCTATCTTGAAGCTGAAACGCTGGATGAGGGGCGCTTATACGATGTGTTTGCCGTCTATATCGAGCAATCGCAGAATATCCAAAACTACAGCCTGAGTAAGGCAGCGCAGTGCAGTCCCAACGAAGCCTTGCGCTACGATTCGGCGACCATTGCAATCGGCCGGGTCGATGGCGAGCGATACTTGGTGACCTCCGGCAATCCGGTCGCGCGCGCCGATCTACCGGGATTGACCCAGTTGCTCGATGAATTGGCTGGGCTCGACGCGGAGGGCTTGAAAGCGCGTTTTCGCGAGCAACGCCGCAAACCGCGCAGCGAGGGTTCGGCCAACGCGGGGCTAGGCCTGATCGATATGGCGCGCAAATCCAGCCGGCCGCTTGAATATCAAGTGCGCGATATGGATGAGCATACTGCTTACTTTCATTTAATCGCCGTTATTTGAGGAATGTGATGCAGTTCTACGAAAAAGCGGCCACGGTGTCCACGCCGTGGGTCAAACTGGACCCGGAGCTTGGGCGTATCGATTTGGTCGGCGATAGCTATCCCGCCAACAGTTTCGAGTTTTATCAGCCTATCGTGCATTGGTTGAGGGAATTCCTGGAGTGCACTCAGCAACCGGTTCACGTCGAACTTGGACTGACCTACGTCAATACGGGCAGCATCAAGAGTATGCTCGATCTATTCGATCTGCTCGAAGGCGCGTTTCAGGCCGGGCGCATGGTAACTGTGCTCTGGAAATACGATTCGCGTAACAAACGGGCGCTGGAGACTGCGGAAGAATTTTGCGAAGACGTCACCTTCCCGTTTGAAACCCAGGATACCTTCACGCCATGAGTGCGCAGCCTGAACAGAGTAAGAAACTCAAAATTTCCGACGACGTCATAGCGCAGCGGCTTGAGGACGCAATGAGCGCCTATGAGGGGCACCCATTGACGGCCGAAATCGAATGGCTGGCGACGCAATATCAGCGTTTACAACAGCGTTTCGATAAAATCACGGCGATGAGCGACCGTCTGCAGTCGCAATTGATGGAAATGAATAAAGTCCTGCAGGAACAAGCCATCTCCGACCCCTTGACGGGGCTGATGAATCGCGCCGGCTTACGGCAGCGGCTGGCGGCCGAGTGCGCCAGATTGGCGCGTGGGCATACGCCATTTGGTTTGTTGATGCTCGATCTCGATCATTTCAAGGACATTAACGACGCCTTCGGTCACAACGTCGGCGATCAAGTATTGGTCGACCTGGCGAACACGCTGCGCCAACATATGCGGCCTTACGACGTGTTTTCGCGCTGGGGGGGAGAGGAGTTTTTACTGTTGGTACCCGCGGTCGACCAAGCGACTTTGTTGGCACTGGCGCAGCGTATTTTGGAAGCCGTGCGCAAAATTTCCGTTAAGGGTTTCGATCATGCCCCGCCTGTGCGTGTCAGCATTGGCCTGTACCTGTGCTTGACCGAGGAGGACCCGGCCGACAGCATACGTAAGGCCGACAGCGCGCTCTATTTGGCGAAGAAAGCGGGGCGCGACCGCGTGATGGTATTTCAATAAGCGCCTGGATTGATGCGGAACACGGCAACCACATCGGTCAAGCGGCGCGCCTGTTCTTCCAACGAGCCGGCTGCGGCTGCGGCCTGTTCGACCAAGGCGGCATTGTGCTGCGTGACGCCGTCCATTTCCGATAGTGCCCGGTTGACTTCAGCGATGCCGCTGCTTTGTTCCTCGGATGCCGAGGAAATCTCGCCCATGATGTCGGTCACGCGCTTGACGGCGCTCACCACGTCAGTCATCGTTTGACCGGCACGTGCGACCAGATCGGAGCCGCTTTCGACATGGCCCACCGAGGCTTCGATCAAACCTTTGATTTCCTTGGCGGCCGACGCCGAGCGTTGTGCCAGGCTACGCACTTCCGAGGCGACGACGGCAAAGCCGCGGCCTTGTTCGCCGGCGCGGGCGGCTTCGACAGCCGCATTGAGCGCCAGGATGTTGGTTTGAAAGGCGATGCCGTCGATGACACTGATAATATCGGCAATCTTGCGCGAGCTCTCGCTGATATTTTCCATTTTCTGTACCACTTGCCCGACCACCTCGCCGCCGCGCACCGCTATTTCCGAGGCGCTGACCGCGAGTTGATTGGCTTGCCGCGCATTTTCCGAATTCTGTTTTACCGTGGAGGTCAGCTCGCCCATGCTGGAGGCTGTCTCTTCTAGTGCCGCGGCTTGCTGTTCGGTGCGCGAGGATAGATCGATGTTGCCGGACGCAATTTCGCGCGAGCCGACATCGATGGACTCGGCGCCTTGACGCACCGCCGACACGGTTTTGACCAGGCTGGTTTGCATATTGAACAGCGCGCTGAATAATTTGCCGGTCTCGGTGCTGTCCCTGACCTCAATTTTGCCGGATAGGTCGCCGGCCGCGATATTGTCGAAATGAATGATGGCGTCGTCCAAGGGCTTGACGATTTTTCGTACCAACACCATACGCATCAGAAATGCAAAGATAATCGCCCCGCCGACGCCCACGACGATCAGCGTCGATGTCACGGAAAAGCGTTGTTGTGCGTCTGAATAAAGCGTTTCCGCATGTTGCCGGCGATAATTCACTACCGCCGACATGGCTTTGTCGAACTCGACAAACAGAGGGCTGATTTTGGTATCCGCAATGCTGTGGAAGCTGGCCATATCGCCGGCATGCATCGCCGCGATTTCGGGCTTGATACCCTGATCCATCAGAGCCGCATATTTGGCGGTCATCTCGTCGGCGAGCGGCTTTTCGGCATCGGAGCGAGAAATAGTCAGGTAATCCTGCCATGATTTGTCCGACAGCGCGATCAGCTCCTCGCCGCGTTTCAGCGCAAGGCCGGCATTGTCGTGGTCGCCCGCTGTACTCAGTGCGTCGAAGCGGCTGAATGCGATCCGGCCGCGCAACAGGTCGGTCGACGTGAGGTTGAGCGCGTCTAGGGCGGCCACATCGCCGTGATTGATACTGCGCAAAGCCTCATTACTCGAATTGATCCCGAAATATCCTATCGCACCACCGATCACCAAGAGCATCGCGAACAGCGTGTTTACGAGCGTTAGACTGGCGCGAATCGTCAATTTGTTCAGCATATCGAATTCCAAAAATAAGGGATCAGCGGAGGAACGTTATCAGCGAGGTTGGCGCATATAGGCTGCAAATACTGGGCGAGCGGAACTCCCGCTTGCCAAGCATAGGTCGATATGCGCCGAGAGTACCTGTGTCTGATGGAAATGAAAATACGCCGAGGGGTATTTTTGAATTATCACCCGGGTGGCGTTGCCGCGAGGGGACATACGGCTATCCGGGCAGAGGCGGACGTGCTACCGCCGCACTCTTGGGTGCTCACGGTTGCCGAGTCAGATCGGCAACCGTCCTGCGGCGCCTTAAATGGCCGCTAATGGGGCGCCGCGCTTGCCGCGCGACGATAAGGCGAGCGTGAGCGCTACGCCGCAGCCGGCCGCCAAGGCCGCGAACAGAAAGACCTGAGGATAGCCGAATTCGCCGGCGATCAACCCGGCCAATGGGCCGGTAACGCCAAGCGACAGATCCAGAAACACGGAATACGCGCCAAGCGCGGCGCCTCGGCTGGCGGGTGGCACTAAGCCGACCGCCTCAACCCCCAGTGCCGGGAAAATCAGCGCAAAGCCTGCACCGGTGAGCGCCGCACCGGTCAATGCAAGCCAGGGATCGGGTGCGAGCCAGAGCAGCAGCAGACCGGCGCATTCGATCGCAAATGATGCTGTGGCGACCCGGAAGCCGCCGTAGTTTTTGATGGTATTGGCAAATACCAGCCGGGTGCCGACAAACAACGCGCCAAACACCGTCAGCGATAAGGCCGCATTCGACCAGTTACGGCTGAGGTAAAACAGCGTAATGAAGGTGGCGATCGAACCGAAGCCTGCCGACCCGAGCGCAAGCCCAATACCATGGGGCAAGACCCTGCTTAGCACATGGCGAAACGGCATCCGTTCGCCATGGACCACGGGCACGGAAGCTTTGAACGAAGCCAGGATAAAACCTGCCAGACCCAAGCTTAATATAGTGATGCCGATGGCTGCTAGGCCCTCCGTACGCTCCAGAAGCACGCCTAAGGGCGCGCCAATGGCGAGTGCGCCGTAGGTCGTGATGCCATTCCAGGAGATAACCTTGGCGGTGTGGGTGTTGCCGACCCGGCCAATGCCCCACATGATGGCGCCGGTCGCGACCCAACTTTCCCCAAAACCAAGCACTAAGCGACCCACCAGCAAGATCGTCAGGCTTAGCTCCGGTATATGTCGCGTCAAAGCAGTCGCGATCAGAAATGCGCCGCTGATGCCGCAAGCAATCAAGCCGATCATCACCGTTTGTTTGGGGCCGACCGAGTCGGCCATACGCCCGGCAAGCGGACGGCTAAGCAAGGTTGCGACATACTGGACGCTGATCGCGAAACCGGCCATCACGGAGCTAAAGCCGAGTTGGGTGTGGACGTAGCCCGGCAAGATCGCCAGCGGAATGCCGATGGTCAGGTAAGTAATAAAGGTAAAGCTGACAATCGCGACTATTTGCAGGGTGATGGAGGCATCTTGGCGGCGCGACACCAGATCGCCGCTGGTTGGCAGCGGCCCGTGCGGGTTTTGCATGAAATATCTTGATAATAACTAGGGAATACCCTAATCATCCCACAATTATAAGAATCGTGCAGAATATATTGAGTTAAGGGTAATCCTGATAAAAAAACGGAACCTTACAATAACATTACGACTAGAATGAGTTAAATAGATCATCGATAAAGCGCATAGGCGGCACTTTGATTGTCGTTAGCCCGATGGCAGGGGCTTTGTTCGCAGCGCGCGTGCGGCCTGGAGCGCAAAATGAAACGCAACTCGCAGGACGATCGAGTATCCCCCGGTTTGGGAAGTGTCGATATTGCCTTACAGCAAATTATCGAGTGCGATCCGGTCGCGACCTTCGTGATTGATCGAGACCACCGGGTTACACACTGGAACAAGGCCTGTGCCGCGCTAACCGGCCGTGCCGCCAGCACTTTGCTTGGCACTTCGCTGCAGTGGCAGGCGTTTTACCCGGCGCCGCGCCCGACTCTGGCTGACCTGATCGTAGCCGGAGCGGTTGAGGAGCATGTCGTTCAATACTATGGTACCAAGGGCGCGCATCGCTCCGCGATTGTGGCGGAGGCGTTCGAAGCCGAGGATTTTTTCCCGTGCTGCGGGGTAGCCGGCCGTTGGCTGTATTTCACTGCGGCGCCCCTTTATAACCCCCAAGGTGAGTTGGTCGGCGCGATCGAAACACTCCAGGATATTTCCGAGCGCAAATGGGCCGAAGCCGCCTTACTTGAAACCCAGGCAAAACTGGAAACCCTGGTTGAACAGCGTACCGAGCAGCTGGCGAACGCCAAGAAACTGCTTGAGGACGATGTCGCCAGGCGTAAGAACACGGAACGAGAGCTGCTGAGACGCAACGAGGAGCTCAGCGACTTGAACACCATGTTATCGCAGGCGAAAGAGCAACTCGTGCAGAGCGAAAAACTCGCCTCGCTGGGACAGCTCGCTGCGGGTGTCGCACATGAAATCAATAATCCGATCGGCTATGTGCAGTCGAATATCAATGCGCTGGAAAATTACCTGAACGACCTTTTTGGGCTGCTGGATTTATATCAACAAGCGGTGTCTTCAGCGTCGAACGCGGAGCCGGATATGTCCTCGGCGCGGCCCGGCGCCATCGACGAATTGGCGCGGATGCGGGACAAAATCGATCTCAAATTCCTGCGTGACGATATCCCGCATCTGCTTAAAGAATCGAAAGAGGGCATTCATTGCGTGCGAAGAATCGTTCAGGGTTTGAAGGATTTTTCTCGCGTTGAAATCGTTGAGGGGTGGCAGAAGTCGGACGTGCATACAGGACTCGACGCCAGCCTGAAAATCGCCAACAAGGACCTTAAATATCGCGTCGAGATCGTTCGGCGCTATGGCGAGTTGCCGCTGGTCGAATGCATGCCGGTACAACTGAACCAAGTTTTTATGAATTTGCTGCTCAATGCGGTGCAAGCCATCCCAGCCGATAAAAGCGGTGAGGTTGTGATTGAAACCGGGCGCGAGGGCGATTCGGTATGGGTTCAGATCAGCGATAACGGGGTCGGCATCGCAGCCCATGATCTTGGGCGGATCTTCGATCCATTTTTCACGACAAGGTCAGTGGGCAAAGGCACTGGATTGGGTTTGTCATTGGCTTATGGAATTATTCAAAAACATCATGGCGAAATTTCCGTCAACAGCGAAGTCGGAAAAGGGACGTGTTTTCGCGTACTCATCCCGATTCGGCAAAGTGCGGCTCCCAGCGCGGATGGTATTGCGCTGTGGCAGGCAGCATCGTAGCCGCCCGCTTCATCGCGCGGCACTCTTAGGCTCTTCTCCTGACCGCAAGTCGCGGTTATAGCGGTATTCGTCTGCGTGCCCCCCCCATAAATAGTGTAATGTGTCGGCGGGTTGATCTGAATGATCGACTGTCGCATGACAGATTTTTGCCAAAATCGGCCTCAGCCAAGGGTCTGGCTGCGTCGGAAATGGTGTGTAAGCGTCTTTTACATAAGGTTTTTGCACGGAAACCCAAGCGCCCGGTAAAATCACGGGCGAATTCCGTCGCAAACTGCGCGGCGCCCGTTGAAGGATTCCATGAAAATTATTCGTTACAGCTCGCTTTACCGTACTCGCGATGGTCGCATTTCGGGTAGTCGTACCTATGCCGCAGGTTTGCTGGCATTGACCGCTGCCGTCAGCCTGATCGCCGGTTGCGGGTCGGTGGATCCGAAAGCCATCGATTATAAAAGCAGCGGCAAGCCGCAGCAGGTCAATCTGGATGCGCCGCCTGACTTGACGAACGGCCCGCAAAATACCCGTGCCGCGGCGCCCGAGACAGGCACCGCCTCGTTGTCGACAATGCCGGCAGCAACCTTTACAACCGATCGCGTTGAGCCCGTTTTGCCGCCTGTCAGCGGCATGTCGATTCAGCGCGACGGCAGTGCGCGTTGGTTGGTGGTCAAAAACAGCTCGTTCGCTCAATTGTGGCCTCAAGTGCGCAAATTCTGGGAAGAGCAAGGTTTTGTGTTGGTTGTCGACGCACGTGATCGCGGCGTAATGGAAACCGACTGGAATGAAACCCATGCCCAGGTCGACCTCGATATCGTGCGCGGTATTTTGGCAAAGGCGCTTGATAACTCGTACGTCACGGGCGAGCGCAATAAATATCGCACGCGTTTCGAAGCGGGTCCTGATGGCAGCGAATATGTTTTTATCAGCCAAAAAGGCATGCACGAAGTGATTACGGGTGCGACCAATGAGCTGAGCCAGTGGCAAGACCGTCCGAACGATCCAGGCCTCGAAGCGCTCTACCTGACTCGACTGATGGACAAGCTTGGGCAGCCCCAGTCGGGCGCGGGCAAGGTAGCTGCGGTCGACAACGGCGCCAATGCGGCGATTGCAAATAATTTCGCGGCGATGGCGAAATCGGCCAAGGATGAAAAAGCCGCCGCCGCTGTGGGCGCCGATCAGGCAGGGATTGCGAAGAACCAGATCACGTTGAACGATTCATACGACAATGTTTGGCTGCGTACGGGCCTGGCGCTTGATCGTGCGAATTTCACGGTGGATGAGCGCGATCGCAACGCGGGGGTGTATGCGATCCGCTACGTGGACCCGACGGATAATTCGGTTGCCGAACAAGGTTTCTGGGCTCAGATTTTCCATGGCAAGAAGGAAAAGAAGGCGCTGAATTTCCACTTGAACGTCAAGGCATTGACAGAAACCACGACACGTGTGGCCGTTGTCGATAGCGCTGGTGTGGTCCTTACAACGCCTCAGGCACAGCATATTCTTGATTTGGTCGCGGGTCAGATGAAATAAGAAAGCCGGCTATTCATGAGGGTCTGCAAGGCCCCATATCTTAAAAAACCCGCAACAGCCAATCTGGCCGTTGCGGGTTTTTTGTCCCCAACTGCGTTGCGTCGCGTTGGGGGCGGCGGCTTGCTTAGTGTTCGTCGGGCACGTCGAGTATGAGAACGATAGTCCAGTCGGCTTCGCCTTCGTGATGGTATTGCCGCTCGACGACCACAAACGGTTGTTGTTTGCCGGACGGTCCGAGAAACAGCACGTCGCCTTCCATGGGTAGGCATTCGATCGGTGGTAAGGCAATCGGCGTTTCCGGGTTGCGCTTGGGCATCAGACGTTCAATCGCCTTGGATGCGGCTTCGGTCCATTCAATGTCGAACTGGATATCACTCACGTTGGTTTCCTTATTTTAGGTGCATGCGGAGCATGCGACGGCAAAGTTCAAGATGCCGGAATGTAGCATAGGAGCCGCATTTACGGCGCTTGTCATGGCTTGCGGCGGCTTGCGCCAGACCCCTGCGGGTTTCCTGCCGATGGCGCATCGTACTTTTCGCCGCTTAGCCGCCGTGCCGCGTCACGTGCTTGACACGCGATTACAAGATTATTACGGAACACGGGCTCGGTGCGGCTTTTTCCGGCCCAGCGAAGCTGAATAGCCGGGCGGCGTTATTTTGTCCAGGTAGGCGAAAGACTCAGTTGGGCATATGATGTAAAGGTTTCCGGCACCGCTCATGCCGACCTTGGCACATCTTGGCGAGATTCTCTTGATTTTTGGCGTTCTCGCGTCCAAAGGCCTGATCTGTTGGCTTAGACTGAATTTTTGATGAGCATTATGACTTATTCAAATGAAGCAGTTCTAGAGGCGCTACGACGCGCCCAGTTACGGCAAGTGCCCTGGGCTAAACGCCCAGCGGTGTTTGAGTTTTTGCGCGAAACAGGTTTGCTTGAGTTGGTCAGGCAGCGTACGGCCGCAGCTCCCGGCTACCATAGTCCGGTCGATATCGCGGTACTCACCGAGATCGGCAAATCTGAAATTGAACGCCTGGAGCGCAGTGAGCGCTCGTCCCATTGGCTGGACGTGCGAGAGATCCACTACGAAAAACGTATTCCGGCCTGATGACGTGGCTTGCCGGCGCCTTATTCGGGCGCATGCTGACATGCTGAACCTTCAGCTGGCGCCGGTGCGCCTGCTGTGACTCATGCTTCGCGCAGTGGACTGACAGAGGGTGAGCAAGCAGATAGAGTGCCCGGTTTGGAGTGCAAGGGCTGAGCCCAATCCGCTCCAAACCGGGAAATCTGCAATGATCAGGCCATTTTGGCTGGTGCGCGCCACGATTCCGGGTTGGTCCAGAATGCGCCGCGCAGACGATCCCGCACTGGAGGTGCGGGCGGTTTCACCGTGACGCTGCCAAAGCGACCGCGTAGCGAAATCGAGCGGCCCATGTCGGCCAAGCGTTTCACGGCCTCGGCGAGCGTGCCGTCGGTTTGCCATTCGTCGAAGCGTCGGCGACAGGTCGGTGGCGAAGGATAGCGCCCCGGAAGCTTGGACCAGCCCTCCCCAGTGACCAGCACCCACAATACAGCGTTGACCACGGCGCGCGACTCGACGCGTGGACGACCACGTCGCTCGCTGCGCTTGGGTTCGTCACAGAACAGGGCTTCAACCAATTCCCACTCGTTATCTTTCAAATCATCGAACAGCATCATATTTCACCTCAGCGAAGCAAATCTCGGAGCATTGCGGGTGGCTGGCTCCCTCTTCGGCACTTATCGAGTGCGATCCCTGTGGGGGCTTGCTCCAACGGAAAACATCCCATCAGGCCGGGCCGGCCGATCCAATCTCATGCAATGATTGAATCGTTCCGGTCCTTTTGCCCCACTTAACTTAGATTAAGCAGGTACCGTGCCAGGAGCGTATGCGGGCATGTGACATGTGCAAACGTCCTAGTTATTAACCACCAGTGGCGCCATGTTGAGCCACTTGTCCATATTTCGATACAGGTGGAATCACCAATCTCGTGCATGCAAATAGCATGATGCTCGCCATCGAGTCACAAGCTGCACCAGTAGCGCTGGGCCCTAGGGTTAACCTGGGCCCGTCAAGTGCCCTCCTGCCGCAGCGCTGCTTTGAGCCCGGGTTCGCCGTGAGTTAATGCCTGAGATTGAGATAAAATCCGAATCAATGAATACATTCATGACATAACCAGATAAATAAATTGCTCGATATGAACGTTACACTCCGGCAACTCAGGGTTTTCATCTATGTGTCCCGCCTACAAAGTTTTAGTAGGGCTGGGGAAACCATAGGGTTGACTCAGTCCGCGGTTAGCCGCTGTGTGCGCGAGCTGGAAGCCGAGGTTGGGCTGAAATTGATTGATCGGACCACGCGCGAAGTTCAGCTGACCGAAGTTGGGGTCAGTTTGGCGGCGAGCGTGGCGCGCCTGTTATCCGATCTGGATGCGGCGCTACGCGAGGTGCGTGAAATGGGCGAACAACGGCGCGGCCGCGTTATTGTGGCCGCCGCGCCCACCGTCGCTTGCCGGCTGATGCCGATATGCCTGGCGCGTTGCGTGGATGAGTTTCCCTTGATTTCGCTGGTGTTGCGCGACGATGTGCAGGCGGACGTGTTGCGCCAAGTCAAGTCGGGTGAGGTCGATTTCGGCGTAGTGATTGGCCCGTTGGCGCTGGATGGCCTGTTGGCGGAGTCGTTAATGACGGATTCTTTTTGCCTGATTTGCCGCAACGATCACGCGCTGGCGCAACACAAGCAGGTTGATTGGCGTGCTTTGGACGGCGAGCGCTTGCTGCTGCTCGATCATACGTCGGGGAGTCGTCCTATTATTGATCGAGTTCTTCATGACCTCGGTATCAATGTTAAGGTAAGTCAGGAGTTGGGACATTCGGCGACTGTCTTTGGTTTGATCGAGGCGGGCCTTGGGATCAGCGTTTTGCCCACCCTGGCGCTGCCGTTGCCGGCAGGTTCGTCTCTGGTGATGCGGCCGTTGATCCCGCGAGCCGAGCGCACCGTGGTTCTGGTCCGGCGTCGTGAGCGTTCGTTGTCGCCCGCAGCTGAAGCCGTTTGGCAGCTGATTCGCCAATTGCCGAAGGAGGCCGAGTTGCTTTAACAAAACTTCGCCCGCAACCTCTCGGCTCATTGCTCCATTAGGCCGAATTACCCTAAATGACGATTTGTTTTATTGATTCGTTTTGTTGATTCTTTACGTGGCGGGTTTTTTTGCGTAACATACGCATTAATTTAGCGAGCCCGCCAGGGTTTTCGCTGTGCGGTCAAGTCCGCGCTAGGCAAGAGGGTTTAGACCTCAAGTCGGTTGCGCATCGCTGCAGACCGCCTTTAAAACGTGTTCCCATTCACACCCCACCGATCAGATTTGGGCGCGCTAACACATTTTCCCGCCGTAATTTGATCCGGTTCCGCTCACCTGAAGGATCTGGTCAGCTGCATGAATACCCAAGAGGCGAAAATCGTCCTCGAGACAGCGTTGATTTGTGCGCAAGAGCCGCTTAAGGTCGGTGACTTGCGTAAATTGTTCGCCGATGCGATTTCGGCTGATACTGTCAAATCGTTGCTTGAGGATTTACGTGGAGAGTGGAGCGGCCGAGGCGTCGAGCTGGTTGCGCTTGCTTCAGGCTGGCGCTTTCAGAGCCGGCCCGCGATGCGTTCGTTCCTAGATCGCCTGCACCCGGAAAAGCCGCCCAAATATTCCCGGGCAGTGCTTGAGACGCTGGCGATCATTGCTTATCGGCAGCCTGTAACGCGCGGCGATATCGAGGAAATTCGCGGGGTCACCGTGAACACCCAGGTGGTCAAGCAGCTTGAGGATCGTGGTTGGATCGAGGTCATCGGTCATCGTGATGTTCCCGGGCGGCCGGCCTTGTATGCGACCACCAAGGATTTTCTTGACGATCTCGGGCTCAAAGCGCTAGATCAGTTGCCGGCGCTCACTGACCCGAATGCACAGCTGCAGATCGATTTAATGGCGCAGCACGCAATTGAATTTTCAGAGTCGACCCTGATTGCCGCAAGCGCGGAGTCAGCCGATGCGGTAGATAGCGACTCGTTTGCTGCCGACTCGGATGTCGCTGCAAGCGAGATTATCGTCGCCGTCCCTGGTTTGGGCGAGCCTGAACTTCAACATGAGTCGCAAGATACTGAGTCGCAGAATGCAGCGCCAATCGAGTCGGGGCCGATAGCCGATGTCATCGCACTGGCCGGCGCGCTAGCTGACTTGGATGTGTTGCGGGAGATTGCCTCCCCTGGGCCCGCGGTCCAGGATCAAGTCAATGAATTGCCCGAGTCGCCAGATGCTGCGGCTCGAGATGAGGCAGGGTTCGCATAAAAGCGCCAGACATTTGGCGGTTCATGCGAGTTCATGCAGGGATTCAAACACGGATTTTGACGGTCTGATGCAACTCCGCCCAGATCTGCGCGATATTTACGGTGCCTGACTAGATATAGGCACCATTACACACAGAGGTTGTTTTGAAACGTACCCACGCTATCGAGTCGCTGGAACTGGACTTAGGCATAAGCCGAAAAAGCACGATGATTTCTACCGCAGACGATGCGCCCAGTGGCACGCTTGCCGATGGGCCGGCCGGCACCTCTGCGCCAGCCGGGTCAGGCGACGCTGACGGTGACGGGCGTGAGCGTCGCGGTTTGCGGCGTGGTCCGCGCAGCTTGATCGCACGTCGTCGCGGCGCCAAAGGCCGGGGGGCGGATGGCGAGGCGGCTAATTCAGGTGCGGCGCCGGTGCTAGAGGGTGCTCCTGCGCGTGAGCGGGCGCCGCGTGAGGCGCGTGGCGAGGGTGGTCGTGAGGGGGGTCGTGAAGGCAATCGTGTGCCTGGCGCGCCAAGAGGTCCGCGGCGCTCGGCTCCTAAAGAAGGCGCAGTCGCAGGTGCGGCTCAAGAGGGTGCGGTTCCGGGTGTGGGACATGCTGACGGCGGTTCGACGGAAGGGGGCTCGGCCAGAGGCCCGCGCCGCGCCCGCCCTCAAGAAGGACGTGAACCTCGTCAGGGGCAGGGTCCGGCCCGACGTGGCGACTCGCGTCGCGAAGGCAGCCCGGTCAACCGTGAGCGCAAGCCGGCCGGCCCGGTGCGTGCCGCGGGCGTACCCGATGAAGACGTTTTTTCCTATGTCACCTCGCCGGCATTCGATGCGGACAATGGCACGACGGGCGGCGTACGCGCGCCGATGCTGCGCCGTGGCGCTCGCAAGCCCGATGCCGCACCCAAGCGCGTGCTGACAGCCGACGACGATCATCCAAAATTGCATAAAGTGCTGGCCGAAGCCGGTATGGGTTCGCGTCGTGAAATGGAAGAATTGATTGTGGCCGGCCGGGTTTCGGTCAACGGCGAACCTGCTCATATCGGGCAGCGTATTTTGCCGGCCGATCAGGTTAGAATCAATGGCAAGCCGGTGAAGCGCAAGCTGGCGAATCGTCCGCCGCGGATTTTGCTCTA
>Ga0302178_10002137_pt1 | contig 15908 bp, 13 predicted proteins | sample I_Palsa_E1_3_FD_198790 | JGI IMG/M metagenome (GOLD analysis project Ga0302178, IMG submission 198790) | Peat permafrost microbial communities from Stordalen Mire near Abisko, Sweden - I_Palsa_E1_3 | ecosystem: Environmental > Terrestrial > Soil > Palsa > Peat permafrost | place: Sweden... | reverse complement strand
TCCGGCCGTCGCTCGCCTTGCACGGTAGGCGGCCTGTCGCTCCGCTGTTGTCTGTGCCATCCCGCTTCTCCTATCATCGTTACCCGGTAACGCGATCTTGCAAACCGTTACCGGGTAACGAAAAGTCCCTAAAGCAGATAGCATGTCGTGCATCGTACCTTGACGTCCAGAAAAAAATGAACGGTCGTCGCGAGGCGCTTACCGTCAATCGGCGTCGATCCGCCCAATGAGGGTGCTCACTGAATCTTGCCCCGACGACGAACAAAAAATGCCGACCGCAATACCGGCTGAATGATCAGAAAGAATCCCGTAAGGCCCGATGCGCCGATCGCGACCGCGAGAATGAATGTCCAGTCGGAATGGGGGAGGACTTGCGGGAGCAAACTGATCCCAAGCACTGGTGGCATGTGCAGCTTGAGCATCCGTAACGTTGCGATACCGGCCGTCAGCGCGATAACGACGGAGAACGGACCAACACCAAACCATCCAATCGAAAACGTGCCGATCGCAGCGCCGAGTGTACACGCAACCGGTAACGTGAGCGGGCGGCTCGCCCAAGGGCACACATCGGCGTGGGCAAACATCTCATACGCGATGACGATCAGCGGCGGAAAGAGAACAAGTGGAAATCGCGACACGCGCGACAGCGCATAGGTCAGCAACAGGAAAGTGGCCAGAAACAGCATCCAGCCGAAACGCCGAGGAACGCTTTCGAGCACATCATCTACGTCCGGCTTTCGGCTGGCCGCTGTCAATCTTCAGGAAACAGCGTCGCGCGAAAACGATGCATGCCAACGCGCCTGTGACGATCGCGATCGCAACGGGGTAATGCCACGTCCTGACATTGAGCGCAAGCGGAAGATAGGCGGCAGAAATGGCTGGCGCGATGGGCGACCGGGCAAGACGCAGCAGACCAATAGCCAAGGTGATGCAAAGTGCCGTGGCGGCGAGGCTGGACGGAAGTCCCCAGCAAATTGCGGTTCCGTTCGCCGCCGCTACTGTCGGCGCGACGAAAAGCGAAACGGGCGCACATGCCCAGATCCCGAACGGTCGCTTGCACGTGTCATATGCGAGCGCGCCCATCTCCGGGAACAGCAGGTAACCGACGCCGGTGACGACGGCCAGATGGGACGTGCCGGCCACGAAAACGATAGCGAGTAACTCGCCGAAAATAGCGGGGATCATGAGCGGGAAGCGAACTGGCCGTGGAAAAACCGGCGTGCCCGGCAGTGCAAGCGAGTCGAAATCAACCTACTAAGCCTCTGCAGGAGCCGTCGTTTGGGGAGCGAGCGAGTATTCTAAGCGGACTTCAAAGCATCTGCAGGTTCCGACCATCGTTCGTACGCGAAGCTAACTTAGGGGGATTGATGCCGGTCGAACCTGCCGGATGACACAATCAGAAATGTCGGCTTCGGAGAAGATATCGGCCGTTCGACACGCAAGAGTGATGGTCTGGTGCGGGTCGAGACTGTGTGAAAACGCATTGATCGCCTAAACTGAATCAACGCACTGAGATCGGGTGACTCATGAAGCGATTCGTTGAAGGCGATGACCGCAAGCAGGTCGCACTACTTCCCGAATGCGTCGATGACTACATCGGAGAGGACAATCCGGTCAGGGTCATCGATGCCTTTGTCGAAGAGCTGGATCTCGCGGAACTTGGATTCAACGGTACCACGCCAGCGCTCACGGGTCGCCCGTCCTATCATCCTGGCGTGATGCTCAAGATCTATATCTACGGGTATCTGAACCGGATACCGTCCAGCCGGCGTCTTGAGCGCGAGTGCCAGCGCAACATCGAGATGATGTGGCTGACGGGGCGTCTGGCTCCCGACTTCAAGACGATCGCCGACTTCCGCCGCGACAACGGGCCAGCCATTCGTAACGTATGCCGTCGTTTCGTCGAACTGTGTCGCGGACTGAAGCTGCTGTCGAGTGACATGGTGGCCATTGACGGCAGCAAGTTCAAGGCTGCGAACAGCCGCGACAGAAACTACACGACGGGCAAAATCGACAAGCGTCAGCAGCAGATTGAGGAAAGCGTTCAGCGATATCTAGACATGATTGCAACCGCAGACCGGACCAGCCCGACAGGTTTCGATGTTAAGACCGTGCGCCTGTACGAGAAGATTGCCAGCTTGCGCCAGCAGATGCGCGAGCTCGACCAGGTCAGGAAGCAGTTGAAGAAGCAACCAGACAAACAGCTGTCCATGACGGATCCCGACGCGCGGTCCATGGCAACAAGCGGAAGAGGCTCCGGCATAGTGGGCTACAACGTTCAAACCGCCGTGGACACCAAGCATCATCTGATCGTCGCACATGAGGTGACTAACGTCGGAAACGATCACGGGCAACTCAGCAGGATGGCAACGTCTGCAAAGAACGCGATGGGCAAAGCGAGGCTGAAGGTGGTGGCCGATCGTGGCTACTACAGCGGCCCGGAGATACGTGCATGCGATCTGGGCAACATCAGTGCGTACGTCCCCAGGCCACTCACCTCCGCATCAAGGAAGAAAGGCCTCTTCACGAAGGCCGACTTTGTCTACGAGTCAAGAAGCGACGTGTATCGATGCCCTGCCGACGAGCGTGCCATTCATCGATTCAACACCGTTGAGCATGACATGACCCTGCGGGTGTACTGGCCCAGTGCGTGCCCCCGCTGCCACCTCAAGGACCGATGTTCGCCCAGCGACTATCGCCGGATCCGACGATGGGAGCACGAAAATATACTGGAAACCATGCAGCGCCGGCTCGACAGGAAGCCCGATGCAATGATGATCCGCCGAAGTACCGTTGAGCATGTCTTCGGTACGCTCAAACACTGGATGGGTCCCGCGCACTTCCTGACCCGGACGCTTGGGCGGGTGAGTACGGAGATGAGTCTTCAGGTGTTGGCCTACAACCTGAAGCGGGTCATCAGCATACTCGGGGTTGCGGGAACGATGAAGGCCATGAAGATGGCTGGAAGCTAAAGCCCGGAGGGGCTTCGCTGCGCTCGCGAGACTCAATCAGCGTAAGCTGGACCTACCAAACTTGATCCAGCTGAACCAAGACCGACCGTTCAGCGCCGCAAAAATGAGTTCTCACACGGTCTCGGTCGCGTGCCGTCGCGCGCGTCGCATGAGATTCGCGAAGCCCATGCGGTTTGCATGAGGCAGTGACCGGTCGTGACCGGACCTTCGACAACCGGGCGCGAATCGTTGACACCCATTAGCGGGCCCGGTGTCAAGCGAGCAAACAACACCTTCGACTGTCTGAGCAGCCGATTTCGATTGCACTGACCGAATGCAGTAGCCGAGCGCACCCGTTTCTTCGACTCATGGCTGCGACGGATCGCGCCAGACACTCATCAGGCTCAAGCGATCGGCGTATATCGGTTGCCTGTCACCCTGGTGGCTCTGCCACCCGAGAAGAACTACAAGGGCTTCCCCGTTGAGCACAAGCTCAATCGAAGTACGGATGTTGATACATTCTGCGATGCTGCGTCGGTGCGTGTGAGAAGGTGAAGGACTGCTGTACTACAACCGGTCATATTGGGCCGCTGGCCCGGACCCTGATGAAAGACGCGCGCAAGGACCTCATTCTTTGGACGGGATAGTAATCCCCGTTCTTCTGACAGGCACACCCTGCGCGGGTCCAACCCGCTTCACATCACCGCTGGCAGTGCAAAGTGATCGTCAATTCCCTCGTGGTTGCTCGGATGCCTCGGGCTGCTTGCCTATCGGGCGTAGTGTTCCTTCATGCGGTCGCCGATATGTATTTGAAGGCGTCGCCGTACTTGAGAGTCGCCCACGCCATGCGCGCATTCTTCGCGGCGATGGCGACAGCTGCCCGCCAGTAGCCGCGACGCTCGACTAGACTTCTCACCCAGCGGCTGAAACGGTCCTGCCTGTCGCCCAGACTCGCCATCACTGAGCGAGCTCCGAGTATCAGCAGATTGCGTAGGTACGCATCTCCCGTCTTCGTGATGGCGCCCAGCCGTTCCTTCCCTCCGCTGCTGTACTGGCTTGGCGTGAGGCCTATCCACGCGGCCACCTGGCGGCCATTTCTGAAGTCGTGTCCGGCGCCGAGACTCGCAAGCAAAGCGCTTGCGGTGGTCGGGCCAATGCCACGGAGATGCATAAGGCGTCGGCTGCGCTCATCGTCTCGGGCGATTTCGCTGATTGCACGATCGTATTCGGCGAGTCTGGCTTCGATGTTGCTGGCGTGCTCGAGCAGATCACTGATGCAGCGCCGGGCCCAGCCAGGCAACGTGTCCAGATGGGTTGGGATCTCTTTTCGCAGGCGTTCCGGGCTCAGTGGTAGCACCACGCCGAATTCTGAGAGCAGACCACGTGTCCGGTTGTAGATCGCGGTCCGTTCCTCGACAAAACCCTGACGCGTCCGATGCAGGCAGAGCGTGGCCTGCTGGTGTTCATCCTTCAGCGGCACGAAACGCATGCTGGGGCGCGTTACTGCCTCACAGATTGCCGCGGCATCGGCTGCGTCGTTCTTGCCACGCTTGCCCGACATCCGGTACGGCGCAACGAGTTTCGGCGCCATCAGCTTCGCCGTGTGGCCGTACTGCTGGAATATCCGCGCCCAATGATGTGCACCTGAGCATGCTTCCATGCCGATGAGAGAGGGCGGCAACTGGGCGATCAGTGTGAGCAGTTGATCGCGTGAGACGCGCGGTTTGATCAATACGGCCTTGCCGGCTTCATCCACTCCGTGAACCGCAAAGACGCTCTTGGCAAGATCGATTCCGACGGTGACAACAGGCATGGACTTCCCCTTATGTTGGCGTTCGTTGGGCGTTCAAACTTCATCATGGCACGTTGATGCCAATTTACGGCTTCCACCGCTGCCACGGGACGGGGAAGTCCCTTTCATTCTTTGGTGCCGCAACGCGTCCAATAGTCGTGGTTGCCAGACGTCCGGCACCAATCCAGGGCTGGCTCGTGTTGCAGGCGATCCGCTTTACTGCAAATCGGGGACGGCGGCACGACATCCCATTCAATCTCGGTGGCTTCTCGCCAGTCAACGATCAGGGCTTGCCGGTCGCCGTCGTAACGCTTATGCGAAGCAGCGGTTCACATCGAATGGTTTTCGCTCCTTAAGCATGTGGAAGCACGCACGGGCGAGCTTGTGGGCCAGTGCCTTGCGTGCGATCACTGAATTCGTCCTGGCTTTCTTGCGCTCGTAGAGCTGCCTGGCTTCGGCGCTAAAGTGCACCGGGAAGTTGGCCGCTTCGATGAATGCCCAACACAGGTATGGATTGCCGTTCCTGGTATTGCCTTGGCCCTTCTTCTTGCCGTTGCTCGTGCGTTGGCTGTCCGCGCACCGCGCATACGAGGCAAAGTTGCCAGCGCTGGCGAAACGTTCGATGGTCCCGGTTTCCAGCACGATCACGGTGGCAAGCGTTTGGCCAATTGCTAGGCACCGTGGTCAGGACGGCGTAGTTCGTGTGTAGCGCGACCTGTTCCCTAAGACGCTTTTCCACGATCGCGGTTTGTGCGGAGAGCGTCGTGATGAAGCCTTCGGTACAGCGCGTCACCAATCACGGTGATGGCGCGAGCGTTCGTGCCGGAGTCGTCGACCTCAAGGATCGATACAATCGAGACCGGTGTCTCGAAAAGCCGGGCTCCATGTCATTCCTCGAACCCCGTAAGGCACGGCTGATGAAAGTGGCTGCCTGAGCTGCAAAGCGCGTCCAGCCAACTGCAGCCGCCACACGTGGACTTACAGTATGTCCGACCTGAGCGAGTCGATGCCTGGAACGAGGATTTCCTCTCGCCGGAGAGGCGGGTTGGGCAGGTCAAGTTCGACCGTTATCTGCGTGCACGGAGCGTTCTCCCAAAAAAAAGATATATCCAGAAGTCGGGACGAAAAGCACTGCCAGATATGTCTCATCTCCCATAGCTGGTATGCGCTGCATGCCGTGAGCTGGAAAGTCGCCGAGTCCATAATCTGAGCACGTTCAGAATGTCGAGCCACGGGTTTTGACGTAGGCACGGCGAGAACATATACGGAGATACTTCATGCAGTCGTGGTACCGAACCATGGCCCATTCCCAGCGCCGTACATTCTGGGCATGCTTTCTCGGCTGGGTTCTCGACGCGATGGATGTTCAGCTATTCGCTTTCGTGATCCCGACGTTGTTGACGGTATGGGGCATGACCCGAGTGCAGGCTGGCGTGATAGGCACCTCCGCGCTGGTGTCGTCGTCGATCGGCGGCGTGATCTCCGGCCTGCTCGCCGATCGCATCGGACGCGTTCGCGTGCTTCAGATCGCTATTTTGTGGTTCGCGCTCTTCACCGGTCTGTCGGCCTTCACGCACAGCTTCCATCAGTTGCTCTTCACGCGCAGCCTGCAAGGCTTGGGGTTTGGCGGTGAATGGGCTGCGGGGGCGATCCTGATCGGCGAGGCGGTCGACAAGCGCATTCGCGGCCGGGCGGTCGGTTCGGTGCAGAGCGGCTGGCCCGTCGGCTACGCGATTGCCGGACTCGCCTACTGGGTGCTTTACAGTACGCTGCCGGAAAGCATCGCTTGGCGCGTGTTGTTCCTGATCGGTCTGCTGCCAGGGCTGCTGGTGGTCTGGATGCGGCGCAACATCAAGGAATCCGAGGCGTTCACGGCGGTGGCCGCTTTCCGGGAGAAAAGCGGAATCTTCCATACTTTCGCGTTGATTTTCTCGCGCCGCGTGTTCGGGCGCACCGCGCTCGCGTCGCTGATGGCCGCCGGTGCGCTGGGCGGCAACTATACGATCCTGACCTGGCTCGTCACCTATTTGCGGCAGACGCAAAGTCTCACGGTGAACATGACGTCAGTCTACCTCGCGGTCAACCTTATGGGCTCGTTCTGCGGCTATATCGCTATGGCATACCTGAGCGATGCCCTTGGGCGACGCTGGACCTTCGCGCTGTCGGCTGCGGGAGCGATGCTGACCGTGCTGGTGTACACCTGGACGCATCTGTCGATGTACGCGCTGCTCGCCCTCGGTTTTCCGCTGGGCTTGTTTCAGTCGGGCATCGTGTCGGGGATGGGTGCGTGCTTCACCGAGCTGTTCCCGGCTGAGATTCGCGGTACCGCTGGCGGTTTCTCGTACAACTTCGGACGCGGAATAGGCTCGCTCGTACCTGCCGCCGTCGGTTTGACCAGCGTCTCGATGGGGCTTGCCCGCGCGATCGGGACTTGGGCCGCCATGTCGTACGTGCTCGTGTTTATCGTCGCCTTTTTCCTTCCGGAAACCCGGGACAAGGAGCTTGAATCCCTGTCCGAAGAGGCAGGGCAGTCCAACCGTAAACCCGTTACGCCGAATCTGTTGGTTAATTTCGATCGATGAGATTTCCCTCGCGGTCAGGCTATCCACGCTGCCGCGTTATGAGAAAGCCTTGAACTTATAAATCTGGAGACTGCAATGGCAAATAAATCACAGTGGCTGGCTTTGGCCGCGATATTCCCGATCGCGGTCCTGTCGTCGTCGGTTTCTGCAAAACCCGTCGAAACGGTAACGGCTATCACGTATATCGATGCGATTCCCGATCAATTCGTTGCGAATAACGAAGAGAAGGCTCAGGCTTTGCTGCGGAAGATGAATGGAGACACCAAGCGAGAGCCCGGGTTGATTTCCTTTACCATTCTGCAAGAGCCCGCGCGTCCGAATCACTTTACGCTTCTCGAAGTCTGGGAAAACGAGAAAGCCTTCGATGCCCACGAATTGGCGCCACACACGCGAGCGTTTCGAAACGATCTTCAGCCGTTGATCGGTAGTCCTTACGATACTCTCGTCACAAAGAAAGTTGAATAACCAGGCGGGTCGGCACGATTTTTTGAATCGTGCTCTGGATTGAGGAAATCAAAAGCAACGAAGTATCGCCCTCTGGCTGCGGATCGTGGGGTTGGCTGACCAGTCCATATTCGGATACCGCGTTGAAATAATTATAATTAGGAGACTTAAGTGATTTGTAATATATGGAAGCGTGCTGTGCCAGCGAAATTATTGTCCACAGGAATTTCTCTGGCCATTCTTTTCGCGGCTATTCCGAGCGTGGCTTGCGCGCAGGCTACAGAAGCCACGGCAGCACCAGGCACTCTAACAATCTCGCCGCTCCAGCAATTGGCCCAGATGGCCGCGTTGGAGGGGATCACCTTCAACAGTCAGTATGTCGGCGAGTTCGCGGCTAACCCGTCGGGGGGCGCCCACAGTGGCTCTGCGTACACCGGGCAGTTAAGTATTGGTTCGGACGTCGATCTGGGCAAACTGGTTGGCCTTGCCGGCGGATCGGTGCATACGAACTTTGTCGAGCGTGCCGGCAACAGTCTTGCGGCGGGGCCGCTGGATAACAGCATCTCGGTCCAGCAGGTCTATGGCGCGGGTCAGACCTGGCAAATGAGTCTTCTGACTTACGAGCAGAAGTTTGGGCACTTCGCCGACGTGGCGGTCGGCCGCGATTCGCTGGACAACAGCTTCATTGGCTACGATTTCCTGTGCGATTTCCAGAGTAACGCAAGCTGTGGCAATACCGGCATTCTCGGTAAGGACACGTCGACCGCCTTTAACCCGACGGCAACCTGGGGCGGCCATGTCAAATTGACCCCGACAGCGAATACGTATGCCCAGTTAGGCTTGTACCAGGCGAACCCGGCAGTTAACCCTCAGAATAGCCACGGCTTCGATTGGGCATTCAGCGGAACGGGGTTCGAGTTGCCGATCGAAGCGGGTTACGTTTACACCACACCGGGCGCGACCGAGCAGAACAAATATGATGTCGGCGCCATTTTCGATCGTTTGCATTACTCCGCGCCCTATTACAACGAGCAGTCTCCCGGGCAATACGGGCGCACGCTGATATACGCGCAAGCACAGCAGATGGTTTATCAAACCCAGCCGGACTCGTCGCGCGGGCTTTACCTGTTTGGCATTGGCATGTATAGCCCGGACGGAGGAACGCAGGTCGCCAATTTCTCTGTGGAGGGAGGGGCATTGTTCCAGGGACCTTTCGCGAGCCGGCCTGACGACACGGTCGGATTCATGGTGTCGGAGCTGCACTATAACAACCCGTTCCTGATGTCGATTTTCGATGCCAGGGAGGAGGAAGGCGGCACCGAATTCCCCGCGGCCAACATGGTTATGATGGAGTTGAACTATGGTGCGCAGGTTAATCGCTGGCTCAACGTCATGTTGAACTTTCAATATATTGTCAATCCGGATGGACTTGGCGGCACCAGCATTCCGGTTCGCAATGAAAAATCCTCTGCGGTCATTGGCTTGCAATTCACGGCCGATCTTGGAAAGCTGCTGGGGCTGCCATGAGCAACATGGCCCGAACGATGGGCGCTAATCGGGTGGCGATATCGGATCTGACGCCGTCACTCGTCAGCGACATCAGAGGCATGGTCAGGAATATTCCATCTTTGAAGCAAGGGTGGTGCGGAAGCAGGAATAATGGGAGAGCAGGATGAGGTATCGGTTGGGTCGGAAAAGATGGGCCCTGGCCATTTTGGTCATGATCTCTTCAACAAGCTTCGCGTCCAGCGAAATCCTGTTCTCCGCGAATGACGGCATCGAAACCTTCGATGACGGGGCGTATCGGATGATTCCGGGCAAGACGGAGAGTTCGCTCACCGCGCTGGATATCTCCAGGATGCCGCCGCAAGTTCTCTGGACGCTGCCGGCCGAACAGACCGCGGCAGGGCCGCCGTCGGCGGTCGCGGTTACGCCGGACGGTTCGGTCGCGATCGTCACGAATCCCGCGACGCGGGATCCGATTGACCCGAAAAAGCGGCTCGACGGGAAAGATCTGCAGGTATTCGACTTGTCCAGCAAGCCGCCGCGACTGGCCGGTTCCGTGCCGCTGGACCGGCGCCCTTGGGGCGTTTCGATCGATCCCGCAGGACGCCATGGGCTCATCGCAAATGGGGATGGGACCGTCACCTGGCTGGATATCGACGGCGTCCACGTCACGGTCAAATCGGTCGTTACGTTGGGCCCTGCCACGCTGCAGACCATGTCCACCGCGTTCACGAAGGACGGACGATGGGCGCTGGTGACGCGTCGGGGCGATGCCAGCGTCACGGTATTGCGCATCGACGGCGACCAGATCGAGCCGGTTCGCAATATTGTGGTCGGCTCCAACCCGTATGAGGTGATGACCAGTCCCGACGGCCAAATCGCGGCTGTATCCGATATCGGCCACAACTCGGGCGACAGGAACAGCGTGACGTTGATTGACCTGCGCACCGTTCCCTTTCGCGCGATGGACGTTTTTTCGGTCGGGCCAACCCCCGAGGGCATCGCTTTTTCCCCCGACTCGAAGATGCTGGCCGTCAACTCCATCAATGGCAGCAACCTCAAGCATAGCGACTCCTTCTATGCGTCACATAGCTTGATCCAGCTTTTTGACCTGTCGGCCCGGCCAGTCAGGTTGCTTGCCACCACCTACGCGGGGACCAACGCACAAGGCCTGGCGTTTACGGCAGACGGGAAGTTTTTGATCGTCCAGGATTTTGCCAGCGATAGCTTGCTCGTTTTCGGTGTTAGCACATCCGGACTGACTCCATTGAAATTCCAGATCCCCATACAGGGCGCTCCTAGCGGACTGGCTGTTTTCGATTCGAAATGATCGGACGGTCGGAACAGCGAATTCCGATTGAATGGCCCACAACGATTTTTGAAATTTTTCCAATCACTAGTTAAAACGCGGAGAAGACAATCATGAAAAAGTCATGGCTAGCGGCTGTAGTCGCAATCGGTTCACTGAGCCTGAGTGTTTCGGCGCTTGCTGCGGATATGAGCAAGAGCGGGATATATCAGGTTTCTGAAATCAATATCCTGCCGACTGCAATGGCGCACGGGGGCACCGTCAGCACCCTGTACCGTCAGTTGATTGCGGGCCTTCGTAAGGAGCCGGGCCTGATAAACGTTGAAGTGACGCAGCAGATCGGCCAGCCTTACAATTTTTCGCTGATCGAGCAATGGCAGGACCAGGCTTCTCTCGATGCCGCATCGGCCAGCAGCGAGACGCGAGAGTTCGAGAGCAAACTCCAGCCCTTGCTTAGCGGCCCCGTGTATCAGAGGGTTTTCGGGGTATTCGAGTAAAGCAATCGCGAGTCGAGGGGTATGATCGCTGTCCCCACTCGCGTACACATGACGAACGTACGGCCGCCGGCTCGGTAGCCGTTTCGTTCGTATTGTTGTAGTGTCTTGGCTCACAGGCTCCCGACATTTTCTGATAGGTGTCTATGAACTCGGACGATCTTGCACTGTTTGCGCGTGTTGCCAAAGCAAATAGCATTTCCCGCGCGGCGATGGATCTCGGCACCAATCAATCGACGGTCAGTCGCCGAATCGGTTTGTTGGAAGCCGAACTGGGCGTCCGGCTGTTCCGACGCAGCGGGCGTGGCGTCCTCTTGACCGAGCGCGGCGAGCAACTGTTGGGTTATACGAACGCGCTCGAGCGCACCCTCGACGAAGCGCGCCGCGCGATGGGCGGCGGTGCGGCGCGCGGACCGGCGAAACTTTGCATCGCGGCGCAACCGACCATTGCCAGAATCATGTTCGGCAGCCTCGGCCATTCGCTGAAGGCGCGCTATCCGAATACGCAGGTGCGGTTTATCGAAGCGCTGGCGAGCCATATCCTCGGCTCGCTGAGCGATGGAGCCATCGACCTGGCCGTCATGTATGTGCCGGAACATCGCGGATCGACTCACTTCGACCTCTTGCTGACCGAGGGGGTGTGCCTGATTACATCGAAAGACTGTCCGTTGCCGCCCGGTCCGGTCGACGTCAGCATGCTCGGGGAACTGCCGCTCATTTTACCGAGCACTCACCATGGGCTGCGGGTACTGGTTGAGGCACTGGCAGTCCGGCACGGCTTTACACCGAAGATCGCGCTGGAATGCGACGGGTCGATCTCGATCACCAAGCGGTTGGTGATCGAAAATTGCGGTTCGACCGTGCTGCCTTTCGCTGCCGTGGTCGAGGAAGTGGCCGCAGGACGGCTCAAGTGCCACGGGCTGCGCAATCCGTCCATTCGCCGCGAAGTGGCGATTGCATGGCCGCAAAACCGCACCGTGCCGGAGGGCATCTGGGAGGTCGCACGGATGATCCGGCAACGCGCCGCCGACCTGGTGCGCGGCGGTGCATGGCCGGATGCGACCATGCACATGGCAGCGAAAGACGTACCTATGGCACTCGACTAGTCTCTCGCGAGCTGGCCGTCGCGCAATCGCCAGAGGTCGAGCGGGTTGCGCTCCTGCAGCGTGGAGCCGGAAGCCGGTTCGACCTTTCCCCCATGCAGGCGGCAAGCGTGTAGTACTCGCCGCCTGCGCCCCGCATTGTCTGCTTCCCGATAATCAGCTCACCGAGAATTTGCATCATGCGGCTTACCCGTTCAGACGGTTGTTCGGCGTGATCTGCAGTGGGTCCGCAGACAGTTCGATCAAGGCCGCAACCCCAGCGCGCTGCGCGCGCGCGAACGCCGCGGGGAAGTCCTCGGCGCGTTGCACGCGCTCTGCATGAGCGCCGAACGAGCGCGCGAGTGCGATGAAGTCGGGGTTGACCAGCTGAGTGGCCGCGATACGTCCTGGATACTCGCGCTCCTGATGCATGCGGATCGTACCGAGCATGCCGTTGTTCACGACGATCACGATGAGCGGCGCGCCGAATTGCATGGCGGTTGCCAGTTCCTGCGGATACATCATGAAGCAGCCGTCGCCGGCGAAGCAGACCACCGTGCGTTGCGGGTCCCGGAGCTTCGCAGCAATCGCGGCTGGAAAGCCGTAGCCCATCGCACCGTTGGTCGGCGCGAGTTCGGTTGCTTGCGTGCGATAACGGTAGAAGCGATGCACCCATACCGTGTAGTTGCCCGCGCCGTTCGCGATGATTGCGTCGTCGGGCAATACGTCGTTCAGGTGAGCGACGACCTGTGCCAGGTCGACCCCCTTGAGTTCCGGGCTCGCGGGCTGCGGTGTGGAGTGCTCGACGTAGTCGGCCCGGGCCGCTTCGGTCCACTCGAGCCACGGTGGTGATGCGACGGGTTCGAGCTCGGCGAGCGCGTGGGCGAACGCGTGCATGCCGGCGTTGATCGGCAGACGGGCCTGATAGACGCGACCCAGTTCCTGCGGATCGGGATGCACGTGGATAAGCGTCTGACGCGTTACCGGGCTTTGCGTGACGGTGTAGCCGGACGAAGTGGTTTCGGCGAGCCGCGAGCCGATGACCAGCAGCAGATCCGCTTGACGGGCGCGCTCCGTCAGCTTCGGCGACGCGCCGAGGCCGAGCTGGCCGATATAGTGCGGGTCGCGGTTGTCGAATAAGTCCTGGCGGCGAAACGAGGCCGCGACGGGGAGCGCATTGGCGTTGGCGAAACGGTTGAGTGCGTCGCAGGCGGCAGTGTCCCAGCCTGTGCCGCCGACCACCACGAGTGGCCGGCTCGCGGCGGCGAGCAGCGAACGCAGTTCCGCCATCGCACCGGCATCTGGTGCAGCGTGCGAGATGCGCACGGGCGTTGCATCAGCCACCACGGCCGAGCCGAAGAGCACATCCTCTGGCAGACCGATCACGACCGGGCCGGGCCGTCCCGATAGCGCGACGCTGAACGCCCTGGCGACGATCTCGGGAATGCGTTCGATGTGATCGATTTCGGTGACCCATTTCGCAAGGCCACCGAACATCTGCCGGTAGTCAACCTCCTGGAAACCTCCCCGGCCACGAAAGCTGCTCTCGACCTGGCCGACGAACAGGATCATTGGCGTCGAGTCTTCGCGTGCTGTATGCACGCCATTGCTCGCGTGCGTCGCGCCGGGGCCTCGCGTGACGAAACAGATGCCGGGACGGCCGGTCAGCTTGCCATAGGCGTCGGCCATGTTCGACGCCGCGCCCTCATGCCTTGTGATGATGGTTCGTACGCCAGGCGCATCATGCAGCGCATCGAGTGCGGCAAGATAGCTCTCCCCAGGCACACAGTAGACGGTATCGACCGAGTTGCGCACAAGCGCGTCGACCAGGATTTGGCCGCCGTTGCGCGGCTGTACTTCTTCAGACATGGGTTTCAAAGTTCCTAGTCGCAGGTTGCGGGAAGGAAAAGGGCGACGATAGACACGGGGCACCGATGACACAACTGCACTGATGCCGGTGGCGATCCCAATTCCTAAGCCCGAAGTTTGAACCTGACAGCACTTCAGCTCATGGCAGGTGGTGCATACCAGCTATGAGAGATATGCCACGTCATACGGGCTCGAGTGCGTGCGATTAATGAGGTGTCTGTGATTGCAGAATGGTTGCCTACGAGAGGCATTGATTTCACCGTCGGAAACCCGCAGCTCACTGGCGGGCAGGCGAGAAAGCGTATGCTGTTCAAGCAGACCTATTCCTGTTGCCCGGTGCTGCCTATCCTTTGATTGGTTAATCATTGAGCGTGCAAGAATACGTGTCCGCGAACCACGGGGGCCGTCGCACCGATCGTTGTTCTACCGTCGATGACGAACGGAGTTCCGTTTTGGCGCAGGTCAAGCGCTAGCGGTGGCATGCGCCTGCACGTTCGTCGAGCAATGGAAAGTACTGCAGGCATGCGCCGCAGCGAATGCGATTGCGCATCGGGTTGACGTGACGCTTGAGCGTAGTACAGCCTTTGAACTTGCTCCGTGTCCAGAACTTTGTGACGTTCGATCCAGGCATAATCCTTCGTTTGCCGGCTACCGTCGCCGGCCATCCTTTATATCCCTGTGTCGACGTATTCCACGGATGCTTGGTTTCTCGATAGGGATGTGAGTAATTGCAAGCAGGGTTTGACGGTTACTGTCCTTTCCAGTCCTGTACTTCTGCTGATTTCGGTTAGGTTCTGCCTAACCGAACATTCCAAAGACCCAACGAGTGAAAAAGTAGAGGGGTCGTTGAAAAAAGTCGGGTTGCTATGCTTGGGTATCGCCGCAATGGGTCGCAATGGCTCTGTCGTTATGATCGCAGGCGGTCTGTGGGCGTCAGGCAGTTACGAACTTCACGAAGATCAATTCTGGATCGCCTTTATCTAGATTTTCAATTTAGCCGCTTGCTGCGAACCCGCACCGCAACAGTAACGCACGCATCGGTGCATTCGACGAGTTTGTCGATGTAAACTGTTTCGTTACCTGGCACTTCGGCCGCTCCTCGCGCAGGATCGCGGTAGCGACTCCCGTGCGTCGGACCGTTTCTCGGACCACGAGCAACGGGACAAAACTTTGCTCGAAGAAAGTTTGATTCAAGACTCCATATCGAAGGATTGAGGTCTCATCATCTGATTCAGTCGCAACCTAGCATCGCGCATAGGCAATAGCACTTTCGAGAAACGCCCTTCGCTGTGAGTCACGCTGAGCAACCGCATCCCACTCTATTAATGATCTAATGTCGGCTTTTAAGCCCAACGAGCGTTTCGGTCTCGTCTTCCTGCTCGGAACCTCTTACAGCCATTCCTTGCTGTCAGCCAGATCGAGGAGTGCGCCCATGTGCTGTAGTGCGAAATCGGATAGGAACACGACGCGGGAGTTCCGCTCATGCCTGGTCGTTGATAAGCGCCCCGCTGGAATGTCCATTTGCCAAAAGCATTTGCGCCATCTTCGCTGTAGCCGCGGAAATCTGCCCTTGAATGACCGAGGCCTCGGCTTGCAATGGGCCTATCGCCGGATTCGGCATGCCCCCGTGGCCGGGCCGCGCCGAAGCAGCTGAGATTTGAGCTTGGATCGCTGCCAACATTTCCTGCAGATGCTCGATCAGTTGCTTCAGCAGTTGAGGTGAGGCCGACGCTGAGCCGGAGTTGCTGGAGGAGGAGTTGGTCGATTTGGCGCCCGGCACGTCAGACGTACTACCAGTAACGGGCTGCGTGCCTGACGACGCGCTGGATGTGTCGCGACTGGCATCAGTTGTCGTGGAGGCGCCTTGCTCGCGGTTTGA